>Ga0007794_10000586_pt1 | contig 11250 bp, 10 predicted proteins | sample CryBogmetaGMA5M_FD_60365 | JGI IMG/M metagenome (GOLD analysis project Ga0007794, IMG submission 60365) | Freshwater microbial communities from Crystal Bog, Wisconsin, USA - MA5M | ecosystem: Environmental > Aquatic > Freshwater > Lake | place: Crystal Bog, Wisconsin, USA | collected 2009-07-06
GGCCGAACGCATCTGGCTAGTGAACTCGGTGCGCGGCTGGATGGCGGCCCGGATGGCCGGGGCAGACGGGGAATAACGCTAGCCAGCCACCTTGACGCAGTCCCGGCCGGCCTGCTTGGCCGCGTACATGGCCGCGTCGGCCCGGCCCACCAGGGCTTCCACGGATTCATCGGCCCCGAGCTGGGCCACGCCCAGGCTCACCGTCACCTGGCCAAAGACCAGTTCGGCCAGGCGCAGGTCCTCGGCCACGGAGCTGCGCAGCTTTTCGGCCAGCAGGGCCGCGGCCTGGGCGTCGCAGTCCTGCACGATCATCAGGAATTCCTCGCCGCCCCAGCGGCACACCGTGTCCGACTCGCGCAGATGCCCGCGCAGGTTTGCGGCCACGCGCCTGAGCACCTCGTCGCCCACCAGGTGCTCGCGCTGGTCGTTGACGGCCTTGAAGTGGTCCACGTCGGCCAGGAGCACGCTCATGGGCGTGCCCGCGCGGCGGGAGCGCGTCGCGGCCTGGTGCATGAGCACGTCCAGGGCCTGGCGGTTCAATAGCCCGGTGAGCTTGTCCGTGGTGGCCAGCTCCTCCAGGCGCACCTGGTAGCGGCCCAGGGCCAGCCCGGTGATGCCCACCACCAGCAGGGTCACCAGCGCGCACACGGCCAGGTTCACGTACAGGGTGCGCCGGATGCCGGCCAGCGCCTCGTCCTCGGTCTTCTCCACGAACAGGAACCACTTGAGTTCCGGGATGAAGCGCACGTTCAGCAGGTGCGTCCTGCCGCCGCTTTTGTACTGGTACGAGCCCGCGCCAGCAGTCAGGATGGCCTTGGCCTGGCCGCCCAGGCCCTCCACCTCGTGGATGTTGGTCTCGCGCAGGCCCGGGCTGTTGCCGTAGAGCACGATGCGGCCCGCAGGGTCCACGAAGCTGATGCGCCGCCCGAAGCGCTCCTGGTAGGAGTTGAGCGCGCTGCGCACGGAGTCCATGGTCAGGCCCACCCCGGCGGCGCCGAGGAAGCGGCCCTTGTAGTCCAGCGCGCGGTAGTTGATGAAGATGGTGAGCAGGTCGCGGTTGGCCAGGTCCGGGTCCACGTTGATCTCGTAGGGCTCCTGCATGGCGCGCACGCGGAAGTACCAGGCGTCGCGGGGCTCAAGCTCGCGGACCTTCTTGAGCACGCCCGAGGGGTGGTAGTAGGTGCGGCTGGCCTCGGACACGAAGAAGCTGGTGAAGGCCCCGTAACGCTCCATGACCTCCTTGAGGTAGCGCGTGATCTCCGAGGGGTCGCGTTCGCCGCGCAGGGTCCAGTCGCGCAGGAAGGTGTCGCTGGCCATCATGGAGGAGACGAACACCGGCCGCACCAGGTCCTTCAAAATCTCGGAGTAGATGTTGTCCGAGGTCAGCGGCAGTTCCTGGGTCAGGATGGATTCGCGGATGGCGTTGCGCGAGACGTGGTAGCTGACGAGCGTGGTGCTGAAGAAGCCCAGGCTGAGCAGCAGGCTCAGGCCCAGGAGCAGGGTGCGCTTCCTGGGGATTCTCGTCTGCGGTGCTGGCTGCGCGGTGCTCGGCATTGGGCGCTCCGGGCCTGGGGGGCTATTCCACGGTGACGCTCTTGGCCAGGTTGCGCGGCTGGTCCACGTCCTTGCCCAGATAGTCGGCCATCTCGTAGGCAAAGAGCTGCAGCGCGGGCAGGGTCAGGAAGGCCGAGAGCGGCCCCGTGGCCCGCGGCAGGAGCCAGGGATGCTCGACCTTGAGATCCAGGCCCTCGTTGGTGAGTGCCACGATCTCGCCCGCGCGGGCCTGCACCTCCACCAGATTGCTCTTGACCTTGGGGAAGAACTCGTCGTCCAGCGCAATGGCAAAGGTGGGGAAGTGCGGGTCGATGAGCGCGATGGGCCCATGCTTCATCTCGCCCGCAGCATAGCCCTCGGCGTGGATGTAGCTGATCTCCTTGAGCTTGAGCGCGCCTTCCAGGGCCAGCGGGAAGTTCGGGCCGCGGCCCAGGAACAAAAAGCTCGTGGCCTCGGCAAAGTGCTTGGCCAGGCCCAGGGCCGTAGCGCGCAAGCCGGGCAGGGCGTCCTCCAAAATCTTCGGCAGGGTCTGGAGTTCGCGCACCAGGGCCGCGCAGCTGTCCTCGGTCATGGTGCCCTTGCGGCGGCCCCAGTAGAGCGTCAGCAGGAGCAAAGCCGCCAGCTGGCTGCACATGGCCTTGGTCGAGGCCACGCTGATCTCCGGCCCGGCCTGGCTGTAGACCACGTAGTCGGACTCCCGCGCGATGCTCGACCCGACCACGTTGCACAGGCCGATGACCGGCAACCCGCGGCTTTTGGCCAGCTTGATGCCGGCCATGGTGTCCATGGTCTCGCCCGACTGGCTGATGGCCAGGACCACGCCGCTTTTGTCCAGGATGGGCTCGCGGTAGCGGAACTCCGAGGCGATCTCGGCCTGGACCGGGATCTTGGCGTACTTCTCCAGCAGGTACAGGCCCCACAGCCCGGCGTGGTAGGAGGTGCCGCAGGCCACGATGTGCAGGCGCTCGGGCACAGGCAGCGCGTCGAGCTCGGGCAGGCGCACCTGGCAGCTGCCCGCGTCGATGCGGCCCAGCAGGCAGTCGCGGATGACCTTGGGCTGCTCGAAGATTTCTTTGAGCATGAAGTGCTTGTAGCCGCCCTTTTCCGCGGCCTGCACGTCCCAGTTGATGCGCTGGACAGTTTTGGCCACGGGCTCCAGCGTGTCGGTGCGGAAGACCTCCCAGGAGCTGGCGGTCAGGCGCACCAGTTCGCCGTCTTCGAGAAAGACCACGTCGCGGGTGTAGGGCAGGAACGCCGGGATGTCCGAGCCCAGGAAGTTCTCGCCCGTGCCCACGCCCATGACCAGCGGGCTGGCCACGCGGGTGGCCCACAGGGTGCCAGGGTGGCCCGCGCTCATGAGCACGATGGCGTACGCGCCCTCGGCCCGGCCCAGGGCGTTCGACAGGGCCTGCATGACGTCGCCGTCCGTGGCCTTGAGGCACTCGGCGATGAGGTTCACCAGGACCTCGGAGTCGGTGTCCGAGCGGAACTCGCAGCCCTTGGCGCTGAGCTCGGCCTTGAGCGCCTCGTAGTTCTCGATGATGCCGTTGTGGATGATCGCCAGCCTGCCCGAGTGGTCGCAGTGGGGGTGGGCGTTTCTTTCCACGGGTACGCCGTGGGTGGCCCAGCGGGTGTGGCCCATGCCGCTGGTGGCGGAGAACACGTGCATGGTCGCCAGCTTCTGCTCCAGGGCCGAGAGCTTGCCCTCGGCCCGGATGACCTGGAGCTGGCCGGCCTGGACAAAGCTGACGCCCGCGGAGTCGTAGCCGCGGTACTCCAGGCGGCGCAGGCCCTCCACAACGAGGGGGACAGCCGGGCGGTGTCCGCAGTAGCCGATGATGCCGCACATGGTTCGCTCCGTTGTCGTGAATTTGGGGGTTAGGGCTGGGCCGTGGCCCTGGCCCAAAAGGCGGGCCAGTCGGCGAGCAGCGCGCGCAGGGCGCGGCCCCGGTGCGAGCGCGCGTTCTTGTCCGCGCGGGAAAGCTCCGCCGCTGTCCGGCCCAGCTCCAGGTCCAGGAACAGGGGGTCGTAGCCGAAGCCGCCGGAGCCCCGCGGGCTGGTCAGCACCCGGCCTTCCCAGCGGCCCTCGGCCAGGATCTCGGCCCCGCTCGGCGCATGGGCGGCCACCACGCTGACGAACCGGCAGCCGCGCCCCGCCTCGGGCAGGCCGGACAGGGTCTCGAGCAGCTTGGCGTTGTTGGTTGCGTCGGTGGCGTTTTCGCCGGAATAGCGGGCGGAGTACACGCCGGGTGCGCCGCCAAGCGCGTCGACCATGAGCCCGGAGTCGTCGGCCAGGGCCACGAGCCCGGTGGCTTGCGCCACGGTGCGCGCCTTGAGCGCCGCGTTCTCGGCAAAGGTCAGGCCGGTCTCTTCGATTTCGCCGATCTCCGGAAAGGCGTCCAGGCCGAGGACATGAACGCCGCTCCCGGCCAGCAGGGCCTCGAGTTCGGCGATCTTGCCCGCGTTCCGGGTGGCCAGGACCACTGTGTTGGCGAGGGATTTTTCCGCTGTGGGCATCCGGGCTGTCTATCCGGTTGCCGCCTGTTTCGCAACCGCGAGGTGCGGGGGCAGGAGCAGGGTCACGCGGGTGCCCACGCCAGGCACGCTGGCCAGCTCGACGTGGCCGCCCAGGTCGTCCAGGATCTTCTTGATCATGGCCAGGCCCAGGCCCGAGCCCTTGCCCTTGGTGCTGAAGAAGGGGCTGAAGACCTTGTCGCGCGTCTCCGGGAGGATGCCCACGCCGGTGTCCTCCACCTCCAGGGTCACGTGGGCCGGGGCCAGGCCCGTGCGCACGGTGAGCATCCCGCCCGAGGCCATGGCCTCCACGGAGTTCTTGACCAGGTTGATCAGGCACTGCTTGATGAGCTCCGGGTCGGCCTTGACCAGCGGCAGGTCCGCGGTCAGGGCCAGCACTGGCTCGATGCTCTGGCTCTCGCAGGCCATGCCCATGAGGTCCATGGTCTCGCGCACGATGCGGTTCACGTCCGCCATGCCCGGGGTGGACTCCACGGGCCGGGCGAAGTTCAGGATGCTCTTCAGGATGCCGTCGAGCCTGCGCGATTCGGCCACGATGATCTCCAGCTTCTCGCGGGACTTGCCGTCCTGGGCCTCGCGCAGGAGCTGGTTGGCGAAGCCGCCGATGGCGAACAGCGGATTGCGGATCTCGTGCGCGATGTAGGTGGACATCTCGCCGATGGAGGCCAGGCGCTCGGACTGTTGCAGGCGCTGCTCCATCTGGGTGCGGTTGGTGATGTCGCGGCGGATGCAGAGCAGGCTGAGCGGTTTTCCGTCCTCGTCCAGGATGGGGTAGACGTACTCGCGCACGTAGTGCATGCGCCCGTCCGCGTCCACCTGGGGGAATGTGGCCTCGGCGGTCTGGAGCGTGGCCAGGGCCTGCTCCAGGGGCGAGGCTGTGCCGCTGTCGGGGTAGGCCTCGGGCAGGGTGAAGAATTCGCGCAGGGGCCGGCCCGCGACCTCGGCCTTCTTCAGGCCCACGCGTTCCAGCAGGGCCTTGTTGCAGTCGAGCACCCGGCCCTGTGCGTCAGTGAGGACGATCTCCTCCTTCAGCTGGTCGATGACGTTCTTGAGCAGGGTCTGGGTGTGCAGCAGGTCGACCTGGCAGGCCACCCACAGCTGGTCCGAGGAGAGCAGGCGCAAAAAGAAGCTGGCCGCAGCGCGCTCCACCAGGGCCACGGAGGCAGGCAGCCCCTGGCGCAGGTCCTGGATCAGCGTCTCGCGGCCCGTGGTCTCGATGACCATGGTCAGGCCCGGATGATTGGTGAGCATCTCGCGCCAGCTCGCGTGCACCGGCAGGCCGAGGGATTTGGAAAAGAGCCCGTCCGCCGGGGCCTCGTCGTGCAGGGCCAGGGCCTCCAGGCCCAGCTGGCCCAGGACGCGCTCGTTGCCCAGGGAGGCGAACATCTCCCAGAAAGGCACCAGGGACGTCTTGTCTCCTATGATGCCGATACGGTATGGCTTGTCTGCCCGCAGGGACTCGACCATGGGGCGGGGCTCCTCTTGCCCTGGGGGGCGCTTTGAAACGACTACATAAGCGTATACTACACGAGTCCGATTAAAGCGCAACACCCTGTGTTGGCATCCGTGCATAACTTTTCGACGCATTTTGAAAATTCAAGAGGAGCATACATGGCCAAGGTCCGTGTGCACACCATCAGCCTGGGCTGCCCCAAGAACCGCGTGGACACCGAACGCCTGCTGGGCGTGCTCGGGCGCAGCTACGCCCCGGCTCAGGGCGTGGCCGACTCGGACCTCGTGCTCGTCAACACCTGCGGGTTCATCCGCCCGGCCGTGGAGGAGTCCGTGGAGACCATCTTCGGGGCCATCCGCGAGATGGCCGACATGCCCCGGCGCCCGGTGCTGGCCGTGGCCGGTTGCCTGGTCAGCCGCTACGGCAAGGCCGACCTCGCCGTTGACCTGCCCGAGGTGGACCTCTGGCTCTCCACGCGCGAGTTGGAGCAGTGGCCCGGGCTCGTGGGCGCGGCCCTGGGCAAGAAAAATCTCGACGCGTTGGGGCCCCGCCGCCTGAGCACCGGCCCGGCCTTCGCCTACCTCAAGGTCAGCGAGGGCTGCTCGCACAAGTGCGCCTTCTGCACCATCCCAAGCATCCGCGGCAAACACAAAAGCCGGACCCTGGACGACCTCACGCGCGAGGCGCGGCTCCTGGTGGAGAAGGGCGGCGTGCCGGAGCTCGTGCTGGTGGGCCAGGACGTGACCTCCTACGGCCGCGACCTGGGCCTGAAGGACGGGCTCAAGCACCTGCTGGACCGGCTCATGCCCATCCCCGGCCTCAAGTGGCTCCGGCTCATGTACCTGTACCCCGCGGGCCTGACCGACGGCCTGCTGAAGCATCTGGCGGGCCTGGGCAGGCCGCTCTTGCCCTATTTCGACATCCCGCTGCAGCACGCCCACCCGGACATCCTCGCGGCCATGGGTCGGCCCTTTGCCAAGGACCCCACGCTCGTCATCGACCGGGTGCGCCACCACTTCCCGGACGCGGCCCTGCGCACCAGCCTCATCGTCGGCTTTCCCGGCGAGACCGAGGAGCATTTCAAGGCCCTGCGCGCCTTTGTGGACCGCACAAAATTCGCGCACCTGGGCGTGTTCCCCTTTCACCAGGAGCAAGGCACCGCGGCCGCCAACCTGCCGAACCAGGTGGCCCAGGCCGGCAAGACCCGGCGCAAGAACGCACTCATGCGCCTGCAGGAGGGCATCAGCCGCGAGCATCTCGCCGGCTGCGTGGGCTCGCGCCTGGAGGTGCTGGTGGAGGAGCCGAGCCCGGAATGGCCGGGGCTTTATACCGGCCGCGTGTGGTTCCAGGCCCCGGAAGTCGACGGCGTGACCTATGTCAGCGGACCCAAGGTCAAGCCCGGCCGCATTGTCATGGCCGACATCGAGCAGGCCCAGAGCTACGACCTGGTGGCCCTGGCCTAAGAGAGAAATAGCCTCCGGCGCCAGGGGTCCCCTTCGGGGTTCATTGCCCCCCGGAGCCCTTGCGCAAGACCGAGTATGGGGTCATGTACAGAACTTCAGCGGCGCAACCCGCCGCAAGGGAGACCCTGACCATGCCGAAACACCTGAAGCCCGGTCCGGCCGCGACATACGACCACGGCAAGCACGTCATCGTCAACGTCAACAAGAAGTTTCACAGCTCGCTCACCACCGGGCAGCGCATGGCCGACGCCGTGGCGCGCATCGTGGGCGGCTGGCCGTTCATCATCACCCAGAGCGTCATCATCATGATCTGGGTGGGCGTCAACGGCTTTCTGATCTACCAGGCCGCGGAGAACCCCGCCTACTTCAAGTCCTGGGACCCCTACCCGTTCATCCTGCTCAACCTGGTGCTGAGCTTCCAGGCCGCCTACACCGGCCCCATCGTCATGATGAGCCAGAACCGCCAGTCCGCCAAGGACCGGCTCATGGCCGAGCACGACTTCCAGGTGAACGTCAAGGCCGAGGAGGAGATCAAGGTCATCATGGAGCACCTGGTGCACCAGGATGAGCTCATCCTGGAGATCGTGGCCCGGCTGGACAAGGCGGCCCAGACCGGCGGCCACGCGGTGAGCGGGGAGTAAGAGGAATAGCCTCCGGCGGCCAAGGGGCCTGAGGCCCCTTGGAACCCCCATCTCAAGCCGAAGGGCCGGACGAGCTTTGCTCGTCCGGCCCTTCGGCTTGCATGAGGGGGTCTGGGGGAAATCATTTCCCCCAGCGGGGTGCAGGGGCGGAGCCCCTGGCTTATTTCATTTCGATCTTGGCCAGCCCCTTCATGTACGGACGCAGGGCCTCGGGCAGCACCACGGAGCCGTCGGCCTGCTGGCCGTTTTCGAGCACGGCCACCAGCGTGCGGCCCACGGCCAGGCCCGAGCCGTTCAGCGTGTGCAGGTACTCGGACTTTTTCGCGGCCTTGGCCTTGAAGCGGATGTTGGCGCGCCGGGCCTGGAAGTCCAGGAAGTTCGAGCAGCTTGATATCTCGCGGTACTTGTCTTGCCCTGGCAGCCAGACCTCGATGTCATAGGTCTTGGCCGAGGAGAAGCCCAGGTCGCCGCCGCAGAGCGCGATGACGCGGTAGTGCAGGCCCAGGCGCTGGAGCACCATTTCGGCGTGGCCGGTCAGGAGCTCCAGGTCGGCCATGGAGGTCTCGGGCCGGGCAAAGCGCACCAGCTCGACCTTGTGGAACTGGTGCTGGCGGATGAGGCCCTTGGTGTCCTTGCCGTAGCTCCCGGCCTCGGAGCGGAAGCAGGGGGTCAGCGCGCAGTAGGCCACGGGGAGTTCGTCCTCGCCCAGCACCTCGCCCGCGTGCAGGTTGGTCACCGGCACCTCGGCCGTGGGGATGAGGTAGTATTCCTGGCCTTCGATCTTGAAGAGATCTTCCGCGAATTTAGGTAATTGTCCCGTGCCGGTCATGGCCTGCCTGTTGACGATGAACGGCGGCAGCACCTCAGTGTAGCCGTTCTCGGCCGCGCAATCGAGCATGAAGGCCGAGAGCGCTCGCTCGAGCTTGGCGGCCCAGCCGAAGCTGACGCAGAAACGCGAGCCCGTGATCTTTCCGGCGCGCTCGAAATCGAGCCCCCCAAGGGCCTGGCCCAGTTCCCAGTGCTCTTTGGGCGCGAAGCCAAGTTCTGGCTTGCTCCCCCACACGCGGATGACCGGGTTCTCTTCCTCTGAGCAGCCCTCAGGCGTGGACTCGTGCGGGATGTTCGGCACCTTGAGCAGCCAGTCGGACTCCTGCGCCTCGATGACGGCCAGTTCGGCGTCCAGTTCCTTGATGCGCTCGCCCATCTGCGACAGGGCGGCCATGAGCCCGCTCGCGTCCTGGCCCGCGCGCTTCATCTTCGCCACCTCGGCCGAGCCCTGGTTGCGCTCGGCCTTGAGCCCCTCGGCCTCGCGGATGAGCGCGATGCGCGCCTCGTCCAGGCGGGCAAACTCGGCCACGTCCGGCTCGGTCTTGCAGCGCTTCTTTAGGCCCTGGGCCACGGCCTCCAGGTTCTTCTGCACGAATTTCAGATCCAGCATGGTCGTCTCCTCGAAATAAATGCGCAGGCGGTTCGCGCTCCCCGGTGTACCCAAACCAGGGCTGGGAATAAAGGGGGAAAATGGGGGGCAGGGCCCTACGGCTCGATGCCGTCCTCGATGTTTTTGCGGCGCACGTGGAGCAGGTAGGCCACGATCAGGGCCAGGCCGATGGGGCCGAGGTCCTGCTGCCACAGGAACCAGCCCGAGAGCGGCGGGCCGAGGACCAGGAGCGCCACCTGCCATTTTTTGCGGCGGTCAAGCGGCCGGGCCAGCCAGGCGCTTTCCAGGCCGATGAGTTTTTCCACTACGGGCAGCAGGCGCCTGAGTTCCGTATGCGCCATGGGCGGCAGGGGCAGCGGCAGGCAGCCCGCCGCAAGTGCCAGGACCGCCAGGGTCAGCAGGGCGAGGTTGTGGGTCAAGAGGCCAAAGGGCAGGATGGCCAGGCAGGCCGTGTGCACGCACCAGTTCCAGGGCTCGCGGCGGCGCAGGCGCAGCTTGTGCAGGATGTTGCCGCCCCGTTCGCGCAGGCTGGCCAGGGATTGTCCGTTGTTCATGCGCCACAATTGCCACGGCAGCCCCTGTTCTGTAAACTGCCGGAAACACGGAGCAGAGGTGAGGGCATGAAAAAGGGTTCCATTCAGGGGGTGCTGGAGCAGGAAACCGCGGAGCGCTTGGGCCCGCTGGCCTCGGACGCGGCCCGGCACCTGGGCGGCCAGGGCTGGCTGCTGGCCACGGCCGAGTCCTGCACCGGCGGCCTGCTTGCGCACACGCTGACCAACCTCCACGGCAGCTCGGCCTGGTACCACGGCGGGGTGGTCTGTTATTCCAACGCGCTCAAGACCGGGCTGCTCGGCGTGGACCCGGCGCTCATCGCCGAGCATGGCGCGGTGAGCGAGGCCGTGGTGCTGGCCATGGTCCGAGGCGCGCTCAGGCTGCCGGGCCTGCCCGAGGGCCGGGGCGCGGCCATGGCCGTGTCCGGCATCGCCGGCCCCAGCGGCGGCACGCGGGAGAAGCCCGTGGGCACGGTCTGGATGGCCTGGGCCTGGCCGGGCGGAATCCGCGCCGAGCAGTTCCTGTTCCGGGGCTCGCGCCTGGCGGTGAAGACCCAGAGCGTGGCCGGGGCCCTGTTCGGCCTGGCGACGTTTGCCCGCTAAAGCGCCCGGTACGAGCAACCGGCAGCGCGCCGAGGAGCCCGCCATGCCCGGCCAGCCCCTGCCCAGCCCGAATCGCCCCCTCCGCTGTTTTGTGGGCCTGCCCCTGCCGGAGTCCTGGCAGGCTGGGCTTTTGCGTGCCACCCGGCGGCTTGCGGAGGTTTTGTCCTCGCGCATCAGCTGGACCCGGCCGGGCAACTGGCACCTGACCCTGAAGTTTCTGGGCAACGTGGATGCGGCGCAGCTCCCGGCCGTGGTGGAGGCCCTGCGCGGGGTCCACTTTGCGCCCTTCACCCTTGTCGCGGGCCGGGCCGGATATTTTCCGGGGCTGGGCCCACCGCCGGGTCGGCCGCCCAGGGTGCTCTGGCTGGGCCTGGCCCTGGGCGGGGAGCAGAGCGTCCGGCTGGCCGCAGATGTGGAGCAGGCGCTTGTGCCCCTGGGCTTTGCGCCCGAGGCGCGGCCTTTCAGCGCGCACCTGACCCTGGGCCGGGTCAAGGACGCGGCGCGGGGCGACGACTGGGGCGCGGTCGAGCTGGCCGTGGCCGAACTGGCCGTGGCCGGCGAGGTCTGGCCAGCGGCCGGAATCAACGGCTTTGTGCTCTGGCAGAGCCTGCCCGGGGCTGGCGGCCCGCAGTACAAGGCCCTGGCGCAGTTCCCGGCCCGGCAGGGCTGAGGGGGTTGGCGCGCCGCAGCCCGGTTTTTTCGTCTCCGTAGTGCCGCGCGACCCGGTTCCTGGCCCCGCGGCATCTTCCCAGCCCCGCGTGATTTTCCCTAATCGTCGATTACGTATATAGGCAATAATGATATCGACACACGGCCTATCTATCGAAGATCTTTGCGGTTAGGGCTTGGCATGATCATAAATTTACGATAAACAAATCCCTCCGATTAGATTGGGATATTATTCGCTGCCGCGTTGCCGGGCGGGAACCTCCGTCTGGGTGCAGCAATGCGGTGCAGTCCATATCCTTGCGCGCCGGGAGTGGGCGCTCCCACCGGCCCCCGGGGCGGGGTC
>Ga0007794_10000587_pt1 | contig 11240 bp, 9 predicted proteins | sample CryBogmetaGMA5M_FD_60365 | JGI IMG/M metagenome (GOLD analysis project Ga0007794, IMG submission 60365) | Freshwater microbial communities from Crystal Bog, Wisconsin, USA - MA5M | ecosystem: Environmental > Aquatic > Freshwater > Lake | place: Crystal Bog, Wisconsin, USA | collected 2009-07-06
GCGGAACTGGCCCTGGCGGATCCGCGAATCCGGCGTGTGGATGTGGTCGTGCAAAAGCACGGTGCCCTCAGGTTTGCCCGCTGCAGCGAAGTGGAGATCAGCAGGGGGCAGTGAGCAGGGGGCAGTGGGCAGAGGGCAGAGGGCAGTGAGCAGTTGGGAGAGGGTGAAATGAATAAGAAACGGGTGGCGTTTTTGGTGAGGGAATTGCTCAAGGAAATGGGTGAGGACCCTTCGAGGGAGGGATTGATCAAGACTCCCGAGCGGGTGGCGGAGGCGTATTCCTTCCTGACGTCCGGATACCGGACGTCCGCGCGGCGGGTGATCAACAACGCGTTGTTCAAGGCTGAAGCCAATAACATGGTGCTGTTGAAGAACGTGGAGGTGTACAGCCTGTGCGAACATCACATGCTCCCGTTTTTCGGGTCATGTCATATCGGCTACATCCCCCGCAAAAAGGTGATCGGGGTGAGCAAGCTGGCGCGGATTGTCGATGTTTATTCCCGCCGGTTGCAGATTCAGGAGCGCTTGACGGCCCAGATTGCCAAGGACATCATGGATACCATCAACCCCGAGGGCGTGGGGGTGGTCATGGAATGCCGCCACCTGTGCATGATCATGCGGGGCGTCGAGAAGCAGGATTCCGTCATGATGACCTCGTCGGTTCTCGGCAGTTTCCACAACGACACCTCGACCCGCGCCGAATTTCTCAGCCTGGTCGGCAAATAACACTCTTCACCGCACCAGCAGCGCGGGGACGCCGGAGTCGGCCAGGACATGCTGCGTGGTGCACCCGACAAACCATTGCCGGATCCGGGTGTGGGAATGCGCTCCCATGACGATCAGGTCGCTCTTTTCCCTCACAATACTGTCGAGGATGGCCTCGCTGGCATGGCCGCTCACGACGGCGACCCTGGGGGGGCATCCTGCGGCGATGCAGGTTCTTTCGGCGGTGCTGGCGATGGCCATGGCCACGGAGTCAGTCATTTTTTCCGCCACGGTCAGCACGGTCAGGGACGCATTGAGGGCCCTGGCCAATGATGAGGCCACAAGCGCGACTTTTTCGGAGATCGGGCTGCCGTCGCAGGCGGCCATGACCATCTGGACGGGGGTATACTGGCCGGGGGTGATCAGGCAGGGGATGGTGGCGCGCCGTGTCACGCGGTCGGCTACGGATCCGATCAATTCCCGTCCGAACTGTTCATTCTCGCCCCGCTGTCCCAGAATCAGAAGATCCGTGGATTTTTCCTGCTCCAGGATGGTATGGACCGGGTGTCCTGTCTCGACGATCAGGTTGGTGTTGCAGCCGGCGTTCATGGCGAGTTCATCGAAATTCCGGTGAACTGCTTCACCCTTGGCCTCCATGAGCAGCTTGAACTGGGGCCACCCCGCGTAATATCCCGTGGCCCCGATGGCGCCGGAGACGTCCGCCAGCAGCGGACCCTCGATCATCCGGATATCCAGCACATGCAGGCCGGTGAGCCTGGCCTTCATGACGGAGGCGAGATGGAAACCGTACCGGCATGCCACGTCGCCGTAAGGAGACCCATCCGTACAGACAAGCATTTTCTGGAACATAGGAACCTCCTCTTCTCCTGTTACGTTCACTCCACTCCCATGGTAATCCTTTTTCCCGAAATGGCAAGCCCCCGGGTTGCCTTCACTCTTGCCTCTTTCGCGCAAATCGGCCAATCTATCCAGCTTATGAACACGAAGCGCAATAAGTTGTATGTTGTCCTGGGACCCCTGATGGGAATCCTGGCGCTGGTTCTCTACACGGTGACGCTCAGCCGGGGGGCCTATCCCGGGGAGTCGGCCAACCTGATGGTGACCGAACTGGGGTTGAACCCGCTGGGATCGTCCGGGCATCTGATCTGGAGCTGGGTGGTTGACCTGGTTGCGCGGGTGCCGATGGGGAGTATTTCCACCCGCCTGAACCTGTTGAGCGCGGTCTGCGCGGCGGGAGCGGTCGGGCTGTTTTTCCGCATTCTGGCCGACGCCGTGTGGGCGGCGATTCCGGTCACCGACCAGAATGGCCGTGCCGCGAACCGGGCTTCCCTGCTGGCGGGCGTGTCGGGCAGCGTGGCGCTGATGGGGGCGATGCCCTTCTGGTATGCGGCGAACCGTTTCCATCCCGCGACGTTCGACCTGCTGGTGCTGTTCATCCTCGCGAAGCTCCTGCTGACTTTCATCCGCCGGGCCCCGGTTTGGGCGGGGTTGGTTTTCGCCCTCCTTTACGGTGTATTCGCGGTTGAATTCGCCACTCTGGTCATTTTCGGCCCGCTGGTCCTGGCCGGGCTGCTTTTTGCGCTGTGGCATAACGGCGACCTGCGCTGGGGCCGGGTCCTGCCGTTGGCCGGCTGCCTTCTGGCCGGGATGCTGTTCTACCTGCCTGCCGCCTGGACGCTGCAGGGATCCGAGTCGTTCCGGCTGAGTGAAGGGGGCGGGTTCTGGCAGGCGCTGTATTTTGTCGGGAAGGGGCAGTACCTGCTCATTGCCAAGAGTCTTCCCCAGGTCGGCTGGTTGCTGGTTATCATCGCGAGCATTGTGCCCTGGCTGGCGATCCTGGTGGTGGGGCGCCGCGGGCTGAACGAGGAAAAGGACTGGGGGCTCTACATCCTGCACCTGATCCTTACCGGCGTGGTGGTGGCCGTGATGTTCAACGTGCCGTTTTCGCCCTGGCGGATCCTGGGGCCGTGGCGGCTGCTGGTGACTCCGTATGTACTGCTGGCCTGCACCTTCGGGTATCTGGTCGCCTACTGGTCGCTCATTTCACGGCTGTCGTTCCTCAATGCCGACGAGGATGAGACGGGAAAACTATGGTGGCGGGAGTACGGCGGCCTGTTCCCGGCGGGATTGCTGCTGGCGGCCGCGGTGGCGGCGGGTGTCCTGAACTATCCCATGGCGGATGCGCGCCCTGCGGGGGTTGTGAACGACTATGCCCGTTCCGTGGTGAAGGCCGCCGCCGGCCGTGAGTGGCTGGTGACGGATGGCCTCATGGACAGCAATCTCCAGCTGGCGGCCCGGGAGACGGGCTCCCCGTTGCGTCTTTTCAATCTTCAGCAGGGCAACAACGACCTCTACATGAGGTACCTCGCCAAGTCGTTCAGTGATGTGCGGATGAAATCCCTGGCCGAGGTGGATGCACTGGCGTTCTTGCGGCAATGGGTCGAGACGGATCCACGGTTTGCGGAAAAGACGGCCTTCCTGAGCACTCCCGACCTGTGGCTGGCGGCAGGAATGCAGCCGGTTCCGCAGTGCGTTCTGTTCACCGGGATCAAGGCGATATCCGAGGTGGAGCCGGGGGCCCTGTGGAACCAGCATCAGGAGTATTGGAAGTCCCCGCTCGTCCAGGACCTCGTCCGGTTGCGCAAGACGGATCCGATGCTTTCGCCGACGGCGGGTGCCGTGATCCGGCACCTGAGCCTGGTGGCCAACAACCTGGGCGTGGTGCTGGAGGATGCCGGCTGGCGGCAGCAGGCTTACAGTGCGTATGCCAAGGCGCGGGAACTGGAGCCCAACAACATCAGCGCAATGTTGAACCAGTTGACCATGGTGCAACGCGGCTATGCCGCGCCGGATGCGGAGAAGATCAAGGCGGACTTCAAGGAGTTCACCGCGACACTCAAGCAGAAGCTTCAAATCTGGCAGTTGTCCCGCGTGTACGGCTATGTCCGGATGCCCGAGGCGTATGCCAACCTGGGCATGACGTGGGTGTTTTCGGGCCAGCCGGGCATGGCGGTGGCGGGCTACAAGCGGGCCATCGAGCTGGCGCCGGACCGGAAGGACCAGTTGAGCCAGGGCCTGGCCATGGCCTATCTCGCACAGGATCAGCAGGAGGGCGAGGATATCCTGCGCCAATTGCTGGAGAAGGATCCCGGGAACAAGGCGCTGTTGCTGTCGCTGGCGAGGATCAACGCCCGCAAGAACCGGTTTGACGAGGCGGCGGCGCTGCTGGACCGGGCCCAGAAGGCCGGAGTGCCGAAGGAACGGATCGCCATGGAATATGCCGTGATGCACCTGGCGGCCGGGGAGGTCGGAAAGGCCCGCGTGATTCTGCAGGAACTGGTGGACCTCAAGCCCGAGCTGACCCCCGCCTGGGCCATGCTGGCGGCGGTGGTGATGCAGCAGAATGACACCAAGGCGATGGAGGAGTGCGAGCGGAAATTAAAACGGGCGAAGGGACGGGATTTCATCACCACCGTGGTGCTGGGCCAGATTGCCCTGAGCCGCTCGCAGTATGTCGAGGCCCGGATTTATATCGACCAGGCCCTCGGCATGCGGCCCAATACGCCGGTCCTGATGGAATTACTCCTGCGGCTGGATGTCCGGGAGGGGCGCCGGGACCTGGCGGAAAGCCATATCCGGAACCTGCTGCTCCAGGATCCGGGCCATCCCTTTGCGAACCAGGTGCTGGCCTCCATGCAGCTGGAGCGGAAGGAATACGCCAAGGCTGAAAACTCCCTGAGGAAAAGCCTGGAGCGGAAGAAGGACCCCCTGGTCATGAACGACCTGGCCTGGACGCTCCAGGAGAAAGGCGAACTGGATGAGGCCGAGGCCCTGGTCCGGGAGGCCTTGAAGGCCAATCCCAAGGTCGGTACCGCGTGGGATACGCTGGGAATGATCCTGTTCAAGCGGGGTCAGCTTCCCGAAGCGGGGGAAATGCTGCAGAAGGCCCAGACCCTGTCGCCGGACAACCCCTCGATTCAGCTCCATCTGGCCCAGTGGTATGAGAAAAGGGGGGATGTGAAGAAGGCCGCCGAAATGGCCGACAACCTGATGATGCATCCGGTCGGACTGAGTTCGGCCGACCAGGAAATGCTGCGTACGATGAGTCGTCGCGTCAGGAGTCAGTAGGAGGAGAACCGTGAACATCGAACGTCCGACTTCGAACAATAGGGAGTTGGCTCAATTGGATGTTCGACGTTGAATGTTGACTGTTCGATGTTCCACCTGGAGTAGTTGGAAGAGGAAGATGTGAACTATACAGACGCAAAGAGTGTTTTGGAAAAGCACGGGCAGGGGCATGTGCTGAAGTTCTGGGATCAATTGGATGCCGCGCAGCAGGCCGGGTTGTTGAGCCAGGTCGAGTCGCTGGATTTCAAGGCCATCGAGAAAATCCAGGGCTTGCTGAAAGCGGGCGGGGAGCCGGTGGCCCACCCGGGCACCATGACGCCTGCTCCGGTGGTGTCGCTCAAGGCGGGGCAGGCGGCGGAACCGCGCGCCCGGGGCGAGGCCGCGCTCAAGGCGGGCCAGGTCGGCGTGATCCTTGTTGCCGGCGGGCAGGGAACCCGGCTGGGGTATGACGGCCCCAAGGGAACGTACCGGCTGGCGCCGATTTCCCAGGCATCGCTCTTCGAGATTCATTCGCGGAAAATCCTGGCGCTTGAACGCCAGTATCAGGCCCGCATCCCCTTCTACATCATGACCAGCGAGGGGAACGACGCCGACACCCGGAAATTCTTCGGGGAGAACAAGTGTTTCGGGCTGGATCCCGACCGCGTGAAGTTCTTTGTACAGGGCACGCTGCCCGCGTTCCACCCCGATGGACGCATCATCCTGGAGGCGCCCGGCAAGCTCTTCGCCGCCCCCGACGGGCATGGCGGCATCCTGGCCGCGCTGGACCGGCGCGGGATGCTGGCCGACATGAAGGCACGCGGCCTGACGACGCTCTACTATTTCCAGGTGGACAATCCCCTGGTGGATATCGCCGACCCCGTTTTTGTGGGAATGCACCTGCTTCGGCGGGCGGATATGTCGCTCAAGGTGTGCGCCAAGTGCAATCCCGACGAGGGCCTGGGGGTTACCGTCGTGCGCAACGGGCGGTGCTCCGTGGTGGAATACACCGAGCTGACGAAGGAGCAGAAGAATGCGCGCCTGCCCGACGGCGAGCTCCTGTTCAAGTTTGGCAGCGTGGCCATTCACATCTTCTCGCTGGAGTTTCTGGTCCGCGAACTCTCGGCCGGACTTCCCCTGCACCAGGCGCACAAGAAGGTACCCACGTGCGATGACCGCGGGACGACGGTCAAGCCCGACAAGCCCAACGCGTTCAAGTTCGAGAAGTTTATTTTTGACGCCCTGCCGGATGCGGGGGAGTCCCTGATCCTCGAGTTTGCGCGGGAGGATGAGTTCGCACCCGTGAAGAACGCAGAGGGCGCGGATTCGCCGGAGACCTCCCGGGCGGCCATGATGGAGAAATTCGCCCGCTGGCTGGCGGCTTGCGGCGTGAAGGCGCCGCGTGACCCCCAGGGGCGTCTTGTGGTGAAGCTGGAGATTGACCCGGTCTATGCCCATGATGCAGCCAGCCTGGCGGCGCGGTTGCCCAAGGGGTTCCAGGTGTCCGGTGATGTGCTGCTGAAGAATTAAGGACGGTTACAGACATGCTTGCGGTTACAGTCATACTTCTGGCCATGGTGGTGATGGGCGGCGTGATGTGGGTCGGTCAGGCCTATCGCATGCTCCGCTTCGCCCGGATCCAGCTGGAGGATGCCTGGGAGGAGCTGAAGGCGGCACTGGAGGAATGCCGGGAGATGGTGCCGTATATCGTGGCGTCTGTCCCGGCCAATATTTCGCCGGCGCTCGACGTGCTGGGGAATGCCTGTGATCTGGCGGCCAACGTGGAAGGCGTGCGGGAATGCTCCCAGGCGGAGGCCCGCCTGAAGGCGGCCATCAGCCGCCTGTTTGAACAGCTGGACACGGAGGCGACGATCGAGACGCTCGACCTCCTGTCGCCCCTGCGCGAACGGCTCAAGGACCAGGCGATGCGGGTTGATTTGTTGAAGGATGCCTACAACCGGCTGGCCGAGATCTACAACACCCTGCTGCAAAAGGGAGCGGCGCGGATTTTGGTGTCTTTGGGGATGGCGCGTCCCGTGGAGTTGTTCTAATATGAGCGGATGGGATTATTCCGGCGGGACCCTGCCTTGGACGAAAACCTGCTTCGTCTGCGGGGAGGACAACCCGAACGGGTTGAAATTGAGATCCCGCGTGGAGGGCGACCGGATCGTGCTGACCCATGTCACCCGCGACTCCGACCTGGGGTACCGCCACCTGGTGCACGGGGGGATATCGATGACGTTGCTGGATGAGGTCATGACCTGGGCGGCCATCCTGACCTTCAGGCAGGCCTGTGTGGCGGCGGAGCTGACCGTGCGGCTGAAACAGCCCGTGACGGTCGGACAGTCGATTCGTGTGGAAGGATGGGTGACCGGCGGGAAATCGCGGCTCACCTTGACGGAGGGACGGGTGATGGATGACCGGCAGACGGTGCTGGCGACGGCAACCGGCAAGTACATTCCGATGCCGGCCGGCGGGTTGCACCTGTGCGTGAAGGATTTTGTGGAAAGTCCGGACGCCCTGTCGCTGCCATTTCTTCAGGAGAAAGGGATTGCTGAAAAAACATGAAAGCCAAGCTTATCACTCTACTGGCCATGATGACCCTCCCTGCGATAGCGGACCCCGTGACCAATGCGCCTGCTCCCGTGCCCCCCGCAGCGACGAATCCGCCGCCGGTTGCCGTGGTGACGCCGGTTCCCGCCACCACCAACCCGGCTCCCCAGCCGGCCGCCATCACCAATTCCGTTCCTGCCCCGGACCCGATGGTGGGCAAGGCGCTGATGGCGCTCGGGACGACGCTGCAGTCGGCCAAGCATTTCCGGTGTCAGGTCATGTTCAGGATCAACAGCGAGATGGAGGGGATGAAACAGGAAATTTCCGCCTCCTACACCCTGGCGGCGGAGAAACCGAACCGCCTGTCGCTCCGCTTCCTCAAGGGGATGACGGGCAATACGGTGGTGTGCGACGGGAATAAACTAATCACCTATGCCGCAATGCTGAACCGCTACGAGGAGAAGGAGGCGCCCAAGTCCTTCGAGCAGTTCTCGCAGGGCCTGGGCCCGATGTCCGGGAACATCCTGTTTGTGGACAACCTGCTCCGGGATGACATCTATGCGGCCATCATGGACGGGGTCATCAAGGCCGCCTATGCGGGCCGGACCACCCTGGACGGGCAGGAGTGCGAGCATTTGAAATTCGAGCAGGACCAGTTCGACTGGGAACTCTGGGTGACAACCGGGATCAAGCCGGTGGTGATCCAGGTGGTTTACGACATGGCGAAGAGCTTTACCGCCATGGGGGGGGAGCCGGTTCCTGCCAGGGGCATGAAGATGACGGTGATCAACCGGTTTTCCGACTGGGTGGTGGACGGGGATATGCCCGCCGGCACGTTTGAGTTCAAGCCGCCCGCCGGCGCCCACAAGGCCGAATCCCTGTTTGCGGGGGACGATGAGGATGCCCCCGAGGGGCCGGCGCCAGCGGCACCGGCCGTTAATGTGAAGACGAACGCAACGCTTTAGCACGACATGGAGTGAAGTGATATGACAGCAGAGACCGGGAATGAATACGTCGAGCAACGCCGGGCGAACATGAAGGCCCTGGCGGAAAAAGGATACACGCCCTTTGGTCGCGCGTTCAAGCGCTCCGGCCGGCTGGCCGAGATTCGCGCCGCATTCGAGGAGAACCAGGTGGTTTCCGTGGCGGGCCGCCTGACCACCAGCCGCGACATGGGAAAAAGCATTTTCGCCGACTTGCGCGACGGGTCCGACCGGTTCCAGATCTATGCCCAGAAGAGCAGTCTCGGGGATGGGGCCTTTGATGCCTTCAAGCTGCTGGACCTGGGGGATCATGTCGGCGTCGAGGGCACCCTCTTCACGACAAGGACGGGTGAGCAGACCCTCAAGATCGTGCGGTGGACCCTGTTGTCGAAAGCACTTCTCCCGCTTCCGGAGAAATGGCACGGCCTGAAGGACACCGACCAGCGCTATCGGCAGCGGTATCTTGACCTCATTGCCAACCCCGGGGTGCGCGAGGTGTTCAACAAACGGATCCAGGCGGTGCGCGAGATCCGGAACTACCTGGTCGATCGCAAGTTCCAGGAGGTGGAGACGCCGATGATGCAACCCCAGCCCGGCGGCGCGACGGCGCGGCCGTTCGTGACTCACTATGAGGCGCTCGATTCCCGGATGTACCTGAGGATCGCCCCGGAATTGTACCTCAAGCGCCTGCTGGTGGGCGGGTTCGACAAGGTGTTCGAACTCAACCGGAATTTCCGGAACGAGGGGCTCTCGCGCACCCACAACCCGGAGTTCACGATGATGGAGGTGTATGAGGCCTATTCCGACCGGCGCGGGATGCAGGACCTGGTCGAGGGGCTCATCACCCATGTGGCGCAGACCGTCATGGGAACGCTGCAGGTCGGGACTCCCGAGGCTCCGATCGACCTCACCCCGCCGTGGCGCGAGGTGACGTATCATGACCTTGTCCTCGAGCGGATGGGCGCCGACTGGTTCTCGCTCGACAAGGCGGCGATGCGGGGCAAGGCGGAAACGACGGGCCTCTATGTGGATCCGGCCTGGAGCCGGGATGAGATCACCCACGAGATCTACTCCAAGCTGATCGAGAAGACGCTGCAGAACCCGACGTTTGTCACGCGCCTTCCCGCGGAACTGGTCCCGCTGGCCAAGCGGTGCGAGGATGATGCCTCGGTGGTGGATGTCTTCGAGCTGGTGATCGGCGGCAAGGAGATTGCGCCGGGTTACTCGGAACTCAATGATCCCCTGGAGCAGCGGAAGCGCTTTGAGGAACAGGTCGCCATGGCGGCTACCGGGCAGGCCGCCGAGGAGGCCCAGAAGGTGGATGAGGATTTCCTTGCCGCGCTGGAGCATGGCATGCCCCCGGCGGGCGGTATGGGAATCGGGATCGATCGCCTGATCATGACCCTCACCGGCAGCGAGGCGATCCGCGATGTGATCCTCTTCCCGCAATTGAAACCGAAAGAGGAATGAAGAGAGTGTTCAGTATTCAGTTTTCAGAGCAAAACGAAGACTGGAGATTCTGAACACCGATTTCTGAACACTGATCTCTGAACACTGATCTCTGAACACTGAACACTAGATATGCTTCCCTTCTCCCTATTCCTGGCCCTGAAGTACCTGAAGCCGAAACGGACGTATTTCTCCGTGGTGACGATCATTTCGGTGCTCGGTGTCCTGCTGGGGGTCGCCGTGCTCATCATCGTGCTCTCCGTGATGACGGGGTTTGACGACATGTGGCGGGAGAAAATCCTCGGGTTCAACGCGCACCTGACGGTGAGCAGCCGGGGCGGAGTCCCGGAGGAAGGGGAGGTCATGGCCCGTTTGTCCCGGATCAAGGGCGTGAAGGGGGTGGCACCTTCCACGGAGGGTCAGGTCGTACTGCAGTGTGCAGACCGCATGTTCACCCCCATGTTGAGGGGAATCGACCCGGTCCGGGAAGTGTCGGTCAGCCAGATTCCCGCCAGCGTGACACAGGGCACCTTCAGCGTGAAGGGGCTCGATGTGGTGATCGGTGTGGACCTTGCCCGGCGGATGGGCGTCGGGGTGGGGGACAAGCTGCTGATCAACTCGCCCCGCAGCTTTGTGAGCCGCGATGAAATCACCCTGCCCCAGGAATTCCGCGTGGCGGGCGTGTTTGATGTTGGCATGTGGGAGTACGACTCGGGTTTTGTCTTCTGCTCGATGGACAAGGCACGGGAGGTATTCGGGATGGAGAGCGGCGTGGGGGCGATCCGGTTGATGGCCCGGGATCCCTACCGGATCCAGGAGGTGGCGCGACAGGCGCGGCTGGTCCTTGGCGAAGACTATACCCTTGTCACCTGGATGGAGCAGAACCGGCAGCTTTTCAGCGCACTGCGGGTGGAGAAGAACATGATGTTCTTTCTCCTGATCTTCATCACGATTGTCGCGGCATTCGGCATCACCAACACCCTGATCACGGTCACGGTGCAGAAAACCCACGAGATCGGGTTGCTGAAGGCGATCGGGTTCCCATCGGGCAGTATCATGCGGATCTTCTTCTGGCAGGGATGGATCGAGGGCATGATCGGCACCTTCGCCGGCGTGGGGACGGCGCTGCTGGTCCTGCATTACCGCAACGACCTGCTGCGATGGTTGTCGGATACGTTCAACCTGGAACTCTTTCCAAAGGAACTGTACCGGCTGAGCGAAATTCCTTCACGGACGGCGCCGCTGGACGTGATGGTGGTGGCAGGCTCCGTGATTGTGATCTGTACCCTGGCCGGCCTGATTCCGGCCTGGCGGGCTGCACGGCTGGATCCGGTCGAAGCGTTGAGGCATGAGTGAGCAGGGGGCAGTGGGCAGTGGGCGGTGGGCAGAACTCAGGGGATAGAGGTTAGATGGAAGAGATTG
>Ga0007794_10000592_pt1 | contig 11212 bp, 12 predicted proteins | sample CryBogmetaGMA5M_FD_60365 | JGI IMG/M metagenome (GOLD analysis project Ga0007794, IMG submission 60365) | Freshwater microbial communities from Crystal Bog, Wisconsin, USA - MA5M | ecosystem: Environmental > Aquatic > Freshwater > Lake | place: Crystal Bog, Wisconsin, USA | collected 2009-07-06
GTATCTTGATCGATCACATATGCCACGCTTGACTTCAAATCAAGGATGTCATTGGTCGCATGCAAACCCGCTTTTTGACCGAAGGACGGTATGACGGGGGCAACTTTGAAAACTTTGGCACGACGAACATGCGTCTTCACAACGCTAGGTTTTGTCTTTTGTACGGTTGGCTTGTTCTGATTCGGTGTCGCTTGTACGTGCAGGGTGCACAGCGAGGTCAATAATCCGAGCGAAGTGGCAATCAGTAGTCGTTTCAAGTGGTGTTCCTTAAGCTTGAAAAGCATATTAATTTGCAGTCTACCAAAAAAAGACGCGCAAGATCAAGGACTTGCACGTCTTATTTAATAAAATCGATAACATCGATCAAGTTTTATGATCTAACCTTGTGCCGCGACTCGGTCAGATTTGCTCTGCAACTTGTTTAAGGCGCTCAAATAGGCCTTGGCGGAAGCCACAACGATGTCTGGGTCTGAACCCACGCCATTGACCACACGACCGCTGTTTTGAAGGCGCACCGTCACTTCACCTTGACTCTCTGTGGAGCCGCTGATGGCGTTGACCGAATAAAGCACCATTTCAGCGCCGCTTTGAACATGGGACTCAATCGCTTTGAGTGAGGCGTCCACAGGACCATTGCCATCTGAATCAGCTTTGACTTCTTTGCCCGCGACCGTGAACACAACGCTCGCATAGGGACGCTCGCCCGTCTCACTGTGTTGCGATAAAGATACGAAGGCGTATTGCTCACTGGCTTGACTCACCGACTCTTCGCTCACCAAAGCCAAGATGTCTTCGTCAAAAATCTCACTTTTACGGTCAGCCAATTCTTTGAACTTAGCAAAAGCTGTGTTGATATCGGCTTCGCTTTCCATGTGAACGCCCAAGTCTTCGAGGCGTTGTTTGAACGCATTACGGCCGCTGAGTTTGCCCAACACAATTTTATTGGCGCTCCAACCCACATCTTCCGCGCGCATGATTTCATACGTATCACGCGCTTTGAGCACGCCATCTTGGTGAATACCTGAGGCATGCGCGAAGGCATTGGCACCCACAACGGCTTTGTTAGGCTGAACCACAAAACCTGTTGTTTGGCTCACCATGCGGCTAGTCGCCACGATTTGTTTGATGTCGATATTCAAATCAAGGTTGAAATAGTCTTTACGGGTTTTGATCGCCATGACTACTTCTTCCAACGAACAGTTGCCTGCACGCTCGCCCAAACCATTGATGGTGCACTCAACTTGACGTGCCCCACCAATCATGACGCCAGCCAACGAATTAGCCACCGCCATGCCCAAGTCGTTGTGACAATGCACAGACCAAATGGCCTTGTCGCTATTGGGAACGCGCTCACGCAAAGTCTTGATGAAGTTGCCATACAGCTCAGGAATGGCGTAACCCACGGTGTCTGGAATATTGATGGTGGTTGCACCTTCAGCAATCACAGCTTCGACCACGCGACACAAAAAGTCCATTTCACTGCGGTATCCATCTTCCGCGCTGAATTCAACATCACCCACCAAATTACGCGCAAAACGAACTGACTGCTTGGCCTGTTCAAACACCTGTTCGGGTGACATGCGCAACTTCTTTTCCATGTGCAACGGTGAGGTTGCAATGAAGGTGTGGATACGCGCACTGTTGGCCCCTTTGAGGGCTTCAGCGGCACGACTGATATCACGGTCATTGGCGCGTGATAAAGAGCAAATAGTCGCATCTTTGATGGCATTCGCGATAGATTGCACCGCTTCAAAATCCCCATTAGAGCTGGCGGCAAAACCGGCTTCGATCACGTCGACCTTCAACCGCTCCAATTGGCGCGCAATACGCAGTTTTTCGTCGCGCGTCATAGATGCGCCTGGCGACTGTTCGCCGTCACGCAAGGTGGTGTCAAAAATGATGAGCTTATCGGTCATGGTCAGGACTCCTAGATTCTTAAAAAACTTGCAACGTTTGATTTAGCCCCAAAGCAAAAGGCCCGCTGCATGTGCATACGGGCCTTGTGTGGGTTTGCGCGTGCGCTACCAACTCCGCCCGATGGGGGATAGAAGTCGTAGGGCTAGCAAAATTCGTTTCATGCGTCGAATTTAGCACAAAGCCAAACCCTTTTCGGTTTGACGTGTCTTATTTGTGCAAACCTGCTTCGTCAGGCTCATCGGTTGATGTGCTAATCATGCTGGTTTGCATCCCTTTAGCACGTCGCCAAGCGTACAGAGCATAGCCACTCAGACCATAAAACATGAACAAAGCGAACAGCACTATCGGTGGGTGAATGTTGATCACAGCAATCACCAATGCCAACATGACGATCACTGCGAACGGCACGCTCTGCTTCATCTGCACGTCTTTGAAACTGTAAAACGGTACGTTTGTAACCATGGTCAAGCCAGAGTACAAGCACATGGCAAACATGGGCCATATCACCTCACTGCCCTGATACCCCATGTCGTTCATCAACCAAATAAAGCCCATCACTAAAGCTGCGGCGGCTGGTGAAGGCAAGCCCTGAAAGAATCGACGGTCAACCACAGCGGTGTTGACATTGAATCTAGCCAACCGCAAAGCGGCACAAGAGATGTAGACGAATGCGGCCATCCAGCCCCAGCGCCCGGCTCCTTTTAGGGCCCATTCATAGGAGATGAGAGCGGGGGCCGCACCGAATGACACCATGTCAGCTAGCGAATCCATTTGTTCACCAAATGCACTTTGTGTATTGGTCATGCGAGCAACGCGGCCGTCCAAGCTGTCAAGCACCATGGCGCAAAACACCCCGATTGCTGCCATTTCAAAACGGTCATTCATGGCCATGACGATGGCGTAAAAACCGCCAAACAAAGCGGCTAATGTGAATAAATTCGGCAGCACATAAATGCCTTTACGAGGCTTGCGCGGCACAAATTCTTCTGTTTGATCTTGTTGTTCTGACATCCGAGTGGTTCCGAAAAGTAGGCTTGCAGTGTAAGCGCTGTGCCCAACGCACGCAAAAACGACAAAGGCCACCGAAGTGGCCTTTGTCGAGGCAAAAAGCTTGTGCTTAGTTACGGGTTTGATCAACCAACTTGTTTTTGGCGATCCAAGGCATCATGGCGCGCAATTGAGCGCCAACTGTTTCGATTGAATGCTCGGCATTCAAACGACGACGGGCAGTCATGCTTGGGTAGTTGGTTTTACCTTCCAAGATGAACATCTTGGCGTATTCACCAGATTGAATGCGCTTCAACGCGTTGCGCATGGCTTCGCGTGACTTCTCATTGATGACTTCTGTGCCCGTCACGTACTCGCCATACTCTGCGTTGTTAGAGATGGAGTAGTTCATGTTGGCGATGCCGCCTTCGTACATCAAGTCAACAATCAGCTTCAACTCATGCAAGCATTCGAAGTAAGCCATCTCAGGGGCATAGCCAGCTTCGGTCAAAGTTTCATAGCCCATTTTTACCAATTCAACCGCGCCACCGCACAGAACGGCTTGCTCGCCGAACAAGTCTGTTTCGGTTTCTTCTTTGAAGTTGGTTTCAATGATGCCGCCTTTGCCGCCACCGTTAGCCATGGCGTAGGACAAAGCCAAGTCACGGGCTTTGCCAGACTTGTCTTGGTACACAGCGATCAACGAAGGAACGCCGCCACCTTTGAGGTACTCAGAGCGCACAGTATGGCCAGGGCCTTTAGGCGCGACCATGATCACGTCCAAGTCAGCACGTGGGATGACTTGGTTGTAATGCACGTTGAAACCATGAGCGAAGGCCAAAGTAGCGCCTTGCTTCATGTTCGGGGCGATGTTGTTGTTGTAGACCTCTGGAATGTGTTCGTCTGGCAACAACATCATGACTACGTCGGCCGCTTTCACGGCATCATTGACTTCCATCACGGTCAGACCGGCTTTGCCAACCTTGTCCCATGAAGCGCCGTCTTTACGCAAACCGACGACGACTTTGATGCCGCTTTCGTTCAAGTTTTGTGCGTGGGCGTGGCCTTGCGAACCGTAACCGATGATGGCCACAGTTTTGCCTTTGATCAGGGACAGATCACAATCTTTGTCGTAAAAAACTTTCACAGGGTTCTCCTAAAAAATACTGGGAATGGGTCGAAATTTAAACGCGCAAAATGCGCTCACCGCGGCCAATGCCACAAGCGCCTGTGCGAACAGTTTCTAGAATTGCGCTGCGGTCAATCGCCTCTAAGAACGCATCGTTCTTAGACAGATCACCCGTCAGCTCAATGGTGTAGCTCTTTTCCGTCACGTCGATGATGCGACCACGGAAGATATCCGCCATTCGCTTCATCTCTTCACGCTCTTTGCCGACGGCACGTACCTTCACGAGCATCAGCTCGCGTTCGGTGTAGGCACCTTCGGTCAAATCAACGACTTTGACAACTTCAATCAAACGGTTCAAATGTTTGGTGATTTGTTCAATCACCTCATCTGAACCATGCGTTTGAATCGTCATACGCGACAGACTAGCGTCTTCGGTCGGAGCCACAGTCAGTGACTCAATGTTATAGCCACGGGCAGAGAACAAGCCAACCACACGCGACAGCGCGCCGGGTTCGTTCTCAAGCATCAGGGAAATGATGTGTTTCATAGTGTCATCCTTCCCGTTCACAAGTCTTCGCTGCCGAGCAGCATTTCTGTAATTCCCTTACCGGCCTTGACCATCGGGAACACGTTCTCGGATGGGTCGGTACGGAAGTCCATGAACACCGTGCGATCTTTGAGCTTGCGTGCTTCACGCAGCGCAGGCTCAACATCCTCTGGACGCTCAATCAACATGCCCACATGGCCATAGGCTTCAGCCAACTTCACAAAGTCAGGCAAAGCATCCATGTAGCTACTGCTGTAGCGGCCTTCGTATTCAATCTCTTGCCACTGACGCACCATGCCGAGGTATCGGTTATTGAGTGCCACGATCTTGATCGGCGTGTTGTACTGGAAGCACGTAGAGAGTTCTTGGATACACATTTGCACCGAACCTTCGCCGGTCACGCAGAACACTTCGCTGTCGGGCTTGGCTAATTTGATGCCCATGGCGTAAGGGATGCCCACACCCATGGTGCCCAAACCGCCAGAGTTAATCCAACGACGTGGCTCATCGAAACCGTAGTACTGCGCCGCCCACATTTGGTGCTGGCCAACATCCGAGGTGATGTAGGTGTCCGTGCCTTTGGTCATCTTGTGCAATGTCTCGATGACGTACTGCGGTTTGATAACCTCGGGATTGCTGTTGTCGTACTTCAAGCAGTTGCGCTTACGCCAAGCTTCGATGGTTTCCCACCAGCTACTCAAAGCGCCTGAATCAGGCTTCAAGCCGGACTCTTTGATCATCTCGATCATCTCAACCAGCACATCTTTGACATCACCAACGATTGGAATGTCCACCTTGACACGCTTGGAGATACTGGAGGGGTCAATGTCGATGTGGATGATCTTGCGTTCGTTTTGCGCAAAGTGTTTGGGGTTACCAATAACTCGGTCGTCGAAACGGGCGCCAACGGCTAGCAAGACGTCACAGTTTTGCATGGCATTGTTGGCTTCGATGGTGCCGTGCATCCCCAACATACCCAAAAACTTGGGCTGGCTTGCAGGATAAGCGCCCAGCCCCATCAAGGTGTGGGTCACTGGGTAGCCCAACATATCAACCAAGGTACGCAACTCTTGAGAGGCGTTCCCCAACAACACACCACCACCGGTATAAATGTAGGGACGTTTGGCCGCCATCAAGAGTTGTAATGCTTTGCGAATTTGTCCGCCGTGGCCTTTGCGCACTGGGTTGTATGAACGCATTTGCACTTCGGCTGGGTAGCCTTCGTACGCAGTTTTCTTGAAAGAGACGTCTTTCGGAATATCCACCACCACAGGGCCTGGACGGCCGCTTCTGGCAATGTAGAAAGCCTTTTTCATTGTCAAGGCCAAGTCGCGAACGTCTTTGACCAAAAAATTGTGTTTGACGATGGGGCGCGTGATGCCAATGGTGTCGCACTCCTGGAATGCATCCAAACCAATCGCGTGGGTCGGGACCTGACCGGTGATGATCACCATAGGAATGCTGTCCATGTACGCGGTAGCAATGCCGGTCACGGCATTGGTAGCTCCAGGCCCGGACGTGACCAAAGCCACGCCGACGTCACCGGTTGCACGGGCATAACCGTCCGCGGCGTGAACCGCTGCTTGCTCATGGCGAACCAGCACGTGTTGAATCGTGTTTTGGTTGTAAAGCGCGTCGTAAATGTAGAGAACTGAGCCACCGGGATAGCCCCAGATGTGCTTGACATTTTCAGCTTGTAGCGCCTTCACGAGGATCTCGGCGCCCATCAGTTCTGGTGCTTGACCGCCAGCGGCGGTTGCGGAAGATGATTCCGACTTTGTGTTTTCCATTTTTTTACCTTTTAACCTGAGTGAATTTCGTCAACGAAAAACCTTGGGTGCTTCTTGGCGAACCCTTGTGGGGCAGCATCGAAACTTTGGACCTTCAGCCATGGACGCATGGTTCGCGCCGGACCCAGACCCGTTTGCCTTATTTTTGTCGAATTGCAACCTTGGATTATGGCATTAACCTGTGCGCAATTCAGTCGAGCACGCACAAAAACCCTTGACAGATGCCATAATCGCGCCCGATTCAACCTTGAACCCCTTCGTCAGTGGCCACCGAAAAAGAACTGTCAGACTTCCTCAAAAACGTAGAAAAACGAGCCTTCAAACGCTCGGTCTATCACGTTCGCGATGACGAAGCAGCTTTAGACATCGTTCAAGACAGCATGATGAAGCTCGCCGAGCACTATGGCGACAAGCCGGCCGATGAGCTACCGATGTTGTTCCACCGAATTTTGTCGAATACCACTCTCGACTGGTTTCGACGCAACAAAACCCGTAGAGCACTGTTCAGCAACTTCAGTGACTTTGATTCAGACAAGGCTGAGGGCGAATTTGACCTACTGGAGTCACTGGCCATCGACAATGACTCCCAAATCACCCAGAGCGCGGAGGACAACTTTGCCAGCATCGCAAAAGTCCACGAGATCGAAGAAGAAATACAAAATTTGCCAGCGCGTCAACGAGAAGCCTTCCTACTGCGTTATTGGGAGGACTTAGACGTTTCTGAGACTGCTGCAGCTATGGGTTGCTCAGAGGGAAGCGTCAAAACTCACTGCTCTCGGGCTGTACAGGCACTCAGCAAAGCACTCAAAGACAAAGGAATTCAACCATGACAACTATTGCGAACACCCAAGACGAATTTGGTTTGCATATTGCTGCACGTCTGAATTCAGCCAGTCTGGATCTGCCACACGACATTTCTGAGCGCCTGCGTGCCGCTCGCACGCGTGCGGTCGCTAGTCGCCTAAAGCCACAAAATCGTTTGCAAACCAGCTCAGCAGTCGTTCACCAAAACGGGGGGGCACTACTCAACTTTGGCGGAGACGAAGGCTTAAACATTTGGAGCCGTTTGGCGTCTTTCTTGCCTTTGATCGCCTTGATCGCGGGTTTGGCCCTGATCCAAAACTTCATGGATGACAACCGCGCCAACGAACTGGCCGAGGTCGACTCAGCCCTGCTCATCGACGATTTGCCGCCTGCGGCATACGCTGACCCTGGTTTTCTTCAATTCTTGAAGAACCCGATTGCCAGCGAATCAAAAGAATAAACGCCTCTATGTCCTTGACTCGCTCGATCACCACTGCAGACATCGCACAACTCGTGTTGAGTGCCGTCCTGCTGCTCAGTGGCGAGCTCCTCAACGCTCAAACCACGCCCATCCCTGCCACCAAGACTACGCCGAGTTTGCCAGGTCGACCGCTGTGGATGGATTTGGCCGAGTCTCAGCAACAAGCCCTTGCGCCCTTAGCGCAACTGTGGCCAACGATGAACGAGCCGCACAAGCGTAAATGGTTGGCTATTTCTCAAAACTTTTCACAACTCTCTGCTGAAGAGCAAAGTACGGTGCAAGGTCGTATGCGCGAATGGGCGGCGCTCAGCCCCCAACAACGCACAACAGCACGTCTGAATTTCGCAGGCGTTCAACTGCTGCCGCAAGACGATAAAAAGGCCAAATGGGAGGCTTATCAAGCACTTTCACCTGAAGCCAAGCAAAAACTCGCTGCACAGCAAAGTCAGCCCATGGCAGGTGCGGCCCCCGCGGTCAAACCTATTTCACCCGCAAAACTGACTACGCCTCCCGTCGCGAGCACCAATAAAGCATTACCCCGCATTGCCTCTGACCAAGCCGCCCCCTCTACGTTGCTACCTAACGGGCTCAACATCAGCAACACCCCTGTCAGCATCCCCAACGAAAGTTCGGCGACACCCCAATGACCACGTTCATTGAGGAATATAAAGGCGGCGACTTGATCGCCCCTAGCTTAAGCCGTCGCATGGCTTGCTGGGTCTACGAAGGCCTGCTTTTATTTGGTGTGTTGTTCATTTCAAGTTATTTATTCAGCACGCTCAGCCAATCTCGCCACGCCCTCGATAACCGCCATGGCCTGCAAGCCTTCCTCTTTTTGGTGATCGGTATTTACTTCACTTGGTTTGGGCATAAAGGTCAGACCTTAGCTATGAAAACATGGCACATCCGCGTGGTCGACTCAGAAGGTCATGCCATCACGCAAAAACGTGCGCTTCTGCGATATGTGTTGAGCTGGTTATGGTTCATCCCCCCCTTAGCATTCATCGCGCCGTTCAGTTTATCTGGCGGCGAAACAATGGTGCTGTTCTTAGGCTGGGTCGCCATTTGGTCTTTACTGAGTCGTTTCCATCCACAACGCCAGTTTTGGCACGATGCAATGGCTGGCACCCGTTTAATCAATTCCGAGCCACTTAGCCGTTAAAGTACACCGCATGGAAGTCAACCCACAAAAAAAACGCACCGGCTTAAACCGCGTCTGGCATGCCTTCGGCTACTCCCTCAGCGGACTACATGCAGCTTGGTACGAAAAAGCTTTTCGCCAGGAAGCCGTGGCTTCTTTTGTCATGCTCCCAATCGCTTTTTGGCTTGGCCGGACTTGGCTTGAGAGCGCCTTGCTCATCAGCAGCGTGATCTTGGTCATGGTTGTCGAACTACTCAATACAGGCATCGAATCGGCCATTGACCGGATTGGCCCAGAATGGCATGAATTGGCCAAACGTGCCAAGGACATTGGCAGCGCCGCCGTCTTACTGAGTTTGCTGTTGTGCATTGGCATCTGGACTGCGGCCGTCTGGGTCAACGTCCTGCGCGCATGAGCCACACACCCGCCTTTTCGGTCTGCGTTTACTGTGGCTCTCGCAGCGGTGGCTTGCCCGCTTACGCCGACGTTGCTCGGCAAGTGGGTACTTGGATTGGTCAGCACGATGGCCAACTGGTCTATGGCGGCGGCAACAACGGCCTCATGGGAATCGTGGCACAAGCCACTGCAGACGCTGGCGGGCGCGTGGTGGGCATCATCCCTACGGCACTCCAAAGCAAAGAAAACACCCGCACCGCTTGCACCGAACTGCACGTGGTCGACACCATGCACGAACGTAAGCAGATGATGGCTGAGCGCGCCGATGTTTTCTTGGCCCTACCCGGAGGTATCGGCACCTTTGAAGAACTCTTCGAGGTGTGGACTTGGCGTCAACTCGGCTACCACGACAAACCCATTGGCTTGCTCAACACCGAAGGCTACTACGACGGCTTGCTCAGCTTTGCGCAAAACAGTGTGGCTGCCGGATTTTTGAGTGACTGGCAAATGGACTTGATTCGCAGTGGCGCAGAACCCATCGCCCTTCTGCGCGAATTGGTCGAAGCTGCCGGCTTCACCCCCGCATCAAAACTCAACCAGCTTTAAGCATCAACAGACGTAAAAAAGCCGCAGCTCGTAAGACCTGCGGCTTTATAAATTGGGCTAACTGTTAGATCGCGGACTCGTCCAACTCGCCCGTACGGATGCGCACCACTCGCTCGACGGCCGTGATAAAGATTTTTCCGTCCCCGATCTTGCCCGTGCGCGCCACACGCACGATGGCATCCACGCAGTTGTCAACATCAGCGGCTTTCACAGTCACTTCAATCTTCACCTTGGGCAAGAAATCGACAACGTACTCTGCACCACGGTACAACTCGGTATGCCCTTTTTGACGACCAAACCCTTTAACCTCGGTCACGGTCAAACCGGTCACGCCACATTCGGCGAGTGCTTCACGCACCTCTTCAAGTTTGAATGGTTTGATAACGGCGGTGATTTGCTTCATAGTCAAAGTCCTTGGAGTCAAAGAAAAGGCCTTTTTAGGCGCTAAATTTATTGGTTATAGGATAACGCCAATCTTTACCAAAACTTCGGTGCGTGACACGAATTCCCACCGGAGATTGACGGCGTTTGTATTCGTTGATGCGAATCAAGCGGGTCACTTTCTCCACATCAGCTCGCGCAAAACCTGCAGCAATGATCTCATCCGAGCTTTGGTCGTTCTCCATGAAGCGGGAAACGATCTCGTCCAGCACCTCATAGGGAGGCAGACTGTCTTGGTCGGTTTGGTCTGGCCGCAGCTCAGCGCTGGGTGGGCGCGTGATGATGCGCTCAGGAATGGGTTGCTGGCCTGTGCCGTAGGGGTCGTGGGCATTGCGCCAACGGGCCAACTTAAACACCAAAGTCTTGGCCACGTCTTTGATCACCGCAAAACCACCGGCCATGTCGCCATACAAGGTGCAGTAACCCGTGGCCATCTCACTCTTGTTGCCCGTGGTCAACACGATGGCGCCAAACTTATTAGACAAAGCCATCAGTAGCGTGCCACGGATACGGGCTTGGATGTTCTCTTCCGTGGTGTCAAGCTGCGTGCCTTCAAAGTCCGCCTTGAGCGAACCTAAGAATGCTTCAAACTCTGGCACGATGGACACTTCGTCATAGCGCACGCCCAAACGTTGAGCCATCTCACGCGCATCAACCCAGCTGATTTCTGCGGTGTAGGGCGACGGCATCATCACTGTACGCACCTTGTCCGCACCCAAAGCATCTACGGCAATCGCGAGCACCAAGGCCGAATCGATGCCGCCCGATAAACCCAGCAGCGCGCTGGGAAAACCATTTTTGCCAATGTAATCGCGCACACCCATCACCAAGGCATGCCACAGGTCGGCTTCAAGCGAGCCGTGTTCAGCCACCGTGGCAGAAAGATGTATCCCGTTGTGTCGCATGGCCTCTATCGCAAACGACGCCACATCAAAACTAGGCGCCCGACCAGCCAACGCGCCATCTGCATTGA
>Ga0007794_10000593_pt1 | contig 11176 bp, 13 predicted proteins | sample CryBogmetaGMA5M_FD_60365 | JGI IMG/M metagenome (GOLD analysis project Ga0007794, IMG submission 60365) | Freshwater microbial communities from Crystal Bog, Wisconsin, USA - MA5M | ecosystem: Environmental > Aquatic > Freshwater > Lake | place: Crystal Bog, Wisconsin, USA | collected 2009-07-06
GTACAGGTAGACACTGCGGTGCAGGATGACCGAATAGGCAAAGGGAAGCGGCGTGTTTGCAATTCGTTCGCAACTGCCAAGTGCAAAGGACAGGCTATCGAGTGAATTTTCCATCTTGTGCGCAATCACCGGCTCAAGCAGCCCGGACTTGCGGCATTCCCGCAGCCAGTGCCCCAGCCAAACCAGTACACGGGTGGGCGCCGAGCGCATGCCGTTCAGTTGTGCGCACAACTCAGGCGGCAAAAGACCCTCGGTCTGCAGGCTGGCTGCTTGACCACGCAACTGGTTTCGCATCGTGCTGGCAAATGCAATCAACCCCATTACAAAGGGCCTGACATCACGCTGAGGCGCTATCGATGTGAGGGCCTGGCGCGTCAGATTACGCGTATCCACCAGCACACTCCCCCAGTGCTTGCGCGCCTCCCAAAAGCGGTCGTAGCTCGCATTGATGCGAAATCCCAGAAAGATGGCGAAGGAAACTCCCATCAAAGAAAACGGGCTGGCTGTCAGTGTGACCTTCCATAGAAATAGCTGGCCATGTAAAGCCACCACCGCACAGGAAAGACCAAATATAAAAAGTTGCTGGCCGTAGATACGGTGCACGAGTGAGCCCCGCCGGACTAGCAGTAGGCGAATCCAGTGGGGCCGAGGGCGAATAATCACGATGAAACGGTCTGGTGACTCAAGTGTTTAGCAACGCGCATTGTCTCTGACATCTGCTGAATCTAAATTTTTCAAGGTCTTGCCACTTAATTGTCAATATTTGCAAAATGGCAACGCGTTACCCAAACTGCGCAGGGGTTAATTCCGATCTTGGATTGATGACTTAGGGCTACTTGAGAGCTGGGCGCCATGAAAAGGCGGTGCTTGCCAGTGAGAAAGCGCATTGCGCTAAAGTCTTATTGGTAAAAAATGCAGCGAGTCGATAAAAATCTTACGAATACGGGGAATTCAATGTTCAGAAACTTAAGTGTCAGAGGGCAACTTGGTACCGGCTTTGCCGCAGTTGTAGGGCTTTTCGTTGTGACGTTGCTTGTGATTGGATTTTTGCTCTCCAGCCTCACGCAAGGGGTACGCCGGGTCAACGAACGAAGCATGCCACTGGTACTGGCGGTTGACATGATGGACCTGAGTCGTAGCGATGTGCAGCAATTCTTAACCGATGTCTCCGCCACCCATGAGCCAGACGGCTACAAGGACGCGGAAGATTCTGCCAAACGATTTCACAGCGGAGTGGCAACGTTCAAAAAATTCTTTCAACAGGATAACGATGCGACCAGACTCAAAGAACTTGAACTCATGGAAGCGAACTTCGACGCCTTTTATGCCCTTGGAAAAGTTATGGCAGAAGCGTATGTCAGTAAAGGCATGGAGGCTGGCAATCTGCTGATGAAGGGGACAGCCGTATCGCCAGGGTTCGACAAGGCCAGCGAACTGCTGTCAGTTCAACTTACAAAATTCCGAGAGGACCAAGTCAGTCGCGCTCAACAGACTGCGGGCGGCGCCTTGAATGATGCCAATACTATTCAATTGGTCATGCTGTTAGGCGGGTTGGCCGCGATACTAATTGCTGCCATCTTCGCCGCTTTAATTGTGCGCGGCATTCTGCTTCAATTGGGCGGTGACCCCCGTGTGGCCGCAGAAGTGGCACATCGTGTGGGTGAGGGGGACTTGAGTTTCCAAATTAACTTAAAACCGGGAGACAACAGCAGTCTCATGTCCCAACTAAAGACCATGCAAACAAGCTTGGTCAAAGTTGTTGCCACCGTGCGGCAAGAATCTGAAGGGGTTGAGATGGCCAGCACCGAGATTGCACAAGGCAATAGTGACTTGTCCGCCCGTACGGAGAATCAGGCCAGTTCATTAGAGCAAACAGCTGCGTCCATGGAAGAACTCAACTCAGCGGTTAAACAAAATGTCGAAAGCGCCCGGCAGGCCAACCAGTTGGCCATGAGTGCCAGTAGCGTAGCCGTCAAGGGTGGGGAAATCGTGGCCCAGTTTGTGGACACGATGCGGGGCATCAATGACGCTTCCCGCAAAATATCCGACATCATCGGTGTCATTGACGGCATTGCGTTTCAGACAAATATCCTGGCCCTCAATGCAGCAGTGGAAGCGGCCCGTGCTGGCGAACAAGGTCGTGGCTTTGCGGTGGTGGCCAGTGAGGTTCGGTCACTGGCTGGGCGCTCGGCTGAAGCGGCCAAGGAAATCAAATCTCTAATTAACGCCAGTGTTGAACGAGTGGAGCAAGGAACTGTCTTGGTGGCTCAGGCCGGTGCAACGATGACTGAGGTGGTCAGTAGCATTCATCGAGTCACCGACATCATGGGGGGAATTAGCGCAGCCAGTTCCGAACAAGGCTCCGGTTTGTCACAGGTGACCGAAGCGATATCACACATGGACCAGGTAACGCAACAAAATGCAGCATTGGTGGAAAAAATGGCTGCAGCAGCCAGCAGCTTAAGAAGTCAGGCGCATGAACTGGTTCAGACCGTTGCGGTGTTCAATCTCGGACCGAATGAACGCGTCGGTAATACAACGGTGCAGTCGTTAATGCCCAAGAACCTTCCGTTCGATGGCGGTCAACGTCGCGCCATCAATACGGGAGCTGCCAAACCAGGGCCTAGGCCAGAAAAAAATCAAGTGTCTAAACCAAAGTCGCTGCCCAAACCAACGGTCACCGCTAAAGCAACTCCTGCTGGTAGCGCCGATGACTGGGAAACTTTTTAAGGCTGTTTGAACTGTGCATTTGAACTCGCGGACTTTTATCCTGATGCAGGAAGCTAAAGGCATGAAGCCTCATTACGGTCATCAATAGGTTGGTGCTCATTGGCAATGTTGGCGTTGTGGCCTACATGGTGATTCGACTGTGGCGACGTAAAAATCAAGTCTCAGGGGTTGTCGTTTAGGGGGATTTGACCAGCAGTCGAGGGGCGTTACATTAATATTCAGGGCAAGGGGGGCGCCATGAATATGGGAGCCGATTTACGCCTGCCAAACGCCAAAGCCAGCCTCGCGCAAATCAATGCCAATTTCAACTTCCTTGTCACGCGCATGCTCATATGCCATTGGGTTGAACGCTTCATAGAGGTCAGGAATCAAACGTAATCCGTACTTTTGAACGTATGAGTTGGCCTGAATTCCTGCCTTGTGCTTGTCAAATCGTACGTCTGGGTCAAGGCCCGTCATTCCCACGTAAACACAAGGTTTCCCGTCCTTGTAATCCAGGTTGCAACGCTTGAATTTGGCCTCGAACAAAACATCTTTCGATAATTCAACGACATAAACGTGATGATGTTTTCGGCGAGCCATACGATGTTTATCCAGCCGCAGTTAAAGGCATGGTTTGAAATTCCCCTGCTGACAGTCTTTGGCGAGCCCCATTGCCTGTTCCAGCTGTTGAGGCGATAACTTTCTTGCCACGACGTCACGATTGGTGGCGGCCATGCTGTCGCCGGCAGTGACTGCAATGCTCAACCAGGCATATGCCTTGATGGGGTCTTGCGGTACACCTCGACCCATGTTGAACGCGACACCGAGGTTGGATTGAGCTTGTGCATTGCCGTGGGTGGCGGCCTGTCGTAACCAATAAAGCGCTTGCCTGGGGTCAACCCGCACACCCTTGCCGCCCGAGTACAGCAAGCTGAGTTGGAACTGGCTGCTGGCGTCACCGGAAGAAGCCAGTTGGTTGAATGTATTGAATGCGACCGAGTAGTCACCACGGTCGCGGGCATTTAGTCCATCTTCAAATTGCCCAGACCAGGCAGACACAGAGGTTAGTAATACTGAAACTGCAACCACTCGCTGCAAATGTGCTGACGCTATGAGTCTGGCAATGAGCGTTGTCGATTTCATGGATTGCAGTCTACCGACAGTGCGTTGTCATGCCCGAGCAGTCGATTTTTCTCAGTCGCCGGCGCCAAACAGGTCATTGAAACTTTTGGCACCATCTGAACCGGCACTGCACTTCATCGGTATGCCCTTAGGATACTCATCGGCAATTCGGTCTTCCCAGTACGTCGCCGGGTTGGGGGCGCTGCAAAGCCTGCGATAAACCTCTGCCGGCACGTGCTTATAAGCTTGAATTATCTTGGTGTCCCAATGCAAGTCAAGCTGTTGCAATTGCGGGTCATATTCGGCTTTTTTAATGCGGCCGCTGGTAAATGTTTTCGTGGGCATGTCGGATGTGAGCCTTGGGTGGTTCGCAATTGGTGAATCGTTGAGTTTACAAATTTTGCTCTGGCAGGCGTTGTCGCAATCGTGATTCGCTGCATTGATTCGAGCTACTTGGATAGGGCTTTTCAGCAACCAAAAGGGGAGAAGTCAATGTTGGCCATGGCCCCAGCCCGACCGGCCTGCGGCACGGCAAATAGTTTTCATCAAACCAGCCCGCCAGTGAGTGCGTGTTGTCGCATTGAGGAGCAACTGTTCGCGCCCCTATCCGACAGTCATTTTTTAACCCAAACGCTAATAGAATTTCATCTTGTTCTGGGACCAGAACGAGTCAAATTTCTAATGGAAAATGCATGGTTTTGCTACTGGCAAAAAAAGGGCTGCATTGCAGCAGCCCTCTTGAATCAAGCCTATTTCCAATATTAAAGCCGTTCTCCGTGAACCACCCAAACCACAGGTCGTACGGCTGTTGTTGAAACTGTCACCCTGAATGAGACACTGCCCTCATCAATCACATCCAACGCACTCAGTTCAGCGACACCAACGCCAGGGATGAACATCAGTTCATAAACACTGACGTTCCGGCCTGGTTTTGCAACAAACTCAAACCTTGCAACCAAACGGCGCAACGTTGCCCTTACTTTGTAGATTTCTGGCTCGCCGTCAAGCAGTCTTCGAATTAAGCCCAGCGGGTCAATTGAGGATTGCACAGCCACCGCTGCTTTTGTGACATGAGAAGCCCGGTTCAGCAGCGCATCAAGCTGAGACTGCCGTGATTTCTGCTCTGAGCGCGCATCCGACAAGTCATCCCTGAAAAAGTCTTCACCAACATTTGGGTCCAGGGCAAAGCGTTTTAATCTTTTTAGCGTCACCTCAAGTTCGCCCAGTCGACGTTTCAAATCTGCTTCCTCTTTAGCTGGACCTGCGGTTAGCCGTGCCTTCAGTCGCGCATGAAACTCAGCCAGCACATCTCCCGTGAAGACCTCTTTCAAACACCACTCCAGCGCCTGTTTTGCCGCTGCAAGTGACGAGTAGCCAATAAAGTTCTGGTGCCCACCAACTCGGTTTGCCTGTTCGCACTGCGGGCAATGGACACTGCATGAACTCTTGACACTTTTAAGTGACAAGCGCGCGTGGCAGACCCCGCAAGTCAAAACACCTGCCAGCGCATGACGGCCACCGCCGCGAATCGCCATTTTTCTGACCGGAAGGTTGCACGCTGACCATAATTCGTCGGAAACTATTCTCAAATCAGCCCGTACAAACTCCTGTTCAACAAGCTGCCTGCGTTTTTGTTTTGCCTTTGCCTTGCTATACCCGGACCCATTCCAGACGAAAAGCCCTTTGTAGATGGTGTTCGCCAGAACTCGGTGCACGGTCGCGGGCCGCCAGTACGGTACACCACTGCAGCGGCGATAACAGGGCGGAAGTACGTCTAAGCCATTGAGTTCAAGCGCTATCTTGGCCACCGATTTCCCGGCCTTTCGCCATCCATACATGGTGCGCAGCAGCTCAGCTTCTTTTTCGTCAATCTCCCAGGTCGTACCCAATTCCCGCCCCGCAGCATCCTTGATGCGCACGCCTCTGTAGCCAAATGGGGGTTGGGCAATTTGATAGCCGCGCTCCAATTGACCGACCATTCCCCGTACCACTTGGGTGGCCGTATTTTCAACTTGCTGAACTGCAGTCATCAATTTGAAGGACCACATCATTTTCCAATTCGGCTGAGCCGTGTCGATTCCGTCGCTTGTCACGACGCGCAATCCAATCGAATCAACCAGCGCCATGATTTTGGCGCCTTCAAGCATGTCGCGTGCAGCCCTGGAGACATCGTCAATGAAAACGATATCAACCAGCTTGCTCTCAATAGCGTCCATCAAGCGTTGATAGGCAACGCGTTTAGCCCGACCTTTGGCAGTCCCAGATATCGCGCTGTCGCTGAAAACCCATTTGTCATCTACAGTCAGTTTTTCTTTGGCAGCTGTTTCACGGCAACGCCGCACTTGGTCTTCAATACTGGTTGGCCGCTGCTCGTCGGTTGAGTAGCGCGCGTAAATGGCAGCGACTGGCATAGATTTTCCGTTTCATGAGTTGAGGTCTTTCCCAATGCCATTGCGATGTCCACCATGAGCTCGACTAGCTCGCTCAGTTGTTCCTTCATAAATGTCCTTTGTGTAAAAAATTGCCTTGGCACTACGTGTAGTCACCATGATTTTTCAGGTTGGCGGTCCTGAAACAGGCAAAAATACCCAACTCTTGGCGGGCAGAATCAGCTGGGGGATGTTGCGCAGACCAGTGGATTAGGCGATTAGGCTGTGTCGAGTTCACGGCGACATTTGGGTGGTGGCGCCGATGCAAAACGGGGGGCAGCAACAGCCCCGTTGCGGGGCATCGCAGCTGGAGACCGCGCCGTAAAAGCGGGTTACCAACGGTCAAAAATCAGCAGTCAAAGTAAGCATAAGGCCACTGCGGGCTTCCATGAGTGCGGCCTGCATGGCCGCTTATCTCACTGTTATTTATCTATTACAGCTATAGGCAAATGTTTGGTGCCCTCAGGCCGGGCCTTTCAAGTAACTGTACCGGTCAAGGGCGAGGGTGCCATCCACCCCCGCGGAAAATTGCTTATGCTTTTGCCGTGGTGAGGGCTACGTCACACTCGCGCCGTTGACGGGCCTATTCACCGTACTTGATAACCAAGGCAAATATGAGCAAAGGAAGGATTTGGCTAGTAATAAGTTACTTCAAGTGAGAGGCCAGAAAGGCGATAACGCGCAATTTGGCATCCTCCCGCGCTTTCTCATTAGGGGCCACCGTGACTCCTTCGCCAGGATGGACTCCGTTAGGCACTTCCTTGCGTACGCGCTTGGTCTTGATGCCAGGGTTGTCGAAGTCATGGTAACTATCGGGATAGAGCACAATCTCCATCGTTTCGCCCCGGCGGGCAACCTTGTCAGCCAACGCCTGGCAGGGCGCGGCAGGCGTCCAGTCGTCCGCTTCACCGATAAGCAGTAACAAGGGTGCGTAAGTGTGAAATTGGTCGGCTCTTTTGTTGCGAGAAGTGCAGCCTGGGTAAAACGCAATAGCAGCGTTGAAGCCGTCCCCCATTATTGGCTGACGACCAATGGCATCCAGCGTCACGCCTGCGCCGTGTGACCAGCCTAGTAAGTTGATGTGCTTGGCGTCGACATCGTTTTGCTGGCGTAGCCAAGCCAGGGCGGCGTACGCATCGCCCACGCGGTCGGCTTCTTTGAGTGTGCGATTGCCAAATTTGATGGTGCATATTTCTTTAATGTCGCGCGAAGTGAAGCTGTCGAGCAACAATGCCGTGTAGCCTTGACTGGCGAGATACTCGCCCCACATCCGATGACGCGCGCCAATCATGCCCTGACTGTCGTAAGCCCCACCACAGCCATGCATCATTACAACCGCCGGATGCAGACCAGAACCGGTGGGCGTAAACAGGAAACCCACAAGTGCCGCAGGCGAAGAAGAGACTTCTGCAGGCGGGATGCTGATGCGTTCGGCCATGCCAGCAAAGGTGCTGCCACTGCATGCAGCCAACAGGAGCGTTTGGATGAGTCTGAATCGCTTCACAACTGATTTCATATTCCTCGCCTTTGGTAAGTGGGTGAATGCAATTGTCAAATCACCAGCACTGCGCCTCGTATTAGATGCCGAAGGCCCCGAACGACTTTTGCCCGGGAAATCGTCGGACCATCATAGTGCTTTGAAGTTCGCCAGCAGCCAGTCCGTCAAAGTCGTGCGACTTAATTTCCTGCTCAAGACAAGCTATTCATTATGACAACGAGCAGTGGGCAAGCGGCGAAGGACTCTGGTGGACTGTTAGCTGAGCACAAGCAATGGGTGACGTGATTCCAAATGAGCACGCCTTTATGTCGACTCATTTTTTGGTTGCTACACAGTATGCGCACTACCGCGCACCAGGAACTTACTATGAAAAAACTAACTTACGCTTTTGAACCTTCTGACTCTCCACTGAGCGACACCCAAGAGCACGCTTCCCATTATTTCGCCCGATTAATGACACCGGCCGAAGTCGCTGAGGCAACTCGGCGTCAACCATCAGAAGTTCAACAGAAAACAGAAGGGCACTGGGTGCTGTGCGGCGATGTTTCGTCATCAATGTTTAAACGGTTGAAGACTGCCTCTTCGCAACAACTTCCAGCTCGCATCACAGGATTTACTTCACCCGCCGGTTTTGCATATTTTGTTTTGACACACCAAGTCGAGAACTACCAACATCGATTCTTGTTCGCACTTACTGACCCCGTAGTACGCAAGTTTCTGGAGTCGATGACCAATGCTGAGAAACTGATATTTATGCTGGGGGATAACGACAGAAACGACTCGCTTCTTCTTAAGAGTCCATTGCTTCCAAACCTGTTCTTGCCTTTGCTTGAAATGGCGCCAGAGGTCAATTTGGAAACACAACGCGCCGCCCTAGCAGAGCTGCCATGCATTCAGGCTGTCATGGGAAATCCCCTGCAGGTTCCAAGTCTGCTGAATGGGTACGACGTTCACCATGTCAGCGTTTCATTGCTGCTGCCAGCCGCGCTCAACAAGCAGTACCTCGATGCGATAAGCAAAGCGTCAAGCGTATGAGTACCAAAGCGACTTCTGGACAAGTTTCGTTTGACTGTCAGCAATTGATTTTCGGAGCCTTTGACTCAACCACAGGAATGCTGATATTAGTGGTGGAGGCATTCACGGACGTCCAGGCTTTGGCGAGGGTGGATTCTGTGGCACCGTTGCTTGGGCTGAGAGGCGTTTGCGAACTACTCGTCGTGCAACTGGAACAATTGCAGCCAGATGTTCCCACATTTTTGAAGAGTTTTTTTGAGGGCGAGAAGGTTGGATTCGACCGAGTCAATGTAGCGCCAGGAACCAGCACACTCCAGTAACTTTAGACGTATTGATTTTCAATTGAGCCCACCTTGTGTGGGCTCAATCTTGTCTAAGGATAGCTCGTGCTGAATACGGGCACTTGAACCGCATGAGTTCGGATAAGACCTAAACCAGATATCTCATCATTTCCAATTTTGATAAATAAAACCTGCATCAGGTGTCTATACGTAGTGTGTCAATTTGACACATCTACAGGACATCATGATGAAAAAAACAAGGCGCAGTGTTTTACGAGCAAAGAAGCGCGCTGCTCAGGTTACGTCGAATTTGTTTGAGGCAACGCTGATGAGCCCCACAGAGGTGGAAAAGTTCTCGTGTCATTGTTCCAAAGAAGTTCGAAAAAAAATGCGCGGCCATTGGTTATTGAATGGCACCGTGAGCAAGTCGATGTTTGAAATTTTGGTGAACAACTCTTCGAGTTATGTCGTCTCGGAAATGATTTCATTCTTGACACCCTCCGGAGCTGCATACGTCGTTGTGGTGTGTCAGTTTCGTGATTGGCAACATCGCTTCGTCCTACCGCTTTATGATTCCAAAGTGATGGAGTATTTTTCTCCGTCCACAGACAAGCCATTAATGTTTCAGTTAAGTTGTGCAGGCGGCGAGGAAGATGGAATCCTTTACGATTGTCCAATGCCGCGATTTGAGTTGTGGTCGATTTGGGAGTTTGGTAACGAAGTAGACCTTCAAAACACTGGCCAATTCGTTTTGGAACTGCCGTCGCTCATTTGCGAAATGCTGAGTCCGATAGGCAAAATCACTTCGTCAAATCAGGTTATCCGGCATGTAGATGTCTCGGTGCTGATGCCGGCCAGCTATGACGAATACTGTGACCATGAAGATGCGATTGAGGTCGCGGCATGAAAGGCCGCCTGCAACCCCAACATCCTGGACTAACCACGCAGATGCCGACCGAGCCTATCTTGTTTGGTGGTTTTGACCCACTGACCAGCAATCTTAGATTAATGGTGGAAGCGTCAACTGTTGAGCAAGCGCAGCGTCGAATGCTGGCAGTCGCCCCACTGGTTGAACTGGAAATGGTTGAGCACTTCAATGTGCTTTGTCTGGACAGACCATCGCGAGCCGCGCCTTTGTTTATGGAAGGATTTTTTCAGGCAACAAAGTTGGGTATGAAGAAGGCTGGTCTGGTTTCGGCTACAGGAATCAGTCTTTGATTTGATTGCAATTTGATTTTGATTGAGCCCTCCAAGTGAGGGCTCTTTTTTTGAAGTGCTTCGATTGACAGTTTTCAACCTGGAGAGGTCTTAAGACTTTTAAAGCTGACGGTCTGCAAGAGGCTGGTTGCGACCTTGGTTCTCCGCTCATCGGTCAGCAGCTGTTGACCACAAAGTGACATTCAGAACCATGATTCTGCCGACCAAAAGCTGCCACACGCATCGCAGTCACGAGCGCTTTGGGCGCTTCCAGGGAGAATCGGGTTATAACGGAGTACCCCTACCAATTGAAGTGGGGTAACGTGAATTCGTTCGGGAGGAATAAATCACAATGGCAACTTCAGCTGTCGGTATAGGCAATCCACAGTGGACCACAAAGGTCGAAAAGCGTGGTCTGGACCCATTGGGCATGCAAACGACGAGTGTCGCGCTATATCAGCAACTTGTGCCTGGCATCAGCAATGTGACTCTGCGCATGCGGTACTACGGCCTGTACGCCTGGCTGGCACGGCGCTACGCCTCGGACTTGGGCGACACGTCGGTGGAGCGTTGGTGCCTGTATTTGCGGCGCGCGGAAGCCTTGTATGCGCTGGCCGCCGTTCACGCTGGCGGTGAGCGAGGGGTGGCCGGTGTCGACTGGGCCACCCGCACGCTGGCGACACCAGGAGCCGACGTCACGTTCCACGTGGCGACGGACCGCGCCGACGGCGAGCCGCAGTACCTCAAACAGAAGTTCGGTGCCTTTGGCGCGGCCTATGGAAGCCAGTTGCTGGACATCGGCGTGCTCGAGACCGTGCCCGGCCACGATGTCCCCGTGCCCACGAGCGAAATCGGCGACCCGCTGGCCGATGCCTTTCAGGCGGCCATCGGGGCAGCAGCCGACGCTTTCCTTGCGTCGGCGC
>Ga0007794_10000600_pt1 | contig 11105 bp, 6 predicted proteins | sample CryBogmetaGMA5M_FD_60365 | JGI IMG/M metagenome (GOLD analysis project Ga0007794, IMG submission 60365) | Freshwater microbial communities from Crystal Bog, Wisconsin, USA - MA5M | ecosystem: Environmental > Aquatic > Freshwater > Lake | place: Crystal Bog, Wisconsin, USA | collected 2009-07-06
GGTTTAGGCAAGTTGGTGCTGGTGAACCGCAAGGCGCGCATGGGCCGCAACCCCGCGACTGGCGCGACGATCAAGATCCCGGCCAAGCGCGTGGTGAAGTTCCGCGTCGCCAAGGCCTGCAAGGATGCGATCCTGGGCTAATTGAGTCTCCTTGATTCAAGATAAGGCCGCTGCCGCAAGGTTAGCGGCCTTTTTTTATTTCCGAGATCTTGATCCTGATTTTCATCATAATCTCTCTCCGTACGGGGATGAATTACGATTAAGGCAAGATACGATTAGGATTTGGTTCCGGCTATGCCGGGTTAGGAGAAGAGCCCCTCACCCCAACCCTCTCCCGCGATGGGAGAAGGTCGGGGTGAGGGGCCGTCGGGCATGATCCTAATGCTGGTACTGAACTGCTCTTTCTGGGCAACGCGTTATGTTAGATCCCCTCCTTGGAGGGGTGCCCGCAGGGCGGGGTGGGTGCGCCCGAAGAAATCCTTATCTTAAGCGCCTATTGCGGCACACACGCACTTTTCACCCGAAAGGGTGGTAGTAAATGGCGCTTTGTACGCTATTGTCAATGGGCGTGTAATCACTTGTGTATGTGGCGAAAAAGGAACGTTGTCGTTCCATCAAAATGGGAGCTGTTTGGGCTATGCTTACGATACATGGCTGCTGTAACCGGATTGCCCTTCTGTCGCTGATATTCCTGTCGGCTCTGGTGTCTTTTTGCAAGGGTGGCGAGACCGCTACCCGGGAATCTGCCTGGTGCCGGGCTTTTCAAGCTGCAAGAAGTTCATTGAGTCATGGCGAATCAACTGCGGTGGTGAAGGCCTGGATAATGCTTGATCGTGAGTTTCCTGTTGAATCCGATTGGATCCTGCAAGACCTCGGGACGCGGCGCAATGACTGGCTAAGGGGCAAGGATGATCCCGTGTTGGCCCGGGATGTGCTGGAGGGGCTCTTGCAGGAGTGCGGCCAGGACATTGCGTCGGAATTGAAACACAAGGCCAGGGAATTACTTGAAGGGAAACCTTCGCTTGGCGATCCGCGCTGGTTGGAGACATACTCGGAGTTGTGTGAGCGGCGTCGAGCGACCAGGCTGAAGTCTTTCCTGGCAAAAGCTCCGCGCCTTGTGTTCACCCGGCATTTCAATCTCGGGGGGTCTCATTATGCGTATACCGAGGCGTTGAGCGATGCTCAACAAGAGCGGAATTTTATTCCCGGAAGCGAGTTGTGTCTCTTGGAGTTTGATGGCACGCGGGGCCGGGTGACGACGCTGGTTAAGGACGAGAAGGGTGTAATCCGCGATCCGGCCGTATCCTGGGATGGTAGCCGGATACTGTTTTCCTGGAAGAAGGATGACCGGTTGGATGATTACCATTTGTACGAGATGGAGGTGGCTACACGTGCCGTGCGTCAAATCACTGCGGGGCTTGGGTTTGCCGATTATGAGGGCGCCTATCTTCCCGATGGCGATATTGTGTTTAACTCCACGAGATGCGTCCAAACCGTGGATTGCTGGTGGACCGAGGTCAGTAACCTCTACACCTGTGACAAGGATGGCCGTTATCTCAGGCGGCTGAGTTTTGACCAGGTTCATGTGAATTATCCCCAGGTGTTGGAGGATGGCCGGGTGACGTATACCCGTTGGGAATACAATGACCGCGGCCAGATCTTTGTCCAGTCCCTGTTTCAGATGATGCCCGACGGGACCGGTCAGACGGAATTCTACGGCAATAACTCCTGGTTTCCGACGAGTCTCCTGCATGCCCGCGGAATTCCGGGGACGCGTAAAGTCGTGGCCATTGCGTCGGGGCATCACAGCGGCCAGGCGGGGAAGCTCTGTGTGGTTGATCCGGACAAGGGCCGCCAGGAGAACGATGGGGTCCAGCTTATCGCCCCGGTACGCGACACGCCTGCGGTTCGGGTGGATGCCTATGGCCAGGATGGGCCCTTGTGGATGTATCCATGGGCGTTGAACGAGCGTGAGTTCCTGGTCACTTTTTCGCCCGTGAATGAGCCCTGCAAAAAGGCGGGCCGGGGCGGCCGGTTCAGCATCTATTACATGGCGATCGACGGGCGCCGCGAGTTGTTGGCGGCTTCTCCTGATGAATCCTGTTGCCAGTCTGTTCCGCTGGCCGCCCGGGAGGTTCCACATGTGCGGCCGAGTCTCGTGGACTACCGGAAGAAGGAGGGGACCTACTACATGCAGAACGTTTACGAGGGGCCTGGATTGAAAGGGATCCCGAAAGGCACGGCGAAAGCCCTGCGTGTGGTGGCATTGGATTATCGCGTTGCGGGAATCGGGTATAATGAGAACAACGGGGCGGCTGGGGGGGCGCTTGTCAGTACTCCTGTATCGATAGGAAACGGGTGCTGGGATCCCAAGCGCGTGCTCGGGACAACCCCGATTCTTGCGGATGGGTCGGCTATGTTCACCGTGCCGGCGAGGACACCGGTATATTTTCAGGTGCTTGATGCCAGTAACCAGGTGGTTCAAACCATGCGGTCCTGGTCTACGCTGCAGCCCGGGGAGACCTTCGCGTGTGTGGGGTGTCATGAGAACAAGAATTCAGCCCCGCCCGCGGAACTCGACAAGACGGTGGCGTTTGCCAAGGGGCCTCAGTCGCTTACGCCGGTAGGTGATCTGGCGGAAGGCTTCAGTTTTCCGCGCCACATTCAGCCGATTCTGGATGCGAATTGTATCAAGTGTCATGACGGGGGAAAAACAGTGATAGGCCGTCACATTCCGAACTGGACCAGTAAGCCGGTTGAAGATCCGGTTGCCAAGCGGGTATGGACCCAATCGTATGTGGCCTTGACTGCTGCAAAGTCGAGGGATCCGAAGACGCCATTTCCGCTTTTGGGGCATCCCGGTGCCTTGGTGAATTGGGTGCCATCGCAATCCGCGCCGCCGATGCTGCCTCCGTATGCGTACGGTTCAGCCCGAAGTAAGATCATGGTCATGTTGCGTCATCAGCACCGTGGTGTGAAATTGACGCCGGACCAGCTCGACATGATTTCCTGCTGGATAGACCTGGGAGTCCCGTTCTGCGGCAACTATGAGGAGGCCAATAGCTGGACGGCGGGGGAGAAAGCCCTGCATGAAAGGTTCACCGCCAAACGCCGGGCCATGGATGCTATTGAGGCCGCGAATATCAAGGTTCGCAAGGGACTATCCCTGCTGTCCCCTGGGGAGTGATTACGCCGAACTGGTCCGTGATGCCGAGGAGGGCAGGGGCTCTGTCTTGAACCAATATGGGGCTACGAATCTGCCATCACCTAACAATCGCGCCGCAGGCGCCAAAAACTGGAAGAATGAGGCCTTTGCCGGACTTGTCTTAGTGGGCGACCAGCTTATGCGCAACACGCAGAACATTGGCTGCTATTGCACTACTGAATCCAGAACACTGAACACTGAACACTGAATCCTGAATACTGCCCCCGACTCCTGCCCTTATTACTCCCTAGGCTTTATTTTTGTCTGTCCCTTGGCGCCTGCTGGCAATATATTGGAGTTGTGATGGCGGATTTGAGGAAGGAAATTGTCAAAAGGCTGGCTGACATGGAGCATGAAACGATGATGCGGGAAAACGATGCAATCCTGATAGTGTTCTTGGGCCTTGTCCTCTCTGCGGCGGCAGGCGTGCACACGGTCGAAAACGGCACGATGGCCGTTAAATACGACACCGCAACAGGGATGTTTGCCGTTATGGAGAAGGGCTCGGGCAGGGCGTTCATCTCGGATGGACGCTTGGACATGATTGACCCTGCACAGGCGGTGGTGGGGGTGGCACGAGATCCTGTTTTCGGCAAAGGGCGCAAGATCGTTGTCACGTCGGCGGAAGGCGGCAGCACCGCGCTGGAACTCTACAAGGATCTGCCTTTCCTGTTGATCCGCAAAACGTTGGCGAATGGGAGCTCGGCGGCGACCGACCTGCAGCGGGTTGTGCCGGCGACCTTCGCGCTTGACCTCGGCAAGCCTGCAGGCGAATTGCGCACGATGGGCACGGCGGGGCTTACCGCGCCGGACAAGCACCCCGGCAGCTATGTTTTCCTGACCTGCGCGGACCCCGTGACGCGCCGGGGCGTGGTCGCCGGCTGGGTCAGCCACGACCGCGGCGATGGCGTGATGTTCTCCACCATCAAGGACGGCAAGGTTGAATTCAAGGCGCAGATTGACTACGGGCATTTGCGGATTCCGCCCGGGAAGTCGGAGCGGCTGGAGACCCTCGCCGTTGGCTTGTTCGATGATGCACGCATTGGTGAGGAGTTGTTCGCCGATGCCATCAGGAAGCAATACGACATCAAGCTGCACCCCCGTTGCAGCGGCTACTGTACCTGGTATTCCGAGGTTGGCGGAATGGATGACAAGCAGAACGGCGCCGGCGCGTGCAACGAGCGCGACATCATCACACTGGCTGGGTTCGCGGCGCGCGAGCTGAAGCCCTTCGGTTTCTCCTTTGTGCAAATTGACGACGAGTGGCAGGCGGGCGGGAAGTTCAACGGCCCGCGTCGCGGCTTTGACCGCGTGAAGCCCGACGGACCCTATGCGAACGGCATGAAGCCCGTGGCGGAAAAGATTGCTGAGCGTGGACTGACCGCCGGCATCTGGTTCATGCCCTTCGCGCGCAACCACCAGGATCCGGAGTACAAGGAGCGCCAGCACTGGTTCACGAGGCGCCTCGATGGGAAGCCCTACGAGACCGCGTGGGGCGGCACCAGTCTCGACCTCACGCATCCCGAGGTTCAGGACCATATTTCCGGTCTCATCAAGACCATTCACGGGTGGGGTTACAACTACTTCAAGATGGACGGTTTGTGGACCGGTACGAGCACCGAGCAGATCTATGTCAACGACGGCTACAAGGACGACAATATCGGCAACCATCAGCCGTTCCACGATCCGTCCAAGACCGGCATCGAGAGCTTCCGCAATGGGCTGAAGCTTATTCGTCGGGCCGCCGGACCTGATGTCTTCTTCTCGGGGTGCTGTGCCAGCCAGAACATGCGCAGTCTCGGTGGCTCCATGGGATTGGTGGATTCCATGCGTATCGGCCCGGACAACGGTCAGGATTGGGAGGCCATCACCCGTGGCCCGATCCGCGGTTCGCGCCTTTACTTCCTCAACGGTCGAGTCTGGTGGAACGATCCGGACCCGTGCTATGTCCGCGCCTCGATCCCGCTTGCCCACGCCCAGCTCATCGTCTCCTGGATCGCGCTTAGCGGCGCGTTCTGGCTGAATAGCGACTGGCTGCCGAAGTTGCCGGCCGAACGGCTTGAATTGCTCAAGCGCACCATGCCCGCCCACGACGGGACCGCCCGGCCGGTGGACTACTTCGAGCGGAACGTGCCCGGCATCTGGCTGGTCACCGACGCCCGGCCGTCCGCCGTGAGGCGCGACGTTCTCGGTCTGTTTAACTGGGAGAGCCGGCCGGTGACGTTGGAATACGATGCGGCCAAGGCCGGACTTGATCCGAAAGCGACCTATCACGCCTTCGATTTCTGGGCTAACAAGCTGGTGACGGAGTTCACGGGCAAATTCGCGTTCGAAATGCCGTCGCAGGCCTGCCGTGTCATTGCTGTTCGCGCCGCGGAAGGACATCCCGTGTTGCTCTCCACCTCGCGTCACGTGACCCAGGGCATGGTTGATGTTGTGGACGAGACGTGGAAGCTCAATACGCTCTCAGGTGTCAGCCGTGTTGTCGGCAACGATCCCTACGAGCTACGGATCGCCGGGACGCTTGATGGCGGTCGTCACTGGAAGGCGAAAGGGGTTGAGCTTTCGTCCGCCGACAAGACTGCCGGCGTGACCACAGAACTAAACGAGGAGCCGGGGTTGGCCCGCGTCACCATCAAGGCCCCGGCCTCCCGTGAGGTGCGCTGGCGGGTCGTGTTTGGGCGCATGTGAACCCAGTCGGAGGACTTTCAAGGGACTGTCCTTGCTGTTCCCTGCTGTCCCTTAGACGTTGGACTTTGGATTTAATCCGATGTTTATGGTCTCTCTGCGGAGGAAACGGAGGCGAGGGGGGGAGTGTTCCGATTACTGAATCCAGAACACTGAATCCTGAACACTGCCCCCGACTCCTGCCCTTATTGCTCCCTGGCTGGACTTTCTGTGGGGGTGGCCCAGGGGTCGTGCCAGGGGAAGGGCTCGCGGACAGGATGGCCGTGGGCGTTATCCAGGGTCTGGGGGATGATCTCGGAGGGCTTGGGCGGCGGGAGGCCGGAACGCTTGTTGACCGTCATGTCATGATACGGGCAATTGGCATCCACCCAGGTGAAGAGCGTCTGCCGCTCCTCATCCGTCAAGGGTAGCTTCCGGTGCTTTTCATGATCCAGCAGGATCCGCGTCAGCTTGCTGCGGGAGGAGCCGAACTGCCTGGGCTGGGTGACCTCCCCGCCCTGAATATCCTGGTAAGTGATGGAAACCAGGCCGCGTTTCCGGATGTTGAAAAACGAGGGGGCCATGAAGTCGATGCCCCATTTGACCTTCGGTTCACCGGCCAGTGACAGCCCGGCCGCGGGTTTTTCGCCGCCATGGCAGGAAACACAGCGCCGGTCCAGGATCGGTTGGACCTGTTTTTCGAAGCTGATGGGCTCAGTGCCCCAGGGGGGCGGTACCGGCATCGACGGAGCGCGTCTCATGGCCAGCGTCGCCGACATCGTGGGCGCGATGGTCCCCCGGGTCTCGTGACACCCCATGCAGCTGCGCGTCTCGCCCGGCGCGAAGGAGATACTTGTGCGCATCCGCTGGATCTCCATCCCCTGAGCATCCAGGGCCTGGAAATAGACCGAGGCGTTGCCCATCACCGGAACCTTGAAGTGGGCCGACCCGTCGGCCTCCACCGGAACGGTCCCGATGACCCGCACCGGGCCCCAGCAGCTCTCCTGATTCCGCTGCCAGCTGAAACTCTTCCCGCCGTAATAGCGGGCGCCGGTCTCCTCGGTCAGCGGCCAGGGCAGGGATTCCATGATCCGGAGGGCCTTGATTTCACCCGGCTTGATTGTCGTGCCGTCATACACGTTGATGACGATGCAGGTGGCGTGGGTGCTACCAAAGAAAGCCTTAACTAAGCGCCATTCGGGACTATATCTGCTGTCCCCGTGGCATTTGCATGTTGTGCTAAAGCCTGCAAATATTGTTTTAGCATCGCTTGTGTCGAGCAGTATAAGAGATCTCGCGCGAAGGCGCGAAGCCGCGAAAAGACTGATTTGGAATTCAATCCCCCTTTCGCGTCTTCGCATGAGACCCCTTCTCCCGAGTGACAAGGTGTCCCTAGAAGCCCCCCGCAAGGGCCATCACCGTCAGCCTCTCGCCGATCCAGTGGTGTCATGCACAACCCTGATAACATGGGTTGTGCATAACGAATGGTATTTTTCAAAGAAGGCCCCCGCAGGGCGACAGAATGCCAGTCCCTTGTCGACCTCAGGATCCCGCACGAATTCCCTGGGCATAAGGTCGGCTTTGGCTGTTTTCCGAGTAGCCTCCGCCCTCACGGGCTTCCGGTCTCTGCTGGCGAGGAGGCGTTCGTAATATAGGGTTCCAATCTGGCGCTCCAACGCCCGCGTGCCCCAGTTTTGACCAGCCGCCTCGGCCATATACCACGCACGCGCTCCATCGTCTTCCACGCGCAATAATGCCCGGTAGTGCGTCCAACTCAATTCGGTACGCACTGCGTTCCAAATTAGGCGACAGAATGCCTGTCCCTTGTCGCCCCCAGGAGCGTTTGGCCGAACGCATTGACTGCCATCGCAATTACGTTGGCACCGTTGAGCGCGGCGAGCAGAACATCACCTTTGACTTGCTCATTCGTTTCGCCAAGGCACTCGACACGACCCTTGTAAAGCTCTGCATGTCTGCCAAACTCTGACCAATATAGCGTCCAATCCGTGTCGATGGGATAACCCATTTGCAGAATAGGACGCATTCGGGTTTCTTCTGGCCGGTGACTCGATTTTGTTGCCTCATGCGGGCGGTTAATTCAAGTCGGGAGTTTTTCAAAAAACCGTTTCTTGAATCTTCCGGCCCAAGTGACTACCTTTGACTCGAAACCCGTTGCCTCTATATGGCGTTAGGCAAGGTTCAGGCAGCGGAACGATCAGCCCTTAAGCGTCCAGTGAGCGAGGATTATATGGCGAGCAAAACTGAAAAAACTCTGTGGGGCATTCATGGCGGGAAAACAGGGGATGCGGATAACCTGTTTCTGAAGCACAACGTCATAGCGTTGGGGTGGGTCGAAATGGGCGATCTGTCGGCGCTGGGCGCGGACAGGGAGCAGTTTAAGGCGAGGCTTCTTGAGGTCAGACCGGGCCAGAAACCTGGATATTATCCAAATGCTGGCGGTCAAATCTTCCGATTTGTCCATGAAGCGAAGAACGGAGACCTTGTAATCTACCCGTCGAAACGCGACCGGCGTATCCATGTCGGGGAGATTGTTGGTTCGTACCAGCACGAAACCAAACAGGAGGCCGGCTTCCCACAGCAACGGGCTGTGAAGTGGCTGAAATCGTTTCCCCGCACAAAATTTTCCCAAGGCTGCCTTTATGAGATTGGCTCCGCCATGAGTTTCTTTCAGGTGAAAAACTATGCCGATGAGTTTCTGGCCGCTCTTTCCGGACAGGAGAGTGTGCCGCCGGCGAAACAGGATGAGACCGTGTCGTCAGTAGCCGAGGATATAGAGCAGAATACCCGCGACTTCATCTTGAAAACACTGGCCCAGGAGTTGAAGGGACACGCGCTGGCGGATTTTGTTGCGCACCTTCTGGGGGCGATGGGGTATCGGACGCGGGTTTCGCCTGAGGGGCCGGACGGCGGCATTGACATTATTGCGCATAAGGACGAACTCGGATTCGAACCGCCGATCATTAAGGTGCAGGTCAAGAGCACGGAAGGGAGTATCGGGGATCCGATAGTTTCCCAGCTGTACGGTAAGGTTGAGCGCTCGGAATTCGGCATGGTTGTCACGCTGGGAACGTTCACCAACCAAGCGGTGAGTTTTGCTAGAAATAAAAGCAATCTTCGCCTTATTGATGGTGACGAACTGATTGGCCTGGTCTTGCAGCACTATGACCAGTTCGATGCCAGATATAAGGGTTTGCTTCCCCTGAAGCGCGTCTATGTTCCTGAGCCCCTGGAAACAACGGAGACCTGATCTATGCCGACACTGGATTTCAAGGGTAAATCATTCGTTTACGCGCATCATTTGTCGGTACCGTTCAGGGAACTGATTGTTGATGCAAAGAAATCTCTTCCTCTTAAAGGGGAAAAGCCATCGCTGGATGACAATCTTATTATCCACGGCGATAACCTTCACGCATTGAAAGCCCTCATGCCTGTGTATGCGGGGAAGGTGGACTGCATTTTCATCGATCCGCCTTACAACACGGGCAACGAGGGCTGGTGCTATAACGACAACGTCCGTAGCCCGCTTATGCGCGAATGGCTCAAGAAGTCGGCAAATCCAGTCGAGAAGGAAGACCTTGAGCGTCACGATAAATGGCTTTGCATGATGTGGCCGCGGGTTTGCCTGTTGCGGGATTTGTTGGCGGATGACGGGGTGATATTTGTCACCCTTGATGATAACGAGCAGCATCAGATGCGTTCCATGATGGACGAAATATTTGTACGGGAGGAGTCGTTTTACACCCAGATAGCATGGCAAAAGAAATATGCTACTGCCAACGATGCGCTTGGGTTTTCTCCGATGTTCGACCACATCCTGGTCTATAGAAAGAGTGCTCAGTTTGCCCGTAACTTGATGGAGAGAACGGAAGGCAATGACACCAACTATCGACTTGAGGACGAAAGAGGTGTGTTCCGTTCCGGGGACTACACGTGTAACAAAACTGCTACTGAGCGTCCGAACCTGTACTATCCAATTATTCATCCACTCACTGGTGAAGAAATATGGCCCAAAAAGACAGCGGTGTGGCGCTATTCCAAGGAGCGCCACGCTTTTAACGTCGAGAATGATTTTGTCTGGTGGGGCAAGGACGGAAAAGGCAAGGTTCCCAGTTATAAGCGTTACAAGCACTTGTTGAAAGGTGGCGGGGGGACGGTGCCCAGCACTTGGTGGCCACATGAATTTGCTGGTCACACAGACGAGGCGAAAAAGGAACTGCGAGACATACTGTCGGATTTGCCGGACGCATTACAGTCTATTACGCCCAAACCTGTCCGTCTTCTTCAGCGCATCCTCGAAATCGCCACTGATGAGAACTCCCTTGTGCTCGACTCCTTCGCAGGCAGCGGAACGACGGCGCAAGCCGTTTTGGCGTTGAACAAGAAAGACGGCGGCAACCGCAAATTCATCCTCGTTGAGACGGAGGATTATGCCGACAAACTCACGGCTGAACGCATCAGACGTGTCGTTCAAGGTTACAAGTTCAATGGCACGCAACGCGAAGAATTGTGGCGGGAACCGCTCAACTTCACATCATTGAAGAATGCGGGCAAACTTCTGGAAAAGGCGGATAGCTTTGAACTCTTGGACGGGAAACGTTTCGACCGGATTGCCAAGACCGTCGAAAACGGTGCATTGGTTGTAACCGGCGAAAAAAAGATCACCGAAAAGGTGGAGGGTCTCGGCGGCAGTTTCACATACGCCACGCTTGGTCCGGAAATGTCGCTTGATAAATTGCTGTCTGACGGTTTGCCTGCGTTCGAATCCTTGGCCAAATACGTTTTCTTTACCGCCACCGGTCGCACGTTGAGTGAGGTCCCAAAGCAAAAAGCCAACACGCTTGGTTTTATTGGTGAAACAGACGTTTACCGCGTTCATCTTCATTACCAGCCGGATAAGAACTGGCTGCAAAGCAACGACGCCGCCCTCACGGAAAAACTGGTGGATGAAATGGTCGCCGCGAATAAGGGCAAAAAGAAACTATTAGTGTTTGCCGCCGCCAAGTTTATGAGCCAGCGTGAACTGTCCAAGCAAGGCTTGGATTTCTGCCAGTTGCCATATGCCATTCACCGTATCCTGGGCGATTGACCGGTTATGCAATTAAAAGGCGCTTCCGGCATTATGTGGGGAATATTTTCAATTCAAAGCTGAATTTAGCAGCTAAAATATAAACGAACCAGCTACTATCGAGTCATGAAAAACATATCCCTTACC
>Ga0007794_10000602_pt1 | contig 11089 bp, 9 predicted proteins | sample CryBogmetaGMA5M_FD_60365 | JGI IMG/M metagenome (GOLD analysis project Ga0007794, IMG submission 60365) | Freshwater microbial communities from Crystal Bog, Wisconsin, USA - MA5M | ecosystem: Environmental > Aquatic > Freshwater > Lake | place: Crystal Bog, Wisconsin, USA | collected 2009-07-06
GTGCCAAAGTCGAGCTGGCCGTGCGGGCGAGCCAGGCCGGCGTGCCGATCATCAGTTGCATGGGCGCGGGCAACAAGCTAGACCCCACGCGGTTCGAGGTGGCGGACCTCTTCGAGACCTCGGTCTGCCCGCTCTGCAAGGTCATGCGCAAGGAGGTCAAGCGGCGCGGCGTGGAGCGGCTGAAAGTGGTCTACTCGAAAGAGGAGCCGCTGGTGCCGGTCGAGACCGAGGCGGTCAGTTGCCGCCACCACTGCGTTTGCCCGAAAGGCGCCACGCGCACCTGCACGGTCCGCCACCGCGTCCCGGGCAGCGTCTCGTTCGTGCCCTCTGTCGCGGGCCTGATCATCGCGGGCGAAGTCATCCGCGGACTGATCGGGAGAGAGGGAAATTAGTCAGTGGTCATTAGTCAATAGTCATTGGTAGGACATCGGTTCTTTCGAGCGTTTGCATTCCCGCGCGTCTACACTTTTTTCCACTCTCCCCACCACTGACCACTGACTATTGACTCTCTGCAACCCCGATCTCGGCGATCTCGATCGCGTGCGGCTCGTTGGCCGCTTCCCTGAACAGCCACTTGCCGAAACAGATGCTCACCGTCTCCAGCCGGGACAGCCGCAGGTGCGGTCCGGCCAGCGCGGCGTACTCCTTGCCCCACTGCGTGAAGAGCCTGAGGCTGCTGACCGGAATACGGACCGTCTGCCACTCGGCCGACAGCGGCACATTGGTGCCCCACGGCACACCGCCGGACTCGATCAGCACCAGCTCAAAGGCCGTCGTGCGCGGGCACGCCGCGCGCACGCGAACGGTCAGCACGGCGCGCTCTCCGTCATCCGCGGTAGGGCCGCTTCCCCGAGGCGGCCGCGGACAGTTCGGTGAACCGTCCCTACCGACAGGCGGCGGCGCGATGCACGGCACGCGCAGCGACACGCTCTCGTGCGTTCCGCCGAAGCTGTCCACGCCGAGATGCACCGCCGTGTGCCCCAGACCGTCGGTCACGCGCCAGCGATGAAATTCGTTGAACCAAACGGGCGCGCGCAGCCACGCCTCGGCGTCGAACAGGCTCCAGGCCATCGCTCCGTCCACGACAGTCAACGGCAGCGCCGGCTCGAGCCGCACCCACTCCACGGATTCGAGGTCGGCCACCTGCCGGTCAACCCCCTCCTGCTTCAGCAGCCACGCGCCGGTGAGCACGCTGACGTGCGCGACGTCCTGCCAGCGGAACGCCTTGGCCGACGGCAGGCCCCACAGCGGACTCAGCTCGGTCACGGGCACCACGGTCTCGCTCCAGCCCGCGCCGATGCGTGGGTTGCAGCCAAGCCCCTGACCATTCTTCATGCGGAAGCCGAGTTCGATTTTCGCTCCGTTCGCGCCGCCGCGCGCGACGATGCGGAGCCCCGCATGGGCCGCGTCGAGCGCGCCTGCGCCTGGGGGGAACGGAAGCGTGTACCCCGCCACCGAGTTTTCGCCGACTCCCTCGACTTTCAGATGCAACGCTCGCGAACCGGGCAACCGTCCTTCAACCACGGTCACTTCCGCCGTGCGGACACCGTGCTTAACGAAATCAAATCCCGCTGAGGCGTCCGTCTTTTCCGGCACCCTCAGCAAAGGCACCGCAGTGCCCGGAACCGGAAACCAGCGGATGTCGAGCGTCTTGGCGGCCGGGTATTCGGTCACGCCCCCGGCACCCGTCGCACGGAACGTCACGCGCCAGATCCCGGGTGTCAGCACCTCGCCCGGCATTTGCGCCACGTATCCGGTTCCATTCGTCGGACTCATGGGAACGGTTCGAACGGTACCGTCAGCAAGCGTGAGCCGCGCTGTGACGTTCGTGGCATAGACCGCTTCGGCCCGCAGGACGAGCGGATACCCCGCCCGCCACTGCGCAGGCACCTCGGCCCGCAACAGCGGCTCCGTGCCCGCGTCGGCCTGCGGGGCTGCGTAGCGCGGCGCAACTTCTGCCACGAGCTTTAGCACAGACTCTTTCGGCAGACCGCTCTTGCGCGAGAGCAGGTAATCGCCGGGCGACACCGCAAACGAGCCTTTTTTGGCTTTCGCCAGACGCTCGCCTGCAGTCTGCCCATTGAACGGATACACGGCGAACGCATCGCCCAGATCCGGAAGACGCAACGTCATTGCGCGTGCCCCGGAAATCCCCCTAACCTTCGTCTCGCCGGTTCCCGAATACGGGTCAGCCACGGTGAACACATCGGGATAGAGCTGGAGCCGCCACACGCCCGGTGCGGCGCGGTCGAGAAAGTATGCGCCGCTGCCGCCCGTGGCGACCACCGGCGAGCTGCCGCAGCCCCACACGCGCGTGAGCTCGCCCGGTTTCGGCGGCTGCGTGTCGGTCGCGTTGCTGGTCAGGTAGGCCTCGGCCGTCACCATTTCAGAGAGGTCAGCCTCGGACGAGCTGCGGAAAGGCGGAAAATCAGCGGCGGCAGGCAGGATGCCGAACGGCGCGCCGCGCGGCACGCGCTTGAAGACCTCCGCGGCTATCGCCAGCGAAAGCGCCTTGCCCGGCGTGTAGACGAGATTCAGGTGATGCGTCATCCAGTTGCGGTTCTCCGGCGCGAGCGGCAGCGGGTCGTACTGGAACTGGGCGGCCACCTGAACACCTTCGGACCGGAAGAATTTCGCCATGGACGGATACATGTGCGAGCCCGGCACGTCCGCCGCATCGAACTCGTAAATCATGCGAGATTTGCGGGCGATGGCCGCATCCGGCTGGAGCGAAGAGCCTCGCGCGCGGTTGAGCTGGGGGCCTTTCAGCGCACGGCCCGAGGCGAGTCCGGTTGGGTAGTTGGAGCCGGTGACGCCTTCGATGTGCGCCGCGCCCGCCGCCGCGTTGCGCCCCTGCCAGGAGTTATAGTAGATCGGCTTCGTGGTGCCGCTCGCCCGCAGCGCGTCAGCCAGCGTGTCGATGTACTCGGTGACCAGGCTGTCGGGCGTGCCTTTCGGATAGAGCGGCTCGTTGATGCACTCGAACGCCAGGATAGCGGGGTCGTCGGCGTAGCGCTTGCCGGTATAGCGGTTGACGTGTTCCGCGAACTGCTTCAGAAACCGCGCCTGGAGCGCCCATGCCTGCCGGTCGGTGGTCATCTGGGGCATGTCGTAGCGGTCCGAGAAGCCGTGGGTCGAGCCCGGCGCATAGCTGCCGCCCCACCAGGCGATCGGCGTAAGCACGGTGTAGATGCCGCTGCGGCGGCACTCGTCGATCAGGAAGTCGAGCAGTTCCACGTGGCGATTGTCGATGAAGTTGCCTTCCGCGTCGCTGAATTCGCGGTCGAAACAGTGGAGGCGGATGCAGCCGAGGCCAAGCCGGCGGAAATGCGCCACGTCGTCTCGGATCACCTGCCGGTGGTCGAGGCCGAGCCGTCCGATCTCGGCGTAGTCGACGGTGAAGGGCGCGTAGTAGTTCACGCCCAGGAGCGCAACCTCACCGGAGTTGTCGGCCCAGCGCAGCACGCCCTCCGCGTCGACGTGCGCCAGCCGGTCCGCCTCGGCTCCGGCCGGCAGGGACGTTTCCCCGAAACGTCCGAGGACGCCTCGGGGAGGCGTCCCTACCTGCAGGCCGTCAGCGCCCGTCTCGAGCACCCATGCCGTTATCACCAGCGCCGCTAACAGCCCGTCTCTCATCGTCCCCCGTCCTTTCCTGCTCCGGTCTCTTCAGTCTCAAAAGTCCGGAAAGTCCAACTGCGACCCGCATCCCCTTGACGTCCGCCGCCGCTGACCATTGACTCTTGACCCCATTCTTTTCCCCAACCGCAAAAACGCGCTGTTGTTGCGTTCATCGGAATATTATATACTCTTCTCCTTGAACTTCGAATCGAAACCTTGTTTTGGGAAGAGTGAATGAGCAAACAGACCCTAACGGCTAGAATTTCGGGCGTCGGGAAAGCCCTTCCGGAGAAGCGTTTGACCAACGCGGATCTTGAAAAGATGGTCGAGACCAGCGACGACTGGATCACCAAGCGCGTCGGTATCAAAGAGCGCCGGATCGCAGCCGAGGGTGAGTGGACCTCGCACCTGGCGACGCGCGCCGCCTTGGACGCGTTGAAGATGTCCGGGGTTCCGGCCGACCAGATCGATCTCATCTTGGTCGGGACGTCGACGCCGGACACGGTCTATCCCTCCGTAGCTTGCCTGGTTCAGAAAGAGATCGGGGCGGTCAACGCGGGCGTGCTGGACATCAGCGCGGCCTGCACCGGCTTCGTCTACGGCGCGTGCCTAGCGTGGGGCATGATCAAGTCCGGGCTGATGAAGCACGTGCTGGTGATTGCCGCCGAGGTCAACACGTCGCTGGTCAACTGGAAGGATCGAGACACCTGCATCCTCTTCGGCGACGGCGCGGGCGCGGCGGTTTTCAGCGCGCATGTGTCTGACACCGACGGCGTGCTTTCGATGAAGCTGGGCGGCGACGGCGAGTTCGGCCCGCTCCTGACGCTTCCGAACAGCGGCTGCCGGCCCTATCCGGAAGTCCCTGGGCGCTTTATCGTCATGCAGGGCAACGAGGTCTTCAAACAGGCCGTGCGCAACATGGCCGACTGCGGAATCTCAGTCCTCGAGCAGGCCGGGCTGACCGCCGCCGACATTTCGCTGCTGATCCCGCACCAGGCCAATATCCGCATCATCGATGCGGTCGCCAAGAGGCTGGGTGTGCCGGAAAAGAAGGTTTTCGTCAATATCGCGAACTACGGCAACACCTCGGCCGCCACGATTCCGATCGCACTGTGCGAGGCGCTGGAGCAGGGCCGCATCAAGAAGGGCGACGTGGTGGTGGTCGACGCCTTCGGCGCAGGTCTCACCTGGGGCGCCATGGCCATCCGCTGGGCGTGACGAAAGTCGAGGAGCGTTCATGGGCATGAAGAATCGGAAAATCGTCGTCACTTCGGCCTTGCCGTACGCGAACGGCGACATCCATCTCGGGCATCTGGTCGAATATGCGCAGACCGACTTCTGGGTGCGCTTTCAGAAGATGCGCGGCCATGACTGCATCTACGTCTGCGCGGACGACACCCACGGCACGCCGGTGATGATGCGGGCGCGTTCGGAGGGGATCACGCCGGAAGAGCTGATCGCTCGCAGCTACGCGCAGCACACGAAAGATTTCGCCGACTTCGACATCCGCTTCGACAGCTATTACTCCACGAACAGCGAAGAGAACCGCGCCTTCAGCAACGCGATCTACACGTCGATGCAGAAGAGCGGAGCCATCGACACGCGCAAGGTGCCGCAGCTCTACTGCGAGCACGACGCCATGTTCCTGCCTGACCGCTTCGTCAAAGGCACCTGCCCGAAATGCGCCGCCGAGAACCAGTACGGCGATTCGTGCGACGTATGCGGCCAGACTTACGCGGCCGAAGAGCTGAAAGAGGCGCGCTGCGCGGTCTGCGGGCGCGCGCCGGTCATGCGCGACAGCGAGCACCTCTTTTTCGAGTTGGAGCCGTTCCGCGAGTTTCTCAAGGCGTGGATTCCCACGCACACCGCTTCGGACGTGGCGAACAAGCTGCTGGAGTGGTTCAACGAGCCGCTGCGCGGCTGGTGCATTTCGCGCGACGCCCCGTATTTCGGCTTCGAGATTCCCGGCCACCCCGGTAAGTTTTTCTACGTCTGGGTCGATGCGCCGATCGGCTACATGGCCTCGCTCCAGAAGTGGTGCAGCGACCGTGGCGAGTCGTTCGACGCTTGGTGGCAGAACCCCGAAGCTGAACTGTACCATTTTATCGGCAAGGACATCGTGCGCTTCCACTGCCTCTTCTGGCCGGCCATCCTGAACGTCTCGGGCTTCAAGACCCCGAACCAGGTGTTCGTGCATGGCTTCCTCACGGTCAACGGCGAGAAGATGAGCAAGTCCAAGGGCACGTTCGTCAAGGCGCGCACCTATCTGGACCACCTGAACCCGCAAGATCTGCGCTTCTACTACGCCTGCAAGCTGAACGGCACAACCGACGATCTGGATCTCAATGTCGGCGATTTCGTGAACCGCGTGAACTCCGACCTCGTCGGCAAGATCACCAACCTCGCCTCGCGCGGGGCGCAGATGCTCCACAAGAGCCTGGGCGGCAAGACCGGCGCGCTGGACGCCGAAGGCCGAGCTCTGCTCGAGAAGGCGCAGAGCCGCGCCGAGGCCGTCGCGGCCCATTACGAGTCTCGCGACTTCAGCAAGGTCATGGTCGAGGTGCGCGACCTCGCGGACGCGGCGAACCAGTACTTCGATGCCAAAGCGCCGTGGGCGCTGGTGAAGAGCGACCCCGAAGCCGCGCGCAGCGTGATGACCTCGACTCTCAATATTTTCCGCGTGCTGGCGATCTACCTCCAGCCGGTCCTGCCCTCCTACGCAATCAAGGTCGCGCGGCTCTTCAACGAGTCGCCCTACGTTTGGGCGGACGTCACAAAAGTCATCGAGCACGCGACGATCAATCCCTACGAGTATCTCGCCACGCGCGTCGAACAGGCCGCGGTGGACAAGATGATCGAGGCCAGTAGGGGCGGACCTGTGTGTCCGCCCAAACCCGTCAGCGGACCTGCGTGTCCGGCCAATCCCGTTGGAGGCGGACCTGCGTGTCCGCCCAAGCCTGTCGTCGCACCCGCCACACCCGCGCCCGCCCATGCGAAACCCGCCGCCGCCGAGCCCGTGAAGGAGACCATCGATTACGACACCTTCGCGAAGGCGGATATGCGCGTGGCCACCGTGCTCTCGGCCGAGCTGGTCGAAGGCGCCGACAAGCTGCTCAAGGTCATGCTCGACATCGGCGAAGCCAAGCCGCGCCAGGTCTTCGCTGGCATCCGTAAGGCGTATGACCCCGCCACGCTGGTCGGCCGTCAGGTCGTGATGGTGGCGAACCTCGCGCCGCGCAAGATGCGCTTCGGCATGTCCGAGGGCATGATCCTCGCGGCTGGTAACCCCGATGGCGCACTCTTCGTGGTCTCGCCCGACACAGGAGCCATCCCTGGAGCAACGGTGAAGTGATGGGCGATTCGGTAGGGACGGTTCCCCGAACCGTCCGCCGCGATGGGGACATCGCGGGCCACCCGGTAGCGCGGGCTCTCCCAGCTCGCCCGAACGGACGCCTCGGGGAGGCGTCCCACATGTCAACAGGTGAGAAATTGTCCGTGAATGCGTTCACATCTTGGCTCGGCGCGATGCGCATCTGGTCGCTCACGGCGTCGACCATCCCCGTCTTGCTGGGCGCGGTTCTGGCCGCACAGGACGGACGTTTCTCGTGGCGGATGCTGGCGCTCACGCTGGCGTGCGGCTGGCTGCTGCAGATCGCGACCAACCTCCTCAACATGTACGGCGACTACCGCTCCGGCGTGGACGTGCCGGGCGCATGCCCGACCTGCCCCCAACTGGTCGACGGCAGCCTCACGCCGCGTGCGGTTTTCGCCGCAGGCGTCGCGACGCTCGCGTTAGCTGCGGGTCTCGGTGTGGCAGCCGCCGCGCTGAGCGACTGGCGGCTCCTGCTGTTCGCTGCGGCGGGCGTGGCAGGCGCGGGCGGCTACACGACCGGCGTGCGCTACAAATACATGGGGTTGGGCGTGCCGTCCGTTTTCTTTCTGATGGGCGTGCTGATGGTCGGGGCCAGCTATTTCGCGCAGACCTGTGCGCTGACCTGGAAGCCGCTCATCGCGTCCCTGCCGGTCTCATGTCTGGTCGCCGCGATCCTTCACGGCAATGACCTGCGCGACACGGTGACAGACCGTGCGGCAGGCATCCAGACCGCCACGCTGTTCATTGGGGATCAGGGCGCAAGAGCGCTCTTTTACGTTCTGCATCTCGCACCGTACCTTATCGTGGCGGCAAGTGCTGCGTTTGGCGTCTTTCCCGCTTGGAGCCTGTTGGTCCTTCTGGCCCTGCCGCTGACAGTCGGCGCGGTGCGCACCTGCGCGGGCGGGTTCCGCTCGCACGACCCGGTCCGCATCGGCAAGCTCGAAGGCATGTCCGCCGGCGCGCACTTCGTCTTCGGCGCCCTCCTCGTGCTCGGCCTGTTCATTGCGCATCTCTTGGGGTAGCGGCTGGGTGAACATATTAGTGAGCCGCTTTCATGCGCAACTCATTGACACCTAACCAACGACGTTCTACATTAGATGGCATGGATAAAGTTACAATCTTGCTAATTGCAGCCAGTCTTGCAATCTCAGGATGTTCCCAGCGGGGAATCGAAGGCGATGGCAACATCATCACCGAGAATCGGACGGTTTCGGAGTATTCTGCGATCAAGGCCATAGGCGGTTGCCAAATCAAATGGGCAACCGGCATGCCGGCACTCTCCATTACCACGGATAGCAATCTGCTGTCTCACATCAAGACCGAAGTCCATGGCCGCACGCTGAAGATTCTCTCGCCGGGAATTCTGCGACCGACCCAGCGCATCACCGTTGTTCTCTCCAGCGCCAGTCTGGCGGACGTGCGATTGACAGGCGGCATGAGTTTCACGGCCAGCCCGCTCTCTGGCACTGACCTGAAATTGGAGACCACCGGCGCGTCAGACGTCTGTTTTGAAGGCGCCGTGACAAATCTGGACGTGCGCATGACCGGAGCAAGCAAGCTCGACGCGAAAGCGCTGAAGGCCCAAACCGCGACGCTGTCGCTGGTCGGCGCGTCGGCCGCCGACATCACTGTCGCCGAAGCGCTCAGCATATCGATGACCGGTGCCTGTTCGCTCACTTATTCCGGCAACCCCAAAACAGTCGACAAGAGCGCCACAGGCGCTTGCAGCATCCGGCAACGGCCGTGATGCTCTCGAAGGATTCGGGCGTCGCTAATCATGCAGGCGTCACGTCCTGAGCGCGAGAACAGGATCGAGCCTAAAAGAAAGAAATAGGCGGTTGCACCTACCCGGCGCAGTGCCTTATAATTCCAGCATGGTAAGGAAATCCAACATCCACCGTTATGTGGCGCAACTCGCCCAAACCATTCGCCCCGAGCGGATCGTACTGTTCGGGTCGTATGCGTATGGAAAGCCGAATCGTGACTCGGATGTGGACTTGCTGGTGGTCATGTCGCATACGGGGCATGACGTTCAGGAGGCTGTCAATATTCGCCAGCGGTTGACCGCACCGTTTCCGTTGGATCTGATTGTCCGAACGCCGGAAAATCTCCAAAAGCGTCTTGACGCGGGCGACCTTTTTCTGAAGACCATTATGGCTCAAGGTGAGGTTCTCTATGAAGCCCCTCGGACTTGAATGGTTTCAGAAAGCGGAGGCTGATTATGCCAGCGCCCAGCGTGAGGCACGCGTTCGCGTGAATCCGAATCCTGATGCCGTCTGTTTTTTCTGCCAACAGTGTGTCGAAAAATATCTCAAGGCATGTCTTACGGAAGAAGATATCCTCTTTCCGCGAACGCACGACTTATCTGTGCTGCTCACCCTCACCCTTCACAACCATCCGTTATGGCAGCCGTTTCGTCCCGATTTTGAATTGCTCACTGGCTATGCGGTTGCTTTTCGCTATCCGGGCGAATCCGCAACACGTGAAATGGCAAAAGGTGCTTTGAGTAAAACGAACGCGATTCGCAATGCCCTTCGTCGCGATTTGGGGTTGTAAGCAAGCGTGACTAGATTCACGCCGTGGATGCTGTTTTCTGCGCACAATACGGTTGGGTCTAGAGGATTATTATGGACTCAATCGTATAATGATCATTGGGTGTTTGATCGCAATTCACGAAGCTCATGATTGGAGATGCCAAATGAAGGAAACAGGACAAAGAATCAACCAACAAATCGTTGGCAATGCGGGACTCTACTATTGCTGCTATCAACTGTCGTTGCTTGGTTGGAATGTCATGCCGACCGCACGTAACGCCCGGGGAATTGACATTGTCGCCTATAACGCCGAAGGCAACTACGTTGGTATCCAAGTCAAGTCGCTAAGTAAGAGAAATCCGGTTCCGCTTGGAGCGGACTTGAAGAAAATTATGGGACATTTCTGGATCATTATCAATGATCTCAAATCCGGCAAGCCGAAAGCGTTCATTCTGAAGCCGAGAGAGGTCGCAAAGATGGCTCACAGAGGCGAGAAGGACGGCAAGGTCTCGTACTGGCTACAACCCAACAGTTACGACACGACAGCTTTCAAGGATAAGTGGGACATAATCAAATAAGGCGGGGTGTTATGGACATTGAGAAAAGCACAAGGCATTCGAAGATTGTGGGCAATTTCGGTGAGCAGTTTGTTGCCAACTGGCTTTCAAGATCGGGCTGGGAAGTGGCGCTTGTTGACCACACGGGCATCGATATCGTAGCTTTTGACTCGAAGAATCCGGATAAGAGGATCGGCATAACCGTGAAATCACGGACGCGCGATGCCGGAACGGAGAATAGCCCAGTCTACATCCTTAAGAAGAATAACGGTGATCGAGAAAAAGTGATGGCAGCCTGTAAAGGGTTCGCTTGCGAACCGTGGGTTGCGGTCTATGTGGAAACAGATAATAAATCGGATCTTTACCTCACGTCATTGGCACACTATGACATGGCCTATCGCGGGACGTGTGACAAGGCTACGGATGATTGGAAAATGACAGACGCTGATCAACTCAAATACAAAAGCGACCCCGAGGTGCATCATCTGCATAACGAAATTACCGAAAGCAACTGGAACAATTTACGGTGTAAAGCATGAACGAACCAACCGCGCTCTTCGACAGGAAAGCCTATCAACTTGCCAGAGGATATCTGCCAAATCTGGGCATACCGGGAGTGACAGATGCGCTTATCGAGAAATACTTAATACCTGATGCGTGCCAGCCTTCGACAATGACGGAACTCTATCAGCGCATGCTTGAACATGCCCAAAACGCCAATATGAAATCGGGTGTCATCGGCAAAGCCATCGGTGGAGTCGGCAATCTTGCAGTCGTATTGGAGGGGTTCGATCCGGCAAAAGTACTGGCAAGTTATGGAGAAGATGAAAAAGCAGTTCTTAACGCCATCGAGACGACTGTCAAACCGAATGGACAAATGCGGCGAACGACGCGAAGTCTTTGGCCCCAGTATTGCCGCACGATTCTCTCCGCCGCACGATTTTGCAACCAGTTCAAGACCACGCACGAGTTCTACGACTTCGTAAGCTTTTTTGTTGGGGATGAGC
>Ga0007794_10000603_pt1 | contig 11081 bp, 13 predicted proteins | sample CryBogmetaGMA5M_FD_60365 | JGI IMG/M metagenome (GOLD analysis project Ga0007794, IMG submission 60365) | Freshwater microbial communities from Crystal Bog, Wisconsin, USA - MA5M | ecosystem: Environmental > Aquatic > Freshwater > Lake | place: Crystal Bog, Wisconsin, USA | collected 2009-07-06
CACTGATTGCGAAATACACCCCTTAAAAAAGAGGCTGCTTAGGTGATCCTTGCCACCAACCACAAGCACACACTGGGACAAAACAAAATCAGCAAAGTGCGCAAGGTATCGCTCACCAAAAATGGCATCACGCCCCGGTAGCTCTCGGCTATCGGGACGTCTTTGGCCATGCTGTTGACGACGTACACATTCAAGCCCACAGGTGGCGCGAGCAACCCGAACTCCACCACCATCAGCACCAAGATACCAAACCAAATCGCCACCGACTCTGCTGGCATGCCAAAGTCCAGACCCATCACGATGGGAAAGAAAATGGGAATCGTGAGCAAGAGCATCGACAGTTCATCCATCACCGAACCTAGCACCACGTAAAACAGCAAGATCCCCGCCACGACCATCAAAGGCGACCAGCCCAAACCATCCACGAGTTGGGTGAGCTGTGCGGACGCTTGCGACAAGGCCAAAGCGCCGTTCATCAAGTCCGCTCCCAAGAAAATTAAAAAGATCATGGCCGAACTCTCCGCCGTGGCGTAGAAGCTAAGCTTGAACTTGTGCCAGTTAATTTCACCCCTAAGCAAGGAAGCCACGCACGTGCTGGCAGCGCCGACCGCAGCGCCTTCGGTCGGCGTGAAGACCCCCATGTAGATCCCACCGAACACCAATAAAAAGATGGCTAATATAGGAAGTACGCGGCGCACAGAAACCCACGTCATGCGGGGTGCATGGCCATCGACCTCGGGGGCATGGCCCGGCACACAACGGACATACACGGCAATGACAACGATGTAGCCCAACATCGCGATGATTCCAGGCACCATCGCCGCAGCAAATAGCTTGGCAATGTTTTGCTCAGTCAAAATCGCATAAATCACCAACGGCACAGAGGGTGGAATCAAGATACCCAGCGTGCCTGACGCAGCCAAGGTCCCTGTCGCCAATCGGCCCGAGTAGCCATGACGTTTCATCTCAGGCAATGCCACGCCCGTGATCGTGGCTGCCGTAGCGACAGAGGAACCACAAATCGCCCCAAATGCAGCACAGGCCAACACCGCAGCCATCGCCAAGCCACCTTTGAATCGGCCCATCACGCCAGAGGCGAAATCAAACAACGACTTGCTGATGCCCCCCTGCGTCGCAAAATGTCCCATCAAAATAAACAACGGAATCACCGATAAGTCGTAGCTGGCGAAACGAGCGAACGCTTGGTTGTTCAAAAAATTGGCAAAAGGCAACCAACCTGTTTGCATCACATAGCCACATGCCCCAGACATCAGCATAGCCACCGCGATAGGGGTGCGAAGCGCCATCAGCAACAACATCGTGCCAAAAATAACAGCCACCATATCAAAGCTACTCATGCGAGCACCTGCCCATCATGGTCAAAACCCAAGCAAGATTGCATGAAGGCGATCAAACTCGTCAACACAAAAGCAGGAGCCATGCAGGCAAACACCAACCATTCTGGAAAGCCCAAGATCATGGTGCCCGATTGGGCCACGTAAGCGCTGACACCGCCCAATGCGGTGCGCCATGCCAGCAGCGCAAAACAGAGCGACAGCAAGAAGGCTCCCACACGGTCTAGCACTGCAATCGTTTTCACTGAACAACGGGTGGTGAAAAAGTCCACGATGATGTGTCCTCGCCGCACCTGACACCAAGGCATGAACAACGCAATGGCGGCGCCAGTGGCAACACCTGAGAGCTCAAAATCGCCCAGCACGGCGCTACCCCATAACTCACGGCCAACAATGCTGTAACAAGTCATCAGTGCAATGAACCCCATGCACGCACCGCCCACGAGGGCAAACGCCCTCGCCAAAGAAAACATGAAAGACATAAAAACCTGAGTAGAAAACTTCAAACACGCCACTGCGGCGGTCGTTTGTCGATAAAAGCCTGCACACCTTCTAGGGCCGCGTCGTCCATCATGTTGCAAGCCATGGCAGTTTCCGCATTCAAATAGGCCGAAGCCAGGGGTTGCTCGAGTTGCTCATAAAAAAGCTTTTTCCCAATCGCAATAGCCGTGCGTGGCTTGGCAAGGATGCTGGCCACGTAGCGTTGCACCTCTGCGTCCAACCCTTCAGGTGGCACCACGGCGTTGAGCAAACCCTTGTTTAAGGCTTGCTCCGCCGAGATGAAGTCCCCAGTGACCAGCATTTCAAACGCAGCTTTTCGCTGAAGATTGCGTGAAAGCGCCACGCTGGGCGTGGCACAAAACAAACCCAAATTGACACCGCTGACCGCAAATTTAGACGGGGTCGTGGCGATCGCTAAATCACACATCGCCACCAACTGGCAACCCGCAGCCGTCGCAATGCCGTTCACCACCGCGATGACTGGAACAGGCAAGCGCTGCAAAGTCATCATCATTTCGCTGCACTGATGAAACAAAGCTTGGTAGTAAGCCAAGGAGGGACTTGCCCGCATTTCTCGCAAGTCATGCCCTGCACAAAACGCTCGGCCCTTGGCAGACAACACCACCAAACGCGCTTGGGGGTCTTGCGCCACGAGATCCAAGCTGTGCTGCAAGGCACTCATGACCTCGCTCGATAAAACATTGAATGCCTCAGGGTGGTTGAGACAGATCTGATGCACCCCTGCTTCATCTGAGGTGTGCTGCACCCGTTCGTCGCTTACATAGTTCATGTGTGGCTCCAGTCAGGATACAACTTGATTGACGCGTTGGCGTAATTGAAATTTTTGAATTTTGCCAGTCGAGGTTTTAGGGATCACCTCGAAACGTATCTCTTTAGGCGTTTTGTAGCCCGCTAAAAGAGACTTGCAGTGTGCGATCAGTTCCTGCGCCGTGGTTTGACTGTCGGGTTTGAGCTCCACATACGCCACGGGTGTTTCACCCCATTTGTCATCTTGCTTGGCGACGACGGCACATGCAACAACCGACGGATGACGGTACAACGCATCCTCCACTTCAATCGAGCTGATGTTCTCACCGCCCGAGATGATGACGTCTTTGCTACGGTCCTTGATCTTCACGTACCGGTCTGACTCCAGAACCGCCAAATCCCCGGTATGAAACCACCCTCCTCTGAATGCCTCAGCCGTGGCAGTGGGGTTCTTTAAATAGCCCTTCATCACCACGTTGCCACGGAACATGATTTCGCCCATGGTTTCGCCATCTGCTGGCAAATCAGCCATGCTGTCTGCATCTTTGAGCATCATGCCCTCTTGCATCGGGTAGCGCACCCCTTGCCGCCCGTTGAGCCGCGTTTGCTCAGACAAACTTTCGGCCTGCCAAGAACTGCGTTTCACGGCCACAGACGCAGGCCCGTAAACCTCGGTCAAACCATAGACGTGGGTGATGTCAAACCCAAGCTTAGCCATGCCCTCGATCATGGAGGCCGGTGGCGCAGCCCCAGCGACCATGCCTTTGACGGGATGCGTAACTTGTTGACGCAATGCCTCGGGTGCGGCGATCAACAAGTTATGAACGATCGGTGCCGCACAGTAGTGGTCCGCTTTGTGGTCGGCGATCGCTTGCAAGATATGCGTCGCATCGACGCGGCGCAAACAAATGTGCACACCACCCAGCATCGCTACCGTCCACGGGAAACACCAACCGTTGCAATGAAACATCGGCAAGGTCCACAAATAACGTGAAAAATTGGGCATCCCCCATGTCACCGCATTGCTCACAGAGTTCAGATAGGCGCCACGATGGTGAGTCACCACCCCCTTTGGGTCCCCCGTGGTGCCCGAGGTATAGCTGACGGCAATGGCATCCCATTCATCCACGGGGCCATGCAAGTGCGCCAAGGGTTGAAATTGGTTTAACCAAGATTCATAGTCCTGCTGGCCCACACGCTCACCCGGGCCTTGGTACTCGTGGTCACACACATCGATGACGAGAACCTCACGGTTAAATTCACCCTTCAAAATCTCAAGCGCAAGGGCTGTGGTGACCGAGAACTCGGTGTCCGCGATCAAGACACTCGCCTCGCAATGGTTCATTTGCCAGGCCAATAGATGTGCGTCCAATCGCGTGTTCAAGGTATTGAGCACGGCATTCAGAGCGGGGACGGCATAGTGCGCCTCCACCATCTCTGGTGTGTTGGAGAGCATGACACTGACCGTAGAACCCCGTTCTACCCCTGCCGCACGAAGCGCCGCGGCTAGGCGCGCAGATCGGTCACGAACTTGCGCCCATGTGTATCGACGGTTGCCGTGGATCACAGCCGGAAGATCAGAGAAGACCTCCGCACTTCGTTCAAGAAAACTGACCGGAGAAAGCGCCACAAAATTGGCTGCATTCTTCTCTAGGTGCTGATCAAAGATGATGCTCATGAACGTTTCCTCTGGATTTCTGTCCCCGCAGTTTAAAGCTTGGATCGTGATTTGGAGAGGAAAGGCTAATCAACTTGCATGGATCGGTTCAATATCAGGCTGGGTTGTTCTGAACGTCAAAGCGGTAGAGTGCCTGCGGGTTATGCACCAACACGCGGTGCAACAACGCTTCAGTCGGCGCAATTCGAGTCAAAGCGTCCACCAACTCACCATCATCCGGAATGTGCGTGTGGTTCGGATGCGGCCAATCCAGTCCCCAGACACATTGATCCGGAAACTGTGAAACCAATCTAGCAGCCAGACGTGTCCCCAACGGGTAGCCTTGACCTGCACGTGCCGTGGATTCAATTCGATCGATACCACTGACCTTGACATGAAAGGTTGGATGGTCAAGCAACCTCATCAGTGCTTGAAAATCCTCATGCGCCTCGCCCAGATTGGCATCGACGCGCCCCATGTGATCAATCACCACGGGCACCACACTCCGCAGCAACTGTTGGCCCACCGTATGCACCAGCGCACTTTCAAAATGCACCTGAAGGTGCATGCCCACCGCTGCCAAACGGGGAGTCAGTTTGAGGACATCCTGCACATCAGTCCCCCCCGTGATGTGTTTCATGAAATGGAAGCGGACAGCTCTGAATCCGCAATTCGCCAGACGTTTCAGCTCTTGATCTGATACATCAACATCGGTCAACGCAACGCCCAGGTAGTTGCCTCCGCCGGCAGCGATCGCATCTTCGACAACGGCATTTTCAGTGCCATGCGTGATCGATTGGACAATCACACAACGTGCAATACCAAGCCTTTTGTGAAGCGCAAATAGTTTCTCTTTGGGCGCTTCGGCAGGCGTATTTTTGAGATTTGGTGCGTACGGAAATTTAGCGCGAGGGCCAAACACATGCACATGGCTGTCACACGCATGGGGTGGCAACATCAACTTAGGCTGCGTGGGAACATCCAAATAGGTTTGAGTCATAGGGTTGCGTTCAATCGGTGGACGGTTTGGAAGTCTGGATCGGCAAGCCGATTAATTCTGAGAGTGCGGCGATCTCCAAACCCGCCACCACATCGATCACTTTTAAGCCTTCGGGGCCACAGGCGAAGGTCGCCAAATCGGAATAGATGCGGTTGACGCAGCCAACTCCGGTCAATGGGTAATGACAGGCAGCGACAACCTTGCTGTCGCCTTGTTTGGTCAACAAATCCATCATCACCCAGGTTTGCTTGGCCCCAACGGCCAAATCCATAGCGCCCCCCACGGCGGGAATGGCACCAGGTTCGCCGGTACTCCAATTGGCCAAATCACCGGTTGCAGACACTTGAAAGGCACCCAACACACAGATGTCTAAATGACCGCCTCGCATCATGGCAAAACTATCGGCGTGATGAAAGTAGGAGCCCCCCTTCACCAACGTGACCGGTTGTTTACCCGCATTGATCAAATCGAAATCTTCATCGCCCTTCGCAGGCGCAGGGCCCATGCCTAAAATTCCGTTTTCACTTTGAAGAATGACTTCACGATCGGTGGGAATGAAGTTCGCCACCAGCGTGGGTTGCCCAATGCCCAAGTTGACATAGGCCCCTTCTGGAATGTCTTGTGCCACACGCTGTGCCACTTCTTCTTTACTTCGTCGTTTGTAGTCGCTCATAGAGGTTCCTTAACCCGTTTTCTTGAAACCGCCACCGACCGTTGCCGTATGCGCAATGCGAACGATTTGACTGACGAAGATGCCTGGCGTGACGATCGCCTCTGGATCCAACTCACCCAAGGCCACAATGTGGTGAACCGTCGCCACGGTTTTCTTGGCCGCCATCGCAATGACTGGCCCAAAATTGCGGGCTGCTTTGCGGTAAACCAGGTTCCCCCAGCGGTCTCCTGCTTCGGCCTTGATGAGCGCGAGATCCCCGTGGATCGGATATTCAAACACATAGTGCTTGCCGTCTATGAACCGCGTTTCTTTGGGGCTGCCATCGGCATGGCGAGCCAGCTCTGTCCCATAGCCTGTCGGCGTGAAAAAGCCACCCACCCCAGCACCGGCAGCACGCAAGCGCTCGGCAAGGTTGCCTTGAGGCACCAGCTCGAGCTCAATCTTTCCTCGCCGAAACAGATCGTCAAACACATGCGAATCTGTTTGCCTTGGGAAACTACAGATGATTTTTCGAACACGTCCTGTTTGAAGCAGCGCCGCCAAACCGGTCTCACCATTGCCAGCGTTGTTGTTCACCACCGTCAAATCGCGGGCGCCCTGATCGATCAAACCTTCAATCAATTCATTGGGGATACCGGCCGTCCCAAACCCCCCAACCAAGACCGTGGAACCATCTGCCACGCCTTGCAGGGCTTGGGCGATCGAATCAGCGATTTTGTTGATCATGGCGCCGCATGGTTGGGTCGAACATAAAGCACACGAGTTGTGTTGACGAACAGGGGTCGAACTCTGTCACTCCACGACGTATTGCGGATGGCGAGCCATGCCTCACTCACCATCACCTCCGGCGAAACCAATTCGTAACAGGCGATGTAGCGCGGCGAACCCGAGGTACGAAGGTATCGCTTCGCACTGATCGTCCCCGGCACACGCGCCAGACCAGGCAGATGCTCCGTGTCGTACCAAGCATTGAAATCGTTGACAGAGTCATCCGGAACATCCGTTTCAACGACGTAATGAAAGCCACCGACGAGGTGATGGCTTTCACCCTGCAAGCTGCTCCACAACGTGATCTCCTCGGACACCACCCCCAGCGGCTGAGTGCCGGTGGCATAGCCGCGCCAAGTGAGGCCGTCGAGGGACTTCCACCATTCAAGCTGTGCGGCATTGTCTAAGGTCGTCGCTTCAGGCAGAACCGGCCCCTGATAGGTTGCAAGATAAATGGGTGTGGGCATGTTGGTTTCGATCAATGAACAATGTTGAGTGCGACAAGAAACCGAGACACCATGTTGTAAGCCGCCGTGGTGGCCACAAGCTCCACGACCGTCGCAGGAGCGTATTTCTGCGTCACCTCCGCCATCAAAGCGGCGGGGACTTCAATGTCGCGCGTCATGTGATCGGTCATCGTGAGGAGAAGTTTTTCTTCAGCAGAAAATCGATCCGACAACTGCGCAAGCTGTATGTCGTCAATTTTTTCTTGCATCACCCCTGCCTTCAGCGCATGTGGGAGATGTGCCTCAAATTCGAAGCTGGCTTTATTCAAAACAGCGACACGAAGAATGATCAACTCACGCAAATCAGCGGGCACAGAGCTTCGATTGCGCACCGCCGTCAACAAGCTTTCCCAACCTTGTGCAAGGGGCGCACTGTTGAGTAAGACTTGATAGAGGGGCGAGATACGTCCGCGTTCTTGAAGAATCCGAGTTTCCAGCTCTTTCAACTCGGGTCGAGTCCCTGCCACCACCAAAGGTACGCGAATGTGATCAGCGCTCATTCATCACCTGTGATGTTGCGGGCCTTGATGAGCTGCGCCCATTTCTCCGTATCTGCCCTGAGCATCGCACCGAGCTCTTCAGGTGTGGAGTATTTCGGCTCAGCGCCAGATTGCGTCATTTTGGCGTTTGCGACAGGATCAGTCACCGCCTGCTGCACGGCTTTGTTGAGCGCCTTGATCACATCGGGAGAAGTTTTGGATGAGGCAAACAAACCATACCAATTGTTCGTGTCCACAGACTTGAAGCCTTGCTCTTCAAAGGTTTTGACATCAGGCAGCAAGGGGTGGCGTGATTTAGAGGCCATGCCCAGCGCCTTTAGGCGGCCGCCTTTGATCTGACTCATCACAGCAGGCACGTCAGCAAAAAATCCAGCAACTTGCCCGCCTAATAAATCATTCAACGCCGGAGCCATGCCGTTATAGGGAATATGCAAGAGATCAGCACCTGTTGATTGCTCAAGCTGCAGAAGCGCCAAATGTGGAATGCTGCCTTTGCCCGAGGAGGCAATGGGTAGCGGTACTTTTTTGCTTTTGGCGGTCGCAATGAACTCAGAAGCATCCTTGGCGGGATTATTGGCATTGGCCACAAAAACTTCCACGTTATTCGCCACCAAAGAAACAGGCACGAAGTCTTTTTGCATGTTGTAGGACAGCTTAGGGTACAGCGCAGGATTGATCGCTGCCGCGCCCACACTGGTCAACCATAAGGTGGTGCCATCTGCGTCAGACTTGAGCACTTCATTGGCACCAATCGCACCACTTGCACCGGGCTTGTTTTCCACGATCACGGTACGGCCCAGACTTCTACCCAAGGGCTCCGAAATCGTGCGAGCCATCGCATCCACGGGACCACCCGCGGCAAAAGCAACAATGATGCGCAGTGGTTTAGTCGTCGTTTGCGCACACACCAGAGTGACCGCAAAGACCGACACCAAAGCAACGAGCAGATTTATTTTTTTCATTCACTTGTCTCCCATATAGTTTCTTAGTCACAACGTGCGGTCATACCGCCATCGACAACAATCTCGGTCCCAGTGATGAACCGTGCCTCATCACTGGCTAAAAAAAGTGCGGCGCTCGCCGTGTCACGACCATCCCCCATAAAGCCAAGCGGAATACGCTTCACACGGGTTGCCAGCAAGGATTCCACGTCCCCACCTGTGCGCTGCTTGGCAAGGCGCACTTCAACCATGGGGGTGTGCAACTGCCCTGGCACCACAGTATTGACACGGACGCCCGAAGGCGCATGTTGAACAGCCACCACGCGCGAAAGCTGAATCACGCCTGCTTTAGCTGCAGCATAGGCCACCTGCGCACTCCCAGTCCACCGAATACCGGAGGAAGAGGCCACGTTCACAATCGAACCACCTTGTTTCGCGATCATGGTTGGCAGTACATACTTACACGTTAAGAATACGCTCTTTAAATTCACATTGAATTGACTGTCCCAAACCTCTTCACTCATCTCGACAGGACCACCAGGGGCAGAGCCGCCGACGTTGTTAATCAGGATGTCAATGGTCCCAAACCTGTCCAAGCACGCTTGCACCATGTGTTGGATGCTCTCTGAGCTCGTGACATCACAGACATGCGTCGCAATGGCACTGCGCGCATCGCCTGCCAAAGCTATCGTTTCAGCCAGCCGCTCGGGGTCGCGATCGACAGCGAAGACTTGGGCACCCTCTTGCGCTAGACGCACAGCCATGGCGCGCCCATTCCCCCAGCCTGCGCCGACGCAGCCTGCGCCCGTCACGATTGCTACTTTTGATTTGAAACGTCCCATGATTCGTCCATGCCTTACCTGTCAAAGGTACAAGTGTGTAGCAATAAAAGCTAGAGGTAAACTAGATACCCGCTATATCAGATATGTTATTTATCTATGGATCTCAAGCAACTGACGTATTTCGTCACGGTCGTCGAACGGGGCAGTTTTAGCAGGGCTGCGGTCGCCCTCAATTTGGCCCAACCCAGTCTCAGCCGACAAGTCGCGTTACTCGAAAATGAATTGGGCCATCGACTCCTAGACCGGACCGGCCGTGGCGTCTCCATGACGCAAGCGGGAGAAGCACTTTTGGTGCATGCCAAAGTCATGCTTGACGCGGCAGAACAAGCGAAATTTCAAATCAAGGAAATGCGAACGGACCCAACAGGACGCGTGGTCGTGGGGCTTCCGCACCGCGTGGCCATGGGTTTGTGCGTCCCGCTGATTCAAAGATTTCGAGAAAAATTACCCAAGGCTTTGATCACCGTCGTGGAAGGTTTAAGCCTGTCGCTCAGAGATGAGCTGATCAGTGGACAGATTGATGTCGGGCTACTTTTCGACCCAGCCCCCACTGCCTTGTTGAAGTACGAAACATTGCTACGAGAAAGGCTCATGCTGGTTGCCCCCGCCGCCACACAGCTCCCAAAACAAGTCAGCCTTCAGTCGCTCAAAGACTTTCCGATGGTGCTTCCGAGCAGCCCGAACCCCATTCGAAATTTAGTGGATGCCGTTCTATTGCCGAAAAAAATCAGCTTGAACATCATCGCGGAAGTTGGCGCTGTCCACACCGCCCTGACCCTTGTTGAGAATTCAATGGCCTGCTCCATCCTTCCCGAAAGTGCACTGAACCTGAGTGCACACCACATGAAAGTAAACGTTTCCCCTATTGGCCCGCCTGCGATGTGGAACCAACTGGTTCTAGCGATCCCCGCCTCACGTCCGATGAACCGACTGACACTAGAGACGACCAAACTATTGCGCGAACTCGACTTTCGCATGGCACACAAAACTGGATCCTAAAGTTTCCACGGTTTAATTACGGATTTTTTCTGCTCAAGCAGAAATTGCGAGATTGAAATTTGATCTTGCCATCGCATGGAGGCAAACGACAAGTCCGTTACAGATCGGAAGTCCGGTACAACTCATTCGCGCGCGTCAGGTGATCTGTGACGGCTTTGACGGCCCCAGCTACATCATGCTTGGCAATGGCATCAATTATTTTTTGATGCTCTAACAGCGTGAGCTCCTCTGCGCCAGGGGCACGGACGATAGACTGGTAATACGCGCTGGCCCAGCCAACTTGACCATGCCAATTTCTAAAAAGAGTCGAGCCTCTTTGATGTGATCTAGGGTCTCTGGCTGCATGCGCAACAAGTGCCGCGCACATCGGTGCATCCTCAAACAGCGGTTTGATGACTGAGCGTGCAGATGAAATCACCGTCTCATCAGACTCACTGAATTTGTTACGCAACCCATTTACATGCAGATGATCTACACCCGAGTCATTGATGTACTTTTAACTCTCAGTCAAACACAAAAAAGACGGCCTCAAAGTTTGAGCGCCGTCTTGTATGCAGACATTGTTTTATTT
>Ga0007794_10000604_pt1 | contig 11073 bp, 14 predicted proteins | sample CryBogmetaGMA5M_FD_60365 | JGI IMG/M metagenome (GOLD analysis project Ga0007794, IMG submission 60365) | Freshwater microbial communities from Crystal Bog, Wisconsin, USA - MA5M | ecosystem: Environmental > Aquatic > Freshwater > Lake | place: Crystal Bog, Wisconsin, USA | collected 2009-07-06
GCGCAAGAAGCGCTCGACAAGGCCGGTATCACCGTGAACAAAAACATGATTCCGTTCGATCCTGAAAAGCCAACCGTGACCAGTGGCATCCGTGTCGGCACGCCGGCGGTGACTACGCGCGGCATGAAAGAAGCCGAGATGACCCAAATCGCCGCGCTCATCACCGAGGTTTTGGAGAAACCAGATGATGTCGCGGTGCATGCGCGTGTGAAAGAAAAAGTCAAAACCCTAACCAATAAGTTCCCATTACCCTACTGAGAAAATTATGATTCAAGGCATCGCTAACATTGTTATCAAAGTCGCTGACCTCAACCGGTCGGTCGAATTTTACACCAAAACCCTCGGCCTCACCGTCGCGTACCAAGAAGCCGGTACCGGTTGGGCGGAAATCGAATTGCACGGCGTTCACCTCGGTCTGATGCAAGCCGAACCCGCCGGTGGCGCGCGCAATCCATTCCTCAGTTTGCTCGTGGACAATCTTGACTCGACTGTGGCGACGTTGAAGGAACGCGGCGTCAATTTCGACGGCGACATCCGCACGGAAGGCTACGGCCGGCTCATCACCGTCACCGATCCCGACGGCAACCAATTCGACCTCTTCGAGCCGTCGGACGAATAATCGTCACTGGCGGGTTAGCATCTAACGCAAGGACTTTGGAAAGCGTTTCGCTTGTCCAGACAAGCTTGTATATCCCAAGTCTGCATAAAACGATTCCAACTCGCGGTTACAAACGATATCTATCGAATAGTTTCCGGAAAGGCGGCTTTCCATCCTTCTTAAAAGTTCACGACCTATTCCCTTTCTCTGGTATTCTGTTTTTACTTCAAGGAGTGGTATGAATGCCGCAAAAATCCCATCTGAAATTGCAGTTACAAAGCCAATTACTTTTTTAGTCTTAGTGTCGTACGCTACGATGAAAGCAAAGCTATTCTTTAGAATCTTACGAAATTTAAAAACAGAGGGTGGCTGAGGCCATCCCACAAAAAACCGTGTAATCCTTCGTTCGTAATGCCACCTAGGCTGTATCTATAGTCAATCATTCTGTTACCTAGAAGTATTTGTCTTTCGCTATCAGTAATGATTGTGATTGGAAGTTAGCCTTATTCACGGCGAAAATTAATACCGCCGTCATGAGCCGTCAATCGTAATCACAATTGGTTGCGTAACGCTTGACTGGTTAGTTGATAGCGGCGTTCATAAAAAACTTTGTCAAGATAAGCAATTCAGGTAGGATGGCAGAGAAATTTATGTTTACTGTACGAACTTTGCTGGAAGGAAAATGGGCGTTTTTAATTCTGGTGGTGGCGCTGGTTGCCGGAATCCGGTGGCAATGCTGGCCGGTGGCGGTGCTGACGGCGGTGCTGCTGGTATTCACCATCTCATTCTTCCGCGATCCGAATGTGACGGTACCGGCGGATGAAAAAGTAATTGTCGCGCCAGCCACCGGTAGGATTGTCGAAATCAAATCGGTCGGCGAAACGACGCGGGTGGCGATTTTCTTGACGATCTTCGACGTGCATGTTCAACGCACGCCGATTGCCGGGACGATTCAGTCGGTGGAATACCGGCCCGGTAAGTTTCTCGACGTTCGTGATCCGCAGGCTTCGGCGTCAAATGAGTACCGGCAAATTGTCGTCGAAGCACCGGACGGTTATCGAGTGACGGTGCGGCAGATTGCCGGGTTGATTGCGCGACGGATTGTGGGTTGGTGCGGCGAAGGCGCGACGCTGACGAAAGGTGAGCGATTTGGAATGATCCGGTTCGGCTCGCGCGTGGAGTTGTTTTTGCCGGCCGGGACAGAAATTGTGGCGAAAGTTGGCGAATATGCCAAAGGAGGCGAGACCATTGTTGCCCGACGAAAATAAAACTGCGACGCCGGAAAACGGCGAGAAGGTTAAAATTTATTTGCTGCCGAATTTGTTCACCGCCGGTAATTTGGCGTGCGGTTTTTTTGCGCTGACGTGGATTTTTAAGTACGTGGAATTCCGGAAGCCAGAGGCGATTGATAATGCGGTTTATTTAATTCTGGCGGCGTTTGCGTTCGATTTCCTCGATGGCCGCGTGGCGCGAGTGACGAAGAAGGAATCGCCGTTTGGCCGGGAGTTTGATTCGCTGGCGGATATTGTGAGCTTTGGTGTGGCACCGGCGTTTTTGGTGTACGCGATTATTTTGGGAGATTTTCCGAAGACCGGTTGGATTGTGGCGGCGGTGTATTTGGTGTGTGGCGGGATTCGGTTGGCGCGATTCAATGTGTTGTGCACGCTCGGCCCGAGTACCACCAAAAATGAATTCATCGGGCTGCCGATTCCTTCGGCGGCGGCGTTGGTGGTGAGTGTGACGATGTTGGTCCGGCAGTTGGGATCCGACAATATCATCATTCCGCAGGGCACGCCGGAACATCCGCTGGGACCGTGGCGATATGCGTTGCCGCTGCTGATGTTGTTGGTGGCGGGCGTGATGGTCAGTAATGTGCGGTATCCGACGTTCAAGCAGGTGGAATGGACGGCGCGCAAATCCGTGGCGGCATTTGCCGGTGTGGTGGTAGCGGCGATGTTATTTTTCAATTATCCGCAAGTGACGTTTGCGTTTTTGTTTGTGGCGTATTTAATCTACGGGCTGGTGCGGCCGTGGGTGCGGAAGAGCTGGCGCCGCGAAATCGAGGAGGCCGGCGAGGACGATACGGACGTGGCGTAGGGCGCCATGGAACAACTGCATTTGCTACAAGCGTTAGCGGCCGGGATGGCGTGCGGGTTTGTCGTTTCAATCCCGGTAGGTCCGGTCAACTTGACCGTAATCAATAATGCTCTGCGAAAAGGTTTTCTCTCGGCTTTCTTGGCCGGAGTCGGCGCGATGGTGGCGGAGTCAATTTATGCCGGTTTAATGCTCGCCGGTCACTCTAGTTTGCTGAGCCAGCCCAAAATTTCCTTTGCGATGCGCATCGTGGCTGTTGTGGTGATTGCCGGTATGGGCATTCATAGTTTGCTGACGAAACCAGAGCGATTTGAAGCGCAAAGCGAAGCTGCCGCCGAACGCGCAGATGTCCGGTGGCATCATCCAAAAACATTTCTCCTTGGATTTGTGCTGACGATTTCAAATCTGATGTTGGTCTTAGTCTGGGCGACGCTCACGACCGGATTGTTTGCTCGCGAATGGGTGACACCGGCGCCACTCAGTCGGCTCGCCTGTTTAATCGGCGTGTTTACCGGTGGCGTGCTCTGGTTTTTACTGCTGGCGTTTTTCGTGTCGCGTGCTCACCGGCGAGTAAAACCCAAAACGCTGACGCAATTAGTGCGAATCTGTGGTGTCGTCTTTTTAATTTTTGCCGGACTCTTAGCATACCGGTTAATCGTGCCGGCGCACTAATTACCGGAGAAAGTAGCCAACATTGCACTCCGATGGATGTGCAGTATAATGTGCACATGAAAATCAAGAAGTACTGGTTAAATATTTTAGCTGTGGGCTTGTTATTTGCGGGTATGACCACGTTCGCGGAGTCTAACTCTCCACAACGCATTCAGTCTAATACACAGCTCTTACAAATCCTACGCAAGCATCAGCCGCGATATTATTCGAGTTATCGGACCGGTTTGCAATTTATGGCTAACGCGTTGGCACCTAGTGCGGGAGATGCGATATTTTCACCGACGCTGACACAAGTGACCGGTGTGGATGAAGGCGATTGCGTGAAGACCGATGGCGCAGTTATTTACCAGCTCAACCAAAGCCGAGTCCTTGCAATTCAACCGCAATTTCAGTTTTTCGCTACCTTAACTGCCACGAACATTCTTGATTTCACAACGGAGACATTTTACCCGCAAGAATTATATTTAACCGGGCAAACGCTCGTCGTTGTCGGAACCTCATTTCGTAATCCACTGGTTGTTCCGATGCCATTTCGACCGATTTGGTATTTTTCCACCAGCACAGTATTGGCGCGAGTGTATGACGTTAGCACGCCGACCAATCCCACCAAAATCCGCGAGGTTGAAATTGATGGTGATTATATCGCCACGCGCATGGTCGGTACGGACCTTTATCTTGTGGCCCGGCAGTATCCGAATTACTACGCGTTGGCCAGTGCCGGTATCGGCATGCGCGGTGCTGCTAGTCTGGTGCCATCTTTCCGCGATACAGCCCGCAGCAAGGCATATCAATTACTGGCTTTGAAAAATTGCTATTACTTTCCTGGCTTTGATGATCCAAATTATCTCATCGTCGCCGGTGTCGATGTGCGGAATCCCAAGTCAGCCGCGCAAGTGAATGCTTATCTCGGTGCCGGTGATCAGATTTACGCCTCTACAGAGAACTTATACGTGACCGGTTCACGCGGTATGGACATATTATTTATGCAACCGCTCATGTTCAGTGCTGCACCGGCCTTAACGGGTGTCAGCAACTTGGCGAAACCGATTGGTGCGATGTCCGCCATGGCAGTCGCAACTCCAGTGTTACCGGTACCCTCGTCGACGAATCAAGAACAGACAGCGATTTATAAGTTTGCCTTGAATAATGGGCAGCCCACGTTCGTTGCTGCCAATCTTATCGCCGGTAGTATTTTGAATTCATATGCGATGGACGAATTCAGCAATACTTTCCGTGTTGCCACCACCGAGCACGCGTGGTGGACGGATTCGCAACAGGATCGCAATAATCTATTTGTGCTTGATTCAAATTTGAATATCACCGGTAGCGTAACGAATCTCGCCGCCGGCGAACAAATTTACGCCGCGCGATTTCTTGGTAACCGTGCGTTTCTTGTGACCTACCAGCAGATTGATCCGCTCTTTGCCATTGATTTAACTGATCCGACTCAGCCGGTAGTCGTCGGTCAACTCACCTTGCCGGGATATAGTCAGTTTCTGTTGCCGTACGACGAGAATCACCTGATTGGCATTGGTAAAGACGTGATTATTGTCACGAATCAATCCACCGGTGATGTCCCGTGGTGGGATGGTGTTGCGTTTTACCAAGGGCTGAAGGTCGCCTTATTTGATGTGACCGATTTGCAAAATCTGGCTTTGCTCAGTTCCGTGAGCATCGGTGACCGCGGCACGGATTCGCCGGTCTTGTGGGATCCGCACGCGCTATTGTTTGACCGGTCGCGGAACCTGCTAGCTTTTCCGGTCAGTGTCGCACAAATCACCAATGCCGATGTGAGTACTCCATGGCAATGGGGCGATACTGTTTTCCAAGGCGCCTATGTCTACGATGTGTCTGTGACCAACGGTCTTGTCTTGCGTGGCACAATCACGCAGATGCCACCGGAGGATAACATCTGGAGCGATTGGAATCGGCAGATTAACCGCGTTCTCTTCATCGGCAATAGCCTTTTCACACTGTCAGACGCCGCCGTACAGGTCAACGACCTGAACTCTCTAACCCAGACTTCTTTGCTTGAACTCCCTCAACCACCTCAGAATAATTTCCCGATAGTCTTTCAAGCGATTGGCATTACGCTATCGAACGGTAGCCGTAAAGAATGGTGAATTCCGGTTGGTCGGAGGTGCGGAATCGTTCTTCCCGGGCGAGTACGACAAAACCGTCGCGCTCGAAAAACTTTCGCCCGGCGCGATTCGTTTCGCTGACACCGGCATGAATGCCGAGTTCGCCCGCTTGCGCCAGAAATTTTTCTAGCAATTGTCTGCCGGTGCCATGGCCGCGATCACCGGCGCGGAGGTTGAGGTGAAAATGCGCCGGATATTCTGCGAGGAGTTGCCGGCGGTGTGATTTTGGGAGGCGCAAATTTTGCCGGACAAACCGGTGCCAGAGCGAACCGTGCACTACGGCTTTCAGAATTGCTACCGGCACAATTCTCAACGCCATTGTCTGTAGAAATTTTCGCGTGTCGAGACAACCGGTGAGATAGCCGATGATGCGGCCATCTTGTTCCGCGACCCACGATGCGGCCGGAGCGAAATCGGTGTAATACCGAGTGAGGAGGTCGGCGAAAACTTCGCGGTCTGGGAAGAAATGTTCGACCGGTTCGCCGGCGTCGGCGGTGTCGCAGCAGATTTCGCGAACGGCTGCCCGGTCGCGTGGTTCATAGTGGCGAATGATAGGCATTGCAGTTGTGATATTGCCTACGCTGCCGGTGATTGTCGAGCGGTCGCTTGACCGTGCGGTGAGCGTGGGATATTCTTGCGGCGTGAAATTTGTCTGCCATCAATCCAAGTTGCGCGGTGACGTGAACATTCCCGGTTCAAAATCGCATACGATTCGCGCTGTGGCGTTCGCGAGTCTGGCGACCGGAACGAGTCGGATTGAAGCGCCGCTGGATTCCGGCGATGCGCGGTCGGCGGTGCGCGCATTTTCCGCGCTCGGAGCGAAGATTGATTGCCAGCCGGATGTCTGGACGATTACCGGCACCGGTGGTGAACTTCGTGCGCCGGCAGAGGTGATTGATGTCGGGAATTCTGGGACGACGGTCAACATCGCGATGGGTTCGGCAGCGCTCGTCCGCGAAGGCGTGACGACGTTTACCGGTGACCACCAGATTCAACGGCGGCCTTCCGGTGCATTGTTGGCGGCGCTCAACGATCTCGGCGCGCATGCTGAATCGACTCGCGGTAATGGTTGTCCGCCGATTGTCGTTCGCGGTCGGCTCAAAGGCGGGACGACTTCCATCGAGTGCAAATCGAGCCAATATCTGACGAGTTTGCTGATTAATTGTCCGTTAGGTGATGGCGATACGGTTATTAAAGTACCGGTGCTCGAAGAGAAACCCTACGTCGAGATGACACTCGATTGGTTGACCCGGCAGGGAATTAAATTTGCGAACAATGGATTCCGCGAGTTTCGGATTCCCGGCAAGCAAAAATATCAAGCGTTCACGCGGCGAGTACCGGCGGATTTTTCGTCGGCGACATTTTTCCTGTGCGCCGGAGCGATTGGCGAGAATGATGTAGTCGTCCGCGGTTTGGATTTGACGGATTCGCAAGGTGACAAGGCGGTGCTGGATTATCTCCGGCAACTGGGAGCGCGAGTTGAAATTTTACCGGACGGTGGAATTCGTGTGCAGCCCGGTCACTTGAAAGGTTGCCGGTTGGATTTGAATGCCACGCCAGATGCGCTACCGATGATGGCGGTGCTCGCTTGTTTTGCGACCGGTACGACGACGTTGGCCAATGTCGCGCACGCTCGCATCAAGGAGACGGACCGGATTGCGACGATGCGCGTGGAGTTGGCCAAGCTTGGCGCGAAAGTTACGGAACTGCCGGATGGCTTGGTGATTGAGGGTGGTAAACTTGTCGCGGCAGAGGTGGATGGCCATCACGATCACCGGATTGTGATGGCGCTGGCGATTGCTGGTTGCTCATTACCGGAAACTACGACGGTTCATACCGCTGAATCCGCCACGATTACTTTCCCGACGTTCACGGACTGCCTGCGCGGTCTGGGCGCAAAAATTCAACCCGCATGACGCCATCACTTTTACCGGTCACTTGTCTCGCCGATATCCTGCCGATTTACCGGCAAACGCCCATCAGTTTGTTGCTGGAATATCAGAATTGCGGACGGCCGTTCGATTCCTATGTCATGGCGAAATTGCTGGTTGGGATGTGCATGGATAATCGCAAGGTGCTGCGGATCCCGGACAACTTTGCCTACATTCTGCGTGCCGGTGGTGCGAATTTGCGGCGGGCTGAATTCAAAGTTTCTTTTGCGATTTCAATTGGTGGTGTGCGCGCCCTCGCGTTGATTGCGCATGACCAGTGCGGGATGGTGGGACTGACGGCGCGGCGGGAAGTTTTCATTCAAGGTCTGGTGGCTCATGCGGGATGGACTGCCGAAAATGCGGCCCGGCATTTCGATGAACGCGCACCGGAGTTTGAGATTGCCGACGCCGGAGAGTTTGTCTGCACGGAGGCACAACGCCTGCGCCGGGATTATCCAAAGCTCGTGATTGCACCGTTATTCTACCGAGTGGACGAGGGGAAACTTTATCAATTGCAAGAGTGCGGATGAGCGAGTTGCATTTTCCAGAAAAGCCGGTAAAAAGAATTCTGCCAACCGCTCGTGTGGGGACGGCTAAGAAGAAGAAAGAGAGAAAACACCATGCTCGGATGTAATATTGGAACATTGTTTAAGGTCACTGTCGGCGGTGGCTCGTATCAGGAAACTTTGGTCACGCATTTGCAAGGCGTGCCGCCCGGCTATCGCATCACGGAAGAAGAAGTTTACCGGGATTTGCTCCTGCGTAAACCGGGGCAAGGTGAGTTGACGTCGCCGCGCCGCGAGCCAGATGTGCCGGTGATTGTGACCGGCCAGAATTGCGATGACACGATGACCGGCTTTCACAACGCTCAATTCACTAATGGCACACCGGTGACGGTTTTGATTCCGAATCTTGACCGGCACTTTGAGCACATTGAGGCGTACCGGGTGACGAACCGCACACCGCGTCCCGGTCACGCTTCGTATGCCAGCTATGTGAAGTACGGCCAGTGGGATGATTCCATTGGTGCCGGTTTCTTCAGTGGCCGGTACACCGCCACGATTGTTGCGGCGGGGGCGATTGCGAAACGCATTTTGAAAGACCACGGCATCGAAGTGACTGGTTATGTCAAAGAAATTGCCGGGATTCGGTTAGCGGATATGCCGATTGAAAAGATTCGGCCGAAAGTTGCCGCGTACAAAGAAATGCGCTGGAAGAACGATCCGGTGTATGACTGGTTGTTCACGTCCGGTCGGTACAAGCCGGAGATGCGGATGCTTCAGAAAATGGCGGTGCTTGCCGAGTTGGAGAAAGAAGTACCGGAGATGTACAAGAAGATGATTCGCTTCGACGAAGAAGCGATCCGCAAAGAATACGGCGTCCATCCGAAATTGAATTGTCCCGATTTAGCGACAGCGGATGCGATGTACGAACGCATCATGGAAATCACACGCGGCGGCGATTCGAGTGGCGGTGTGGTGGAAATTGTTGCCACCGGTATTCCCTGTGGGATGGGTGAGCCGGTGTTTAACAAACTGGATGGCGAACTTGGTCGGATGTTGAGCATTGGCACTATCAAAGCGGTGGAAATCGGTGCCGGCATGGCTGTCAAGGACATGACTGGCTCGCAGGATAACGATCAGTTAGATGTCAAGGATGGCAAAGTCAGTTTCCGCACCAACAATGCCGGTGGTATTACCGGTGGCTTAGCGACGGGGCAAAATATCGTCGTTCGTCTCGCGGTCAAGCCGACGCCGACCATTGCGAAACCACAGCATACGATTGATAAAGTTTCGCTGGAGAATAAAGATTTGGCAGCCGTGACGCGCCGTGATCCGACAATTGTGCCACGCGTCTGGCCGGTCGCGGAAGCATTCACAGCGATTCTATTGCTCGACCACTACATGCAACACATTGCGTTTCAGTCGATGGTCAAGAAGTAGACCGGCCCACCAGTAATCAGAGCGTTTTCCAGTTGGCGAGTGCGCGGGTTACAGATGCATGTACTTCGGTCATTGCAATACCGGCGCGCTGCAGTTTGCTGGTATCTAAAATGCAGTTGGAGCGCGGCGTTTTAGCCGCGAGTTGCATAAATTCTTTTTCACTAGCAAAGAAAATAAATTCCTTTTTGCAAACGCCACTGCGGTGAATGAGTTCCACTACTTCGCGAGTTGTGATCGAGCCGGGATTGGTCATGTGATACGTACCAAACGGCAGCCGGCGTTGCCAACAGTTCCAAGTTGCCTCTACAAACTCCGGTAAATAGGTGAGCGATTGACGTGTGTCGAGCAATCGTTCATAGCGCAACATTTTGGTCAGGTAATTGCGGGGATGATCAACATGATGAAAGGGAATCCGTAACCGCCAGACATAACAACGGTCGGCATTCTGTAGCAATTCTTCGCCGAAGGCTTTGGTTCCGCTGTAGAAGCTGCAATTATTTTTTCGAAATGTGAAATTCGGTTCATCCGTTTCTGTGAACCCGCTTCCATCGGCGTGGGTACCGGTAAAAATACAACCGGAGGAAATATGCGCCCACGGCTGTTGGAGGTTTTCACAGACTTCCCGGATGATTCCCGGTAGAATCGTATTCGCTAGCAAGCAGTCGGTCTTATGCGCCTCACAGTCATCGACATTGAACTGGCCGGTATAGCCAGCGGCGTTGATGACCAGCTCCGGTTTTGTTTCCTGCAAAACTGTGCGCAATTTCGCGGCGTTAGTATAATCCACTTCTTGCCGGCGCAGATTCCGGTAGCTGATTCTCTCGCGGCGGAAGAATTCCTGAAAAGCCGTTCCGATGTAACCGGAGCCACCTAAAAGCAAAGCCGTGCATGTCATGCGTTGTTCTTCTAACAAAAAGGCTCCTGTAACGCCAGATTATCCGCTGACGGCATCAGGAATTGTCCTATCTCCGAATGCGTGTTTTCACCGAGCGACAAATCTCGATATTGGGCGTATTGGTGATTTAAGAAAATGAGAAAGGAGAACTAAATATGCGACGACGAAAACAATCGATGACACTCGGAGACCTAATCCGTGCGGTTTCGCAGTTCTCGCACAATGATCACGAAGTTGGACTGGCTGTGGCCGACTTGATGAGTCGCGGAGTTGTTAAGCTCCGGACTCGCCAACGGTCACACCGTCGCTTCACCGGTGGACATTAGCGCCGCCTTGACGCTGCCACCGGACTAGGCTAAGCAACCGTTACCGGCGATGTCCGCCGGTAACGCATGAATAATATCGCCAGTCTGATTGACCACACGCTGCTCAAGCCCGATGCCACTATCGCTGACATCGAGCGACTCTGTCACGAAGCCACGCAATGCCAATTCTATTCTGTCTGCATTAATCCGTTTCATGTCTCGTCCGCCGTCGCGTTGCTAAAAAATACGCCGGTCAAAGTTTGCACCGTCATCGGTTTCCCACTCGGCGCCAATCTCACTGAAACCAAAGTTGCCGAAGCGCAGTCAGCTCTCCGCGACGGTGCCAGCGAAATTGACATGGTCCTCAACATCGGCGCGCTCAAAGCCGGCAACTCCACCGCCGTCCTTGCCGACATCCAAGCCGTCGTACAAATCTGCCACGCGGCACACGCCCTCTGCAAAGTCATCTTCGAAACCTGCCTGCTCACCGACGC
>Ga0007794_10000606_pt1 | contig 11028 bp, 10 predicted proteins | sample CryBogmetaGMA5M_FD_60365 | JGI IMG/M metagenome (GOLD analysis project Ga0007794, IMG submission 60365) | Freshwater microbial communities from Crystal Bog, Wisconsin, USA - MA5M | ecosystem: Environmental > Aquatic > Freshwater > Lake | place: Crystal Bog, Wisconsin, USA | collected 2009-07-06
GGTTCCTCCTGGGCCAGCCCTTTCGGCTTGTGCGGGCCAGGGGAAACGTCCCGGGAAAGAGCTTCCGCTCGCGCCCTGCCCCAGGCAAAAAGGCCGGGAAGAGCGAAGCTCGACCGGCCCTTTTGCTTGGACTCGGGATTCCAAAGGGCCTCAGGCCCTTTGGCCGCCGGAGGCATATTCTCTTACACGACCTCGGGGCTGGGGATGGGCACGACGAAGCGGCCGCCCCAGTCGCGGATGTAGGCGAGTTGGCTCATGATCTCGTCCTTGATGTTCCAGGGCAGGATGAGCACAAAGTCGGGCCTGCGCTGGGCAATGGCCGTGGGCGGCAGCACGGGGATGCGGCTGCCGGGCAGGAACAGCCCCTGCTTGTGCGGGCTGGCGTCGCAGACAAAGGCCACCTGGTCCGGCTTGACGCCGCAGAAGTTGAGCAGGGTGTTGCCCTTGGCCGCTGCGCCGTAGGCGGCCACCGTGCGGCCCGCCAGCTTTTGCTCGGCCAAAAAGCCCAGGAGTTCGGCCTTGATGCGTTCCGCCCGGACCTGGAAGCCCTGGTAGAAGGCGTCGGCGCGCATGCCCGTGGCGGTCTCCAGGTCCAGCACAGCGCGCAGGCGGGCGGTTTCGGCGGCCAGGGGGTCGTCCCGATGCCGTGCGTGGATGCGCAGGGACCCGCCGTGGGTGGGCAGTTCCTCCACGTCGAACACGGTGAGGCCGTGGGCAACGAAGAGGCGCTGCACGGTGCCGAGCGAGAGGTACGAGAAATGCTCGTGGTACACGGTGTCGAACTGGGCCGATTCCACGAGACGATAGAGGTGCGGGAACTCCAGATTGATGAGCCCGCCGGGCTTGAGGGCCAGCCGCAGACCGGCCACAAAGTCGTTCAGGTCCGGCACGTGGGCCAGCACGTTGTTGCCGATGATCAGGTCAGCCTGGCGGCCCTGGCTGGCCAGCTCCGTGGCCAGGCGCACACCGAAAAAATCCTCGATGGTCTCGATGCCTTTCGCGCGCGCGGCTACTGCCGTGGAGCCCGAGGGCTCGATGCCCAGGGCAGGCACCCCGGCCTCGCGCACGTATTGCAGCAGGTAGCCGTCGTTGCTGGCGATCTCCATGACCAGGGACTGTGGTCCCAGGCCCAGCCGGGGCAGCGTGGCCTCGACGTAGGCCTTGGCATGGGCCAGCCAGGTGCTGGAATAGGACGAGAAGTAGACGTAGCCGGAGGAGAAGATCTCGGCGGAGCGCTTGTACTCGTCCACCTGCACCAGGCGGCAGTCCGGGCAGGTATAGAGCTTGAGCGGGTAGTAGACTTCCGGGCCGTTCAGGTCGGCGGCGGTCAGAAACGAGTTGGACGGCGGGGCCGCGCCCAGGTCGAGGAAGACCTGGCTGAGCTGTGTCGCGCAGAAGCGGCAGTTCATGGAATCTCCTTCATTCGATCACCAGGGGGGCAAAACCGGCGGACACCAGCTGGTGGCCCGCGTCGCGGGCCGAGAGATCGGCCGCGGGCAGGGGCCAGCCAATGCCGAGCGTGGGGTCGTCGAAACGCAGGCCGCACTCGTGTTCCGGGCTGTAGAACTCGTTGTGCAGGTACAGAAGCTCGCAGTCGGGCGTGAGGGTCTGGAAGCCGTGGGCAAAGCCCTGGGGCAAAAAGTAGGCCAGCCGGTTCTCGGCCGTGAGCTCCACGGCGTGCCACTTGAGGTACGTGGACGAGCCTTGGCGCAGGTCCACGGCCACGTCGAAGACCCGGCCCTTCAGGCAACGGATGATCTTGGCCTCGGCCCTGGGCGGGCGCTGGCAGTGCAGGCCGCGCACAGCGCCCTGCGCGCGCGTGAGCGAGTGGTTGATCTGCCTGACCGGGCCAAAGCCCAGCACCTCCAGTTCCTCGGCGCAGAACAGCCGGGCCAGGGAACCCCGGTGGTCCTCAAAGGCCGCGGTCTCGATGACGAAGAGGCCGGGCAGCGGCTGGGGGCGGAGGGTCAGCTTGCCCATGCGGCCTCCTTATCCGGCCGAGGCCGCGCCCACGAATTCGCGCACGCGGGACAGGCACAGCTCGCGCAACCGGACGCTGTCTGCGCCGCCCTCGGCCCAGGCGTGGTACCAGCCGCAGGTCCAGAGCAGGGCCTGGTCCAGCCCCAGGCGCGGCCGCCAGCCGAGCAGGGTGCGGGCCTTGGCGCAGTCGAGCACGAGCAACCCGGCCTCGTGCGGGTGCGTTCCCTCATCCAGATCCAGGCGCGCGCCGTTGCCCCAGAGTTCGGCGAAGCGCGCGGCGATCTGGCCCACGCTGCGGATGTCCTCGGGTCCGGGGCCGAAGTTCCAGCCCCCGCCGAATGTCGCGTTGGCCTTTGGGCCGGATTCGAGCATGCGCCGCGCCAGGAGCAGGTAGCCGGAAAGGGGCTCCAGCGCGTGCTGCCAGGGGCGCACGGCCTCGGGCCGCCGGATGCGCACGGCCTGGCCCTGGGCAAAGGCCCGGGCCATGTCCGGCACCAGGCGGTCTGTTGCAAAGTCTCCCCCGCCGATGACGTTGCCCGCCCGCGCCGTGGCCAGGGTGGTGCTGTGCGCGGAAAATTCCTGGGCTGGGAAGAAGGAGCGCGCATAGGCCGCAGCCACGAGCTCGGCGCAACCCTTGCTGGCGCTGTAGGGATCGTGCCCGCCCAGGGGGTCGCTTTCGCGATAGCCGTGCACCCATTCGCGGTTCTCGTAGCACTTGTCGCTGGTCACGACCACAATGGCGCGGTTCTGGCCAGCCGGGGCCGGGGCCAGGCGGCAGGCCTCGAGCACATTGACCGTGCCCTGCACGTTCACGTCAAAGGTGCCCACGGGATCGGCGTAGGAGGGCCGCACCAGGGATTGCGCGGCCATGTGCAGGACGACCTGGGGCGCGAACTCGGCCACCGCTGCGGTGAGCAGGGGCAGGTCCAGAATGTCGGCGCGCAGGCTGGTCAGGCCCTTGGGGGGCGCGGTGTCCAGACCGCTCAAGGCGAAGAGGCTGGGGCTGCTCGGCGGGGCGAGCGAATAGCCCAGGACCGTGGCCCCCAGATGGGACAGCAAATGGCAGAGCCACGCGCCCTTGAAGCCCGTGTGCCCGGTGACGAAGATCCGGCGGCCCTGGAAGAAGCCGTCCTGCATCTGTCCTCCTGGCATTGCGCCTCCTACCAGGTTTTCCACCCGGCCTGGCCGGTGTCCCAGAGCTTGTTCAGGTGCTCGGTGTCGCGCAGGGTGTCCATGCAGGCCCAGAAGCCCGGATGGCGGTAGACCATAAGCTCGCCCTCCTCGGCCAGGCGCTCCAGCGGCCCATACTCCAGATCGCAGGAGTCATCCCCCGAGACACGGTCGAAGACCGCCCGGTTCATGACCATGTAGCCGCCGTTGATGAGCTTGTCGGAGCGCTCGGAGCCGGGGCCCTTGGGCTTTTCGTGGAAGCGGGCCACGCGGTCGCCCTCGAGCTTCAGCTCGCCGAAGCGCGAGGCCGGGTTCACGCCGGTGATGCTGACCATCTTCCCGTGGGCCTGGTGGAAGGCGATGAGCGCGGCCAGGTCCACGTTGGCCACGCCGTCGCCGTAGGTCAAAAGAAAGGTCTCGCCCTGGACGTACTTCTCGATCTTCTTGAGCCGCGCGCCCTTGAGGGCCTTCTCCCCGGTGCTGGCCAGGGTGACCTTCCAGCCGCATTCCTCGTGGCAGGAGTGCAGCTGCGCCTGGGCCGGCTTGCCCAGCTCGATGGTGATATCGTTGTTCATGGCCTCGTAGTTGAGGAAATAGTCCTTGATCATCTCGCCCTTGTAGCCCAGGGCCAGCACGAAGTCCGTGTGCCCCTGGGAGGCGAAAATCTTCATGATGTGCCAGAGGATGGGCCGGGAGCCGATGCCCACCATGGGCTTGGGCCTAAACTCGGTCTCTTCCCGAAGCCGGGTGCCGAGCCCGCCGCAGAGGATGACGACTTCCATCAGTGGTGTCCTCAGTTCTCGGATCTTGGGACCATGTGCGCCCAGGGGGCGAGGCCTGTGAACTCAGTCCTTGACGCAGCGCAGGTAGCCGCTGGGCGCCACGCTCACAACGAGCTTGTTGTCCATGGCCGTGTCGATCTCGAAGCGGTCGCTCTGTTTCAGGAACTCGCGCACAGCGGTCATGGGGTTGTCGCCCGGCCCCCAGGGTCGGTCGACGCTGGCCTGTTCGGGCAGATTTTCCACAACCGTGTCGAAAACTATCAGATAACTACCCTCCTTGACCAGGGGGGCGTAGAGCTGCATCTCGCGCAGCACGTGCTCGTGGGTGTGGCTGGAGTCCAGGGCCACCAGCACACGCTTGCGCCCCTTGGCCGCGGCGTGGACCTGGGCCAGCACGGCCTCGTCAATGGACGAGCCCTGGATCAGGGTCACGTTGCGGTACATGGGGTGGGCCTCGATCTCGGCCCGGTTGTGCGCGCGGATATCGATGTCGATGCTGACCACGGCCCTGTCGCCGCCCAGGAGGCTCAGCATGGAGGCGTAGAACAGCACCGTGCCGCCGTGGGCCACGCCGGTCTCGATGATCAGGTCCGGCTGCACGTCCCAGATGATCTCCTGCATGGCCATGATGTCTTGCGGGTACTGGATGATGGGCCGACCCATCCAGTGGAAATTGTAGGAATACAATGAGTTGATCGAAGCCTCCAGGAAGTGCTGGCCGCTGGCCCGGAGCTTTGTGTCAACGCCCTGGGCCTGCAGGCGCGCGGCGCGTTCGGCTTCAAACTGCTGGATCGGGTTCATCAGGCGGCCCCCAGGGTTTTCAGAGTCACGTTCAGTCCCTTGGTCATGGCGGCAACCTCCCCAAGGTAGTTCTCGTTCATCACCAGCACCACGCGCCCCCGGAGCAGTTCGGTCTCCTGCGGGCCCACGATGCGGTGCCCGGTGCCGGTGACGTAGCGGTTCTGCTTGGCCGGGTTGATGTCGACCACGGCGGAAATGGCCCGGTTCTCCGGGTCGATGGCGTTGACAAAGGCCGCGCCCTTGGCCCCGGCCCCCCAGACCACCAGGCCCTGGTGCGCCAGAGCGAAGCCGCGCCAGCGCTCCAGCTCCGCGGAAAAGGGCTCGGCCAGGGGCGTGACCGCCTTGCTGGCCGGCCTTGGCAGCAGGGTGCCCAGGTCCGCCAGCAGGGACAGGTACTGCCCGCCGAAGGTGCGGCGCAGCTCGCAGGAGCCGAACAGGCCAGTCAGGGTCTGGGCGGTGAAATAGCTGTGGTGCTCGTGGAAGATGTCCCAGAAGGCCTTCTTTTCCACGATCCAGTCGAGGCAGGGGACCTCCACGTAGAGCAGGCCGGAATTGCCGTTGCCCTCGGCAATGAGCCGCAGCAGGCCCAAGGGGTCGGGCACGTGCTCCAGGGTGTGCCGCAGCACCACCAGGTCGGCAACGGTCTCCGCCGCGCCGGGTCCGAAGTATTGCCGGCGCACGGCCGGGTTGTCGCCCTCGTAGGCCGGGTCAAAGCCCGTGACCGCGTAGCCCTGCCGGGCCAGCTCGTCCAGGAAGAAGCCCTTGCCGCAGCCCACTTCCACCACCTTGGCCGGGGCGGGCACACGGCCCTGCAGCAGGGCCACGACCTCGTGCAAGTGATCGCGGAAGATGCCGGAATGGGCCTGCTCGTTCTGGTAGCCGGCATCATAGACCATGAGCCCGGGCTCAAAGGCCTGGTTGAACACGAACCCGCAGCCCTGGCACTGCACCAGGCGGACCTGGGCGCGCGGGATGGCGCGGGCCTCCCCGGGGCTGGCGTGGACCCTGTTCTGGAACGCCGGCATCCCCGAGAGGGACCACAGGGGCGTGAGCTTGGCGCTCGCGCAGCACAGGCAGTTATTCATCGGGCTCAATGATTCCCTTCAGCTTGGTCGTGTCGGCCCAGAAACCCATGGGCTCGTAATCCGGGTAGGGATAGTGCCCCAGGTTCAGGGCCAGCTTCGCCCCGCGCTCGCGCAGGCGCTCTTCCACCAGGGCGCGCACGCTGACCGGGCGGCCGCTGGCGCAGTTGACGATGCCGGACACCCGCGTCTGCCCGGCCACGCGGACCAGCAAATCCGCCGCCTCGGCCACCGGGAGGTAGTCGCGCAACTGCTCCCCGCCGGACATGTTGAACGACTCTGCGCCCACGGAGATAGCCCGGTCAAGTTGCGAGAGCAAGGATTTTTCAGACTGGCCGGGGCCGTGCATGTAGAACAGCCGCGCCCATTGCAGCACCACGCCGCGCGCCGCGCACAGGGGTTCGAGGGCCCGGCGCAGGGCGTCCTTGGCCCGGCCATAGGCCGTGACCGGGGCGCAGGGGCGGTCCTCGGCCAGCGCGCCTTCCTGCAGGCCGTATTCCAGGCAGGTGCCGGTGACCAGCAGGTGCCGCGCCCCGCGCGCGACGAGCTCCGTGAGGAAGGCCAAATGCCGGGGCAGCACCTCGGTCACCTGGGTCTCGGCCTTGTAGTCGGGCAGGCCCTCCCAGGCCAGGTGCAGGATGCAGTCGTGCGCGGCCAGCCGGTCCAGCTGGGCCGGGGTCAGGCTGGCGATGTCGCCGGGAACGACCTCCGCGCGGCCGGCCCAGGGCATGGCCGCAGCCTTGGCCGCATCGCGGCACAGAACAGTGACCGTGTGGCCGCGCCGGAGCAGGGCCTCGACCACGTGACGGCCCACGAACCCCGTGGCCCCGGTGACCAGGACGCGGCAGGGGTTCGCGGCGTTCATCGCTGGTGCACCTGCCGGTAGACCTTGGGCACCGAGAGCCGGGGGATGGCCCGCATGGCGCCCTCGATGCTCTGCTCAAACCCGGCCAGCAGCGCGGCCTGCTTCTCGGAATGTTCGAAGACCAGGGTCAGGGGCGCGTCCAGGCGGTGCGGCGCGCTCTTGAAGCGCGTCTCTTCCAGGGCCGGGAAGTCGAAATGGAAGCTGCCCTCGTCGCGCTGGGTGAAATCGAAGGGGTTCTTCTTCTTCAGGATGTTGTAGCGCTCCAGCTCGTCCAGATAGGCCCCGGAGGCGGCCAGGACCTCCGGCGGCAGCAGCTCGCGGGCCACCTGGAAGGCCGTGCGCGTGATGCCCTCCACGTGCTCGAAGAAGGCCACGGCCCGGTGCTTGAACAGGATGTTGTAGCCCACCACGCGCTGGCGGATCTCCTCCTGGTCCCCGCGCTCCAGCACGGCGATGAGCGCGTCGCGGTCGGCCCAGAGCTCGTTCTCCGTGTCCGCCTCAAAGGACTGGTACAGCCCGGCCAGGGGCGCGTCCATGAGCTCCAGCCGACGCGCGTGGATGGCCCCGGTGAAGGTGGAGGCCTTGATGCCGCTGGCGGCCAGGAAGCGGAACAGCTCGAAGAGGATGTCGTCGGAGTAGAAGATGCTGGCCGTGAGGGCAAAGGCCCGGCATTCAAGGTAGTCCTCGAAGGTCATGGTGTCCAGGCCCACCACCACCTCCTCGATCTCCGCCGCGTGGACGTCCTGGCCCGCAAAGGGATACACGCCGTGGCAGCGGTGGCTCAGCCGGAAGCGCGTGTCCATGCGGTAGCGCTGGCGGAAGGACGTGGTGTTCAGCTCGCTGCCGTCGAGGAGCATGAGGGTGTAGGGCAGGATGAAGTCCATGCCCGCGTCCAGGAGCTGGAAGATGGTGTCGAAGTGCTTCTCTTTGCTGTCTCCGGGCAGGGCCAGGATGACCTCGCTCCTGGTGATGGAGTCGCGCGAGCGGGCGCTCTTGGCCATGCCGATGAGCTTTTCGGCCGAGACGTTCTGGCGCTTGATGTTCTTCAGCACCTCGGGGTCCAGCGACTGCACCGAGGCCGTGAGCGGCAGGCTGTCGCCCAGGATGTCCACGCAGGCCAGGATGTTCTCCTCGGCGTTCTTGCCCGTGCTCACGGAGACGTAGAGCGGGAAGCCGTGGCGCTCCTGGCAGCTTTTCAGCATGCGCGAGATGTCCACGTCCTGGGGGTACATGCCGAAATTGGAGTCGGCCAGGAGCAGCACCGTGGCCTTGGTCTTCCGGGCGATGACCTCCATCTCCTGCTCGAACACCGCCGGGGACTTGCGCGTGAGCTTGGCCCAGTTGCGCGAGCCGCGCTCGCAATAGGCGCAGGTGAAGGGGCAGCCGCGCGTGGTCTCGATGAGCGGGATGTTGGGGCTGCCGTCCAGGAAGGGGTCGAGGTAGCCCTCCAGATAGGGCGAGGGGAAGCCGTCCAGGTTCTCCAGGCGCGGGATGCCGTGGCCGGACTTGACCAACCGGCCGTTGGCCACGGCGTGGCAGCCGTCCACCCCGGCCGCGGCCAGGGCGCGCACCAGGGCGCCGGGCTCGGACAGGGCCTTACGGTCGGCCAGCCAGAGGTCGGCCACCCGGGTGAAGGTCTCTTCGCCCTCGCCGGTGGTGTAAAGGTCCACGGCCGGCCGCGCGGCCAGCCAGACCTGCCGCAGGTCGTCTTCCAGGGGGTAGTTGGGCCCGCCCATGACCACCAGGGTCTCCGGGGCCAGTTCCTTGATGCGCCGGGCAAAGGCGTAGGCCAGGTCCGAGTTCCAGATGTAGTTGGAGAGCCCGACAATGGCGGGCAGCTCCCTGGGAAAGCTCTCGGCCAGGTCGTCCGGGTACTTGAAGAGCCTGACCTGGGCCTCGGCCCCGAACCGCGAGTGGGCGTGGAAGAACGACTTGATGCAGCCGATGCCGTAGGGCACGAATTCAGACACCACCCCGTGGCAGGTGTGTGTCAGGTCGCACAGATAGATAAGGCGTTCGTTCATGGCTTCTCCAAATGTGCCCCGGAGGAGGCGATACTCCGCACGATGCTTCCCAGTTCCGCTTCGGCAGCCACGTCGAAGCTGGAGAAAAACCGCTCAAATTCCTGCTGGCGAAGCTGCGCCTGCTCGCGCTGCATGGCGGCCTTGCGCCGCCCCCCGGAGAGTGCGTCCAGAAAGCGTGCGGCGTATTTGGGGATTTTTTTGTGAAATGGTTTACGTGTCGAGGTGCCCAGGGTTCCTTCTATGAAGAGGTCAACCGCGGCCTGGATGTCCCGCCGCGCCTCCTGCGGCGACAGGCCCGTGCGGGCGCAGAGGTGCCCGGCCAGACTGGCGAGGAAGTCCTCGTACTCCGCGGCGTGGGCGGGGTCGCGCGAGATCACGTCGATGTTCTTGCGGCGTAGCGGATTCTTGCGGTCGTCATCCAGAAAGCGGTCCCGCACGGAGTAGAGCAGGGGCAGCACCTTGTGCTTGCCCAGGATGGCCGCGAGCATGGCCCCAAGGAGCTCAAGTATGCAGTAGTGGGAGAACTTCTCCGTGGGCAGGGCGTAGAACGCCTGCCAGGTGCTGGTGCGGTGCACGGCATAGAAGTTCTGCACATAGGGCGAGAAGAGCTGGCGCAGGCGCACCGAGGGGTCGCCGGAATCCACACGCACCTGGAAATTTCCGGGATACCCGGCCGTGAGCTCCACGCCCCGCGCGCCGGGCATGGCCATGACGTAGTGCCCCTGGGCAGAGGAATGGTCCGGATTGGCCATAAGGAAGTCCGCGCAGGCCTGTGCTGCGCGCGGAACCGTGAAGTCGTCGTCGGCGCAGAAGACCATGAACGGGGTCGCCACCAGGGGCATTATGGAGCGCATCTTTTCCAGGAGCGGAACGCCCGGCATGTGGCGGTAGGCACCGTTTTGCAGCACAGCCGCATCGGGGGAGGCAACCCGTGAGGAATCCACGACAAGCACCGGGAAGTCTGTCTGGGCATAATACTTCAGGGTCCGGGCAAGGTATTGCGGGCGCTCGTGCGTGGGAATGACAATGGTGACCTGCGGCTGCATGGGCGGCTTTCTACACGCTGCGCCGTGAAACAGCAAGGACCGGCCCGGAGCGCTGCCCCCCGGGCGGATTCGCCCTGTCGCGCGCCCCTTGCGCCCCAGCCCCGAAACCCTGTCAAGAGGGTATTTTTGTCCTTTTTGCGGCCAAAAATGGGTGATTTTTGTCCGCGCTCAAAACCCGGGGTATACTCCCGCGAGCGGACCCGCAGTGGGTCCGCGAACCGGCCCTGCTTCGCCGCGCGCCGGAACCCCAGAAAGACCTCTTCCGTGTTGGCAACACACCCTTGGCCACCTCCAGGCGCGCGGCGAAGCCCTTAACGGACACCCGGCAATCCTCGCCACCCCAAAACACGGAGGATTCAATGTCCTTAAGCATCACCAACGCCTTCATCGCCCAGTACGTGGCCGACGTGCACGAGGCCTACCAGCAGCGCGGCAGCAAGCTGCGCAACACCGTGCGCCTGAAGACCAAGGTCCAGGGCGCCACGGCCGTGTTCCAGAAAAACGGCAAGGGCGCCGCGGGCAAGAAGACCCGCCACGGCAACGTGCCGCTCATGAACGTGGACCACTCCACCGTCACCGCCACGCTCGAAGACTGGTACGGCGCGGACTACGTGGACAAGCTCGACGAACTGCGCACCAACACCGACGAGCGCCTGGTGGTGGCCAATGCCGGGGCCTACGCGCTGGGCCGCAAGATCGACGAGCTCATCCTGGCCAAGCTGGACCAGACCGCCAACGTGGTCACCGAGGACGCCAAGGGCCTGACCAAGGCCAAGATCCTGGAGGCCTTTGCCCACCTGAACAGCAGGGACGTGCCCGACGACGGCAACCGCTTTGCCGTGGTCGGCGCGCACCAGTGGAACGAGCTGCTGGACATCAGCGAGTTCAAGAGCGCGGACTTCGCGGGCGACCGCTACCCCTGGCTCAAGGGCACGGAGAGCCGCACCTGGCTCGGCATCACCTGGATGTTCCACACCGGCCTGCCGCTCACCTCCGGAACGCGCAAGTGCTTCCTGTACCACAGAAACGCCGTGGGCCTGGCCGAGGGCCAGGAGGTCAAGGTCTTCACCGACTGGGTGCCCGAGAAGGCCGCCCACCTGGTGGACCACCTGCTCTCTGCCGGGGCCGTGCTCATCGACGAGGACGGCGTGGTGGAGATCGACTGCGACGACGACGCGGCCCTGGCCGCCTAGGCGCAACCCTCTAGCAACTGGAGAACAACGTGAGCTATGATTCCTCGACCATGCGGCTCATGGGCGGCGTGCCCGGCCAGCAGCT
>Ga0007794_10000607_pt1 | contig 11025 bp, 8 predicted proteins | sample CryBogmetaGMA5M_FD_60365 | JGI IMG/M metagenome (GOLD analysis project Ga0007794, IMG submission 60365) | Freshwater microbial communities from Crystal Bog, Wisconsin, USA - MA5M | ecosystem: Environmental > Aquatic > Freshwater > Lake | place: Crystal Bog, Wisconsin, USA | collected 2009-07-06
ATTCACACCTGCCGGTGGCTGCTCGGCTTCGGCCCGGTGGAACCGACGCAGATCATTTTCCGCGCTGCTGTTGTCGCAATGTTCTGCCTGATGATTTGTACTGCGCTGCTGTTGGAGATCCGCCAGGCACACCACGCACTTCTACAGCAGAAATCCCGTGACTTGGAACAGTGCGCCCTGTCCGGGAAAGCGCTGAAACAGAAGGTGAAGGAGCAGTCAGAGGAGCTGCAGAAAAGTAACGTGCTGTATCAATCCCTGATGGAGCTGTCGCCTGATGACGTCACCATCACGGATCTGAACGGTGTTATCCTGATGATTTCGCCTGCTGCGGTGACAATGTTCGGCTACGAGCGGGTAGAGGAGCATATCGGTCGTCATATCCTCGATTATATTGCCCCAGAAGACCGGGAGCTGGCCACTGCCACTATGCTACGAATGTTCACAGAAAATTATGCCGGGTTGGAGGTGTATAACGCTCTCCACTCTGACGGCAGCGTCTTCACCATAAACGTCACCGGCAAAGTCATCACCGACAGCGCCGGTGAACCGACCTGCATAATTTTTGTGGTGCGCGATATCACGGAGGATGTCCGCCTCAAGAAAGAGCTGCTGAATCTGCTGGACAGCAAGCGGCGGCTGCTCATGGAGCAGCGCAACTTCCTCAGTATGGTCAGCCACGAATTCCGCACCCCGCTGGCGGTGATCGATTCGGCGGCGATCAACCTGATGGCGGTGCCGGTAGTCGGGCAGGTGGATCTTGACCGGCGCGCACACCAGATTCAGCGGGCGACCCGCGCATTGTCGCAGCTCATCGACAACTGCCTGACCAGTGAGCGTATTGAGGAGGGCGGTTTTCAACTGGTGCGGCAGCAGACGCTGGTTGTCCCACTGGTGACGGAAACAGCACAGATTGTCACCTTTTCGATCCGTCATGAACTGCGGCTCGAATGCGACAACGCGCCCGCACTGTGGGTACTCGACCCGACACTGGTCAAGATCGCCCTGTCCAACCTGATTGACAATGCCATCAAGTATTCGGAGCGGGGGACCGTCACCGTGTCTGCCTCCAAAGGTACTGATGGGCGACTCTGCATTGCGGTGACTGATCAGGGGATCGGTATCGGTGAGCACGAAAAAGTATTGTTGTTCGAAAAATTCGTGCGCGGTGACGCGGCCCAGCGCGGTAAAAGCATACGCGGCAGCGGTCTCGGGCTGTTCGTCACCCGGCGCATCGCCCAGGCCCACGGCGGCGATCTGGTCCTCAGGTCCGGCGAACCGGGAGCAACCCGATTTGAACTGTGGCTCCCGGAATGACGGTTGCCCTCCGCACCTAGGGGCGCGGCCTGCTGCGCCCAATCCGGAAAATCCCCGACACATAGCGCACCCAATCCGTGCCGGACATCGTCCGGCACACCCGTTTAATCAGGGCCATTTTGATTGCGCCCGGGTGTATGATCGTGCAACAATCAGCGCACCAATAAAACCAGGGAGTTTTTATGAAAACAGTTCGTATTTTAAGTATGGTGGTAATCGCGTTGTCACTGAGTATTTTCTGCTTTGCTGCGGAAACAACCAAAGAGGGATTTGCCGTCATAACCAGTGAGCAGCTTAAAGCGATGCTGGAGAAAAAACCGGCCGGCCTGCTGCTGATTGATGCCCGTACCGCCCAGGAGTATCAGGACGCCCACATCCTGAGTGCGGTCAGTATCCCGCTGTCAGCTCTTGAGCAGGATGCTGCTCTGCTCAGTGCCCCCAAGGAAGCTCCGCTTGTGTTCTACTGCAACGGCATCAAATGCGGCAAGAGCGGCAAGGCGGCCCTGATCGCCCGTAAGCTGGGCTACAAAGACATTACGATTTACAGCGACGGTATGCCGGTTTGGGAAGAAAAGGGATATCCGATGTACGCCGGGGCGGATTACGAAAAGACCGTGCAGACGAGCAAGATCAAGCCGGCTGTGGTTAAGGCGCTGCTGGATTCGGCACCGACGACGGTAACGGTGGTGGATGTGCGTGACGCCAAGGAATTTGCAGAGGGCCATGTACCGGGGGCGATCAATATTCCGGTGGAAACATTTGCCTCCGGGTCAGGAGTTCTTGAAAAAAACAAGCAGATTATTGTGTACTGCAACTCAGGGGGGCGGAGTTACAACGCTTATCGGAAATTGATAAAATTGGCCTATCCGAATATCGCCCAGATGATTTTTGAAGATTGGAAAAATGACAGGCTGCCGGTGGCCGGTTCCGAGCAACGTCCAAAATAACAGCATCCGGCCTGCAGAGGCAAATCCCCCTAAATCCCCCTTTCATAAAGGGGGACTTTTTTTGTGCGTAATTTTCCGGCGTACTACACCAAAAGCCGCATTTCCGCCAATTCCCGCAATGATGTAACCTGTATATCTGCCAGCTCACGCCAGCGGAACAGCCCCGCCGGGTCTACGTGCACCGTTGCGCAGCCGAGATTCCTTCCGCACAGAAGATCATACAGATAGTCACCCGCAACTACGATCTCGTCCGGCGATGCCCCCCAGAGTGACGCCAACTGCAACGCCCCTTCCGGATCGGGCTTGGGGGCCGCGTCGTATCTGCCGATGATGAACGCCGGCTCCCGGAAAAATTCTCCCAGCCCCGCATATTCCAGAGTCAGGCGGGCAACGTCATGGGTATTACGGGTGAGTATCCCCACCGTACAGCCGTCTTCAGCCAACTGGGACAGCAGTTCCGCCGCACCCCGCGCGGCGACCGCCTGTGTCGAGAGATCACGCTCAATACTATCAAGCTGAATGTGAAGTTGTGCCGACTGTTCCGTGGGTAATGAATCAAGGTGGTACAGGATATCCGCTTCCTCCGGGACACCCAACGCCTCCTTGATTGCTTTGAAGTCATGAACCGCAACGGTCAGCGTCCCGTCCAGATCGAATATCCAGTGTTTTCTGAATATGACCATATCCCTGTTTTCGCGAGTATCCATGCAGTTCACCACCGCTGTGTCATCTCCGGTTGCCGGTAAAGCGTAACAGCATGAGAAACAGGTTGATGAAATCCAGATACAGGGTCAGTGCGCCCAGAATGGCCGGTTTTCTCCCCTCCGTACCCTGGGCGGCCAGCTCCTTGATCTTCCAGGTATCGTAGGCCGTCAATCCGGTAAAGACGATGACCCCGATTCCCGAAATAATCCAGGAAACGGCGCTGCTCCCCACAAAGATATTGACGATCGACGCGATAATCACACCGATGAGCCCCATGAACAGAAAACTGCCCCAGGACGTCAGATCACGCTTTGTCATATATCCGAAAACGCTCATGGCCCCGAACATTCCGGCGGTGGTTACAAAGGTGGCGGTGATGGAACTGGATGTGTACACCAGCGCCACAACCGACAGGGTGACGCCGTTCAGTGCCGAATAGGCGACAAAAATGAGCGTTGCCGTTGACGCGCTCAGCCGGTTTATCGCGCCGGACAGGGTAAAGACAAGAGCCAGTTCACCGATCATCAACCCGTAGAACACCAGCCGGTTGCCTACCACGGCATTGAATAACGCCGGCGTCGAGAGTGTTACCAGCGCCATGAAAGCGGTTATGGCCAGCCCGGCTCCCATCCATGCGTACACCTGACGAACGAGGCTGTTCTGCCTCACGATAACCTGATCCGCCGAACGTGTGAAATTCTGGTGGACTTCATTCATATCTTTGCTCCTCCTTGTTTTGTGAGTTGTTGAACGTGTATAGCACGTTACCCCTTACGCAGCGTAAAGGAAAACAGTGACCCCCTGCCCGGTTCGCTTGTTACGGAAACCGTACCGCCATGAAGTTGCACGATATGCTTCACAATGGCCAGGCCGAGTCCGGTCCCCCCCTGCTCGCGGGTCCGGGCTTCATCCACCCGGTAGAAACGCTCGAAAATTCGCGGCAGATCCTTGAAGGGAATGCCGATGCCGGTGTCCGCCACCGATACCCGGATAAACTCCCCCGCATCTTCCGAAAACAGGCGGATCGTCCCGCCGTCGGGGGTATACTTGAGGGCATTTTCCAGCAGGTTGAGCATAACCTGCTCCAGACGCCCCTGATCAACCAGCACAGGCGTCGCCGTCCCCACTCCTGTTTCATCAATAACGGCAATGTGTTTCTGAACGGCACGCTCCTGCAGCAGGGCGCTGGCCCTGGCAACCGTCCCTGCGAGGCCAAGCGGATGGAGGTCTATGTGCACTTCTTTGGATTCAAGTTCCGACAGCGCCAGAATATCGTTTATCAGGCTGGCGAGCCGTTCGGCGTGGCTGGCGATAATTGCCACAAAGCGGGCGGCGCGGGCCGGGTCCGACTCCAGGGTACCGTCCAACAGGGTTTCTGCATACCCCTTGATGACCGTCACCGGCGTCCGCAGTTCGTGGGACACATTGGCGACGAAATCCCGGCGCATGGTTTCCGCCCTCTTCAGATCGCTGATATCATGGAACACCGCCACCGTCCCCCGGCGAACACCGTCGACCTTCAGTGGCACCCAGTGGGTAAAGAGAGTTGTATCGTGCGGTTTGAGGGAAATCTCCCGCACCAGTTCGTCAACATCCGGCGTGCCAAGATCGTTGAACGCTGCCAGCAGATCCGGATGGCGGGAAATCTCCACCAGCTTTTTCCCTTCAATGTCGCCGGGAATGGCAAAGAGCCGCCGGAAGGCCGGGTTGACCAGAGTTATGACGCCATCGGGAGTGGTCACCATGACCCCTTCGCCCATGCTGGACAGAATGGTATCAAGGCGCTGCTTCTCCGATGACAGGCGCTGCATCTGATCCTCAAGCCGCTCGGACATCTCGTTCAACACCGTGGCCAGCGTACCGATTTCATCTTTGGAAACTACCGAAATCCTGGTTCTGCTTTCCCCGTTACCGATGCGGGCGGCGGCAGCAGCCATGTCACGCAGCGGGCGGGAGGTCAGGTTGGAAAGGATGTAGCTGAAAAACAGGGCGATCAAAATCGTTACCGCCGTGGCCCCGCCGACGATGCCGTGCAGGGTATCCCGTGCCGACGACAGATATTCCAGCGGCATGGCAAGGCGGATGATGCCGCGAACATCTCCGGAACCGTAGGACATGGCGGAGTAGAGCATTGAACTACGCAGCGTATCCGAATAGCGCACGGCACTGCCGCTGCCGTTCCGGAGCGCTTCCTGTACCTCCGGGCGCTGCAGGTGATTCTCCAGCTGAGCCACCCGCGCCTGTCCCACGTCCGAATCGCCCAGCACCGTGCCGTTCGGCGCGATCAGCGTCACCCGCGCCCTGGTCGCCGCCCCGATCGCTTCGGCAAGCTGCTGCACCGATTTGCCCTGCCTATCGTTCATCACCAGCAGACGGGCCAGTTGGACCTGACTGGACAGGTTGGCCTGACTTTCTGCGATCATCCCCTTGTACAGGGTGTGGTCGAAGTACAGGTAAAAACTTCCGGTGATCAGCAGCACCAGAAAAAGGTAGGACAGCACCAGTTTTGTTCTGAATCCCATCAGTTACACCTCGATTTTGTAGCCGAAACCGCGTACGGTTTTGATGATGTCGCCCGGTGTGCCCAGCTTGCCGCGCAGACGGGTCACATGGGTATCAACGGTTCTGGTATCACCGGCATTATTGTAACTCCACACATTCTGCAGCAGCTTTTCACGACTGTGCACATGCCCTTTTTTCTCCGCCAGATACAGCAGCAGCTTGAACTCGGTGCTGGTCAGCTCGATCTCGCTGCCGGCACTCATGACCGTGTGGCGCTGCGTGTCGATGACGATATCGCCGATGGTGAAAAGTTCCGTATCCGGAATCTCTGCTTCAGGTTCGAACCGTCTCAACACCGCCTTGACCCGCAAAACCACCTCGCGCATGGAGAACGGCTTGACGATGTAATCGTCGGCTCCCACCTCAAACCCGACCACCCGGTCTATTTCGTCCCCTTTGGCCGTTATCATGATCACCGGGATGTGGGCGGTACGCCGGTCCTTCCGGAGTGCCCTGCACACTTCCGTACCCAGCAGTCCCGGCAGCATCAGATCCAACAGGATCAGATCGGGAGGATCAACTCCGGCCAGTTCCAGCCCGAGTTTGCCATCATGCACAGCGGTCGCGGCATAGCCCTCTTTTTCAAGGTTGAACGCCAGTAATTCAGCCAGATCTTTTTCATCCTCAATGATCAGCACTTTTTTCATGCCATGCTCCCGCTCCTAAAATTGCACTGCCACCATGTGTATCATACTATTGTTACAATAATGTTGCGGTTGTATAAATTTTTTGTAGCAATGCATCTCATGCTCCGTACTTATTGGCTGGGGATTATAAACGTCAATCCGTGAAAAGCAAGCCTCGGCGCAAAATACGGTTGGTTCTTTTACCGGAATGTTGTGATACAGTGGCACTGTTTGTAAAAGTGTAATGAGCTGTTTTACGCGCACGGAAAATGCATACCTGAAAAGCCTGATTGATCCTGGAGGCCAACAAATGGGCATTGGTAACAACAGCAGCACAACATCAGCAGAAAGAATGCGCTGCCGGGCAGAGCAGGGTATGACTCTGGCCCTGTCCCGGCAGGACTTCGACAATGTGCTCAATTCAGTCAACGACCTTTTCTTCGTGCTGGACAGAGCCGGCACGATACTCTACGTAAACCAGCGGGTCTGCACCCGTCTGGGGCATAGCGAAACCGAACTTCTCGGTCGTCCCTTCCTCTCCATCTATCCTGCCAAAAGCCGGGCTAAAGCAGAACACATCATGGCCACCACGTCTGCCAGCTTTCACCATGTTGTCTTCAATACCCGGAATGGCACGGAAATCACGGTGGAAACCCGTGTTTTTCCGGGGGTGTGGAACGGGGATGAGGTTCAGTTCTGCGTTATGAGAGATCTGTCCACTGCGACGCTGATGGATGAAAAATTCCTCTGGGTATTTAATAACAGTCCGGTTCTCATGGCGATTTCCTCCGTGGTGGATAATCGTGTTCTTGATGTCAACAACGCCTTTCGGGACACTCTGGGCTACTCACACCCGGAAATTATCGGCCGGACAATCACCGAAATCGGCATCTTTGTTGACCCGCTCATGCAGGCCAGAATCCTCAAGATCGTGGAGGGCCAGGGATACGCCCGGGATCTGGAAACTTCAGTACGCTGTAAGGATGGCAGTATCCGCTACGGACTGTTTTCTGCCGATTGCATCATTGTGGAGGGCAAACCCTGCTGGCTGACCACCATAACAGACATCACCATCCGCAAGCAGGCGGAGAAAATGCTGCAGGACAAGCGCCGCCGCCTGGCCGGCATTATCGAAGGTACGCGGGTCGGAACCTGGGAATGGAACGTACAGACCGGGGAAACACTCTTTAACGACCGCTGGGCGGAAATTACTGGCTACTCCCTTGAAGAGATTTCTCCCACCTCCATTGCAACCTGGATAGAGCTCTCGCACCCGGACGATCTTCAGCTCAGTAACGAACTGCTGAATAAACATTTCCGTGGCGAGATCGATTATTACGAATGCGAAACCCGGATGCGCCACAAAAACGGCAGCTGGGTCTGGGTTCTGGACCGGGGGCGGGTCATTGACTGGACCGGGGACAGCAAGCCGTTGCTGATGCTCGGCACCCACCAGGACATCACCATACGGAAACAGGGGGAACTATCCCTTATCGACAATATGCAGCAACTGCAAAAAACAAGAGATGAGATGATCCAGTTTGAAAAGGAAGCGGCGGTCGGGCGCCTGGTGGTGGGCGTTGCCCATGAGCTGCTCAATCCGGTCAGCATTATTTCCTCTCGCCTTCAATTCATGGAGGATGAGCAACTGCCTGAGCATGCACGGGAGGGGGTGCGCATCTGCCGGGAACAGCTGCAGAGGATCGTCAAAATCAGCCAGGAACTGAATCAGCTGTCTGCTGCCCCGCCGAGAGCCCTGGTGAGCGGTGATCTGCTCCAGATAATCTCTTTGAGCATTACCATGTGCGAGCTGAGACTGCATGAAGATCAGATCCATGTTTTTTATACCCCGCCACCAGAGAAGGTCTCCGTAAAAATGGAACAGGACAGCCTGTTGAAAGCCATGACCCACCTCATCCTCAACGCCTGCGATGCGCTGCAGGATGCAGCGCGGAAGCAGATGTTCATCTCTGTTCAGGTACCGGTTGGCAGCGACAAAGCCCCTGTTGTCCGGGTCATTATTGCCGATAGCGGTCCCGGAATCGCCGAGGCAGACATGGACAAGCTATTCGATCCGTTTTTTTCCACCAAGGGGCCGAAAATGGGCACCGGACTCGGGCTGACCATCTGCAAAAAGATCGTTACGGCCCACAAGGGGACAATCCACGCGGAGAATAATACCATGGGGGGGGCAACCTTTAGTATGGAGTTCCCCCTTTCCGACGCATAACGAAAGCTGATGAGTACTTTCCCTTCTCCCTACGGGAGAAGGTGGCCGAAGGCCGGATGAGGGGGTTTGATGCTGAAACCCCTTCATTCTATGTACCGAAGGTATGATTCATGCACATCCGACCAACGGTAGCACATCACCGGTGATTCCGGTTTCTGTTGAACTGCTGTCATCCGCGACGGCGGCGATGAAACCGGCAGGGCTTGTGGTGTCGTTTACCCACAACTATGGAACTTATTCCATAGAACTGATTCCATAAAACGCTATCGCCCCACCTATCCACTACGAGGAAACCTACCTATGTCTGAACGAACCGCATGTGTTTTGGTGGTTGATGATGAAGAGGAAATCCGGAAGATCCTGACCCGGCTTCTGGAAAAAGAGGGGTTGCGGGTTGTTACCGCACCGGACGGCCTGCAGGCCATGCGGCAGATTTGCGTGGAAGCTCCGGATCTCGTCCTCTTGGATGTACGTATGCCGGGCCTTAGCGGCATTGAAGTGCTCAAAAAAATAAAGGCGATCGACGACGATCTGCCGGTGGTGCTTATCACGGCGTACACCGACATTCGCCAGGCCGTTGAGGTGATGAAGGGGGGAGCCTATGATTACATGGCCAAACCGTTCGACAACAACGAGGTGGTCTGGCTGGTGCGCCGGGCGCTGGCAGAGGGGCAGTTAAAGAAAAAACTGAAAAACATGACCGACCAGTATCACGGCAACTTCAGCCTCGTGGAGAACATGGGGCCGAGCGAAGAGATTGCCCGGCTCGCCGGCGACGTCCACCGGGTGGCAAAGTCGGATCTGTCGGTGGTCATTTCGGGTGAAACCGGCTCCGGCAAGGAACTTGTGGCACGGGCCATCCACGGGGATAGCCCCAGGGCGGCGGCCCCCTTCATGGCGGTTGACTGCGGCGCCATCCCGGAAAACCTGCTGGAAAGTGAACTTTTCGGTCATGAAAAGGGTTCGTTCACGGGAGCGGACCGGCAGAAAATCGGCAAGTTCGAACTGGCACACGGCGGCACTCTCTTTATGGACGAGATCGGCAATATGTCCGCCGGCTCCCAGGCGAAGTTCCTCCGGGTGCTTCAGGATCGGAAACTGAGCCGGGTGGGGGGCACCAAACTGGTGGACGTTGATATCCGCCTCATTGTGGCAACCAATGAGGATCTTCTGCAGATGTCGGAAAACGGCACTTTCAGAAAAGATTTTTTCTACCGCCTGAGTGAATTCGCCATCCAGGTCCCGCCGCTCCGGAGTCGCAAGGAAGATATACCATACCTGGCCAAACGTTTTCTCGACCTGGCCAACATTGAGCTGAAAAAGATGATCACCGCCTTCACCGTTGAAGCACTGGAACTGCTGGTGTCCTACGACTGGCCCGGCAACGTGCGTCAGCTCCGCTCGGTAATCCGGCGGGCGGCTCTGGTGGCCGGCGACACCATCACCGCCGATGACCTCAGCATCAAACCATCTACCGTACCCGGCATGGCATTTTCTCCGAAAGTGGAGGGGACGCCATGGAAGAATGCCACCCTGAGCGAGATTGTCAGCCAAAGCGTGCAACTGGTGGAAAAAGAGGTGCTTACGGCGGTGCTCAAGTTTACCGGCGGCAACAAAGCCAGGGCAGCCCGGCTGCTGCAGGTCGATTACAAAACCATGCACACCAAGGCAAAAAAATTCGGTATTCAGCAAATCGGGGGGGACAATGACGACGAAACGCACAACTGACGGCAAAAAAACAGACGACGATCAGGGCGACGTTGTGGGGGGTATATTCAGCACTCTGTCCAGCTTCATCAATAATCTGGGCGGCCTGACCAATTCGGCGGAGCGCCTTGCCAAACAGCAGGGGGAGCGGAAAGAACCGCAGGGAGAAAACGGCGGAGCAGAAAGCAAGCTCAACCGGATCATCAGCGGCTTGTCCGAAATCGCTGAGAAGCTCAACGAGGTTTCAGCAAAGGGCGAAACCGTTTCTAAAACCGGTGAATTCACCTTTCCCTCCAAAGAGGGGGGCACCAAGGGAGTGTACGGCTTCAGCCTGAAAACCGGCATCGGCGGAAAAGACGACAACGTACGGGTGGAACCGTTCGGTAATATCCGCAAGGACAGTAAAACCGGAGCCGTGGTGGTTCAGGAGATTCATGAGCCGCTCGTGGATCTGTTTGAAGACCGGGACGCCACCACCCTGATCGCGGAAATGCCCGGCGTCGGTGCCGAAGATATCAAACTTGAAGTGCAGGACGACGTGCTGACCGTCTCGGCGGCAAAGGGAGAGAAAAAGTACCGGAAGGAAATTCTGCTCAGCCACACCTTCACCCGGGAAAAAACCACCGTCACCTGCAACAACGGCATCGTGACCATCCGCTGCGAAAAGGCACGGCCATGAAAGAACCAGAAAAAACCGGCATCAGGCTGAAAGTAAGCGAAGCGCTGACCAAGGATGTGGGACGCGCCCTGGCCCGCATGGGGCCGGAAGACATGGAACGGCTGCAGGCGGCGGTCGGCGATACGGTGCTGGTGGAGGGGAAACGGAAAGCCCTCTGCAAAGTCATGCCGGCCTACATGGAGATTCGCGGCCAGTCGCGCATTCAGCTGGACGGCCTGACCCGTGAGAATGCCGGCGTCGGTCTGGACGAAACGG
>Ga0007794_10000609_pt1 | contig 11017 bp, 9 predicted proteins | sample CryBogmetaGMA5M_FD_60365 | JGI IMG/M metagenome (GOLD analysis project Ga0007794, IMG submission 60365) | Freshwater microbial communities from Crystal Bog, Wisconsin, USA - MA5M | ecosystem: Environmental > Aquatic > Freshwater > Lake | place: Crystal Bog, Wisconsin, USA | collected 2009-07-06
ACTTGGTGCTTTTCCTTGGCGTGGTCTTCCAGGCAGGCGTCCACGGCGTTTTCCAGGATGTTGACCAGCGCGGCCGAGAGCACCACGGCGTCCACGGAAAAGACCCCCAGGTCTGGGGCGATCTCGCGCACGAAGTTGACGCCGAGCTGGTCGGCCTTGGGGGCCACGGTCTCGGCCACCTGGGCGGCCAGCTCTCCGGCTTCAACCTCGCGCAATTGCAGTTCGCGCTTCTTGGCGTAGAAGAGAATATCGAGCACCATGCCCTTGATGCGGCCGATGAGCTCGGTGACCTTGCCCCAGCCCGCCTGGACCATGGCCTGGTCGCTGGCGCGGAAGCCCGCGTTGACCTTGTACACGCCGCCGTCCAGCGCCGTGAGCAGGCCCTTGATGCCGTGGGACAGCGAGGCGATGAGCATGCCGAGCGAGGCCAGGTGGTCCTGCATGCGCGAGAGCTCGGTGATGTCCGTGGCCATCTCCATGACGCCCTCGATCTCGCCGGCCTCGTTCCTTACGGGCGCGGTCCAGACCACGACGTTCACGGGCTCGCCGTCCTTGCCGCGCACGGTGAGCTCGCATTGGTGCGACTGCCCGTCCTCGAAGGTGCGGATGGTGGGGCAGCCGAAGCAGGGGCGTCCGGTGCCGCAGTAGGCCTCGTAGCACAGCCCGCCGGTGCGGTTGCCGAACTCGTTGCGGAAGCGCCTGTTGGCGGCTTGGATGCGCAGGTGCCGGTCCTGCACGGTGATGAAGCAGGGGGCCTCGTCGAAGAGCTGCTGGTAGCGCTGCCTTGTGGCGCGCAGTTCGTCCTGCAGGCGCTGCACCTCGCCCGCGTCCACGGAGAGCTCCAGCACCAGGTCCACCTGGCCGTCCACGCCGCGGATGGGCGCGGTGTGCACCATGACCGCAGACAGGGTCTCGTCCGGGCCGAACAGGGCCTCGCGGCTCTTCTGGCCCTGGCCGGTGGCGATGGTGCGGCCCACGGGGCTCTCGGTCGGCGAGGCCGAGGTCCCGGCGTACACGGCGTAGCCCAGCTGGCCCACGCGGTCGCCCAGGCGTTCGCGGTAGAGCTGGTTCACGGACACGATGCGCTGGCCGCGGTCCTGGATGGACACCAGGCAGGGCAGACCGTTGAACAGGCCCAGGCCGCTCTCCACATCTCCGGCCACGCCGCCGATGAGCTGGGTCAGGCCCTCCACCGCGCCCTTGGCCGCGCATTCGCGCTCCAGGCCCACCAGCTGTTCGGCCTGCTGGCGCACCAGCTCCTCAAGGTTCTCGGTGTGGCTTTTCAGGCTTTCGCGCAGGGCGATCTTGTCGCTGGCGCGCTTGAGCGCGATCTCCAGCACGTCCGGCCCCACGGGCTTGGCGATGAAGTCGCAGGCGTCGAGCTTGAGTCCCGCCACGGCCATGTCCAGGTCGCCGTGTCCGGTGACCAGGATGACCTCGGTGTCCGGGCTGATGGCCTTGATGCGCCGCAGGAGTTCGAGTCCGTCCATGCCGGGCATGCGGATGTCGGTCAGGACCACGGGCGGGCGCTCGCGCTCGAACACGGCCAGGGCCTCGTCGCCGCTGGCCGCCTCAAACACGGTGAAGCCCATGTCGGCCAGGGTGATGCCCACGACCTTGCGGATTCCGGCCTCGTCGTCCACGATAAGCACACGCATTGCCATCAAGCCTGCCCCTGGCGCAGTCCGCAGCCTATCCGGCCGGACCGCGCCCGTGATCTGGAGCTGATCTTACAGCATGTCCCCTGGGAAGGGAATTGCCCTCCCGGCATCAGGGCTTCCCGATGGCCCCTTCCACAATGCCCAGCACATGGGCGGGCTCAAAGGGCTTGTTCACCGTGGCGATGGCCTTGCGGATGGCCAGGTGGATGCCGGGCAGGCCGCTTATCACCACCACGGGCAGGTCCTTGAACTCCGGCTTCTGGCTGAACTTGCGGTAGAACCGCGGGCCCCATTCTTCGGGCATCTCCAGGTCCAGGGTCAAGAGGTCGGGCTTTTCCCGCTCCAGCACCCCCATGGCGCTTTCCCCGTCCGGGGCCGAGCAGGTGACGTAGCCGCGTTCCTTGAAGATGGACACGAGGTATTCCACGATGTCCGGGTCGTCGTCCACCACCATGATTTTCTTGGCCATCTCATGCCTCCTTGATGTTCTCCCTGGTCCCGGCGCCCCGCGCCGCCAAAATCCGCCCGGCCTCGGAGAGCAGCGCCTCCGGGCTGGGGGGCTTTTCCACATAGCCGTCCACATCGGGGAGCATTCCCCCGTCCTTGCCGTTCATCCCGCTGCGCACCAGCGCCAGCGAGTGCCGGAAGGCCTCGCCCCCGATGGCCGAGACCACGAGCACCCCGGCCCCCTTCAGCTCCCGGTCGGCCTTGAGCCGCTGGAAGAGCCGGATGCCGCCCTCATTTGGCATCATCAGGTCCAGGCTGACGAGGTCGGGCTTCCACTCGAGCGCCTTGCGGAAGCCCTCTTCCCCGTCCCTGGCCATGGCCGTCTCATAGCCCGCGGTCTCGAACACCGCGGCGATGTACAGCCGAAGGTGCATCTCGTCGTCCACGACGAGCACCCGGCCCCGGCCCGGAGCTCGGTCCGGACCCGAGATCATGGCCTACTCCCCGCTGCGCGGCACCCCGTAGGGGCTCACGTCCACCTTGTCGGGGTGGTTCACGCTCAAAACCGGGCAGGCTGAGCGCAGCACGACCTGCTCGATGGTGCTGCCGAGCAGGGCCTGCTCCGGATCGATGTCCTTGGTGTGGTGGGCCATGACGATCAGGTCGGCCTTGCTCTCCCGGGCGTACTTGAGCACCTCCACGTGCGGGGTACCCTCGCGCAGGGCCAGGATGTAGTTGTCGAAGTCGCCCATGTTGCCCACATACTTGTCCTGCACCTTCTTCTCGGCGCTCGCAAGCTCGGCCTCGATGTACTGCTGGGTGGCGGAACTCTGCTGGCCCTCGGGGCCGATGTCCACGCAGTGGAAGACATGCAGCTTGCAGCCGATCTCCTTGGCCACGTTGCGCGCGAACTGGAAGGCGTAGTCGGACGGCTTGCTGAAGTCCGTGGCCACCACGATATTGGCGAAGTAGGACCAGCAGGTGACGCAGGGGCGGGAAACGATGAGCACCGGGCAGCGCGCGCTCTTGGCCACCTTCTGCATGGTGGAGCCTGCAATGGCGCGGTGGCGCATGGCGCCCACGTCCTCGTCGCGGGTGTGCGCGCCCATGACGATGAGGCTGGCGTCCTCCTTGCGCGCCTTGCGCAGGATCTCGGTGTGCGGCTCGCCGGTGGCGGTCTCGTACACGCAGCTGGGGTGGTCCTTGGCCAGCTTCTCGTAGTACTGGGCCATTTCTTCCTTGACCAGGCTGATCAGGTTCTCGTCCACGTAGTCGGGCTCACCGGTGCGCACGTCGCGGTAGGTCAGGCTGAACCCGCGGCCGGGCAAGCCGAAGACGTGGTACACAGAGAGCTTGGAGCGGTTCTTGCGCGAGAGCTCGAAGGCGACGCGGGCGGCGTCGTCGCAGGTGGGAGAGGCCGACGTGGCGAACAGGATCTTCTCAAACATAACTACCTCCTTAGTGCGCATTCCGCGGGAGCGCCGTGGAACGCGAGTTGCCAACCGATGCCTTCTTGAAATTCGAACAGGTTGCACACCGTTTGAAAGCGGAACTCGTCCAGCCGGTCGCCGAAGACCACGTGCCTAAGCGGGCCCAGGACCACGGGCACGTCGAGCAGGGTCTCCACCGGGTGGGGCTTGATCTCCACATCGCTACCGTCCGTGCCCACGCCCCGGAGCACCGTGTAGATCTCGAGCCTCGGCGGCGCGGGGTGGCCGATGATCTCGACAGTCTTGGAGAGTTCGAGGCGCGCCAGGCCCGGGGGCACGCAGCCTGCGGCGGGCCAGAGCGCCAGGCCCTGGGCCAGGCCCTGGGCAAAGGGGCTTAAGCGGGTGAGCAGCGGGTAGGCCGCGAGCATGCGCAGGAAGCTGCGCAGGGTGTAGCCCTCGGCCAGCAGCACGCGCGCCCCCAGTGCGCAGAGCGGGTCTGTTTCGCAGGTCCCGTCGCTTCGGACAAGCAATCCATCCGCAGCTAGTGTGATTTCGTCCATATTGCACAGTCCGTGTGTATGCAATTGCTCTTGCAAAATGATCTTGATGCGTTTTCACTGTATTCCATGATAATCTTCGAGTCAACATTGTAAAGAGAAATTCGTTGTAAAAAAGTCATATTTTCAAACATTTAATCCATTCTTGCCTGGTATGACAATGCTGAACGTCGTGCCCAGGCCAATTTCGCTTGTTACTGCAATGCTTCCGCCGTGCGCCTCGGCGATCTTTTTCGTGGTCATGAGCCCCAGGCCCGAGCCGCCCTCGCCCTTGGTGCTGAAAAAGGCCGTGAACAGCCGAGAGCGCGCCTCCTCGTCCAGGCCGGAGCCGTTGTCGTTCACGCTGTAGCGCACGCCGCCCTCCGGCTGCGCCTCCACCGTGAGTTCCACGCGGCCGCCCGGGGCCTCGGGTCCGAATCCGGCGGCCTGGCAGGCGTCCAGCGCGTTGCCCACCAGGTTCATCAGGGCCCGGTGCAGGGCCTCGGCATCGAGCAGGGCCAGGGCCAGGCCCGGCGAATGCGTGAGGGTGAGCGAGACACCCGCGGCCTGGGCTTTTGCCCCCAGCAGCTCGGCCACCTGGCGCGCGGGCAGCGCCGGGTCGCAAGGCGCGGGCTTGAGGGCCTCGGGCCGGGCGTAGCGCAGCATCTCGAGCGACAGGTCCTTGATTTTCTCCACATTGGCCTTGAGCATCTCCCAGCCCTGCTCCAGGTAGGTCCGGCGGTCCAGCTCCAGGCCCTTGCCCAAAAGGAAAATGCTGCCCTCGAGCCCGCTGGCCAGGTTCTTGATGGCATGGGACAGCCCGGCCACGGTCTGGCCCACGGCGGCCAGGCGTTCGGCGGCAATGAGTTCGCGGGTCTTCTGCTCCACCAGGCGCTCCAGCTCCTCGGTGTGCTCGCGGATGGCCTGGCGCAGCTCCAGCCGTTCGCTGGCGCGGCTGAGCGCGATGTCCAGGGCGTCGTCGCTGATGGGCTTGGTCACGAAGTCCGTGGCGTCGAGCTTGATGCCCTGGATGGCCTGGTCGATGTCCCCGTGGCCGGTGATGAGGATGACCTCGACGTCGTGGCCCAGAACCTGGGCCTCGGCCTTGATGGCCTGCAGCAGCGCCAGGCCGTCCATGCCGGGCATCTTGATGTCTGTCAGCACGATGGGGGGCTGAAGCTCCCGGAACAGGGCCAGGGCCTTTTCGGCGTTTTCGGCTGCATGGACCTCATGGCCGCGGTCGGCCAAGGACAGGCCCAGCACCTTGCGGATGCCCTCCTCGTCGTCCACGAGCAGGATCTTTCCGGGCAGCAGGATCTTCCGGGGCGCGCTCATGTGCCTGCCCTCTGGTCCAGGTCGGCCAGCGGCAGGGTGATGACGAAGCGCGTGCCCTCGCCCGGGGTGGAAAAAGCGCGGATGTCGCCGCCGCAGTCCTTGACGATGCCGTAGCTGATGGACAGGCCGAGGCCTGTGCCCTTGCCGACCTTCTTGGTGGTGAAGAAGGGCTGGAAGATCTTCTCCACAACCCCGGTGGGGATGCCGCAGCCCGTGTCGGCGATGGCGACGGAGACAAAGCTCCCGGCCACGGCCGCGGACAGGCTGATGCGCTTTGCGCCGTCGGGCTTGGGCTCGGCCGCCCACTTCTCCTCGATGGCGTCGCGGGCGTTGATGAGCATGTTGATGAACACCTGCTCGAGCCGCCCGGCGTCGGCCAGGACCAGGGGCAGGTCTGGGGCGATGGAGAGCTCCACCTCGATCTCGCGCAGCTTGAGCTGCTGGCTGAAGATGTCCAGCGAGCGGCGCAGGATGCCCCCGGCGTCCACGGGCTCAAGCTTCATCTCCGGCTTGCGGCCGAACTCCCGCAAATGGTTGATGATGCGCGAGGCGCGGTCCACGTGGGCGTCGATCTCGTGCGCCATCTCGGCCAGGATGTCCGGGGCGAGAGGCTCGTGGCGCGTGATCTTGCGCACGATGAAGCTGGCCGCGGTCTTGATCACGGACAGGGGCTGGTTCAGCTCATGGGCCATGCCCGTGGCCATCTCGCCCAGCGTGGCCATCTTGGAGGCCTGGATGAGCTGCTGCTCGGTCTCCAGGCGCTTGGTGATGTCGCTGGTGGTCACGAGCAGCACCTTCTGCCCGGAGAACTCCGAGGGCGAAATGCGCACGGTGACGAAGAGCCTGCGGCCGTCCTTGGTCATGTGCACCACGCGGTCGTGCAGGTCCCGCTGCGCCAGGCGCTGTTCGAAGCGCGCGCGGTCCTCCTCGGGGAACAGGTCCAGGAACGACCGGCCCAGGATCTCGAAGGGCTCGAAGCCGTAGATCAGGGTCACGGACTCGTTGCAGTCCAGGATGCGCAAGCTCTCGGCCTCGAGCACGAACACGGGGTTGGGGATGTTGCGGAAGATGGCCTGGTACTTGTGCTCGCTCTTCTCCAGCTCCTCTTCGAGCTGCTTGCGGCTGGTGATGTCCAGGCACATCTCCATGGCCGAGACGATCTCGCCCTCGCTGTTGGTGATGGGCGCGGTGGTCACCAGCCAGTGCCGCAGGGTGCCGTCGGCGTCAAAGCCGGTCTCCTCGCTCGAGTGGCTCTTGCCGGTCTTGAAGGTCTGCTCCACCGGGCAGTTGAGGCACTTCTCGTTTCTGCCCTTGTAGGCGTGGTAGCAGAAGTCGCCGGGGCGCGGCCGGAACTTCTCGCGGAACTCCTGGTTGTAGCGCAGCAGCCGGAAGTTCTTGTCCTGCACGGTGATGATGCATGGCACCTGGGAGAACAGCGACTGGTACTCGTCGCGCTGGCGGTTCAGCTCGATCTGCTTCTCGCTGATGCTCTTGCCCATGCGCTCGATGGCCTCGACAAGCGTGCCCATCTCGTCGCGCTGGGTGATGTCGATGCTGGCGCACTGGCCACCCTCGGCGATGCGCTTGGCGCCGCGGATGAGCTTGCGGATGGGCCGGATGACGAAGCGCATCATGAACAGGAAGATGGACAGGCCGAGCGACAGCAGCACGATGACCGTGAAGCCGATGATGCGCGTCTTGGAGGAGCTGATCTCGCGGTCCGCGGCCCCGAGGGAGAGCACCACGTCGATGGCGCCCAGGATCTTCTTGTCCTGCGGGTGGAAGTGGCAGCCCCCGGAGCAGCCGGGCTCGTTGTAGATGGGGCTGATGATGCCCAGGTTGCGCTGGCCGTTTGGGCCGTCGAAGATGCGCATGCGGTCGTCGAGCGGCACGTCGGACACCGGGGGATCGACGCGGTGGCAGACGTAGCAGGCCTGGCTCTTGATGTCCGTGACGGTGTCCACCTCCGCGGGGATGTTGGAGAACTTGATCTGGCCTTCCTTGTTGTAGATGCGGATGGCCAGGATGCCCTCCTGGGAGCCCACGTTGGAGATGATCTGGTTCAGGTCCTCGCGCGAGTTGAGCATCATGGCGTAGCGGGTGCCGAGCTTGATGGTGTTGCCCAGGCGGTCGGCCTCGGCCACCACGTAGTCCATGAGCACGTCCTCCTGGTGGCTTATGCCCAGGTAGGACAGCGCCGAGACGCTGACCACGAGGGCCGACCCCGCAGCCACGATGAGCTTGGAGATCAGGCTTCCCTGGATGGCGGTCCACAGCCTACGCATGGCTCACTCCCCGGGCAAAACCATCAGGACCGTCCGGCCTGGCGGCCAGGCCGGGAACGGGCCTTCAGCGCACGTGGCACTGCCCGCAGGCCAGCGGGCCCTTGCCCTTGGCCCGGTGGCAGTCGATGCACTGCTTGTGGTAGGCGCGCGTAAGCCCGGTGGTCTTGTCCGCGGGCTTCACCCTGTGGCATTCTGCGCAGGGGGTGCCCTCGGTGGAGGCCACGCGGTCGATGACGCCGTTCTTGCCGCCGTGGTGGCAGACCACGCACTCGCCGATCTGCGCCTTTTCGTTGTGCTTGTCGTGGGCAAAGAGCGCCGGGGGCCGCTGGCGGGTGCCAAAGGCCTCGGGCGCGAGCTTGGTGATGTTCTCCTGGGCCATGACGGCCTGGGCCGCAACAAAGGCCGACGCGCAGATCAGTCCGGCCAGGATGAGAAGGGGAAGTAAGCGTTTCATGTCTGCCTCCTCTTAGGCCTCTGGCTTTTCCATGCATTCGTAGATGATGTCGCTCAGGAATTTGAGCTCCATGCCCAGCTTGTTGAAGTGGATGATGTCGTGCAGGCCGCCGTGGCAGTTGTGGCACGGGGTGATGACGGTCTTGACCCCGGTGGCGCGCAGCTGCTCGGCCTTGACCACGTTGCCCTCCAGGCGGACGTTCTTGAACGGCGGGCCGCAGTTGATGACCCCGCCGCCTGCTGCGCAGCAGAAGTTGTGCTCCATGTTGGGATGCATTTCGATGATGTCGCCGTCCACCAGGAAGCGCGTGACCTCGCGCAGCTTCTGCTGCAGGCCCTTGCCGCGCACGATGTTGCAGGGGTCTTGGATGGTCACCGGGCCGGGGAACTTTTTGGCCAGCTTGATCCGCCCCTGGTCGATGAGCTCCCAGTAGAACTCCACGGCGTGGATCACCGGCACCGGCGGGTAGCTGTAGCCCAGCCAGCGGTTGCCCACGTCGTACACCGAGCGCAGGGCATGGCCGCATTCGCCCATGACGATGCGCTTGACCTTGAGCTTCTGGGCGCTCTCGAAGTGCTTGCGCTTGAGCCGGCCCATCATCTCGAAGTCGCCGGTGAACATGCACATGTCGGAGTTATCCCAGCCGGGGTTGGCCGGCATGGTCCAGTCCACGCCGGACATGTGCAGGATGGCCGCGGCCTGGTAGATGAGCTGGGTGCGGAACTTGGGCTCGGGTGCGATGACCGAGTAGTAGATGTCCGCGCCCTCCTTATCCAGCGGGATGCGCAGGCCCGGGAACTCCTCCCTGGCCTCGTCCTCCTGCCACATGAGCGAGTCCGTCCACTCGTCGTCCTTGACCCACATCTGGTTGTACACGGCCGAGTGGCTGTGCGCGGTGTCCTGGATGTACTGCGGGGTCACGCCCAGCTTGTGGCAGATGCGCCGGACCACGGAGATGATGTAGGCCGTATCCACGCCGATGGGGCAGAAGTGCACGCAGCGGCGGCAGAGGTTGCATTCGGTGTAGGCCAGCTGGGCCATGCCGTAGATGAAGTCCGGGTCCACGCGGCCCCCGGTTTTGAGCAGCACGCCCATGGTCTGGTGCACTTTGCCCGCCGGGGTATAGCTCGGGTCGCCGGGGTGCGAGAGGGCGAAGTGGCAGGCCTCGGCGCACAGGCCGCAGCGCATGCAGGTCTCGGAATAGGCTTGAAGGCGCGCGCCGGTTTCGCCGCTGAGCACGGCGCCCACGGTTTTCTCGATCTTCTCCGGGGTCAGCCGCGAGACGCCGCGCCTGAGCCCCACGTCTTCGATGAGTCGTTCTTGGATGCCCATGTGTGGTTCCTCCTTGGGGCTTTACCAGTCTCTCGCGTGGCGCACGCCGCCGAACTCCGAGCCCATGTAGGCGCGGGTGAAGGCGGAAAAGACCATGTGCGAGAGCCGCGTGAACGGGATGGCCGCCAGCATGATCTCCCCGGCCACGATGTGCGCGATGAGCATGACCGGGTAGTCGAACACTTGGTGGTAGGCCAGAAAGCCGGTCAGGAAGGGCAGGGCCACGATCACAAGGGCCAGCCAGTCCTGGCCGGTGGTGATGTAGGCCACCTCCTTCTGGGTCAGCCTGCGGCCCGCGAAGACTAGGCAGGCGGCCAGCACCACCAGGGTCAGGATGTCGGCCGTGCTGTCCGGCAGGGTGGCGTAGGAGACCCCGAAGAACTCGGTCCACAGGGCCACGTGGGCCATGAGGAACACGGGCACCAGGATGAGGCCGATGTGGAAGGCGAAGGTGGTCACGGTCATGACCGGGTTCTTGCGCCAGCCCAGGGCGTTGAAGGGGACGAGCCAGTTGACGATGGAGCGCAGCGAAAAGCCCCAACTCATGTAGCTGAGCGACGGGGCGTCCTTCTTTTTGGCCAGCTGGTACATGGAGGAAAGCCGCCAGGCCGAGCCCAGCAGGAAGATGCCCCAGGCCAGCCAGGCCAGGGGGCCGGTGACGAATTCGTATGCCGCGTTCATGGTAGTACTCCTCCCGCGCCTAGGCGCGGCCCACTTCTGCGACGATGCGCAGGAAGGCGTCCTTGTCCATGGCCCGGATGAGCAGCTTGGTGCCGTCAGGGCTGAAGGTGGGCTCCCAGACCCGGTCGAAGTCGCGCGGGTAGACGTGGCCGTTGACCACAATGCTCTGGCGCCCGGCCTTTTCCACCTTCACGGCCACGTTGCCGCCAGTGGCGCTGATGACCGGGGCCCAGGCCATGTCCCAGACCCCGTCCCAGAGCCGCCCGTCCACCAGCACACGCCAGTCGCGGTTCTGGTCGTTGCCGAGAGCCGCCACGGTCTCGGCCTGGCGGCCGATGACCAGGTCCGTGATGACCGGCATGGTGACAAACCAGGGCTTGCCGTTCACGGCCACGGTGAAGGCCCCGAACTTTGGGGCCACGATGGCCGCGATGTTCTTGCCGTCCTGGCTGATGACCTGCTGCCAGCACTGGGCGAAGCGCGGCTCCCAGATGAGCTGGTCGTCCTGGGCCAGGCCCCAGGCCCCCTTGATGCGCACCGGGGCCACCACCGAACCCGTGGCCGGGTTGAAGCGCGGCTCCCAGACGCAGGCGTAGTTGCCTGCCCACTTCTGGCCGTCCACGGCGATGGAGTAGTCGTACAGCGTGGTGCGCACCTGCACGGCCACGCGCTTGCCCTGGGCGTCAAAGGCCGGGGTCCAGACGTTCATGAAGTTTTCGCTCCAGGCCAGGCCGTCCACGGCCACGCCGAACACCCCGGCGGCAAAGGCGTCGAGGTCGGCCGGCTTGAGCGAGGCCAGCTGCACCACCGCGGCCGAGGACTGGCCGTCGGAGGAGAGCACGGGCTGGTTGGCGTT
>Ga0007794_10000610_pt1 | contig 11006 bp, 10 predicted proteins | sample CryBogmetaGMA5M_FD_60365 | JGI IMG/M metagenome (GOLD analysis project Ga0007794, IMG submission 60365) | Freshwater microbial communities from Crystal Bog, Wisconsin, USA - MA5M | ecosystem: Environmental > Aquatic > Freshwater > Lake | place: Crystal Bog, Wisconsin, USA | collected 2009-07-06
ATTCGCACTTTGCGCAACATCAGCCTGAACCCCAACTTTGGTTGTGAGGTGATGGTGGTGAGCTTGGGGTGTGAAAAATTGCAACCGGAGCGCTTGATGCCGCCTGGTGCCATTCCTATCAATGACCAGCGCGGTGAAACGCTTGATGTGGTGTGCCTGCAAGACGACACACACGTGGGCTTCATGTCCATGATCGACTCGATCATGAAAACAGCGGATCAGCATTTGAAGCGTTTGAATCAAAGACAACGTGAAACCGTGCCCGCCAGTGAGCTAGTCGTGGGCGTTCAATGTGGCGGCAGCGATGCTTTCTCTGGTGTGACGGCCAACCCTGCTGTGGGTTATTGCACCGACTTGTTGGTGCGCGCAGGTGCGAGTGTGATGTTCTCGGAAGTGACGGAGGTGCGTGACGGCATTGACCAGCTCACCGCACGTGCCAGTACCCCCGAGGTGGCGCAAGCCATGATTCGGGAGATGGCTTGGTATGACGCCTACCTTGCCCGTGGGCGCGCCGATCGCAGCGCCAACACCACGCCTGGCAATAAAAAAGGGGGCTTGTCGAACATTGTTGAAAAGGCGATGGGCTCCATCGTCAAGTCGGGCTCTGCGCCGATTTCTGGTGTTCTGTCGCCCGGCGAAAAGCTCAGGCAAAAGGGCTTGATTTACGCGGCCACACCCGCAAGCGATTTCATCTGCGGTACCTTGCAACTGGCGGCGGGCATGAATTTGCACGTGTTCACGACGGGGCGCGGAACGCCTTATGGCTTGGCAGAAGTCCCCGTCATCAAGGTGGCGACACGGACCGATTTGGCGCGCCGCTGGCACGACTTGATGGACATCAATGCGGGCACGATTGCCGATGGCACAAAGACAATTGAAGAAGTAGGGACAGAGCTGTTTGAGTTGATGCTCGACGTGGCCAGTGGTCGCAAAAAAACATGGGCTGAACACTGGAAGTTGCACAACGCGTTGGTGTTGTTCAACCCCGCACCCGTGACCTGATTCAAAACAAGGTAACGCCTCGACTAAACGATCTTCACGCTGAGGTTGGGCAAGCCGTCGATGTGCATTTCAATCACATCACCGCGCACCACAGGCCCTACGTTCTCGGGTGTGCCTGAGTAGATGATGTCACCAGGGAACAGCTCAAACGCCTCAGAGAGCTTGCTGATTTGCTCGGCCACGGACCAAATCATTTGATTCAAATCTGCTTTTTGTTTGACTTGGCCATTGACCTTGAGCCAAATATCACCCTGGGTGAAATGCCCGGTTTGCGCTAGCTTGTGGACTGCGCCGATGGGGGCTGATTTGTCAAAGCTCTTGCCAATTTCCCAGGGCTTCTTTTGATCGCCCATGCCGCGCTGCAAGTCGCGTCGCGTCATGTCGAGACCCAAGGTGTAGCCATAAACCAAGTCGAGCGCCTTGCTGACCGCAATATCGCGTCCGCCTTTGCCTAGAACTGCAACCAACTCTGCCTCGTAATGGTAGTTTTTGGTGAGGGAGGGGTAGGGGTGACCTACCACTGTGCCGGCCGCAACGTATTGGATCGCATCCGTTGGTTTTTGAAAAAAGAAGGGCGGTTCACGGGTGGGGTCTGAGCCCATCTCGCGTGCGTGTGCTGCATAGTTCCGGCCAATGCAATAAATGCGGCGAACGGGAAACATGTCTTCAGAGCCGACGATCGGGATGTAGATGCCGGGCACGGTGAAAGGCGTTTTTGGTTGGTTCGAGGCAAAGCCAGGTGTTGCGCAACCGACCAAGGCACCCGTCGTAACGAGTGCGGAGTTTTGAAAAAAGTGGCGACGTTTCAAAGCAGGTCTCCTGTGTGTATCCGAGTGGATTTACGATGGGTGGTGTTTGGCATTCTGGGTCAAGCCGATGCCAGACGCCAGTAGGGTTTGACGCTTGGGTTACTCCTCTTCATTTTTTATGCATGTCCTTTATTCTTTTCGTCGCTGCCCCTACGCCATGCGTGCGCGCCTAGCCCTGCGCGTGAGTGGGGTGACGTATGAGCACCGAGAGGTGGCCCTGAAGGCCAAGCCGGAGCCGATGTTGGTGGTGTCGCCCAAGGGCACTGTTCCCGTCCTTTGCCTGTCCACGGGAGAGGTCTTAGAGCAAAGCCTCGACATCATGCGGTGGGCCTTGATGCAGAACGACCCCGAACGTTGGTTGCCTTGCACGCCAGCATCGTGGACGGTTTTCAATGCCACCTTCGACCGACTTGACGGTGAGTTCAAAGCGGACTTAGACCGATACAAATACCCGCAACGGTTCGGGCTCATGGATGGGCTGTCACACAGAACACAGGGCGCGGTTTGGTTGATGGCACTCGACACCCAGCTGCAATCGTCCGCTTTTTTGGCCGGGCCCACTTGGGGCTTGCTGGACGCCTGTGTCGCCCCGTTTGTGCGGCAGTTTGCTCGCACGGACCGTGTGTGGTTTGAGGCGCAGCCTTGGCCATATTTGGTGCAGTGGCTCGCAGCATTTGAGAACTCAGAGGCCTTCGTTGCCGTGATGCACAAACACCCGTTGTGGGTGCCGCCGCAAGTTTGAGCTTGCTGGTCTTATTCCGCTGACTTTAAAAAATCCATCACCAATTGCCATTGCAAGGGCACGTTCAGTGCGGGTGCATGGCCGCAACCCTCAATCTCTTCGGTGCGCAACGAGCCTTGGGTGCCTGGGCCGCGTCTGTGCATGGCTTGGATGGTGTCGGTTGAAATTAAATCTGAGTTGGCGCCGCGCATCACCATGACGGGAATGTTCAGTGCGTCGTACTCGGTCCACATCGGGTACTCGGGCACTTCACGGAAAAACTGCTGTGTGATGTTGGGGTCGTAGTGCGGGGTCACGCGGCCATCGGGCAAGCGGCGGGTGGAGGTCTCAGTCAGGTGTGTCCACTGCGCATCAGTTTGTTGGCCAAATGGGGCGTAGGCTGCACGGAAAAAGGCTTCCAGTTCGGGCACCGTGTCAAACGCAGGCGGGCTTCCTGCGTAGGCTTTGATGCGATCGACGGCAGTGACTGAAATTTCGGGGGCGATGTCGTTGAGGATGAGGCTGCGAATGCGGCCATTGAAGGCAGGCAGCTCTGCTGCAGCCGCGCACACCAAGCCCAGCGCACCGCCCATGGAGGTCCCAATCCAATGCGCGTGGGTGATGTGAAGTGCATCCATCAAATCCAGCGTGATGCGCGCGTAAGTGGCAAAGCTGTAGTCGTCTTTGGGCGCGTGGCTCCATTGGCTTAAGCCACGACCAATGGTGTCGGGGCAAATCACGCGGTAGCAGGGCGCGAGTTGCTCGGCCAAGGCATCAAAGTCTCGGCCCGTGCGGGCCAAACCGTGCCACGCAATCACAACAGGCAGCGATGCATCGCCCCACGCGGTGTAGTGGATGTTGAAGCCGTGACATTGCAAATAGTGTGAACTGGGTTTCATGGTGATGCCTTTGTTGGCGTTATTTTGCCTAGTGCCGTTGATGGCTAGCTGACTTGGCATGCGCAGAAGACCGACGCTGCACGGGAGCGTTTACGATGGGGTCATGCAATTGCAAGATATTTTGTACTCCCAAGGTTTTGGCACGCGCCGTATTTGCGCAGGTCTGATTCAACAAGGCCATGTTCAGGTCGATTTCGGCGAAGGCTTGGTCACGTGTGACGATGCGCTCGAAGATGTCGCCGTCCATGAAGGTTTGTCCTACACCGTGCAAGGCGTGCCTTGGCCTTATCACGCCAAGGCTTATGTCCTCCTGCATAAGCCGGCCGGCTACGAGTGCTCGCACAAGCCATCGGCTTGGCCTAGTCTCTACACCCTGTTGCCACACGCGTTGCGTCAACGACCGCAAAAAAGTGCGGTGCAAGGCGTGCAAGCTGTGGGGCGCCTGGACCAAGACACCACGGGCATGTTGGTGCTGACCGACGATGGCCCGCTGATTCACCGCATGAGTTCACCCCGTCACCACGTGCCCAAGGTGTACGAGGTTACGACGGACGATCCGCTCGACGACAACCAAGTGCAACGCCTGCTCGACGGCGTGGTTTTGGACGATTCCCCAAAGCCCGTCAAAGCCGCGGCATGTGTGGCCGTGGCCGAGCATCACTTGCGCTTGACGCTGACCGAAGGTAAATACCACCAAGTCAAACGCATGTTGGCTGCGGTGGGTAATAAAGTGGTGGGTTTGCACCGGTCACACATTGGGGCCATGCCTTTGCCGGCTGACTTAGCACCAGGTCAGTGGCGCTGGCTCAGCGAAGATGAGTTGAAGTTGTTAGCTACAAACGTTTAACTTGACGGTCTTTTTGGCTCGTTTGCGCTGTGTCAAACGAAATTCGATGGAATTGAGCCTCACGCGCTTAGGGGCGAGGCCCCGCTCGTTACACTGGGTGTAGATTTTTTCGAAGGTGTTTTTTTGTGTTTTTGACTCAACGTTTGACGCTAGTTTTGGCCAGTGCGCTGGTGTTCGCAACCTCTGCCGCGCAAGCAGGTAACCCCATTTTTGTACTGAATTCATTGGACGCCAATGTCAGCGTCATTGACGCCAGTACGTGGAAGGAAACGCGCCGCATCGCCACGGGCAAAGAACCGCATCACATCTACCTCACGCCCGACGAAAAGTCGGTCATCGTGGCCAATGCGGGCAGCGACTCTCTGACGTTCATTGACCCACGCACAGCCGAAGTGCAACGTGTGGTGCATGGCACTTTAGATCCCTACCAGTTGCGCTTCTCACCCGACATGAAATGGTTTGTCACGGTGGCTAACCGTTTGAACCACATTGACATTTACCGCTGGGACGGTAAAGAGTTGACGCTGGCCAAACGCATTCCTTCCAGCAAAACACCGAGCCACATTTGGATCGACACCAAGAGCACCACTGCTTACGCGAGCATGCAAGACAGCGATGAGTTGGTTGCGGTGGATTTGGCGACGCAAACCTTGAAGTGGCGCGTCAAAACTGGGGCTTTGCCTGCAGACGTGTTCGGTACACCGGATGACAAACATTTGCTGGTGGGGCTCACGGGGGGTGACCATGTGGAGGTCTATGACGTCACTGGCCAGCAACCCAAACTGGTGAAAAATATTCCAACCGGCCAAGGTGCGCACGCTTTCCGCGCCCTTGGGGATGGCCGTCATGTGTTTGTGGGCAACCGCGTGGCCAACACCATCAACAAGATCGACTACAACACGCTCGAATCGGTGGCCCAGTTCAAAGCGCCTGGTGGCCCTGACTGCATGGAAGTCTCGGCCGATGGCAAGTTGCTGATGGTGTCGTCGCGCTGGATCAAGAAGGTCAGCGTGATCGACATTGCGACCGGTCAACTCGTACGTCAAGTGAAGGTGGGCAAATCACCCCACGGCATATGGACCTTGGACCACGCCAAGCGTTATTGACCATGATGCGTTGCTTAGTCCTCGGTTTATTGACCTCGCTGAGCATCGCAGCCCACGCTGGCGCACCTTGCAGCAAACCGCTGTACCTGACGTTCGACACCGGCCACATGGGCGTTGCGCCTTTGATCGCCGACGTGTTGAACCGACACAACGTCAAAGTCACTTTTTTCGCCGCAAATGAGCCGACCAAAGAAGGGGATGGCTCGCTGGGCGAACATTGGGCACCTTGGTGGAAGGCGCGTGGTGCAGAAGGCCACGCCTTTGCTTCACACACCTTTGACCATGTGTACTGGCGCTCGGATCTTCCTCGTGGCAGCTGGCAAATGCGTCCCACGGCAGGTGCAAGCAAGGGCCAAACTGAGGTGTGGACCAGCCAACGCTATTGCGACCAATTACAGCTCGCCAACACGCGTCTAGAGCAAATCACAGGGGTCAAGCCCTTGCATTTGTTCCGAGCGCCCGGCGGGAAAACATCGCCCTCGCTGTTGCATGCGGCCAAGCAGTGCGGCTTTGCGCATGTGGGGTGGGCTGATGCGGGTTTCCTTGGCGATGAACTGCCCAGCGACAAATACCCCAACGCCCAGCTGCAGCAACGCGCTTTGAGCAACATACATTCGGGTGATATTTTGATGGCCCATCTGGGTATTTGGTCGCGCCAAGACGCTTGGGCGCCTGTGGTGTTGGAGCCCTTGATTGAAGGCCTCAAAGCCAAAGGGTTTTGTTTTGCCACGCTCAAAGAACATCCACAATTCAAAGCATGGACGCGTTAATCGATTTCTTTGAGAACACCCAAGCTGCTTTGTACGAGGGCGTGATGCAGCCCCTTGCCTTTGCGTTGGGGCTCGGCAATCGATTGGAAGACTTGTTTGATGCAACCGGCTGGTTGCTGGTGGGGTTGATCCAAATCGCCGTGATGCTCGCCGTGATTGGACCGTTGCAACGCTGGCGCCCAGTTGAGCCGTTGACGGATAAACACGCGGTGCGAACGGATGTGATCTACACCCTCATTCACCGTTTAGGTTTATTCCGTATGGTGTTGTTCTTCACGGTTGAGCCCGTGCTTGATGCGCTGATGGGTGAGTTGCGCGTGCAAGGCGTGGGCACCTTTCATCTGGAAGACCTCTGGACCGGCGTGACCGACGGGCCCTTCACCAGTTTTGTGATTTACCTTGTGGTGTTTGATTTCGTCAATTACTGGCTGCACCGCGCGCAGCACCAATGGCGCTGGTGGTGGGCGCTTCATGCGGTACACCATTCGCAGCGCCAGATGACACAGTGGACAGACAACCGTAACCATCTGCTCGACGATGTGTTGCACGCCGTCATTTGGGTGCTGGTGGCACAGCTCATTGGCATTGCCCCCGCACAGTTCGTGGCGTTGGTGGCGATCACGCAATTGTTTGAAAATTTCCAGCACGCCAACCTGCGTGTGAGTTTTGGCGCGTGGGGCGAGCGCCTGTGGGTCAGCCCACGTTTTCACCGGCTGCACCATGCAATTGGGTTGGGGCACGAGACCGAGCCCAAGCAGGCCGATCAACCCGCAGTCCTCGGGGGACACAACTTCGGCGTGCTTTTACCTTGGTGGGATGTCATGTTTGGAACCGCTAACTTCGATCTGGGTTTCGAGGCCACCGGCATCCGCGATCAAGTGGAGGCAAACGTCGATTACGGCGAAGGTTTCTGGTCGCAGCAGCGATTGGGTATCAAACGTCTCATACAAGTTTTGGGATTGTCTTCCGCACGTTAAGCCACTGCGGTATGCTTTTCGCATGCGTTTGTTTTTAGATTCTTTTTGGCGCGCACTGCTTTATTGTTTGATGCCGCGTGTGATCGTCCTGTCCCTGTTGCCATTGGCCATGTTGCTGGTGTTGTCAGTGAGCTGGGGCTATTTCTATTGGTCGCCGACCCAAGACTGGGTGCGCGAGATGCTCGCTTCTTGGCAAGTGCTTCAAAGCATGATGGATTGGCTACAAGACAAGGGCGCGGCGGAACTGCAAGCCGTGATGGTGCCGTTGGTGGTGATTTTTGCCATCACGCCGGTGTTGGTGGTCGCTTCCTTGTTGGCCGTGTCATTGATGATGACGCCTGCTTTGGTGGACTTGGTGGTGCAGCGTCGCTTCTCGCATTTGGCACTCAAGCGTGGAGGCACAACGGTCACCAGCTTGGTTTGGACGGTGACTTCCACGCTCGCCGCGATGGTGGCCATGGTGATTTCATTGCCGCTGTGGGCGGTGCCGCCGTTGATGTTTATTCTGCCGCCCCTCATCTGGGGTTGGCTTAGCTATCGGGTGATGGTGTACGACGCATTGGTCACGCACGCCAGCCGTGAGGAGCGTTTAGCCATCGGGCGTCAACACCGAGGTTGGCTGCTTTTGGTGGGCGTCTTGACTGGCTACTTGGGTGCCTTACCCAGTTTGGTGTGGGCCTCTGGCGCTTTGTTTGCCTCTGCATTTTTGGTCTTAATTCCCTTGGCGATTTGGATTTACGCTTTGGTGTTTGCTTTCACCTCACTGTGGTTCACGCATTACAGCTTGGCCGCGCTGGAAGCCCTGAGGGCCGAAACGGGCACTGTTGTGATGGGCGCCTCGGTGCCAATTCCCGCGTTAGCATCAGTAGATGAGCAACACATCCTCCCCCCAAACGTCTGACCTCAGGCCTGAGTTCGGCCTCATCATCGTCGGTGACGAAATCCTTTCTGGCAAACGCGCCGATAAGCACATGCCCAAGCTCATTGAGCTTTTGAGCGCACGTGGTTTGTCCCTCGATTGGGCTGATTACGTGGGAGATTCGCCAGAACGCATCACGCGCACACTCTCCCGAGCGTTTGAAAGCAACAGCATTGTTTTTTCATGTGGCGGCATCGGTGCCACGCCAGACGACCACACGCGTCAATGTGCGGGCAAGGCCCTGGGCGTTGACATTGTGTTGCACGGTGAAGCTGAAGCCTTGATCCGCGAGCGCATGCAAGACACCGCGAAAGAGCAGGGCGTCCCGTATGAGCCCGACCGCCACGACAACGTGCACCGCCTCAACATGGGGGTGTTCCCAGTGGGCTCGCGCATTATCCCCAACCCGTACAACAAGATTCCAGGGTTCACCTGCCAAGGTACCGGCGGCGGCACGGTGCACTTTGTACCGGGCTTTCCCGTGATGGCGTGGCCCATGATGGCGTGGGTGCTGGACACGCATTACCCGCATTTGTTTCAGCACGAGGCGTGGGTTGAAAAATCCATCGTCATCTTCGGCTCGATGGAGGCCACGCTCACGCCCCTGATGGAAGCTTTGGAGCGCGATCATCCGGGGGTCAAGGTGTTCAGTCTGCCAAGCGTGGATCACCCAGAGCATGGCCGTCACATTGAGCTGGGGGTCAAAGGCGCGCCTGAAAAAGTAGCGCATGCCTATCCTGATATGCTGGAAGGCCTTAAGCCCTTCCATTTAAAGTTTGGCCCTGAATTGGTGCGAACTTAATATCAACCCAATTTGGTGCAAAAATGCACCAAATAAGTGCGTCCAAAATTTCTTCATTTGGTCTTCAGAATGGCGTTGCGGATGCAATTTGAGCCAATCTCGGTGCAAAATACCCGCCTTAGGGGTGAACTTGATGACGGTTCTTGTGAGGCCTACGCTGGCACAGAAACTGCATCTTCAAACCTTGAGATACTTTTTTAACCCAACCTACCCTAGCAGGAGAACTTGATGGCCAAGACCGTCGCAGACGTAATCAAAATGGTGAAAGACAATGAAGTTAAATTCATTGATTTCCGTTTCACCGATACCCGTGGCAAATGGCAGCACATCACTGCGCCCGTGTCACAGTTTGACGAGAGCAAGTTCGAAGAAGGTCAAGCGTTTGACGGTTCTTCTATCGCAGGCTGGAAAGGCATTGAAGCTTCTGACATGTTGTTGATGCCAGATCCAAACAGCGCATTGATCGATCCCTTCTTCGAAGAAGTGACTTTGGTTTTGATCTGCGACGTGATCGAGCCAACAGACGGCAAGGCCTACGAGCGTGACCCACGTTCGATCGCCAAGCGCGCTGAAACTTTCCTCAAGCAATCTGGCGTGGGCGACACGGCTTACTTCGGTCCAGAGCCTGAATTCTTCTTGTTTGACGAAGTGCGTTGGAGCACTGAGCCGAACAACACGTTCTACGCCATCAACGATTACGAAGGCCCATGGAACAGCGGCGAAAAAATCGAAGGCGGAAACCGTGGTCACCGTCCTCGCGTCAAAGGTGGCTACTTCCCAGTGCCTCCCGTTGACAGCACACACGACATGCGCAGCGAAATGTGCCTGTTGCTCGAAGCAGTCGGCATCCCTGTCGAAGTGCACCACCACGAAGTGGCTGGCGCTGGTCAATGCGAAATCGGCACCAAGTTCTCAACTTTGGTCGAGCGCGCTGACTGGACATTGCTGCAAAAGTACGTGATCCATAACGTGGCCAACGCTTACGGCAAAACGGCGACTTTCATGCCTAAGCCTTACGCTGGTGACAACGGTTCCGGCATGCACGTTCACCAATCCATCTGGAAAGATGGCAAGAACTTGTTCGCAGGCAACGGCTACGCTGGTTTGTCTGATCTCGCTCTGTACTACATCGGCGGCATCATCAAGCACGCACGTGCTTTGAACGCGATCACCAACCCAGGCACCAACAGCTACAAGCGTTTGGTTCCTCACTTCGAAGCGCCAGTCAAATTGGCTTACTCGGCCAAAAACCGTTCTGCTTCGATCCGTATTCCTAACGTGGCCAGCGACAAAGGTCGCCGAGTGGAAGCTCGTTTCCCTGATCCATTGTGCAACCCATACCTCGGCTTCGCAGCCTTGTTGATGGCTGGTTTGGACGGTATTGAGAACAAGATTCACCCAGGTGAAGCAGCGACCAAAGACTTGTACCACCTCCCACCCGAGGAAGACAAGTTGGTGCCAACCGTGTGTTCAAGCTTGGACCAAGCTTTGGATGCTTTGGATGCAGACCGTGCCTTCTTGACCAAAGGTGGTGTGTTCACAGACTCGTGGATCGACGCTTACATTGAATTGAAGATGCAAGAAGTGACCCGCAGTCGTATGGAAGTATCTCCTGTCGAATACGACATGTACTACTCGCTGTAAGTCGTTGCGACGTCAAGTGCAATAAAAAGGACGGCGCAGGCCGTCCTTTTTTGTTTTAAGTCACATTTTTATGCCCCACTTTTTGTCTCCTTACAGTTTGTGTCGCTTCATGCGTGATGTCGCACTGGCAAGCCTTTGTTGGGTGACGATGCCGGGCTGGGCGAATGACTCCCAACCTATCTACCGTTGTGGCAATGCCTACACCAACCAACCGAATGCCACGCAAAATTGCAAACTTGTAAGCAATACAGCGCAACGCGTGATCGTGATTGAGGGTACGCGCGTGCAAGGTTCGCAAGTCACGTCAGCCAGTGCCAAGGTCGACAGCGTCGATCAGCGTCAACGCGACGTGCAGGCCCAAGCGGTGTTGCAAGCGGAATTGCAGCGAGCCCAGAGGCGACAAGCTGATTTACAGATCGAGTGGCGCAATGGTGAGCCCGAGCGGCGCGCCGATGAGTTTCGTCAACCCCAAAAATACCAAGAGCGTGTGGCCCAGTTGCGCGATGCACT
>Ga0007794_10000614_pt1 | contig 10963 bp, 7 predicted proteins | sample CryBogmetaGMA5M_FD_60365 | JGI IMG/M metagenome (GOLD analysis project Ga0007794, IMG submission 60365) | Freshwater microbial communities from Crystal Bog, Wisconsin, USA - MA5M | ecosystem: Environmental > Aquatic > Freshwater > Lake | place: Crystal Bog, Wisconsin, USA | collected 2009-07-06
CCAGGGGGGCAGCGCCCCTGGCCGCCCGGAGGCTCTCTTCTCCTCTCCCCTACCCGATGCCTGGCTCGGTCTTCCAGGAGTAGATGGGGGTGAGCGGCTGGTAGTCCACCAGGTCGATGCGCATGGCGCAGATGGCGCCCAGCTGCGGCGGCAGGATGAGCCGGTTGAAGAGGCTCCAGGGCGGGGAGTCGTGCCAGGTGCAGGGCGGTCCGGGCAGGACGGAGCGCGTACGCGCGGGCTTGAAGCCGGTGTGGATGAGCGCGAGCGCGCGCATTTCCGGCCAAGTATACCAGTGCGCCTGGGACAGGGTCGATTGGGGGTTCCAGGGCCAGCGCCAGCCGCGCGCCAGCCAGTAGAGCGAGTGCCGGTTCAGAAAGCCGATGAGCAGGCCCTTGGCCGCCACCCGCGCGGCCTCTGCCAGCACCCGGCCCGGATCCTGGCAGAACTCGAGCACATTCCAGAGCACGCAGAAGTCGTACTCCTTGTCCGTGAAGGGCAGGGCCTCGCCGTTGCCCACGTAGAGCTCGGCGCCGGGCCCCAGGCGCTTGCGGGCCTCATTGATCATGGCCGGGGACCTGTCCAGGCCCGCCACGGAGAACCCGTCGTCCCAGAGGATCTGCTGGAACAGGCCCGTGCCGCAGCCGATCTCCAGCACCCGCTGATTGCGCCGGGGCCACTGGGCCACCACGGAGTCCAGCAGACGGCGCTCGGCCCCCAGGGCGTGGCGGCCCTCGGGTGTGGCGAACCACTTGTCGTAGCGCAGGGGATCGGTTTCCATGTGCGGCCTTGCGGCCCGGCTCGGCCGGGCGGCTGTCACTGGTCCTGAAGCGGTCCCGGAGGCTCAGGCCTCAAGGCCTGTCCGGGACCGGGCAATGCTGCTTTAGACGCCCTAATCGGCGTTCAGGGCCTCGTAGACGTTGCCCACCAGCTCGGCCGAGGGGGTCAGCGTCTTGGCGCCCGGGGTCCACCTGGCCGGGCAGGCCTCGGCCGGGTGCTTGGCGAGATACACGTTGGCCTCCAGCTTGCGCACCAGCTCATCGGCGTTGCGGCCCACGTTGTAGAAGTTGACCTCGCTCGACACCAGCAGGCCCTCGGGGTTGATGATGAAGGTGCCGCGCAGGTCGAGCCCGGTCTCCTGGTCCCAGACGTCGAAGTAGCGCGAGACGTTGCCCGCTGGGTCCGCGGCCATGAGGAACTTGACGTCCTGAAGCAGCCGTTCGGAGCACTTCCAGGCCAGGTGCGCGAACTTGGTGTCCGTGGACACGCTGACGACCTCGGCGCCGAGCTTCTTCAGCCTGGCGTGGCTGGCGGCCAGGTCGGCCAGCTCCGTGGGGCAGACAAAGGTGAAGTCCGCGGGGTAGAAGAAGAGGATGAGCCACTTCTTCTTTTTCTGGATCTTGGCCGAGTCCACAATGGCAAAGCCGCCCTCAGTGGGGTCATAGGCGTCGAGCGTGAAGTTTCTGACCTTCTGGCCGACCTTGGCGCATTCCATGAGATCAGTGTCGTCGTGGTCGCAGCAGTCCATGGGGGGACCTCCCTGGGGGTTTCTGATTTACGTGGCGCGGGCCGCCTCAAGCCAGTGGCGGGCCGAAAGCGCTGATCTTAGGCAGGATAGAGGGAGGGGGCAGGAGAGTCAAGAAGGGCAAAGCTGCCCCCCTTCCCCACCGGCCCATCCTGCTATATCTTAGCCGAACGCGCGCGCAGGGGGATCTTCTCCGCGCCGCCACCCGCTCAAACCCATGAGGTCCCAATGACCCAGTTGATCCACGGCTTTGTCCTTGAACGCGAACAGACGATCCCCGAACTCTCGGCCACAGCCAGAGTGTACCGCCACGCCAAGACCGGAGGCCGCCTCCTGTCCATTCAGAGCCCGGACGAGAACAAGGTCTTTGGCATCGCCCTGCGCACCCCGCCAGCCGACTCCACGGGCCTGCCGCACATCCTGGAGCATAGCGTGCTCTGCGGCTCGAAAAAATACCCGGTCAAGGAGCCCTTCGTCGAGCTCATCAAGGGCTCGCTGAACACCTTCCTGAACGCGCTGACCTTCCCGGACAAGACCTGCTATCCCGTGGCCAGCGCCAACGTCCAGGACTTCTACAACCTTGTTGATGTCTACCTGGACGCCGTGTTTTTCCCGCGCCTGACCGAGAACACGCTCCGCCAGGAGGGCTGGCACTTTGACGTGGAAAGCGTGGACGAGCCGCTCAGCTTCAAGGGCGTGGTCTTCAACGAGATGAAGGGCGCCTATTCCTCGCCCGAGAGCCTTTTGGCCGAGTACTCCCAGCGCGCCCTGTTCCCGGACACCTGCTACGGCCTGGACTCCGGCGGCGACCCCGAGCGCATCCCGGACCTGACCTTTGCCCAGTTCCTGGACTTCCACACGCGCTACTACCACCCGTCCAACGCCTATGCCTTCTTCTCCGGCGACGACGACCCGGACAAGCGCCTGGCCCTGCTGGACGAGGTCTTTTCGCAGTTTGAGGCTGCAGCAGTCGGCCAGCCCGCCTCAGGGATCGCCTTGCAGCCAGCCTTTGCAGCGCCCCGGCGCGCGACCCACCCCTACGCCGCCGACGACCCTGATTCCCGGGCCATGTGCACCGTGAACTTCGGCCTGCCGGAGATCGCTGGCAACCCGGGCAATGCCGGGCCGGACCTGAGCCTGGCCCTGGGCGTGCTGGAGCACGTGCTCATCGGCCTGCCCTCCTCGCCCCTGCGCAAGGCGCTGGTGGACTCCGGCCTGGGCGAGGACCTGGCTGGCGGCGGCCTGGAGACCGACCTGCGCCAGCTGGCCTTTTCCGTGGGCCTCAAGGGCCTGGCCGCCGAAAACGCCGAGGCCACGGCCGACCAGGTCGAGGCGCTGGTGCTCTCCACCCTGCGCGACCTGGCCGATCCGGCCAGCGGCAAGGGCCTGCACGCGGACGACATCGAGGCGGCGGTGAACAGCGTGGAGTTCGACCTGCGCGAGAACAACACCGGCAGCTACCCGCGCGGGCTGGCCCTCTTCTTCGAGTCCCTGTCCACCTGGCTCTACGAGGGCGACCCGCTCCTGCTCCTGCCCTTCGAGGGGCCGCTGGCGCGGCTCAAGGCCCGGCTGGCCGCAGGCGAGCCCGTGCTTGAGGACCTCCTGCGCGCCCATTTCCTGGGCAACCCCCACCGCGCCCGGGTGCTCCTGGTGCCCGACCGGAACCTGGGCCAGGCCCGGGAAGCCAAGGAACAGGCCCGGCTGGCCGCCGTGCGCCAAGGCCTCAGCCCGGCGGAACTGGAGGCCCTGGTGGCCGAAACCCACACCCTGCGCGACCTGCAGGAGGCCCCGGACGCCCCCGAGGACCTGGCGCTCATCCCGCGCCTGAAGCTTTCCGACCTGCCGCTCAAGAACGCGGTCATCCCGCACGAGCGCACCAGCCTGGCCGGAGCGCCAGCGCACCTGCACGAACTGCCCACCAACGGCATCGTGTACCTGGACCTGGGCCTGGACCTCTCGGCCGTGCCCGATCAGCTCATCCCGCTGGTGCCCATCCTGGGCCGGGCGCTCTTGGAAATGGGCACCAGGCGCACGTCCTTCGTGGACCTGACGCGCAAGATCGCCATGACCACCGGCGGCATCTGGCCCCAGGCCTTTGTGTCCACGGTGCGCGAGCCCGACGGCTCCTGCGCCGCGCTCCCGTGCCAGCGCCTGTTCCTGCGCGCCAAGGCCACCCTGGAGCGCACCCCGGCCCTGCTGGACATTTTGTCCGAGGTGCTGCTGGAACCGGACTTCTCCGACACCGAGCGCCTGGGCAAGATCATCCTGGAGGCCAAGGCCCGGCGCGAACAGCGGCTCATCCCGGCCGGGCACGCCCTGGCCGCAACGAGGCTCAAGGCGCGCTTCGGCGCGGCCCAGGCCGTGAGCGAGGCCATGCAGGGCCTCACCGGCTTCTTCTACGTGCGCGAACTGGCCTCCCGCATGGAAACCGACCCCGAAAGCGTGGTCCGCGACCTCGAAACCCTGCTCGGCCTCCTGCTGCGGCGCTCAGCCCTGGTCACGAACCTCACCGCTGACGGCCCGGCCCTGAGTGACACCACCAGGCGCCTGGGCGCCCTGCTGGCCGACCTGCCGGACAGCCAGCTCCCGGCTGCCACACGCGCGTTGCCCGTCCTGCCCGCTCGCGAGGGCCTGATCCTGCCCGCCCAGGTCAACTACGTCTGCACCGGCGCCAATGTGAAGGCCCTGGGCCTCGCGCCTGGCGCGGCCGCAGCCGTGGTGGGCAAGTTCCTGCGCGCCGGCTACCTCTGGGAGCGCGTGCGCGTCCAGGGCGGAGCCTACGGCGCAGGCGTGTCGTACAGCCGCACCAGCGGCAACCTGACCTTCACCTCCTACCGCGACCCGAACCTGGGCCGCACCGTGGAGGCCTTCGCTGGCGTTGCGCCCTACCTCGCCAGCCTGGACCTCGACCCGGCTGAGCTTGAAAAGAGCATCATCGGCTCCGTGGGCGACATGGACCAGTACCTGCTGCCCGATGCCAAGGGCTTCACCGCGCTGGCCCGCGACCTCACCGGCGAGGACGAGGCCTACCGCCAGGCCGCGCGCGAGGACATCCTCAACGCCGGGCCGCAGGACTTCCGCGACTTCGCCGAGGCCGTGCGCGTTGCCACCACCCAGGGCTGCATCGTCATAGCCGGCGGCCAGAACGGCCTGGCCAGCTCCGGCCTGGACCTGAAGCTGACCAAGGTGCTGTAAGAAAAGAGAATAGCCTCCGGGCGGCCGAGGGGCGCTGCCCCTGGACCCCGCTGGGGGGAATGATTCCCCCCAGACCCCCTCATACAAGCCGAAGGGCCGGATCGAGCTTTGCTCGATCCGGCCCTTCGGCTTGAAATGGGGAGTCCAGAGGGCCTCAGGCCCTTTGGCCGCCGGAGGCAATCTTTGGCTTGGGGATCAGTACAGGGCGAGCAGGGACTGGATTTTCAGGCGTGCGTGCTGGTTTTTGGCCTGGTCGGCGGCCACGGACAGGCGGTCGGCGATGGACAGGTCCTGGTCGGTGGTGACCTGCCCGGCCAGGGTGAGCAGTTCAGCCTTGGCTGTGGGGCTTTGTTCGCGCTTGGCCAGGAGTTGCAGGCGTTCGCCCAGGCGCAGCCGGGCCTTGTTCCAGACCGCGGGTTGTGCGGGCAGATCTTCGGACCGGGCCTGCTTGAGGGCGCGCGCGGGCGGCTCGGGCAGGCGCAGGGGTTCGGCCTCGGCCAGCTGCGGGCTGGCGGTCTCAGGGTGCTGGCTTGGGGCCAGCAGGTAGCGCCGGTTGTTCTGGCTCTTGCCGGTGGCGTACTCGTCGCGGATGGCCAGGAGCGACATGGCGCCGGTGCCGGACACGGACTCCACGTACTGGATGAGATCCAGGGCTTCGGCATGGCTGCCCACCACGCCCACGAGGCAGAGTTCGCCCTGCACGGCGCGGACCTCAACCCCGGCGTTCTTGTGCAGCAGGTAGCGGGCCAGGGCCAGGCGGGTGATGTTTTCCAGGTAGTTGTCGTTCTGCCCGGCATTGGGGTTTTCCAGGTCGCGCAGGCGCAGGACGCCCTTGACCTCGTCCACGCCGCGGACCTCTTTCAGGGTGCGGATGATGTGCTCGCGCTGGTCCTCGTTGTCGACCACGCCCACGGCAAAGATGTCGCCGTTGTAGGCATAGACCTGCACATCGGCGGCGCTGCGTTCGGTGAGCAGGGTGCTCTTGGCTTTCAGGGTGAGCATGTTGTCGCGCATGATGGTGTTCATGTCGCGCTCGTCGGCGGCCAGCTGGGCGCTGTTGAAGGCGCCCTTGACGCCGGTCATGGCCAGGGAGGCCGTCTGCGGCAGGGCAAACGAGCTCGCGGTGGTGAGGGCAAAGGGCAAAATGGCGCAGCCACCGGCGCAGAAGAGCAGCATACCGAGCAGCCCCAGGATCAGGGGCCGGGCGAAGGACCGGACATGGGTCCGGACATGGGTGCGGACGACACGGCTTCGGGTGCGGCAGGAGACTTCCATGCCTTGGCAACTGCAAACGACGCGCCAGGGGCAGCAATTGCCTGGTGCTCAAGGCCTGCAGGCCGTTATGGAGGGGGCGGGGGAGGGCCGGGCCGGCCCAAACGTCAGCTTGTCGACGCCGGGCGCCTGGTCCCGACGGTCTTGTGCGCGGTCTTGTTTTCGTACATGCGCCGGTCGGCCTCGCGCAGGACGCGCTCCAGCTCCTCCGGTGTCCGGGCCGTGGCCGCGCCCAGGGACAGGAGCACGGGGAAGGGGATGTTCAGGTGGTGGCAGGCCCCGAGTTCCGTGCAGATGCGCTCCAGGGACACGGCCACCGCCGCCTCGTCCGCGCCTGGCAGCAGCACCGCGAACTCGTCCCCGCCCAGGCGCGCCACCAGGTCGCCGGAGCGGAAGGCCTTGCTGAGTACCTCGGCTGCGGCCTTGATCAGGTCGTCGCCCGCGGCGTGGCCCAGGCTGTCGTTGACAGCCTTGAGCCCGTCCACGTCGGCCATGATGACGCTGATGGGCAGCTGGCGGCCCTGGGCGGCGCGTTGGAATTCGGCCTCGAAGTGGGCGCGGTTGTACAGGCCCGTCAGCGCGTCGTGGGTGGACACGAACACGAGCTGCTCTTCGTAGGTCTTGCGCTGGCTGATGTCCCGGGCCACCACGTGGAAGCCGCAGATGGTCCCGTCGTCCTCATTCACGGGATTGGACAGGATCTCGGCCCAGAAGCTGCCGCCGTCCTGGCGCAGGAGCGGCACCTCCACGCGCAGGGGTGCGGGGTTGCCGTCGCCCGCGATGGTGGCCAGGTAGTCCCGGCAGCGCTCCTGCATGAGCGCCACATGGTCCGGGTGCATGGCGCTCCACACGAGCTGGCCCAGGAGCTCCTTGTAATGGAAGCCGCGCATGCGCTCGTCGGCCGGGCTGACGTAGTTGAAGCGGTGGTCGGCGTCGAGCCGCCAGATGATGTCCGCCGAGTTCTCGGCCAGGAAGCGGTAGCGCTCCTCGCTCTCGCGCAGGGCACGGGCCGCCTGGTTGCGCTCGGTGATGTCCGTGACCACGCCGACGATGCCGCTGACCTGGCCCGCCGCGTCATGGGTGGCGGCCTTGCTGAATATGACGTCGTGCTGCTCGCCGTTGGCGTTGGTGAAGCTGTAGTCGTACACCTGGACGCCGTCCGCGGCCATGAGGGCCTCGTCCATCTCGCTATACTTGCGCGCGTCTTCCTCGCCGTAGAGGTCGAACACACCCCGGCCGATGAGCTCCGCCTTGGGGCGGCCGATGAAGGCGCTGAAGGCGTCGTTGCAGCCGGTGTAGATCCCGGCCCGGTCCTTGATGAAGATGGGGCTGGCCATGGCGTTGAGCAGGCCCTCGGTGATGGCGTTGGTCTCGCACAGGCGGGCCTGGATGCGCTCGTTCTCCTCCATGGCCAGCTTGAGGCGCAGGTTGCGCGTGGCCAGGTCGGCGATGAGCTTGGAGAAGGTGCTTATGTAGGAGACGATCTCCAGGGCGCGCGTGCGGCTGAGCACCGGCACCTCGTCCAGGGCGCTTAAGTATTCCGCCTCGTCGTAGCCGAACTCCCGGGCCTGGGCCGCGAAGTGTGCGCGGTCGCGGACGTCGGTGTCGTAGAAGAACTGGGTCAGGTAGTAGGTCGCCAGGTGGCGGCCCTCCACGAGCATGGGGATGGACAGGTGGCGCAGGCCGTTCCGGCAGAGGCTGTCCTGCACGGAGATCTCCTGGCCCGGCAGATGGATGCTGTTGCGGCTGAGCAGGCAGCGCTCGCGGCTCTGGGGGTGCAGGCGGTGGAACCCGGCGCAGATCAACTGCCAGCCTGCGCCCACCAGCACGCGGTCGTCACCGGCGTCCTTGATGCTGATGGCCACGCCGCAGGCCTTGTGGCAGGCCTCGGCCATGAGCCGGAGCTCGTGGCGGTCGATGAGGTCGGAGAGCTTGTAGTCCATACATCCCCATGTGGGCACTCCCTCCCCCGGCGTCAAGGCCAGGGCGCATGGGGCGCCAGTGCATTCCATACGCGAGGCAGAGGGATTCGTAAAGGCGGTATGGGGTTAAAGGTCGGCGGGTGCTGTCCGGGGGCTGGGCGCCTGCCCCAGCAGGCGTTTGTAGCGCTCGTGCTCGCTCAAGAGGCAGCCGCAGTACTGCTGGCGGTAGATGCCCCACTCCTTGGACAGGCGCACACCCTCAAGCAGGCCGGGCCGGAAGTCCTCGGGCAGGAAGGAGAGGCCCGGCCGCGCGTGGCGCGCGCCCACGGCCAGGATGGCCTTCTGGTTCTGGTAGCGGCTGTAGAGCAATGTGGTGGTGAACTGCGTGAAGCCCAGGCTGCGGGCCGCGCTGGCCGTGGCCGCCAGGCGGATCTCGTAGCACTGCGGGCAGCGCAGGGCCATCTTGTCCATGTCTGGCCCCAGGGCGGCCATGGCCGTGAGCCAGGGCCCGGGGTGCGCAACCTCGGGCTGCGTCTCGTCAGGCAGGATGACGGGCACGTCCAGGCGCTGGGCCACGGCAAGGATGCCCTCGCGGCGGCGCAGGTACTCGGAGAGCGGGTGGATGTTCGGGTTGAAGAAGTACAGGGTGGGCGCAAGGCCCAGGTCGCGCAGGCGCAGCACGGACATGATGCTGCACGGCCCGCAGCAGGCATGCAGCAGGATGGCGTTCTCCTGCTCGGGCGCGGAGGGCGGGGCAGATGGGCTTACGGGTCCGGGACCGGGCATGGTGTGTCTGGCTCTGTTGCGGATTGTTGTTCTTCCGTCGACACCGCCCGCCGGGCAGCGGCAGCGGAGCGGAAACCGGCCTGACGCCTGATCCCGGCCTCAAGCACCCTGTCAACCAACCATAGGATCACGAACAGCAGCAGGAGCGAGAATCCGTCCACGGTTCACCCCCCGGCGGCGCACCGCTCGGTTATGGCAGCTTGTGGTCCACGATGATCTCCACGCGGTTGTCCAGGCGCGCGCCCATTTCGGTCAAGAGTTCGCGCTTGTTGTTCAGCATGTAAATGGCCAGCTCCTGGCCCAGCGGCACCTGGAGTGGGTTGGGGCAGCCGGGGCGCCGCAGCAGGCGGTGGATGGTCTTCATGGCCTGCAGGGACTGCCACTCCAGGTTGCGCCGGATGCCCGTTCCGCCGCAGCAGGGGCAGGGCTCGGTGGACACGCTGATGGCCGAGGAGCCCAGGCGCTGGCGCACCAGCTCCATGAGCCCGAAGGGCGAGATGCCGGAGACGTCCGTGCGCGCGCGGTCGTTCTTCATGGCCTGGCGCACGACCTTCTCCACGTCGCGGGTGTGCTTGGGGTCCTTCATCTCGATGAAGTCGATGACGATCTGGCCGCCGATGTCGCGCAGTTTGAGCTGGCGCACGATCTCCTCGGCCGCTTCCATGTTCGTCTTGTGCGCCATCTTGGCGAAGCTCTGCTCCCCGCCGATCTTGCCGGAGTTGATGTCCACCGAGGTCAGGGCCTCGGTGTGGTCGAACACCAGCCGCCCGCCCGAGGGCAGGGTGACCTCGCGGGAGTAGATCTGCTCCACCTGCCGGGTCAGCCCGAAGCGCTCCCACATGGTCCGGTCGTGCTCGGCGTGCAGCTTGACCATGTTCGGGCTCTTGGGAAAGGCCAGGGCCACGTAGTCCCGGATCTGCTCAAAGGTCTCGGGGTCGTCCACCCAGACCTCGCTGACATCCTGGGTCAGGTAGTCGCGCGCGGCGCGCACAGCCAGGTCCAGCTCCTTGTAGACCAGCGCCGGGGCCTTCTCGGTCTGGGCCTTCTTCTTGATCTCGCCCCAGAGGCGGTGCAGGATCTTGTAGTCGCGCGTAAGCTCGGTCTTGGCGCGGCCGATGCCTGCGGTGCGCACGATGAGGCCCACGCCCTCGGGCGGGTTGATCTGGTCGATGCAGGACTTCAGGCGCTCGCGCTCCTTCTCGTCCTCGATCTTGCGGGAGACGCCCTGCTGGTCGCGGCCCAGGGTGTAGACGAAATAGCGGCCGGGCAGGGACAGGTAGCAGGAGACAAAGGCGCCCTTCTTGCCCGTGGGCTCCTTGACCACCTGGACGAGCACCTCCTGGCCGGGCTTGAGCACCTTCTGGATGAGCGGGAAGCGCGCGCCCTTCTTGAGCGGATAGCTGCCCAGGTAGTACTCGGGGTGCACCTCGTCGATCTGCAAAAAGCCGTTGCGCTCGGCGCCGTAGTTGATGAAGGCGGCCTGGAGCGCGGCGTCGATGTTGTGGATGTAGCCCTTGTAGATGTTGCCCTTGGTCTTGGCCTGATGCAGCATCTCCACGTAGTATTCCTGGACCGCGGCCTCCTCGGTCAGCACCACTTCCACCAGCTCATTCGGCAGCACGCCGATGAACATCTTCTTGTTGCCCTTTTTCTTGGCGGCAGCAGACTCCTTGGGCTCCGCAGAGGCCTTGGGCTCCTTGGCCGCACGGGCCGGGGCAGCCGTCCTGGACCCGGAGGGAGCCTTGGGTTCCTTCGCGGCCTGGCCCTCGGGTGCGGCCTTGGCCTCGGCGGACTTGCCGCGGCCGCGCCTGTTGCGGCCCTTGGGCTTGGCGGCGGCGGCTTCGCCGTCCATGACCGGAACTGTGGGGGATGCCGGGTGTACAGGGGGCGCTGGCTGAACCAGGGGGGCGCTGGCAATGCCCTCGGGGGCCGCTCCGGCGGCGCCCTCAGCGGCCTGGCCGCCCTTGCCGCGCCCGCGTCCGCGCCCGCGACCGCCGCGTCTGCCGCGCGAGCGCTTGGGCCGGCCCTCCTGGGGCTGGTCGCCGGAATGTTGGCTGCCAGAGTGCTGGTTGTCGTCGTGCTGGCTGCCAGGGTGCTGGCTGTCGGAGCCGGACGCTGTGCCGCCTGGACCTTCGGCCCGGGGCGGGGTGTCGTTGGAATCGCTCATGCAAAGAACCTCGAAAGCTAGAAATTTGGGAAGAAATTCGGGCCGTCCGCACATCGCGGACAGGCCGCCCGGGGCGCTGTCATGCGCTCCGGGCCTGGT
>Ga0007794_10000615_pt1 | contig 10931 bp, 10 predicted proteins | sample CryBogmetaGMA5M_FD_60365 | JGI IMG/M metagenome (GOLD analysis project Ga0007794, IMG submission 60365) | Freshwater microbial communities from Crystal Bog, Wisconsin, USA - MA5M | ecosystem: Environmental > Aquatic > Freshwater > Lake | place: Crystal Bog, Wisconsin, USA | collected 2009-07-06
GAGCATCCCTATGCCCGTGCCAGTGGTTCCATGAAGAATCACAACCGGTTCGCCAGCTGGATTGCCTAATGTTGTGTAGCCAATATTCAATGTGGAAACAACCTCGCCCGTATGAAAACGAAAATCTTTTGCCACCCATACGCCTGTTTTTTGATTCGGGAAGGTTTGGGCAATTGCGACAGGAGGCTGCACGTACAAAAATACAGACAAACAGAGTGTGATAAATCTAAACATGCTTACCCCTTTTCTAGCCAAAAAATTCCAAGTTAAGTCATTGTGGCGTCTATCGAGCAATCGGATTTATGGTTTTCGAGCTGCCATGATGTCAACCAACTCAGGCATCAGGAGCGTTCCCTTCCCTTCATCACAGGCCATCTTCAATGTGGCTTGAACGGCAGATGCCACCGTATGGTCGGCCTGCATGTTCTCAGCCATCTCGTTGTAGTAGCTCAAGTCCTTGAGCGCATTGGAGAGCGTGAAGCGCAAACCCGAGCTGTCTTGTTGGGTTAGAAATGGTTTGAGGCGTTCCAGCGCTGCGCCCCAACCGCCGCCTATCGTCAGCACATCGATGAATGTTTGTGCGTTGACGCCACTCACTTGTGCGCATGCCGCGGCTTCTGCCAACAAAGCCACAGAGCCGAGCGAGACATAGTTGTGTAGCAGCTTCATGCGATGCCCCGCTCCGACGGGCCCTGCATGCACGATGTTTTCAGCAAAGCACGCCAAGATGGGGCGGCAGCTGGCGAACAACTCAGCGTCGCCGCCCACCAATAAATTCAGCCGACCTTCGGCCGCTTCTTTAGGGGTTCGGGTCATGGGGGCGTCTAGAAAGAACCCGCCCTTGGCCATCACCGCCTGCGCAATTTTTTCCGTTGAAGCGGGCACGGCCGTGGAGCAGTCGATGACGGTGGTGCCAGGACGCATGCCGCTCAATACACCGTCTTCACCCAACAGCACGGCTTCGACTTGTGGCGTACCGGTGACACACAAGATGATGATGTCTGAATGTGCCGCAAGTGCTTGGGGTGTGAGGAAGGTCTGAACGCCTTGAGCAATCAAGGCGTCGATGGGTTGATTGCCTGCGTGCGCCAACACGGACAACGGGTGGCCGTGCTTGACCAAATTACTGGCAATGCCATGACCCATCATGCCAATGCCGATCATTCCGATTTTTTTCATGATTTATCCCTGCTGATGTAACCAACCCAAACCATCGTGTGTGCCATGAGCCACAGCACCCCTAGCGGGGCGGTATTCGCACCCGATCCAACCTTCCCAGCCGCAGGCGGCGGAAACTTCGTCAATCACAGCAAAGAGGTAGGGGTGGTTGAGTTCCCCCAAGTCTGGCTCGTGGCGCATTGGCACACCTGCGATTTGGAAATGACCGACGCGTCCTGTTGGCAGGTACTTGCGAATTTTGGTGGCTAAGTCGCCCTCCATGATTTGGCAGTGGTACAGGTCCATTTGTACTTTCAAATTCGGCGCACCAATGCGCTGAACGATGTTGTGCGCTTGTTCTTGGTAGTTCAAGAAGAAGCCAGGAATGTCTCGGGTGTTGATGGGTTCAATCAACACATCACAGCCTGTTTTTTGGGCTTGAGTTGCAGCCCATGCGATGTTTTGAATGTATGTTTTTTCTAACGTCTCGTGGTCTGCGCCTTTGGGCATCAAACCCGCCATGACATGGATGCGTGGGCAATCCAGCGTGTTGGCATAGTCCAAGGCTTTGAGGAATCCAGTTTGAAACTCGTTCTCGCGTCCGGGCAAGCAAGCCAAGCCACGTTCACCCGCGTCCCAATCACCGGGTGGGGCATTGAAGAGGACTTGTTGCAAGCCGTGGTCGTCTAGGCGTTGACGCAGAACTTTGGCATCAAAGGCGTAGGGGAATAAGTATTCGACAGCTGTGAATCCGTCTTTGGCGGCAGCGGCAAAGCGGTCAAGGAATTCGTGCTCGTTGTAGAGCATGCTGAGGTTGGCGGCAAAGCGTGGCATGGGCGTGTATTTGATTTAAGTAGGGGTTACCAAAGAGCGCCAAAGGTCGCTCTGAGTTCGTCAATGTGTGCGTCGCTCAAGGCGGTGGCCTTGCGGTCAGACATCAGCCAGAGTTTGGCCGTTTCTTCAAGTTCCTCGAGTACGGCGCTGGCTTCGGCTGGTGATTGGTGCCAGACCATCGGGCCGAGGCGTTCGAGCATCACTGCGCGAATGGTTTTTTGATTGGCTGTGCTTTGTGCGATGCGTTGCGCAACTTCGGTTGCAACGCCTGGAGCCCCCGGACGCTGATAGGCGATGAGTGGAACATGGCCAACTTTCATCACGTAGTAGGGGGTGATAGGGGGCAAGATGTCAGAGGGGGTCCACACGCCTGCAAGGGTGAGGCTTACCAAATTTGTGGCATGGGTGTGAATCACGCAGCGTGCTTGTGGGGTTGCTGCGTAAATGCTTTGGTGCACTGTCAAAGTTTTGGATGCACGTTGACCGCTGAGCTGTTCGCCGTTGGCGCTGACATGCGCGAGGGCATTCGCATTCAAGTTGCCCAGACATGCGTCGGTGGGCGTGATTAAAAAACTGCCGTCATCTAACTTGACGCTGATGTTGCCCGCGCTGGCATGCACATAGCCACGAGCGTAGAGCGAGGCGCCAATGCGACAAATTTCGTGACGGGATTCGTGTTCGTCCATGTTCATGCAGCTTTCAATAAAGAGAAAGATTTTGCAAAAAAATCATTCGTTCCGAAGTTGCCTGATTTGAGGGTTACGTGAACGGTGTCGTCACCACAGACCTTGGACGTGACCGATGTCCATGGCACACCCGGGTCAATTTGGGGGCCAATCACCATGCGTTCGACGTCGAGGGCTTGCACCACCGCGCCAGAAGTTTCACCACCGGCCACCACGAGTTGACGCACGCCAGCTTGCACCAAACCTTTGGCAATGTTGGAAAGAGCTTGCTCAACCAATTCGCCCGCATGCGCGACGCCCAACTGGTTTTGAATGGCTTTGACGGCGGTCGGTTCTGCGGTTGCATAAATCAGGACAGGGCCTTTTTTGAGTTGCGGAATGGCCCAGTCCAATGCTTGTTGAACCACGTCGGTGCCTGAAGCGATGGCCAATGGATCGACAGGGAAGGCCGGTTGCCCGGCTTGGCGCCAATGCAGCACTTGTGCGTTAGTCGCCACCGAGCAGCTGCCAGACACCACGGCTTGGTAGCCCTTGGCGGGGGGGAGCGTATCGGCGTGGGCATTGGCTTGCAGCAGGCCGCGCACTTTCCAGTTGTGGGGCAAGCCAATCGCCACACCCGAGCCCGCAGTGACGAGTGGCATGCCTGCCAAGGCTTCGCCCATGTTGTGCAGGTCTTGGTTGCTGGTGGCATCCATCACGGCGACGCCCACGCCTTCGGCTTGCAAAGCGAGGAAGCGGGCACGTATGGCATCGGGGCCAGCGGCGACGCACGACTGTTCGACGAGCCCGACTTTGCGCTGGGTTTGAGATTGCATGACACGCACGAGGTTGGCATCGGTCATGGGGGTCAAGGGATGGTGACGCATGCCGCTGTCCGACAACAAGACATCACCCACAAACAAGTGGCCTTTGAAAATGGTGCGGTTGTTTTCAGGGAAGGCTGGGCAAACAATGGTGAAGCCTTGGCCAGGACCGTAGATGGCATCCATCAAAGCTTCAGTCACTGGGCCGATGTTGCCTTTGGGTGTGGAGTCAAAGGTCGAGCAGTATTTGAAATAAATTTGCTCGACACCTTGTGCCTTGAGCCATGCATACGCTTGCAACGATTGGGCGATGGCTTCTTCTGCGGGAACGGTGCGTGACTTGAGTGCCACCACGATCGCGTCTGCATCAATGGCGTCTGCGTCCAAGGGGATACCAATGGTTTGCACCGTGCGCATGCCCGCGCGAACCAAGTTGTTGGCCAGGTCCGTTGCGCCTGTGAAATCGTCAGCAATGCAACCGAGCAACGGTTTTTTCGAAACGTGTGTCATCTGACTGAATTAGCTTTGGGGTAGCGCGATGCCGGGGAAGATTTTGATCACAGCAGCGTCATCTTCGCGGCCATGTCCAGCGCTTGAGGCTTGCATGAACATTTGATGTGCCGTTGCAGACAAGGGCAGCGGGAACTTGGTGGCGCGTGCGGTGTCCAGCACGAGGCCCAAATCTTTCACAAAAATGTCGACCGCGGACAGCGGTGTGTAGTCGCCCTTGAGCACGTGCGCCATTCGGTTTTCAAACATCCAGCTGTTGCCCGCGCTGTTGGTAATCACTTCATACAAGGCATCTGCCTCTACGCCTTCACGCAATCCCAGTGCCATGGCTTCGGCTGCGGCGGCAATGTGTACACCGGCCAGCAGTTGGTTGATGATTTTGACCTTGCTGCCGTAGCCCGCGCGATCGCCGAGTTTGTAAACCTTGGCGGCCATGCTTTCTAACGTGTTGCCTGCTTTGGCATAGGCAGCAGCTTGACCGGACGTCATCATGGTCATTTCACCGGATGCTGCTTTGGCGGCGCCTCCTGAAATGGGGGCATCCAAATACAGGAAGCCTAGATCGTTCAAGCGTTTCTCAAGAGCCACAGACCAGCTAGGTGCGACCGTGGAGCACATGATGAACAAGGTCCCTGGCTTCATGTGAGGCGCGGCGCCATGCTCACCAAACAAGATTTGCTCGGTTTGGTCTGCGTTGACGACGACACTGACGATGATGTCAGCGACTTGAGCTAATTCGGATGGCGTTTTGCAAGCTGTTCCGCCGTTCTTTGCGAAAGCTTCGGCCGCTTCGAGACGCACGTCGCACACGCTCACATGATGGCCTGCACGACGCAGCGAGCTGGCCATGCCGAGGCCCATCGCGCCAAGGCCAATCACGCCGACTGACAGCGGGGTTTGGTGGGTTGTTGTCATAAGTAGATCGTGTATTTACTGGAAGCCAAAGGCGTGGGGTGCCCATGTGCTCAGTGCAGGAATGAAGGTCAGGATGGCCAAGATGACGGCATGCGCGATCAGGAAGGGCTTGAGCTCTCGGGTGAGCGCATCCAACGGAACTTTGGAGACGTTCGATGTGACAAACAGCAAGCCTCCGACCGGCGGGGTGATCATGCCTAACGTCAAGTTGAAGATGACCACCATAGCGAAGTGAATGGGATCAATGCCAAGCTTGGCCGCCACGGGCGCCAAGATAGGTACCAAAATCATCACGCCTGGCAGTGGCTCAATGAAGATGCCAAAGATCAGCAAGAAGATGTTGACGGCGATCAAGAAGGTGAAGGCCGACATGTCCTGCGAGCCCATCCATTCAGCCAGCTTGATAGGCAGGCCATCGATGGTCAAGATCCATGCAAACGCATTGGACGTACCAATGATGATCAGCACCGAAGCAGTCATCAACGCAGAGCGAGACAAGATGTCAGGCACAGCTTTCCACTCTAGGGTGCGGTAAATCCACTTGCCGCAGACCAAGGCGTAGAACACCGCCACGACGGACGCTTCGGTCGGTGTGAACCAGCCCGCGCGCATGCCACCCAAAATAATCACAGGCAACATGAGAGCAGGGATGGCTTTCCAAGTGACCAGCATCTTCTCGGCGAAAGTTTCGTTGCCGGGAATGCCCTTGTAGTTACGCTGCTTGGAGACGTGCCAGTTGACGGCTGCCATGCCAGCCGCAATCAAAATGCCAGGGATGAAGCCCGCTACAAAGAGCGCACCAACAGACACGCGCTCATCTTGCAACGCATAAATGATCATGATGATGGAGGGCGGAATGATGGGGCCGACGATGGCGGTTGCCGCTGTGAGGGCCGCCGCATAAGAACGGTCGTAGCCGGCCTTGGCCATCATGCGAATCATCATGGAACCGGGCCCTGCAGCATCCGCCAAGGCGGAGCCTGAAATGCCAGAAAAGAAGGTGAGCGACACGACGTTGGTGTAGCCCAATCCGCCGCGCTTGTGGCCCACAAATTGGGCCGCAAACTTCAGCAGAACTTCGGTGAGTGAGCCGCCGCTCATGAGCTCGGCAGCCAAGATGAAGAATGGCACAGCCATCAAGGGGAAGCTGTCCACTCCTTCATAGGTTTGCTTGAGCAAAACGAAAAGTGGGAAGTCGGCGCCGAAGATCAGCGCTGTCAGGGTTGAGAAACCTAATGCAAACGCAACAGGTAAGCCTATCGTGAGATAAAAGCAGCAGCTGAGGAGGAGAATTAAACTGAGGCTCATAGGGATGCGCTGGCAGTAGCGTCGAAATGTGAATCGGATGCGAAGGTGCGTGTCAGCACGTAATCGCGAACAATGAGAAGCCAATGCGCGAGTAGCAAGACGCCACCGACGGGCATGGATGCATAGACCCATGACATAGAAATTTGTGTGGTGGGGGTCATTTGGAATTGCACGCGGTCCACATAGATCACGCCATACCAAACGATGAAACCAAAGAAGCCCGTCAACATCAGTGCGATCACAACGCGGACGGCGCGCGCCCAAGCTATGGGTAAGCTGTCTTGAAAGTTTTCAACCGCAATATGACCACCGTAGCGGAGCACGGGGCCTGCACCTAGGAACGTGAGCCAGACCATCAAATAACGAGCGACTTCTTCGGCCCATTCGATGGATTGGTTGGTGGAGTAGCGCAACACCACGTTGGCGAAGATGATGACCGCCATGGTGGCGAGCAATGCAATCATCACGCCGCGGTTGGCGGCCATGAGGTATTTTTCGAAAGATTTCATGGGGAGTCCCAAGTTCAGCAAGCCAGAGCTCTGGCTCGCTGAGAGGTGGTTGAAATGCCGATTACTTCACAGCCTGGATAGCCGCAATGTTGTCTGCACCAAATTCTTTGGCGTAGTTGGCGTAGGGTCCTTTGAGTGAGTCACGGAAGCTAGCGCCGTTCACATTTTTAACCACTTGCATGCCTTCGCGTTCGAGTTGCGCGATGCCGTTGGCTTCGTCGTCATTGACCTTTTTACGTGTCGCTGCAACGCTCTTGCTGGCGGCATCCATGAACACTTTTTTATCAGCTTCGCTGAGCTTGTTCATGATGCGCGGCGAACTGAGGATCAGGGCGGGTGAGTAGACATGGCCAGTCAAAGACAAATGTTTTTGCACTTGTGAGAACTTGGACGCCAAGATGACGGGGATGGGGTTTTCTTGGCCGTCAACCACACCTTGTTGCAAAGCACCAAACACTTCAGGAAACGCCATCGGCGTGGGTTGAATGCCAAAGGCGCGGTAGCCTTCCATGTGCACTTTGTTTTCCATGGTGCGCATTTTTAAACCATTGGCATCTGCGGCACTGACGATGGCGCGTTTGTTGTTTGTCATGTGACGGAAGCCGTTTTCACTCCAAGCCAAAGCCACCAAACCGTGGTTGTTGAATTTGGCCAACATGTCTTGACCAATCTTGCCGTCCAACACTTTGCGTGCGTGCGCATAGTCACGGAACAAGAAGGGGACATCCACAATTTTCATTTCCGGTACGAAGTTGCCGACGGGTCCGGTCGATGTGATGACGAAATCTTGCGTACCAATTTGCACAGCCTCGACTTCCTCGCGTTCGCCGCCCAGGGCGCTGGCAGGGTAGACCTGACATTTATAGCGACCTTGGGTGTTCTTTTCCACGTTTTCGCAGAACACGTTTGCGCCCACGTCGTAGTGCGAGCCTTTGGCCAGCACGTGACCAATTTTTAGAACGGTTTGAGCTTGCGTGGGAAAGGCAGCAAAAGCCGCTGTGGCAGCGAGGGCGATGACCCACTTTGAGCTGCGGAAATTCTTTGACATCTTGTCTCCTGAGGATTGTTGGCGTCAACCAGTTGGCTTCAATGCTGTCTGGTTGTACGACAAATTATCTTGGCTTAAAAGACGCTCTAAGCTAGGGGTAACCCTCGGAGGACGTTCTTATTCTTTGAGTTTTTTAACGTCTAAGTCTGCGCGCAATCGGTTCGCCAGTGCGAGTCCTTGGGAGCGCCAGAAGGCTGGGTCGGCATTGCCTATGCGTTTGGCCGCATTCACCATGTGTTGCGTGCCGGCTTGGCGTGCGGCCTTGGCGTCACCGGCTTCAATGGCTTGCACGATGGCCAGATGTTCGTCGCGCACATCGTCGCCTAGGTCTTTGCGTGTGGCTTCGTTGGCGCGCGTCACGCGCGTGGCGTTTTCAAGAAACTGGTTCAGGTACGCCAAGGTGTCTAAAAGAAACGGGTTGCCAGCCGCTTGTGCAATGGCCGCATGAAAAGCGACATCCTCGCTCACCCCGTCGCCGCCGTCAGCGACGGCCTTGTCTAGCGCCCGCATCGCTTGTTTGATTTTTTGGAGGTCTTTGGTGTTGTGACGTTCTGCGGCGAGGGCGGCTGACTCAGCTTCTAGTGCGCGTCGAACTTCGACAACTTTCAACACGGCATCCACGGATCCGTCGGGAATGAGTTTGAGTTTGCTTGCCTCGGGGGGCGGCGGCTCTTTGACAAAGGCGCCTGAGCCTTGGCGCGTTTCGATCAGCCCCAGAGTTTTTAAACGAGAAAAAGCTTCTCGTACGACCGTGCGGCTGACGCCGTGAATTTCCACCAAGGCGTTTTCGGTGGGTAACTTTTCGCCGGTCCTGAGCTTCTTGCTTCGAATGCTTTTTTCCAATGACTGGGCTAGCTTTTCAGAGAGCGAAGCGCCTAGTTGAATTCGAGGCATAAATGATGGCGTGGGCTTGAGGGTGTGATCGGGTTGAGACTAAATTAAATCATATGCCACAAACACGTCGTCAAAAATTACGATTTTTAGTAGGACGTGACTTAGCGCATAGACAGACGTGTGCAATGAAGGTAGATTGATTTTCTTGTCTACGACTTTGGGTTTTTACGCATGATGAACTGGCTTTTGCATCCCACACGATTTCTGTTTTTCACAGGCAAGGGGGGAGTCGGTAAAACATCGCTGTCTGCTGCGACGGCCATTTATTTGGCGGATGCAGGTAAGCGTGTTTTGTTGGTGAGTACGGACGCAGCCTCTAATTTGGATGAGATGTTGGGCGTTACGCTAAGCAACCATCCCACGGATGTGCCCGGTGTGGTGGGTCTCTCGTTACTCAATATTGACCCCGATGATGCGGCACAGGCATATCGTCTGCGCGTGTTGGATCAAATGGGCGTTGAGGCAAGTGAGCAAGAGCGCTCCACTGTGTTGGAGCAACTCTCAGGGGCTTGCACGACCGAAATCGCTTCCTTTGATGAGTTTTCAAGTTTATTGGCTGATCAGGCCGAACCCTACGATCACGTTGTGTTTGACACAGCACCCAGTGGACACACGTTGCGACTTTTGAGTTTGCCCAAAGCTTGGAGTGGCTTTTTGGCCGGTAATGACCGTGGCGCTTCTTGCCTCGGGCCTCATTCCGGTTTAAAGATGCAAGAGGAGCGGTTCAATCAAGCCTTGCGCGCCCTGAGTGATTCAAGTTTGACCTCGGTGATGTTGGTGGCAAGGCCTGAAGGTAGCGCCTTGTCTGAAGCGGCGCGCACGAGTGAGGAGTTAAGGGTACTTGGGTTGTCGAACCAGCGCCTGATTGTCAATGGCGTGTTCCATCGAACGATGAGGGAAGACAAAATTGCGCAAGCCATTGAAGAGCAGGGACGTCTTGCCATGCGGCATATGCCTTTGGCTTTGCAGGGGTTGCCCATTGAGGAGGTTCCCTTGCGCTGTTTGGATTCGGTGGGTTTGCCTGCTTTGCGGGCCTTGTTGTCGGACTCGCCTTCTGAGCTGACGCCTGTCTTGACGGCTTCAGTCGACATGAATACCCCTCACTTGGCCGCGCTGGTTGCCGAATTGGCAAAGCAAGATCAAGGGTTGATCATGGTGATGGGCAAGGGCGGTGTGGGTAAAACTACGGTCGCTGCAGCTTTGGCTTTGGGTTTGGTGCAATTGGGGAAATCAGTGCATCTCAGCACTACGGATCCAGCGGCACATGTGTCACAAACCTTGGGCGGGGCCGTTGCAGGTTTGCAAGTCAGCCGCATTGACCCAAAGGTCGAGACCCAAAAATACATCGACAAGATCATGTCTGCCAAAAGCGCGGGTTTGGATGACAACGAAAAGGCCTTGTTGTTGGAAGACTTGCAATCCCCATGCACCGAAGAGGTGGCTGTGTTTCATGCCTTCTCGCATATCGTGGCGCAAGCGCAGAGGGGGTTCGTTGTGCTGGATACGGCGCCCACGGGACACTCTTTGTTGCTGATGGATGCTGCCGGCGCTTACCACCGACAAATGCTCAGCACGTTTGAAAAGCGGGCTGGCAGTTCGGTGAACTTGGTGACGCCGCTGATGCGAATGCAAGATCCCAATTACACACGGATCATTCTGGTCACCTTGCCGGAGGTGACGCCGGTGTCACAAGCGGCCGCGCTCCAGGCCGATTTGAGGCGCGCCAAGATTGAGCCCTATGCGTGGGTGATGAACCGATCGGTGTTGGCGGCGAAGCCGCAAGACCCGTTGCTGCTGTCGAGGCTTGAAGGAGAGAGGAAGCAAATGCAACGCATCGCCAATGGTTTGTCAGAACGACTTTTCGTGATTCCATTTTTAGCTCATCCTCCCGTTGGGGTTGGTGCTTTGACCGCCTTGTTGGCTTCGTGAGGGTGCCTGTTGTGCCAAATACTTCGCCCTTTGGTTTGACCCAAGCACAGGCAAAGCAACAGCTGATGTTGGATGGCCCGAATGAATTGGAGGCGACGCACAGACGCACATTTTTACGACGGCTTGTGGGCTTGTTGCGCGAGCCCATGTTTGCCTTGTTGGTCTTGGCTGCATCGCTTTATCTCCTGCTCGGTGATTTAACCGAAGGCGCGACGCTGTTTGTCTTTGTCTTGGCTGTGATTGCGTTCACGTTTTATCAGGAGGGTAAATCTGAGGCGGCGATCGATGCGCTGCGTCAATTGAGTCAGCCCTATGCCCAAGTGGTGCGTGATGGAGA
>Ga0007794_10000616_pt1 | contig 10920 bp, 10 predicted proteins | sample CryBogmetaGMA5M_FD_60365 | JGI IMG/M metagenome (GOLD analysis project Ga0007794, IMG submission 60365) | Freshwater microbial communities from Crystal Bog, Wisconsin, USA - MA5M | ecosystem: Environmental > Aquatic > Freshwater > Lake | place: Crystal Bog, Wisconsin, USA | collected 2009-07-06
GCCTGAAACAGTAAACCTACTCCCACAATTAAGGAACTCGCCGGAGGCCCTTAATGCTGACGTCAGGGTGGAGAGACGAATAAAAAAACGGGGCACCATAAAGGTGCCCCGTTTTTTTTATTGGTGCCGGTTGCCACTGCTCCAGAGGGAGTACTTCCGGTCTTCCTTTAGCACGTGCTGCAGCAGCCACTCTCCCAGTACGACAATCAGATCGCTCATGATTTCCAGATCATTATCGCCGTGCTTTTTCCGAAACAGCTCAATTTTATTGGTAAACTCCCTGTGTTCCCCGATGTGGCGGATGATGTTGGGAAATCCCTGCTCCAGCATGTACTGTTCTTCCGCTGAGAAGTGAAGCCTTGTGTACGCTGACAGCTCATCGATTCTGGGAAGAACTGAGCCGACGTCCGGTGAGTTCATGACGTGTTCATAGAGTGAATTGAGAATGGCAAAAAGATTCCTGTGATGCTCGTCAAGTTCTGTTTGCTGTACCGAATATTCCGGTTTCCAGGGGAATAATGTCATGCGGGAATACCTCACATTTCATACAGTTCTACAGATTCCACGGTACATAGCGGTACGGGTACCGCCGGTCATGCAGCCCGGTGGATAATTGCCGGCCCGTGCTGCACCGTCCGGGCGTAATGAATCGCTGGTGCACCGAATGCCATGACATAGCCGATCAGGTGGTCATCGGGGATGCCGAGGCGACTGCGGGTTTCCGGAAGGAGATCGGTGATGGCCCACTTGGCAAGGCCGTCCCACACGGTTCCAACACCGTTTGCCTGGGCAAAAAGCTCAAAATAGGAAAGGGCAATCATGCAGTCCTGCATTGGAGACGCAACGCTGTGCGGCACTGAGGCAATAAGCAGGTGCGGTGCGCCTCGGAAAATAATATCTATCCCGTCCTCCTCCCACATCTGCACAAAACCGGCGAAAAACTCCATCCCGGCCGGGATGGCATTATCCTGTACAAGGCGGGCCAGCCCGGACATGACGTCGTCGCGCAGCTTCGCCAGCTTCTCCCGGTCATCAACCACAGTGAATCGAACCTGTCGCGAATTTATGCCGGTCGGTGCGTGCCAGGCGACTTCCAGAAGCCGCTGTATCAGCGCCGGGTCCAGATTTTCCTCTTTGTAGCGTCGTACGGAGCGGCGTCCTTTTATCAAGGTTTCAAGTGCAACGGGATCCGGGAAACCGCTGGTCAAAGGCCGGCTGTCGGCCGGTTTGAGTCCCAGAATTGAGACGGATCCCGTGGGGCAGACCGCAAGACAGTGCTGGCACTTGTAACAGGTCGCCTCTTTTTCCGGAGCGATGGCGGGATACCCGGCGGTCATGGCGATGATCATTGCCGGGCAGTCGGTGACGCACAGGCCGCATTTGGTACAGCTTTCTTTGTTAACGATGAAGTCGAGCATAGTGATGGTTCTCCTGGAGTAGTAGCCGTTATAGTTCTGATACAAAGTTCAATTCCATTGCCTATTTTACAAAAGTACCCCGGTGGTACTCCTCGAAGGCGGTCCTCAACTCCTCCCGGCTGTTCATTACGATCGGTCCCTGCCAGGCCACCGGTTCACCAAGCGGTTTCCCGGACAGAAGTAAGAAACGACACAGCTGGCTGGTGGCCGTAATACTCACCCGGTCACCGGTATTTTCGTAAAGGACGGCGTGCTCCGGGAGAATTGTTTGCTCTGACTGCTGATCGAACAGGGCAGCACCGGCCAGAACATAGGTCAGGACGGTGTAGCCATCTTTTACCGGCAGCGTGAAATGTGTGCCGGGCGGCATCGTAACATCAAGCAGCAACGGATCGATAACAATCTCCCTGACCGGCCCCTGCACTCCTCCCACTTCTCCGCTGATAATCTTTACCGTTACACCGCCTTCCAGCGTCACCTCCGGAATATCGGCCGCTTTGATGTCACGGTAGCGCGGCGGCATCATTTTCAGCGCAGCGGGGAGATTGGCCCAGAGCTGAAAGCCCCACATGGTCCCGGTCGGGCTTTTTTGCGGCATCTCCTGGTGAATGACGCCGCTGCCGGCGGTCATCCACTGCACGTCACCGGCGCCGATGATCCCGCTGTTCCCCATGCTGTCGCCATGCTCGACCTGCCCTTCCAGGAGGTACGTTATGGTCTCGATCCCCCGATGGGGATGCCAGGGAAAACCGGCCAGATATTCTGCCGGATCAGAGGTGTGAAAGTCATCCAGCATCAGGAATGGATCGAGGAGAGGCACCTGGTGGTAGCCGAAGGCGCGTTTGAGGTGAACACCGGCACCTTCGATCGTTGCGGTGGCGGATAAAATGGATTTTATTTTCCGTGCTGAAGTCATGTATTTCTCCGGTCTAGGCGGTGTGTCAGCTTTGATACGTCATGCACAAGTAAACCCCGGCTCACTGCAAGAAAATGATGTACTCGCCCTGTGCATCTGTGTACTGTATGCCGAAATTTCAATGGCGCCGATTATGGCCGTTTTTAGCAACTATTTCAACCTCTGGAGAGTCAAATTGGTTAATAAGATCAGATTGCTCATAAGTCTCCTGTTCCTGACAACCATCCTGGCGACAACCCCTGTTCTGGCTGCAGAACCGGGCGCCGGCGAACCGCCGGACGGGTGGAAGGTTTCCGCCGGGGGGGCACTGATTGTTGCTCCGGCCTTTAGTGGTGCAAAAAACTACAGTTTGCTCGCGGTTCCGGATCTGCGTGTGGTCTACAAGGATCTGTTCTTTGTCAACATCAGGGACGGTATCGGTTATTCGCTGGTGAATCAGGGGGGGTGGCGGATCGGCCCGTCGGTGACCTATACCTTCCGCCGTTCTGAAAAAGATGGAGGATCAATTTTCCAGATTTCCGGTGGTCACAAGAACACCCTGGTCGGGCTGGGCGACGTCCCCGGAACCGTTTCTCTGGGAGGCTTTGCCGAATATTCCCTGAAACCGTACCGGGTCCGGCTGGAGCTCCATCAGGGGGTCACCGGGCACCGGGGGCTGTTTGGCGAGGTGAGGGGCAGTTACCATGGCGTGGTGAAGTTTGCCGGCCCTCCGCTGATCTATTCTTTCGGCCCGCACGTCCGCTTCGGCGATCAAACCTATACCAATGCCTATTGGGGGATCACTCAGGAACAGTCGGCACGTAGTGGTCTTGAGCAGTACCATGCTGATGCCGGCATTACCGCCTATGGTATCAACGGATTCACCATGGTGCCGCTGACAAAGGCTGTTTCAGTTTCCATCATTGCGGGGCTTGAGCGTCTGGCACCGCCGGTTGCCAATTCTTCGCTGGTCCGGGATCGCGGTTCAGCAAACCAGGCCATGGGGGGAGTCATTGTCAGCTACGGTTTTTAAGCTCCCGAATATCTGCCATTAACCGGACAACGGCGAGTTCCTTCGCCTTTGCTTCCACATCAACGGTCATTTCCCGCTCCAGCCAGCATTCAGGAATGTCACCCGGATCTATGTAATCGGCGTGCGGCTTTGGCTTGCCGCCCCCCCAGCCACCTCGTGGCGATGAAATGTGGCAGTACTGCCGTTTTCCGGCAGCCTGCCAGGTGACTCCCGCCCGTTCCGTCGCTTCTTCCACGGTCAGATTGTCCCGATTGCAGCGGTGATGGTGTACGTCGTACACCAGCGGGATGGAGAGCTGCTCACAAAGCGGCAGCAGATCTTCCGGCGTATAGCTGTTGTCATCATTTTCAAGCGTCAGGCGGCTGCGTACGGTGTCATCCAAGCTGCCAAACACCTCCGCAAAGCGCTTCAGCGCCCCCTGCTTGTCGCCATACACCCCTCCACCATGAATGTTGATTACATCGGCACCAACTGCCACTGCCAACTTCGCCTGATATTTCAGCTCCTTAACGGAGTTGGCGACCACCTCAGGGTGTGGTGATGACAGCACGACAAACTGGTCCGGGTGAAAACTCAGCCGTATTTCCGCCCGTGCTGCAAAAATCCGGCACTCTTCCAGAGTGCGGCTGATAGATGCTCCCTCCGGTAAATCGTTCAGTGTGTAGCCGGCCTCCGGGTGCGTCATGCGCGGGAAGAGCGGCGACATGATCCGGAACGCGCCGATGCCCAAGCGATCAACCGCTTCCAGCGCCAGCAGCAGGCTCCCTGCGTTGTGCTGGCAGATTTCGGAAAGCTTGAGCAGTTGGTGGTCGCGAGGCAGCGGTGACAGGGTTTTTACGGTGGTGGTCCGGAAAAAAACCGCTTCATTTTTGAATAGGCAGCAGAGTCCGAAGTGGAACACGGATACCTCTCTTTCCAGGTGTTATCTGGTGTTCAGTGGTTACATTTATAGCAGTCTATGCTACTCTCTGTATCAATTATTTATATACGATTACCAGAACACGACGCTTTGGCCGCAGGAGGAACACCATGCCGGAAAATCTGTTGATTCCATCGGTTGATCTGAGGATAGGCTCTCTGGAGGAGTACAATCGCAGGCAAAAGGAAAAGGCGGCGTTTCAGCATAGAAAGCCGAAACCGCGTCCTTGTATTACCATTTCACGTGAATTTGGCTGTGAGGGGTATCTGGTGGCGGAGCGACTGCGTGAGCTCATGATGCAGAGAACCGGCGACGAATGGGTCCTGATCGATAAGGCCATTTTGGAAGAGGTGTCCCGGCGCCATAATATCTCTGAAGAGATTTTGCAGGCTCTTGGAGAGAACAACCGGATCATGAACGATATTCTGGCAACCTTTTCACCCCGCTGGAAGAGCGACCAGGATTATTTCCGCCTGCTTTCCCGTCATGTCGTGGCACTGGCGGAACAGGGGAATGTCATCATCTCCGAATTGGGGGGGGCGATTATTACCCGGCATATCGAATGTTCATACCACTTCAGGATATACGGTTCCGAGGCTTTCAAGACATCTTCGCTTTCCCGCAGGCTGAACACATCGGCTGAGGCCGCTGTAAAATTGATGCACCGGCAGCAGAAAGTCCGCGACCATTTTAACAAAGCGTTTCTCGACCGGGATGATCTTGATCCCTCGCTGTACCATATGCTGCTGAATAATGATCGTAGTACGGCGGGAGCCATTGCCCATACGATTGCTGATTTTGTCTGCGCCCGGCAGGCGGAGCATCACCCGTGACGCAGCCTATCTTGGTCGGCATCAGCGCCTGTTTGCTGGGTGAGCAGGTTCGTTATGACGGCGGTCACAAACGCGACCGCTATATTACGGAGACGCTGGGGGAATATTTCAGTTTTATGCCGGTATGTCCCGAGGTGGGATGCGGGCTGCCGATCCCCCGGGAGGCCATGCGGCTTGAAGGCGATCCGGTTGCCCCCCGCCTTGTGACCCGCCGGACAGGCATCGATCTGACCAAACAGATGCTGGCCTTTTGTGCGGCAAAGGTTGATGAGCTGGAACAGGCGGGGCTGTGCGGATTTATCTTCAAAAAGGATTCACCCAGTTCCGGGCTGTTCCGGGTCAAGGTGTACAACAACGGGCAGGCGCAAAAAAACGGCAGTGGTCTGTTTGCCGCCGCCATGGTCCGCCGCTTCCCGCTGCTGCCGATGGAGGAGGAAGGGCGGCTGAATGATCCTGAAATCCGTGAAAATTTTATCGAGAGAATCTTCAGCTATCGCCGCTGGAAGGATTTTCTGGCGGCAGCCCCTTCGGTCGGCCGTCTGGTTGCGTTTCATACCGCCCACAAACTGCTCATGATGGCTCACAGTCCTGCGGTGTACCGTGAAATGGGAACTTTGGTGGGACACGCCGCAGAACTGCCGCTAACAGATCTGCTGTGCCGCTATGAAGCACTCTTTATGAAAGGGATTGCCTTTCACGCAACTGTCAAAAAAAACACCAACGTATTGCAGCATATCATGGGGTACTTCAAGCGGCAGCTTTCTGCCGATGAGAAAGTGGAGCTGCTGGAGGTTATCGGCCGATACCACGATCACCTGCTCCCGCTGATTGTTCCCATGACTCTGCTCAGCCACTACATCAATAAATACGATCAGCAGTACCTGAAGGGACAGGTCTATCTCAACCCCCATCCGTCACAACTCATGCTGCGTAACCGTGTATAGGAGTCAAACCGGCTCCTGATCCAATAATTCACCTGAAATCTCCTTGACAAAAACAGGGGCGCTTATTACCTTGAACCTATTGGCACTCACCTGTTACGAGTGCTATTTTTTTGGGGTAGTCATATGGATATGGATCTTTCCGCACGCAGTAGACAGATACTTGAAGCAATTATTGAGGACTATATTGCGACCGCCGAACCGGTCGGCAGCAGTTCTGTCGCGCGTCGCCACGCCCTGACGCTGTCCTCGGCAACCGTTCGCAGTGTCATGGCCAATCTGGAAGAGAGGGGGCTCCTGACATCGCCGCATACCTCGGCCGGCCGGATTCCAACTGAAAAGGCGTACCGCATTTATGTCGATTCACTGATCGCCCTGCGTCAGGTGAGCCGTGATGAAAAACGCCAGATCATCAGTCACTGCCGGCAGGCCGGTATCGGGCTGTCAGGCATCCTGAAAGAGACCAGCCGGACATTGTCACAGCTCTCCAACTATATGGGTATCGTGGTTGCCCCCAGCTTTACCGCCGATGTTTTCCGCCATATTGAGTTTATTCGTATCGGCCACCGCAAAATTCTCGCCATCCTGGTTTCCAGCAAAGGCGCACTGCAGAACCGCCTGATCGAGACGGAAGAGGATTATGCGCTTGAGGATCTGATCCGTATGGGTAACTACCTGAACGACAGGATGCAGGGGTTGACAATCACGCAGGTGCGCGAACAGATTCTGGCGGAGATGTCTTCTGAAAAGGCGCAGTATGACCAGCTCATGTCCCGCGCCCTGAAGATCAGCGAGCAGGTGGTGAGAGTGGAAGGGGACGAGATTTTTGTCGAAGGGCAGGCCCGCATCCTTGACCAGCCTGAATTCAGTGATGCCGGCCGCATGAAGGAGATCTATCAGGCCTTCGAACAGAAAGGGCAGCTGGTTCAGTTATTGTCCCGCTGTATGAATGCAGACGGGGTACAGATTTATATCGGTGCGGAAACATCGCTCAGCCAGTCCGCCGGCATCAGTCTGATCACCTCCCGCTTTGTTACCAGCAGCAATACCGTTGGCATGGTGGGGGTTATCGGCCCGACCCGCATGGGCTATTCAAGCGTCATACCGATTGTGGATTACACCGCACGAATGGTAAGTAAACTGCTCAGTGAAGTTTAACTCTAACAGGATCAGTACGTTAGCTTCAGACGTACTAACAAATCTGCTAAAAGGACATCAAGCCATGAAACACAAGGATATGGTAGAAAACGAAGAAACTGAAGAAGGTGTTGGGGAAGAAAATGCTCAAAACAGCACCCCCTCGGAAGCCGGATCGACTCTTGAAGAACAACTGGCGGCCAAGGAAAAGGAGGCCCGTGAAAACTGGGATCGCTTTCTGCGGGAACGGGCTGACCTGGAAAACTATCGCAAGCGGGTAGGGCGCGAGAAGGAAGAGCTGCTGAATTACGGCAATAAGTCCCTGCTGGAGGAGATCCTGCCGATTATCGATAACCTGGAGCGGGCTCTGGCACACGGATCTGAGGATGATCTGGGCGCTGTGATTGAGGGGGTCCGTATGACCCATGCCATGCTGCTGACCGCACTGAAAAAATTCAACGTTACCCCGATTGAAGCCGTTGGCGCTCCTTTTGATTCGGCTTTTCATCAGGCCATGGCCCAGGTCCCGACTGATGAGCACGAACCAAATACGGTCGTTGAGGAGTATCAGAGGGGCTACATGCTGAAAGACCGTTTGCTGCGCCCGTCCATGGTGACGGTGGCAACGCCGGTAAAGTAGATTTCACCAAAATACAAAATAATTTTCCCGAGACCTTGTTTTTTATAAATACGATGAATATCTTGATCACAGAGTATCCAATAAGGAGGATTAAACATCATGAGTAAAGTAATCGGAATCGACCTGGGAACAACCAACTCCTGCGTCTCAATTATGGAGGGTGGTGAACCGGTTGTTATTGCCAACTCCGAGGGGGGACGTACAACACCTTCAATGGTTGCCATTTCCGACAGCGGCGAGCGTCTGGTCGGCCAGCAGGCCAAGCGTCAGGCGGTCACCAACCCGGAAAATACCCTCTACGCCATCAAGCGTCTGATCGGCCGTAAATTTGATTCGGAAGCGGTGCGGAAGGATATCGCCATTTCCCCGTTTAAAATTGTCAAAGCGGATAACGGTGATGCCTGGGTTGAGGTTCGCGACAAGCGCTACTCCGCCCCGGAAATATCAGCCATGATCCTGCAAAAAATGAAAAAAACTGCCGAAGACTATCTGGGCACGACGGTTACTGACGCGGTTATCACCGTGCCTGCTTACTTTGACGATTCCCAGCGTCAGGCAACCAAAGATGCCGGTAAAATTGCCGGTCTGAATGTTCTGCGCATTATCAACGAGCCGACCGCCGCAGCGCTGGCATACGGTCTGGACAAGAAAAAAGACGAAAAAATTGCCGTATTCGACCTGGGAGGCGGAACATTCGACGTTTCCATTCTCGAACTGGGCGACGGTGTGTTCGAGGTTAAATCAACCAATGGCGACACGTTCCTGGGTGGCGAGGATTTTGACCAGCTGATTATCGACTGGATCGCCGATGAGTTTAAAAAAGATCAGGGCATTAACCTGCGCGGCGACAAAATGGCACTGCAGCGTCTAAAAGAGGCTGCTGAAAAAGCCAAGTGCGAGCTTTCCACTTCCATGGAAACCGATATCAACCTCCCCTTCATTACTGCCGATGCTACCGGGCCGAAACATCTGACCCTGAAACTGTCCCGGGCAAAGCTGGAGTCAATCTGTGCCGAACTGCTGGGGAAACTCGAAGGCCCCTGCCGTACCGCTCTGAAAGATGCAGGTCTCTCCATCGGCCAGATCGACGAAGTTATTCTGGTTGGCGGTATGACCCGTATGCCGGCTGTGCAGAAAAAGGTTGAAGAGATCTTTGGCAAAGTGCCAAACAAGGGTGTCAACCCGGATGAGGTTGTTGCCATCGGCGCCGGTATCCAGGGCGGCGTTCTGCGCGGCGACGTTAAAGACGTGCTGCTGCTTGATGTTACGCCGCTTTCCCTTGGTATTGAAACGCTGGGCAGCGTCATGACCAAACTGATTGAAAAAAATACCACGATCCCCTGCCGCAAAAGTCAGGTCTTTTCTACTGCGGCTGACAACCAGCCGGCAGTTTCCATCCATGTTCTGCAGGGTGAACGTGAAATGGCCCGGGACAACAAGACGCTCGGCAACTTTGAGCTTTCCGGCATCCCCTCCGCTCCGCGCGGCCTGCCACAAATCGAAGTGACATTTGATATTGATGCCAACGGCATCGTCCACGTATCCGCCAAGGATCTGGGGACCGGCAAAGAGCAGTCAATCAGCATTACCGCATCATCCGGCCTTTCCAAGGAAGAGGTTGAAAAAATGGTGCGCGATGCAGAGACTCACGCCGACGAAGACAAGAAAAAACGGGAAGCTGTTGAGGCCCGTAACCATGCTGATAGTATGGTGTACACTACGGAAAAATCGCTGAAAGATTTCGGCGATAAAATAGATGCCGTTGAAAAAGGCACCATTGAGAATAAACTGGCTGAATTGAAGAAACTCATGGAAGGTGAAGACGCAGAAGCTATTAAAAAAGCGACTGAGGAACTTGCCCAGGCTTCCCACAAGCTTGCCGAGGCAGCATACGCCAAGAAAGAAGGGGGCGAGGGAGAAGCTGAAGCCGGAGCCGGAGCCGGACACGCTTCAGCCAAGCCGAAAGATGATAAGGTCGTCGATGCCGATTTTGAAGAGGTTAAGGACGAAAAAAAATAGTCCTGTAACTTCACCGGTTCAGCACTGTAGGGGCGGGTTTTACATCCGCCCCTACACGCATTTCAAGAGATAAAGGGACTTATTGTGGCAAATGGCGATAAACGTGATTATTACGAGGTACTTGAGGTACATCGCAACGGATCTGAGATAGAGATAAAAAAAGCTTTCCGGAAGGTGGCGCTCCAGTTTCATCCTGATAAAAATCCGGGTGACAAAGCGTCCGAAGAGAAGTTCAAAGAAGCTTCCGAAGCGTATGAAATATTGTCTGACCCGCAGAAACGCGCCCAGTACGACCAGTTTGGTCATGCAGGAGTGTCCGGGGCGGGCGGCTTTTCGGGCGGCGGTTTCGGCGGGTTTGGCGCGGGAACTCCGTTTGGTGATATTTTCGGCGATATTTTCGGGGATATCTTCGGTGGTGGTGCCGGTGCCGGCCGTGGCCGCTCTCAGGGGCGGCGGGGTGACGACCTGCTCTACAATATGGAAATCAGCTTCGAAGAAGCCGCGTTCGGCATTGAGAAAAAGATCGAAGTTCCTTTTGCCAAACGGTGCGGCACTTGTAATGGTTCCGGCTCAAAACCGGGTACAGACCCCAAGGCCTGTCCAACCTGTCGCGGTGCCGGCCAGGTCCGTTATCAGCAAGGGTTTTTCAGCGTCAGCAAAACCTGCGGACAGTGTAACGGCGAAGGCAAGATTGTGGAACACCCCTGCCCGGACTGCCGCGGCAAAGGGAGTACCAAGGCTACCAAAACGCTTTCTGTCAAAATCCCCGGCGGAGTTTCAACAGGAACACGGCTGAAGGTTACCGGTGAAGGCGGGCAGGGTAAAGGGGGCCCCAACGGTGATCTGTTTGTTGCTCTCAGTGTCAAAGAGCACGCACTTTTCCAGCGTGAAGACAATAATGTGATCTGTGAAATCCCGATCAGTTTTATTCAGGCTTCCCTTGGTTGTGAATTTGATGTGCCGACCCTCGACGGCAAGGTCGCCATGAAAATCCCCGAAGGAACCCAATCCGGCAAAGTCTATCGTCTGAAGGGGAAGGGCATCCCGTCGCTGCAGGGGTACGGTCGCGGCGACCAGTTGGTGAT
>Ga0007794_10000617_pt1 | contig 10919 bp, 14 predicted proteins | sample CryBogmetaGMA5M_FD_60365 | JGI IMG/M metagenome (GOLD analysis project Ga0007794, IMG submission 60365) | Freshwater microbial communities from Crystal Bog, Wisconsin, USA - MA5M | ecosystem: Environmental > Aquatic > Freshwater > Lake | place: Crystal Bog, Wisconsin, USA | collected 2009-07-06
TTACTAACATATATGATAGCTGGGGGAGTTACGTTGATTTGACAATTGACGAATTATTATCTCATGACAAATCATTTTGGCAATCATTGATACTTAAAAGAAATTTAATAGTATTTAAGGGATTGCCTACTAATTTATCAGACGTTGATTTGTATGATTTAAGTTTAAAATTTGGAAAAGTTTGGTCCAAAGATATCTATGCATTGCCTTTCATTAGTAATGGGACAGATAAAACAATTAATTCAATCAGTGATAAACCAGTCAGTCATTTTAAATCTGGCAATAATTATTTTTCTAGTAAAGAAATGAAATATCACGCTGATATGGTACATGTCAATGAGTATAGTTACCCTGGCAGAGCATTATATATGTTTAAAAATTCTGTTGATTTGTCTGGGATAACTACTTGGCTTAATCTTGAATTGGGATGGGAACAATGCACGAAAGAAGAAAAAACATTGTTCGATGAATATGAAATTGTCATGCAAGATATGTATGTAGCTGAGACTAGATTGGAAAAATTTCCTTTTCTTAAAATTAATCCCAAGACCGGCAAAATAAGTCCACTTGTCAATTGTTGCTACCATGGCCCGTTAGAAAAAAATAGAGCATGGATTCATCATGCTGAGAAAAACGGCGTTGCACTATCATACAAAGATACTCTGACGTTCGTTGAGAGCGTGTACAGTCTGTTAGAAAGCAAACTTAACACATTGTATGAACATACTTGGACCGTTGGCGATCTGATCGTTTATGACAATTGGTTCAATGTACATAAACGAACTAGTGTAAACGAGTCTGATGTCAGCGAACGTATTCTTAAAAGAACAACTTTCAATTTTGACTGAGAATCTATCATGATCATAAACACTGTTAATCGCCACGAATTAAATTCAGACAAAATTATGCATTCTTTAATTGATCCAGACAACGTAGATGAATGGGCAGTCAGATACATATGGATTCAACACAAACATGACAATGAGTCGTTTCTGAACAGTTATTTTAACGATGGTAACAAAAAAAATATTAATGTCAGAGGCATGACCACTCATATTAATGAAGATTGGAAATTTCACAATAATATATTCGAATTAAGTGCCGTCAATGGCGATCTGATATGGCGAGTTAAAATTTTAAATTCAATATCTAACAGTATCGATTACATTGAGATATGGAAAAACAAACAGCTAATCAATCAATACTTTAATAATAATCAATACGAATGTACATTACCAAATGGTACAGTGTGGACTGCCAGCAGTAAACAAAATTTATCTAAAGAAATATATAATACTGGGTTCATTACTAGAAGTTGGGACCCGCCTCGATCTATATCAAAACTTCAAGCCATCGACTACTATAGTAAATTTGTTGCTCAGAATCAGCGAAAAGAAAATTGCATTATTAATACCAAATTCAATCAATTATTGCACGTTTAACGTGATCATGAAATTTACCGTCAATTCTGATTGAAAACGATAATCGATTGATGGCATCTGTTCCATGATAATCCATCTCATTGAACCAAATAAATTTCTTATTTTGATCTGGATATGACTTTTCTAACGTAATCGGATCCATGACGTAAATTTTCTTGTATCGATTGTTGGTAGTGAACCATATGAAATCATCGTTTGGTCTATCTGGAACATCAATTGAATCATCGTAATGAGGAATAGTTTCATTATTTGGCTCAGTAATAAAAAACATTACTCGACCAATTTCTTTAAATGGCAATTGATTAATAAGTTCAATTAATTTTGGAAAGTGCCTGACATTGTCATTCCATTCGCAATCATCTCCCACTGATTTATTGCTCATTCTTCTATTGTCGATTACTCGATTAAGTCTCAAAAACAATGTCCAGAATGGATGCAATGCAGGTGTTGTCAAACTGGTGAATTTAATGCGTTTCTCAGTTTCAGTTGGCAGAATTTTGTCATAATATGACAAATCTATGTCAGAAAACATTCTGTTTCTAGCGTAAGTTGTCATTTCTTTATCCGACCATTTTTCATGTACACCGGCACTTACATATCGTTTGATCCACTGAACAGATGATAGTCCATAGCACGTTTCAGCGTGTAGTTCTTCCCAGTTCACGGTGGGACAAAACTCATCCAAGTACAGAAATGGTGCTTTTTCTGAACCTAATCCTTTAATTGGCATAATTACCTTTTATATATTTGCCGAATATTTATGATAAATACATTTAAGGAGTAAATAACATGACATCTATATTTAAGGAGTAAATAACATGACATCTACAACCACTATTATTTTATCAAGGCCTAATACAGACAACTTATTTTTTTACGATAGTCAACATTACATTGATAATCAATACGAGTTCATGACTTACTATAATCAAGCAATCACGGATGTCTTGATCTTAAGTGCTGTAACAACGTTCTCGCCAGACAATTTGGTATGTACCAGAGTAATTGTATATAACAGTCCAGAAGACAAAGCTGAATACTGCTCAACATTTTATGGCGCATACCCAGCTTACTTGGAAACTAGAACGGCATATTGTGAATCAGTCGGTCATACTATAGAAGTAATAGAAGATTAAATTGCTCTGAATTCAGGCTTGATGGTAGCTCTACGAACTAGTAATGTTTTGTTATGTGGAGGCTGAATAGCCGTGAGGCCAATATCTCCTAGTAAAGTAGCAATGTATTTCCACTTAATTTCATCTGTACCTTTTATTAGATGAACGTTGATAAAATCATATCTGCTGCTAACATACTCGTTAGATTCTGAAATAATATTTCTAGTTTGAGTTTTTCTTTTAAAGTCTTCGGTATCTCTCAGTAAGTAGTAAAACTCAAATCTTCCTAGAGACTCCGCAGTCCTAATACACTGCTCTGTTAATGAACCTAATACCCTGATCATCCTACGACTTAGAAATGAGTTATCACTAGTAGATAGGAAAAGATTAGTCATTGTCCAAACAGGCATGCCAGACCAATAATTTTGCGTACAAATTCCTAAACAGTGATCACCATCAAACGCACCAACTGCGTTATGATGTTCGATTAACTTTTTGTATCTATCTATATATTCGTTGTGATCAATAGGAATTCCGTACATGGAATCGTGATTAAGAATACACTGCTCGATAATTCCCATATCATTGGGTGTTAAATTTCTAGAGAATATCATTCTATCACATAGTCTTTGTATTTTTGATAACTATCTGCTATCAGTGCTTTATGCTTAGCTTCATCTAGTACGCCACCCCCAATGATCAATAATATCTTACGTTTACCCCCTCTAGGTAATACACTTCCATGCGGCACTGAGTTATTACTAAACGCCCATGTATTAGTATCGGTGGGATATCGTGGATGCGTAAAGGTAGTACACTGGAAATCATCACAGATATAAAATGTTTCTTGATCCTCCATCAATAAGGTGATTCTATATGACGCGGGTTCTAAGTGTTCGTATGGATTTTTGCCAACATTATCATGGTGTGGTTTAACATCAATGATTTGTTCAAATAAGTATACATATTTTATGCTTGTGAATGGTAATCCCTCAACTGCATCAATAACAGCCGGAAATGTTTTTTTAAAATCTGGTCTCCACCCGCTACCCGGTATCTCACCGTCTTTAGATTTAATAACAGGTGCTCTTACTATTACATGATTCCATGGCTGATCAACGCACTCAGTCCATGAATAGTTGACTCTTGAGCCGCGATTGTCAATATAGTTTTTTATCTGCGTTGAATCACACTCTACCCTAGGAAGAGCAAGGGGCAAATATTTAACATTGTTCATAGTTTAAAGAATCGGTCAATGACCCATGCGTATGGATCTCGTTCAATCGTAATCTTGTAGCTATAGTTTTTAGGATTACTATGGTGATTGTTGTGATTGCCTGCGCCAGTGACAACATTAAGAAACTTACTATTCATGGCAACTGCGTCAAGATCAGTTTTTGTCCCATATTCATGAGTCCCGTGGGCCATGATATTAACCAGAGCTGTCATTAAGTACCACAGAGCAGCTCCGGATACTATTACGTAGAACAGATAGAAGTTTATCAGTGCTGATGCTATCCACAAAGCTGTCCACATTAGCCAGTAGTATTTGTTTTCAAATACAAAATACTGTTTATTCTTTGATCTAAACAGGTCTGATACAATTGATACTTTGTATTCTTGTCGGGGGAATAGTCCTAACACAAGTTTCCAAGTAGGTATATGTTGAGGAGAATGTGGGTCTTTAGGGGTGTCCTCATAAGCATGATGGCTTCTGTGAACTGATACCCATGACAGAGAGGCTCCCTGTCCGGCTAAAAAAGCAAACACTAGCAATATTTTTTCTCTGAATGGTGTCGTGGAATAGGCTTTGTGAGCAAGATAGCGATGAATTGAAATCTCACTCATACATCCAAACAAGTACATTGATATAATAGTAAGGGGTATCAAGGCAACATGAAAGAAAAGTATGGTGGATATCCACCATAATATCTGATTGCCCCATACAACGAATAGTGTTTGGTAGTAAGGGTGTAGATTTTTCATGTAATTATTTATCAGCAACAACAGTAATGCGACTAAATATTTACATGGACACTGTCGATCAATTCAATCACACTGGTGTTATATTTCCAGAAGATACAATAAACCCTGATATTATAGATAAAATAAAAAACATAAGCACCCAATTTAAGAATGGAAGCAAATTTAATCCTCATCTGATATTTAAAAACAACGATAGTAATCTCATACTACAGATTGCTAAAGACGAAGCTATTCTTAAATATGTAAGACAGATAATGGGTGATGATCTCTTGATGTGGAATTGTCACTTGTATACTAAACAACCACAGACTGTTAATCAAGTAGAGTGGCACCAGGACAGCTATTATTTTCCACTATATCCTAAACGGTCACTGACTGTATGGGTGGCACTTGATAACGTAGATCACGACAACGGCGCAATGTATTACATTCCAGAAAAGTTAGAGGCTGATCTATTTCATCATGCTAACAGTGACAAGCTATCATTCAAATATTATATTGATGAGTCAAGAATTGATATCAGTAAACAAATTTTAAATCAAAGACGCAGTGGCCAGTTTTCCATCCATGATTTCTATACTGTACATCGCTCAAATATCAACGCATCTGATTCTCCAAGAAGTGCCCTGATTATCAGATATGCTCCTGCCTATGTTCACTATGATGAAGTGGAACATCAACAACGACTGTATCGGGATTTTGATCAATACAATGATGGCACCATGAATAGAAACTCGTGTATCATCAATACAGGCGGAGTGGTAGTATCCGGTACTAACTTAAATGAGGAAAACAAACTATGGAAGTAGTTATCTTAACGAGTCCGGTTATGAAATCATCATTGATCAGATATCTTGGGCCATATCAGATAGCGTGGTGGATAAGAAATCATGGGTATAGTGTACAAGTATTAGACTTTTTTGTATTTCTATCAGAGGCACAACGTGATAATTTACTAGTAAAGTTTATCACACGAGAAACAAAGATAGTGGCTCTAGCTCCTTTTACTACAATGTATACTAGTAACAAAGAAGCAAAAGAATATGGCATCTTCTATAATCTTGTTGCTTATATAAGAGAGAACTTTCCATGGGTAAAAATTGTAGCAGGTGGAGTTGCTGTGCCAAGCCTGATCAAATCTGATCTTAAGTTTGATGCAATATTTCAGGGAGAAGGCGAACATTCATTCTTAAAATACTGCGATCATGTTATAAAAGGGACCAAATCAGGTAGTTTTAAACTAGTCAATGATAAGAAGATATTCACGCCAGATGGGGTATTTGAAATTGCTAAGAGCACACAAGTATATGCTGCAAATGATTTTGTGTTAGCAGGAGAATCACTACCGTTTGAGAGTTCTCGCGGCTGTATTTTTAAGTGTAAGTTTTGCCAGCACCCTAATCTAGGCAAAGATAAAGATGACTTTATCAAAGAGATGAAGAACATTGAGTACTCTTTAAATTATAACTATGACAACTTTGGCATTACCCGTTATCACATGGCAGATGATACTTTTAATTCACACAGGGTTAGATTCAAGGAGTTTCACTCCATTACACAACGATTGCCCTTTGACATTAGTTGGATTAGCTATATACGCATGGACTTACTAGATGTATGGCCAGAGCAATTAGAACTTGTATTAGAAGCAGGGTGCGAGAGTGCTTATTTTGGTGTTGAATCCCTTAACGAAGAAAGTTGTAAGCAAATAGGAAAAGGATGGGGGGCTAAAAATCATAAGCAATTTATTAACAAGCTGAGTGACGTATGGGGCGACAAGATAAAAATAGTATGTTCCCTCATAGCAGGGCTAGGCAATGAGACGGAAGAAGATTGGGATCAGTCTAACGAGTTCTTAAAAGCGAGTCATGTCCATAATTGGTTATTTTTTCCGCTGATGTTGGCCCCTGAATATGGTATGAGTGAGTTTGATAGAAACTATACTGAATACGGCTATAGGATTGATTCTGATGGACACTGGGCCAAGGGAGATATGAACTATCACAGAGCTAAAGCCTGGGTAGATCAGACTATGAAGCGAGATAGCGGATTTAAAAAACCCACAATGTGGAGCAGAGCAGTAGCAATGAATTTTGGGCTGACTGATGACTACGTGAGTACCCATAGTATCAATCAAGTATTCACTAGAATAGATTCTGAAATGCTCAGAGAAAGATTTATAAATACTTATTACGATACCGCAATGGGGTACTAATATGAAAAACTGTCAATACATTCAATATGATTACAGCTCTAACAGACAGGCAATAATTGATTTATTTCCGGAAGTCAAACGCTGTAGTGAGGCGCCACCGAAAGCGGTTCAGCATAAATGTAATGATGAATACACTCAGATAGTAGCAGATATTTTACAGTTACAGCATGTTGAGCGGGTAATATTTTTTCAGATGCACAGCGACTATAGCAGTAGAATTCACATTGATGGAAATTTGAAAAGAAACTTAGTCAGAACTTTTGCGTTGAACCTGCCATTGACCGCGTGTAACCATTCATGGATGCGTTGGTATAAACAAAAGCCAGATTCCGAGAGTAAGTATTTAACCGAATGGCTCGAATCTGTGGTAATTCCACTACTTGATAGAGAAAACGCAGAGAAGATTAGTGAATTTTCATGCAATAAACCAATGATTGTTAAGATCAACGATTGGCATGACATTAGAAATACTCAGTGTGAAGATGAGTTTGAGTACTATATTAGTATAAGATTTGACTCTGATATCACAGTTGACGATGTACTTAAAATGACAGGATCTCATGTACTATCTTAAAAGAATCACAACAAAACAGAGTCACTGGCATTGGTTTAACCGCGTCAATCAGACAGCAGCCACGAATCTCCACCTATGGATTATCGAACAACCGGAAGTACTATCAGTTATATATTCTAGCGAAAGCAATACAGCCTACTGTGTAATAGAGTTCGAGTCTATCGATAACAGAGATCGATTTGAAATAGAGTTGCATGCCAACACTTATAATATTACTAGAACAAACTACCATTCCACTGCGGGTACCATAGATACATACGAGAGAGGTGAATTATGAAACTGATTACGACCAATGAGATTGAGTGGGCTAACACAGTGCTAGATGAAGTGATCGCCAGTAGTGATGAGTGGTGGCGACCAATAAATGATACTCATCAAATTTTTAATCAAGCGTTCATGAAGTTTGTCAATAGAAATCTGAACTATTATAGTTTTGAAAATATGTTGCTTGCTCTATTAGAAGGCTATGAATTTAATCCTACGTTGACTAAAACGTTAGAGTTTTGTGAGTATGTCCGTACACTGACTGGTGATCGTGGGCCATTGGGTCGTATGTGTGTTTGGAAAATTCCACCGCATTCTGAGCTGTTGCGACATAAAGATAAGTTTAGATACCATTACATGATAGTTAGAAACATTTTTATTCTTAGCAAGCACAATACAAATAATTCCAGAATAGAAATTCGGGATAGTTCAGTTGATTATGATCAAGGAACACTGTTTCAATTTAATCCAGCTACAGAAACTCACCTATTCAGGAATACTAGTGACAAGCCATGGTACTTTTTGGGATATGATTATTGGATTCCTGAAAGTCTGTTTAAATCACTTAAGACTACTGATTTAACAACAATATTTAATGATTCAAATAGACTTCGTTCTTTTGGTATTGGCACCTGCAAATTTATGTCTAACAACTAACAAAGTTACAAAAGCTATGCTTGCTTAATGATTCTGTGATAGTTTCAAATGTAGGATAACTATGAAACTTAGTCTGAATAACAATTCTCGGCTCCGTGCCAATACACTTGAAGCTGTGAAATGTATCTACATCTAGTGTGTATACATCTCCAACTTCATTATGTAATTCTTCAATATATGTAATGTTTTCGTATTCTAGCACATTGCAATTCCTAGAATATCCATAATCGGGATTAGTCGTGACTGTAACATTATTATTTAGACTGTTAATCACATCATCATCATACCATCGAACCCAGTCAGTATCATTACAACTAATAGCTATATTCAGTGCGCTGCGGCAATATATTCCATCTTTGTGAATTCTAAATCCATGCCCAGGAGAACTATAAAAGGCTTTTTGAACTAATCGATTTTTACTAGCGTCATATTGAATTTTTAGTTCTGTGTTACAAAATATTTTTGCAAATTCATCATTAAGTTGTTTATCAAATTGAATCCACTGATAGTTGCTGTCAATCTTTCTTGTTAGCAATTCTCGCTTAAAGAATTCTATGGTTTCTAAAGGGAGTTTTCCTAATTTTTTGTATTTCATTTTAAGTTATAAGTTATTATATATCTTGGATCTGAACTAATATTCAATGATTCGACGCTATGAGCATTTTTTGTAGATAACAAATACACATCACCATCGTTAATTATGAAATCTTTTGTCGGGCTATCATAAAAACAAGCTGCATCTAGACTGTCACTCATTTTAGTAATGAATGAATTACTATTTTTTAACCCAATATTAATGCACACGTCTCTGGTAACGTCAGAATGAGGTTGTACATTTTCGTTGCCCATTGCTCTAATAATATTTATATTACGTGGGTTAATAGTATGATCAATAAAAGACTTTAGTAATTCATCATTAGTATTAGTTTCGATCAATGATTTTTGCAAGTCCCGCATCTTAATCGCAACTTCGAGACATTCTCTGTGAAAGTTTCTAAAAAAGTTTCTAGTGAACGATATGTTGACTATGCGATAGTATTGCCAATGAACTATACCAGATGGATCAAAATAGGGTCCTATATTATTATTTGGATCAATAACATCATCTGATATTTTACTTATAATATCATCAACATTCCAATTTACTGCAAAATCACTGGCAAGTTTAATAAATGGTGTCATTTTAACAAGGGTAAAAATATTCTGCATGGGTCATATTCCCACCATTTGCCTGATACGCCTGAGCCAAAGTCATAGCTAGCAGGTGAATGATGATGATTATTATGCCAGCCTTGACCCCATGCTAGATACCCTAACATAAAGTTGTTATGTGATTGATCACGAGTTTCAAAGTTTCTGTATCCGATAAATCCTTTGATATGACCATATACATTAACTAGATTATCTTGAGTAGATCCAATCAGTGTAACTAACCAGAACGCACACAGTGCTAATTTCCAGTCTACTAATGCCACTAATATAGGCACTATCCATAGTATATGTAAACTATGCTTATGAAACCATACATGATTTGGCTTACGCAACAGATCCACTGCATATTTAAAGTTAACAGTATTGTTTGACTCTGTGACTTTTAAGTACCAACCAACAAATGCGTTTACTTTTCCGTAGTACACCGGACTATGTAAGTCTACTTCAGTATCACTATGAGGATGATGATATCCACGATGCAGTGCAACCCAAAATATAGAACCACCCTGCCCAGCAAAAGTGGCTAGAAATAATAGGATATTCTCTTTCCACGTTGGTAGAGTATGAGTCTTATGACTGAATATGCGATGATACCCAACTGCAATGCCCAATCCACATACTAATATCCACATAATAAATGTAGACCATAGATAGTACAATGGAATGATGCCAGTTGATAATAGTACGATTGTTAATGTACCTAGTATTACTGCTGGCACCCATTGAAACCAAAATGATTTAGATATCGTAGTTAGATATTTTGATAATTGTTTCATATGTTTCCACCAATAGGTAATATAGTTCTATATTCTTGCTTCAAATAATTACAACGAACAATGCTATCTTCTGGTAATAACATTCTTTTGTATAATAGTTCCCAGGCATTTGTATAATAGCATTTGTTCTTTTCTGGCACGATATATTCATCAAAGTATCCATATCGCTCATCATTGTATTTACTCCAATGAAATCTTCTGAGTAATCTGCTGTGTTTCTGATGAACCAACGTATAAAATTTTAATCTAGATCTTTCTTCATTGTGCTTAATAACTTCATCTAACACTGGTCTAAGTAGTTCATTATTGCCACTGCTACGATACATGGTATAATACCAAGCTGGTTCTTCGACACTCTCATAGAATGATATCAACGATTTTACTGTGCCATCTTCTATATATCCATATGCATGAAAATTCTTTAAATCACTAAGATAATTAGCGCAGAACATATCATAAGTTAACTTGTTGAATGTAGTATCCTGTAGTTTAAACGCAGGATCTTCAATGTCTTTACCCATGTATTTTTTGGTGGTGAACAGATCAAGTACTTGATCAGTGTGTCTACCGGTTAATCTAACAACTGACATGGTTATCTCCAAATAACTGTTGTTTCAAATCATCAATGAATATTCCATCAAGACTACTTTCTAGTCGCTTAACGTGACTCTTATATAA
>Ga0007794_10000618_pt1 | contig 10898 bp, 8 predicted proteins | sample CryBogmetaGMA5M_FD_60365 | JGI IMG/M metagenome (GOLD analysis project Ga0007794, IMG submission 60365) | Freshwater microbial communities from Crystal Bog, Wisconsin, USA - MA5M | ecosystem: Environmental > Aquatic > Freshwater > Lake | place: Crystal Bog, Wisconsin, USA | collected 2009-07-06
GTGCAACCTGATTTATGCGTTATCTGCAATCCGGATATTTTGGATGCACAAGGTTGTAACGGTGCGCCGGACTGGATAATTGAAATTTTATCGAAAGGCAATTCCAAGCGGGAGGTGCAAGTCAAATATGAGTTGTATCAAGAAAGTGGTGTACAAGAGTACTGGATTGTATATCCTAATGACCAAGCAATTAATCAATTTGTTTTGGATGAGATCGGGCGTTATCAACTCAAGCAAATGTACACCGACGATGACATGGCCACTCCGCATTTATTTCCTGAATTGGCTATTGATTTAACCGAAGTCTTTGAAACCTGGACTGAAGAACAACATCAGATCTAAATTACTCAGTCCGGAATAATTCTTTTTCGAGCATCAGCCAGAACAAGCATTTCCGGCACAGCTTACGATATTGCCGGAAACGCCACATAGCGCATCGCTTACTCATAAGCCGACATCGGTGGACAACTACACACCACATGCCGGTCGCCATACACATTATCAATGCGCCCAACCGGTGGCCAGTATTTATCATCATGCTGATTATTATCAGGGAAAAAAGCCTGTTGTTTGGAGTAAGGCAGCGTCCATTCTTCCAGTAATAACCGATGGGTATGTGGCGCGTTATGCAACACGTTATTTTCAGCATCCGCATCACCCTCTTCAATGGCTTTAATTTCCTGGCGTATTGAAATTAACGCGTCACAAAAACGATCAATCTCGGCTTTGTTCTCGCTTTCCGTAGGCTCTATCATCAAGGTGTCGGCCACAGGAAATGACACGGTAGGCGCATGAAAACCATAATCGATCAAGCGTTTGGCGATGTCTTCCACGGTTATGCCGCAGGATTTTTTAAACGCATGGCAATCGATAATACATTCATGGGCAACCCAACCGTTTTTGCCGGTATATAAAATCGGATAAAAAGGCGCCAAGCGTTTGGCAATATAATTAGCGTTTAAAATGGCTGTCAAGGTGGCGCGTTTTAAACCGGCCGAACCCATCATGGCGATATAAGCCCAAGAAATGGTGTATAAACTGGCCGATCCCCACGGCGCAGCCGACACGGTTCCGATGGTGCCATGGATGCCTTTGGCCGGATTGACGCCATCAACCACCGGATGATCAGGTAAAAAAGCCGCCAAATGTGCGCCTACACCAATCGGGCCAACACCCGGGCCACCGCCACCATGCGGAATACAAAAAGTTTTATGCAAATTAAGATGTGCGACATCTGCGCCAATTTTTCCCGGACGACTTAAACCCACCAACGCATTAAAATTGGCACCATCCAGATAAACTTGTCCGCCGTGTTGATGAACAAGGTCACAAATTTCTCTAAATGACTCTTCATAAACGCCGTGGGTGGAGGGATAGGTAATCATTAAAGCGGCCAGTGTATTTTGATATTCCGCCAGTTTCATCCGTAAATCAGCCAGACTGACATTGCCGTTTTCATCACAAGCAACCACCACCACTTTAAGGCCTGCCAGCGTTGCACTGGCCGGGTTGGTGCCATGCGCAGAAGCCGGTATCAGGCAAATAGTGCGCTGTGATTGACCTGATACTTCATGGTATTTTCGAATGACCAACAGACCGGTATATTCGCCTTGAGAACCGGCGTTGGGTTGCAGTGAAAAGGCAGCAAAGCCAGTCAAATCACATAACATATCCTCCAGTTCCGCAAACATTTGCTGATAGCCATGCGTCTGGTACAGCGGCGCAAAGGGGTGCAGTCCGTTAATTTCATGATAGGAAATCGTTTGCATTTCGGTCGCGGCATTGAGCTTCATCGTGCAGGAACCCAACGGTATCATGGAACGATCCAGCGCAATATCGCGCCTGGCGAGTCGGCGCATATAACGCATCATTTCAGTTTCTGAATGATAGCGATCAAACACCGGGTGCTGTAAAAATTTATCGTTGCGCAATAACCGTTCCGGGATACATTCAGTGATGCCTGCATCGAGCCTGTTAATATCGGGAAGCCCAGCGGTAGCGGAGGCAAAAACCTGCCAGACGGCTCTTAAATTTTTTCGTGTGGTGGTTTCGTCTAACGAAATACCTAAGTGGTCTGCATCAATGATTCGTAAATTGATAGTGGCTTCATCGGCGTTTGCGGCAAAACGTTTGGCTCGATTAGGTACATAAATCACCAGCGTATCAAAATAACATTCACTGATAACGGTATGACCCAGCTGTGTTAATCCTGCCGCTAAAATTTGCGCATAGCGATGCACACGACCGGCAATCTGGCGCAGACCTTCGGCACCATGATAAACCGCATAAAACCCGGCGATAACTGCGAGCAAAACCTGCGAAGTACAAATGTTGCTGGTCGCTTTATCCCGGCGGATATGTTGTTCACGGGTTTGCAAAGCCATCCGTAACGCAACTTGCCCGTGACTATCTTTGGATACACCGATAAGGCGACCTGGAATAGCGCGTTTATAGTCATCTTTGGTGGCAAAAAATGCCGCATGAGGGCCACCATAACCCATAGGTACACCAAAGCGCTGAGCACTGCCGACGACAATATCAACACCAAAAGCAGCAGGCGGTTTTAATAACACCAGACTTAATAAATCCGCCGCTACGGTAATCAATGCTGCTTTGTCGTGAGCGATTACCGTCATGTGGCTGAGGTCTTTTATTTCACCTTTAGAGCCAGGATATTGCACAATCAGAGCGAAAAATTCCTGTTGTTCCAAGCCATGAAAAGGGTCGGCAACGATAACCTCATAACCTAACGAGTGGGCGCGGGTTTTAACAACAGCTATCGTTTGCGGATGGCAGTTCTGATCAATAACAACGTTATTGGACAAACTTTTGGACAAACGCCGCGACATCGTCATGGCCTCGGCCGCCGCCGTTGCTTCATCAAGTAACGAGGCATTGGCCAGTTCCATACCGGTTAAATCGATAATCACTTGCTGAAAATTTAACAACGCTTCCAGTCGCCCCTGACTAACCTCGGCTTGATAGGGCGTATAAGCCGTGTACCAGCCAGGATTTTCCAGCACATTGCGTTTAATGACTGCCGGCATCACGGTGTCGTAATAACCCATGCCAATCATTGACGTAAATACTTTATTACGGCCGCGCATTTGCCTAAGATGCTTGATAACCGCACGCTCACTGATTGTTTCGGTCAATTTTAAGGGGTCATGATTAAGAATATTGGCAGGAATTGCCAGCGTAATAATATCTTCCAGCTCGGTTAAACCCAGTTCAGAAAGCATTTCTTGGGTTTGCTGTTGATTAGGGCCAATGTGACGGTAGATAAAATTACCACGCATTTCCAGTTGTTCCAAACTAGCACGAGTTATTGGCATACAGTTTACCTAAGGTAACGAGGTGGAATAAAAGGGAGTTTGGTTACGGTAACCGCAACTTTTCGATCCCGCACCAAAGCATACAAGTTATTGCCCAAGCTTGCGAAATGACTATTAAGCAATGCCATGGCAATCGGTTTGTTTAAGCTGGGAGAAAAGCTGCCGCTAGTTACATAACCCGCTACCTTGTCTTCATTATTGACAATAACACTGCCTTCTCTGACGGGTACTTTACTTTCAACCAGCAAGCCCGCACGGATTTTTTCGGAGCCGTGCTGCAACTGATGTAAGATTTTATCCGCGCCGGGAAACTGCTTATGACCTTTTTTAAACAGCCATTGCAATCCTGCCTCCACTGGCGTGACGGCTTCAGTCAGTTCATGTCCATAAAGACACAAACCTGCCTCCAGGCGCAAGGTGTCTCTGGCGCCCAGACCCACCGCTTCCACTTCGTCTTCCGCAAGTAACAGCTTGGCTACTTGCTGCGCGTATTGATTGGCGACTGAAATTTCAAAGCCATCTTCGCCGGTATAGCCGCAACGACTGAGGGTGCAGGATATTCCGTTTATCTCGGTTGCACTGGCCTGCATAAATAACAACCCCGCTGCTTGCTTTGAAAACCGGGCAATAACAGTGGCCGCAGCAGGACCCTGAAGAGCCAATAAGGCCTGGTCAGGCAATTCTTTAAACGTACAGTGCCCGGATAAACGGCTTTCCAGATACTTAAAATCTTTATCTTTGCAGGCTGCATTCACAATAATCATCAGCCCGGAATCAAAGCGGGTAATGATGATGTCGTCAATAATGCCGCCCTCGCTATTGGTTAATACTGTATATTTCTGGGCACCTATTTTAAGTCCGGTTATATCGCTGGGTGTTAGGTGCTCAAGTTCACTGGCCGCATTATCCCCCAAAATCAGACATTGCCCCATGTGGGATATATCAAAAAAACCTGCATGGCTGCGGCAATGCAAATGCTCATGAATAATACCCTGGCTATAATGCACCGGCATTTCATAACCGGCAAAAGGTACCATTTTGGCGCCCAGCTTAAGATGAAGAGGGTAAAGAGGGGTTTGTTTTAACATGGCTGTAGTTATCTCTGCGCAGAAGCGTAGTAGTAGTGTAGTGTTAAAAAATGTTAATTTAAACCGGTTAGATAAAATTGTCGTCTTTAATTTTAATGAGGATGCTCATGCGTCGGCACTTGAGCTAATCACTGGTCACAACCCGGCATTATACGGATATTTATTTTTGGATAGTCTTTGTTAGGATGTGTGATCGTGTTCCCTGACAATTTAACGCCACCCTTGTCATGCAACGTAGGCAATTTAAATTCGGCTTACAAGATTTCTACTATTGATTGGATATGTTAAGTGTTGCAAGTCGCCTTGGGATCTCAACTTGTTGCAAGTTCAGCGTTTCTTTGTAGTGATGCCAGTTTGGCACTCACATAGCCATGAATTTCGTGAAAAGGCACGGGTTTGTGAAACACAGTCACTCCCTTGGGTGTCCAGCCTCTGCGGCTGATATCGGCTTTGCTTAATCCGGTAACCACAATAATGTCCATCTTATTAAACAAGTGATCCTTGCGAAGAGTATCTATCATCTCGAATCCGTCAACACCCGGCATACGCAGATCGGCGATCAAAATGTCAGGGTAATGTCTGGCAATCTGCACCAATCCCGATAAGCCATCGCCGACGATGTTAAGATCGATAGGCATATCCCACCCTGCCATGGTTAATTGATAAAGTTTTTGCAAGGCCGGATCATCCTCTACGACAAGGATGGATAGTCGACCGGGAAAAGTGTTCTGTTTGCGGTTTTTTAGAAAGCTCTCGACAGAACTACCCAGTATCCGGCGATGCCCCCCTGATGTTTTCCAGGCTTGCAGTTTCCCTTGCTCAACCATTTTCTGTACAGTACCTCGTGACAAAGCCAGCATTTCGGCTACTTCACGGGTATTGTAATAAATAGGGTCTTCAATATTTTTATTTTCAGTAACATCTAACTGATTTTTCATGAGCTAATAATAAACTAATGTTTTTAAAATAACGGCTTGCCAAGAGCTGGAAATAAAATAACTTGATTGAATCCAGGTTGTTTAGTAACCGATCCCAAGAAAGGTTTGAACAGATTCGTTGTATTATATCGTCACTGCCTGCTATTAATATTTTAATTAATCACAGGCAGCAGCATCCTGAGTCAGTCGATTTTTTTAAGCGGCTTTAGGGTATTGGCTTGTTGGTAGAGTATCGTTTCCACTGTTTTAAACGGAATAGGCTTGGGTAACACCATCAAGCCTTCAGGTATTGAGCCCATTTTTAAAATATCTTTTGCTTCCATTCCTGTTACCACGATAATTTTCGTATCTTTCATATCAGGCATTTTCATGATTTCACTAATCATGTGTAAGCCATCAATATCCGGCATATTTAAATCTGTAAAAATGAGATGCGGCCGATATTTGCCAACCATCATTAAGCCCTGATAAGCATTGGTAGCCAGGAACAGTTGATGTGGGACACTAAATTGACCGAATTGTAATTCACATAGCCGCAAAATAGCGTAATCATCCTCTACAACCAAAACCCGCAACTGGGTATCATTATCCGTTATTGAGGGTTCTATATATTCAGTATTACCCGTTAATAACGATCGGGCGGCAGATAAATGCTTTATCACATCCTCGCGACTCAAACGCCTATGTCCACCCATAGTCAGGCTGGCCTTTATTTTTCCGCTATCCACCCAATTTTGAATGGTACGCTGGCTCACTTCCAGCAAAATAGCCGCTTCTTTCGTGCTCAACCATGATTGTTCGTTCACATCCAACATCCTAAAAACCATAAAGATACTAAACATAATAGTTAATATTAAAAACAAAGCAATAAATAATTATGAATTAGTCCATAAGTTAAAAAAAAGAGTGAATTTGCAGCTTTTTTTCATATATGCAAATTTAATATTACATTTTTTGTAGTTATTGTGTGTTTTTTGGGTGACTGTCGGTAGAGCGGCTTTCACTCTCCAAGATTCACAGCCTTGCCGACTGCTCTCAAGCCCCGTTACGCTTCGTTCATATACCCAATTGCTTTCTGATAAGTTGACAAAGGGTATCCTTAATTTCGGAGTGCCTTGGAATGGGAGTTTGTTTACCATTTGCCGGATTAGCATAAATATCGTGTTTGTTGCCATGACGTTTAAGATAACATCCTGAATCAACTAATTCTTTAATGAAAGTACCCCGTTTCACGCCACTTCAACCAACACTTCTTTCATCTGAGAAACAGGATGGTTCGTTGGTAACTCCTCTTCCATCAGCAATTTATAGGCATCTTCAATATTTTCTTCCAATTCTTGTAATGTCTCGCCTTGGCTAAATACTCCGGGGACTTCCTTAAGCTTACCAACATACCATCCATCATCCTGCCAATATTCAAGCGTAAATGCATGTTTCATTTTATACCTCATCTATTTGTGTGTCAGCAAAATCAATCTATAAATAAATAACAAAATCAATTGAGTCTGACCCCATCGATCCCCTATCGATCCCAATACGATTCAAACGCTCGCTAAGCCGGTCAATTGTGATTTGCTGACCAACCTGACCTTCGTAATAATCCGAAGCATCGCGTTTGACTGCGTCCAAGAGAAGTTAACCGATGTTTGATGTCTGCCATATCCGCATCATGTTTGCTGCGAAATTCTTTTATTTCTCCGCGCAAGGCTTTTAGATGTTCAATGACTACATTTTCAATGTTGTCGGTCATCTTAATGCTCCCAGTCGAAATATTCGGTTGCCAAAATGTGTGCAGCCCATAAGGCGTCGTTGATTTTCCAAAAAATTAGCATAATTATAATAGCACGGATGATTTGAGGTATGAAGCGCATCAACAATCGCGAATGATGCGCTTCCCTTTGTTCATCACATCCTAGTTACGGCACCTACCCCTTCAACACCTTCAAAACCGCCTGCATGGTCGTATTGGCATCGCCAAACAACATGCGGGTGTTTTCCAGTACAAACAAGGGATTACCCACGCCGGCATAACCCGATGCCATACTGCGTTTAAGCACGATAGTGGTTTCACCTTTCCAGCATTCGATTACCGGCATACCGGCAATCGGACTGTTGGGATCATTAAGTGCCGACGGGTTCACAATATCATTGGCACCGATAACGATGGACACGTCGACATTGGCAAAATCATCATTGATTTCATCCATTTCAAAAACGATGTCGTAAGGCACTTTGGCTTCCGCCAACAAGACGTTCATGTGGCCGGGCATACGGCCGGCAACCGGATGGATGCCAAAACGTACTTTTTTGCCTTTATCCCGCAAAAGCTTGGTGATTTCATAAACGGTATGTTGAGCTTGAGCAACCGCCATGCCGTAGCCTGGGATAATCATGATGTTTTTTGCCGCTTGCAGCAGTTTCGCAGTTTCTTCGGCATCAATAGGCTGTACGTCACCTTCAATGGCAGCGGCTACTCCTCCTGAAGCGGAGCCAAAGCCACCGGCGATAACGCTGATAAAATTGCGGTTCATGGCGCGACACATGATGTAACTCAAGATGGCACCGCTGCTGCCGACCAAAGCACCGGTAACAATCAACAAATCGTTGCTTAACATAAAGCCCGTTGCCGCTGCTGCCCAGCCTGAATAACTGTTGAGCATGGAGATAACCACCGGCATATCCGCACCACCAATCGCCATGACCATGTGGACGCCAAAAATCAAGGCAATAGCGGTCATAATAGCCAACGGAATTAGCGCATTACCACCGAGTTCAGTTTGTTGTAAAAACACCGAGCCCAGAACGAATGTGGCAATCAACAGGCATAAATTAAACCAGTGGCGGCCAGGCAATAACAGCGGTTTGCCGCTGATTTTTTCGCTGAGCTTGCCAAACGCAATCACTGAACCCGAAAAAGTAACGGCACCAATGAGAATGCCAATATAAATTTCCAGTTCATGGATGGTTTTTTCCACACCGGTGATGGTAATGGTGCTATCCATAAAATTGGCATAACCGACCAACACCGCCGCCATGCCGACCAAGCTGTGCATGATGGCAACCAGTTCCGGCATTTGCGTCATTTCAACTTTTAACGCAGCTCTGGCGCCTATACTTCCGCCGATTAATAAAGCCACGATTAAAATGCCGTAAACGGTGAATGATCCGCTTAATGCCGTACCGAAAACGGTAATTTCCAGCGCTGACTGGCCGGAAACCGATCCCCCTAATATGGTGGCGATAATGGCAATCGCCATACCTAACATGCCGAAATAATTGCCTTTTCGGGAAGTTTCCTGATTGCTTAAACCGCTCAGGCTAAGAATGAACAGAATGGCGGCAACGATGTAAGACATCGTAACTAAACTGTGGGACATGGTGATCTCCTGTTATTTTCTGAACATTTCCAACATACGGCGGGTAACTAAAAAGCCACCGACAATATTGATAGAGGCTAAAAGTATGGCCACGCCCGCAAGGATCGTGACGGTGGAGTTGGTGGTGGAGATCTGCACTAATGCGCCAATAACGATAATGCTGCTAATGGCATTGGTGACGCTCATTAACGGGGTGTGCAAAGAATGCGAGACATTCCAGATCACTTGATAGCCCACAAAACAGGCCAGCACAAAGACGGTAAAATGCGCCATGAATGATTCAGGCGCGACAGCGCCCAGGCTAAATAAAATCAGCCCGGCAATCATTGCCGGCAGTAGTTGTTTAACCGCTGGGGGAAGCAGCGATTTTTTTTGTTGCGCCACAACTGACTGATAAGCCGGTGCTTCGGTTTGCGGAGCGGCTGCGGCAGAGAGCTTCGGTGCGGGTGGCGGCCAAGTGATATTGCCTTCTTTTATCACGGTAGTGCCGCGTATTACTTCATCATCCATATTAACATTGATGACGCCATTTTTTTCAGGAGTCAGTTCGGTTAATAAATGCCTCAGATTGGTTGCATAGAGCTGGCTGGACTGGTTAGCCAGGCGGCTGGGTAAGTTGGTATAACCGATCAAGGTGACATCATGCTTGACGACCACTTGGTCTTTTTCCGTCAATTCGCAATTACCGCCTTGCTCGGCGGCCAAATCCACAATCACACTGCCAGCTTTCATCGACTCAACCATCGCGGCGGTGATTAGTTTTGGCGCGGGTCTGCCGGGAATAAGCGCGGTGGTGACGATAATGTCGACTTCTTTTGCTTGCTCGGCAAATAATGCCATCTCGGCGTCAATGAATTCTTTGGACATGGTTTTGGCATAGCCGCCCGTTCCGCCGCCTTCTTCTTTAAAATCCAGCATTAAAAATTCAGCGTCCATGCTTTCAATTTGTTCTTTTACTTCGGGTCGGGTATCAAATGATCTAACAATTGCCCCCATGCCTTTTGCCGTGCCAATAGCCGCAAGACCTGCAACGCCGGCACCAATGACCAATACTTTCGCGGGTGGTATTTTACCGGCAGCGGTAATTTGGCCGGTAAAAAAACGCCCAAAATATTGTGCGGCTTCAACGATGGCCCGGTAACCGGCAATATTAGCCATGGAGCTTAACGCATCCAGCTTTTGCGCTCGGGACATGCGGGGCACGCTGTCCATGGCCAGCACGGTTACGTGTCTAGCCGCCAGTTTTTGCATTAACGCTTCATTTTGTGCAGGCCAGATAAAGCTTATTAAACAGGCGCCTGAAGATAATAAATCGGTTTCTTCCAGTGCCAGTTTAAGATTATGCTCGGGAGCACGCACTTTCATGATGATATCGGATTGCTTCCAAAGCGTTTTGGTATCCGTTACGATTTCAACACCGGCCTCCTTGTAGGCCTCATCAGAAATATTGGCACCGAGACCCGCACCGCTTTCAACGCTAACGGAAAATCCCAGCTTCATAATTTGTGCGGCAGCCTCTGGCGTAGTGGCTACACGCATTTCACCTTGGTGAATTTCTTTAGGTATACCAATCTTCATACAGTCTCCTGTGGGTGTGATTTAGGGCATAATAAGCAAGAAGGTTTTGATGAGAGCTAAAACCCAAGTTGTTGAGCATAGGTGATTAGGCGTTGAAATTCAATAAAAAAAACAGTCCTTTTGTTAGGGTATCTTTTGGGCAACTAATTTTTTAAGGTGAGGTTAAATTTTGCTGTCATTAGAAGGAGTTAAAAATAATGCGTTGTTTGCGGTAAAGATGCGTCCGGGCGTTGTAATACATGACCAAGGAAACTGATGTTTTTATCAAAAGACTTTATAGAAACCGCCGAAGGGCTTATTTTTGCGGTAGTCGATCAGACTATTGAAAATGGTAAGGTGTTGTGTTTTTTACGCTATGTAAAAAATAACGGGTGTTGGAAAAAGGTAAGCACCGAGCCAGCCAATGCTTTTTTGCAGCAGTATCATCCACGCTATTTGCATTATTCACCGATTTTGGATGCGCATTTACACGCGGTAGCACTAGACCGGATTGTTAAACATCATCAACCCAGGCAACGCTTGCAAAAGATTGTGCAGATACATCAGCAAGATGCTATTGAGCGTGACCTGTTTCAACTGTGT
>Ga0007794_10000621_pt1 | contig 10884 bp, 7 predicted proteins | sample CryBogmetaGMA5M_FD_60365 | JGI IMG/M metagenome (GOLD analysis project Ga0007794, IMG submission 60365) | Freshwater microbial communities from Crystal Bog, Wisconsin, USA - MA5M | ecosystem: Environmental > Aquatic > Freshwater > Lake | place: Crystal Bog, Wisconsin, USA | collected 2009-07-06
ACCGGATGGCTGGACGGCCGTCACCAAAGACCGCAGTTTGTCTGCGCAATTTGAACACACCATTTTAGTCACTACTGATGGTTATGAAATCCTGACATTGCGTAAAGAGGAATTGTGATAGCTTTAGATAAATACATTAACGCCACCCTTTTTGCAAAACCAGATAGCCTGTTGCAATTTAAACATCTGATAAAACAAAAAAACATCGAATTAACACTAAAATTTGACCCACACCAGTCAGTTTCAAGCCTGCTTACAGAGAAATCAGACTTCATTGATCTTATTTTAAATTGTTGTTGGCTGCATTTTCTCGGCCCCTACGCAGAGCAATTAAGCCTGTGCGCCGTCGGCGGCTTTGGCAGAAGAGAGTTATTTCCTCATTCTGATATCGACATTATTATTCTGTTGGATTCTGACGACACCGGACCTTACGAGGAAGCTCTGGCAAATCTGTTTACGTTCCTCTGGGATATTGGCTTAAAACCCGGACATAGCGTCCGCACTGTCAATGAATGCGTTGCAGCGGCACTTGACGATCAGACGATCATGACCAGTCTGATGGAAATCAGCCTGATTGCCGGTAATATCGCGCTTTATGAAGCGCTTAAACTACGCATCACGCCTGATAAAATTTGGCCATCGGATCAATTTTTTGTCGCCAAAATGGAAGAGCAGCGCCTCCGTTATGCCAAATTCCACGACACCGCTTATAACCTTGAACCCAATATCAAAGAAGGTCCCGGTGGCTTGCGGGACATGCAGGTCATTGCTTGGGTATTTAAGCGTCATTACAACTCGTCAACACTCAAGGAGCTAATTAAATACGGCTTTTTACCTGAGTCCGAATATGCAGAACTTATTTCCGCACGCGATGTACTGTGGCGAATTCGTTATGCGCTGCATCTGTTAACTGACCGTGCAGAAGACCGGCTTGTTTTTGATTATCAACGTGAACTTGCCCAACAGTTTGGCTTTAGCACCGAGCATCAACAGTATAATGAGGATGTTGAACAGTTTATGCAGTTTTATTTTAAAACAGTGCAAGGACTTGAACGACTCAATGAAATGTTGCTGCAATTATTTTATGAACGCTTTGTAACCGGCGAGACCACTTGCAAAATAACGCCTATTAATAATAAATTTATTGCCATCAATGGTTATCTGCAAGCGTTAAACGAGTCGATATTTGAACAACATCCACTGGCTATGCTGGAAATTTTTTTACTCCTGCAATTAAACCCGTCATTGCTGGGCGTCAGAGCCACAACGATTCGTTTAATCCGCAAAAACCTGCATTTGATCGACGCCGGGTTTCGGGAAAATAAAGCCGCCAACCAGCTGTTTATAGAAATCTTTCGCAATCCGCGTGGACTGACTCATGAATTAAGACGCATGAATCGATACGGCGTATTAGCGGCTTATTTGCCCAGTTTTGCCAACATCGTTAACCGGATGCAATATGACTTGTTTCATATTTATACGGTAGATGAGCATACTTTATTTGTTATCCGTAACTTACGCCGATTTGCACTGGAAGAACACATTGATGAATTCCCGCTCTGCAATTCCGTTTTCCTGTTGATTGCAAAACCGGAAATCTTATATCTTGCCGCTCTTTTTCATGACATTGCCAAAGGCCGAAATGGCGACCATTCCGCCATAGGCGAAGACATTGCCCGACAATTTTGTATTCAACACGACCTTTCCGCGTATGACACCCAATTAATCACCTGGCTGGTTAAGAGTCATTTGATTATGTCCATGACCGCACAGCGAAAAGACATCAGCGACCCGGATGTTATTCATGAATTTGCTCAAACAGTCGGCAGCATTGAATATCTTAATCACCTATATTTATTAACCGTCGCTGATATCCGCGCAACCAACCCTGAACTTTGGAATGCCTGGAAAGACTCGTTACTTAAAGAACTTTATTTAGCCACTAAGCAAGCACTGCACCTGGGGCTTCAAAACCCGGCCGCACTTGCCGACCGCTTGCGGAAAAATAAACAAGAAGCCAAAGAAGAGCTTCTTAATCGCGGAATATTGGAAGAAATAATTGATAACGCCTGGCAACATACCAATGATGATTATTTTTTGCGCTATTCAGCAGATGAAATCGCTTGGCACACGATAGCCATTGCTTCTTCCATAGAAGACGATCTGCCGTTGGTGTTACTACGCCAGCAAACCCAGCACGGCAGCGCAGAAGTGTTTGTTTATACCAAAGACAAAGGGCCTATTTTTTCAATCAGCACCGCCACCCTTGACCAATTGGGACTGACCATTCTTGATGCCAGAATCATGACCACTCAGGACAACTATGTACTTAACAGCTTTCAGGTGCTTGAGCAGTCAGGTGAACCCATCAATGAACTATGCAGGGCATCGCATATTTGCTCATCGCTCCGCATTAATCTGTTGCAAGGCGAGGTAAAAGGCCACATAAATATCCATCGTCAATCAAAATCAAGACAAGCCCTGCATTTTCCTATCCGTACCAGCATCAAATTTCTGGCAGACCCCTTAAACCGGCATACCGTCATAGAACTTATCACCACTGATCACGCAGGACTTTTATCAAAAATAGGCCGCGCTTTTATCAAACAGAAGGTTAATCTGCTCAGTGCAAAAATAACCACCATAGGCAGTCGCGCTGAAGATATGTTTTACATTACCGATCAACAGCTGCAACCCATTAACGATCTGGACAAACAAAATCTGATTCGCGAAGAAATACTAAAAATGTTGGATATTCAGGGATAACGGCTTGGTCACAGACGACACTTAAAAGATATTCACCACGAAGACACGAAGGACACGAAGAAAAGCCTTGTGTCCTTCGTGCTGAATGATGCTGATCAGGAACTTACAACCCTGACCGAAACGTTTGCTTTCAAGGCGAGAGTGACGGATGCAAGCCTCGTCATGCTTCAGAGTCTGATAACACTTTGAATTTTTTCGTGCTTTTCGTGCTTTTCGTGCTTTTCGTGGACTATTTTTTTTCAGTATTAATGGTGGCAACCCGCACCGTGGATATGACCATGAGTCGCTTCTTCTTCAGTGGCGGCTCTCACATCAATCACTTCAACATCAAAGGTTAAGGCAACGCCGGCTAGCGGATGATTGCCGTCAATAGTCACATTTTCCTCATCAATACTCACTACGGTAACGACGCCGGTACCAAAACTGACATCCGCATGAAACTGCATACCGACTTCAATGTCATCAACGCCTTCAAACATATCGCGTGAAATAACCTGAATCATATCGTCCATCAGTTCGCCATAGGCTTCTTCAGCTGCAATGCGCACATTGAACTTGTCACCGGCAACTTTGCCAACCATCGCTTTTTCCAGACCGGAAATAATATTGCCACTGCCCTGTAGAAAAACCAACGCCTCATCACCTATTGAACTATCAAGTACTTCGCCTTCATCATTAGTCAGGGTGTAGTGAATAGAAACAGCCGTATTGTCAGCAACTTGCATAGTAAAACCTTATTTGGTTAGTAAAAAACGGCTTATGATAACGATTTGTAAGACATTTGTCTGAAAAAATTAGCTTAACCCCAAAAGCCAGCGCCCCAATGTCGTTAAGTTAAGTGCCTCTTGGCAAGATAAACCGTTGGCTGAGCGGAGCCGAAGCCGGCAAAATCGCTTCGACTCCGCTCAGCGAACGGATTGGTTGAATGACATTGGTCAGCGTCCCGCTAATTTTTAATGCCAATGCCTTTATGCAGTAAAAACAGGCTAAACAGCGTCAAAACCGCGATAAATCCACCGGTAATTAGATAGGCCAACTGAATATTAACATCCGTCACGCCAATCAATCCATATCTAAAAGCGTTAATCATATACAAAATGGGATTGCCCTTGGAAATCATTTGCCAAACACCGGGAAGCATCTCGACTGAATAAAAAACGCCGCCCAGATAACTTAATGGCGTTAATACAAAGTTGGGGATAATGGAAATATCGTCAAAACTTTCCGCAAGCACCGCATTGATAAAGCCTGCCAAAGCAAAGACAGTGGCCGTCAGCAACACAATGGATAAAGTAATCAGGACATTTTTAACGACAATATCTGCAAATAAAAGCGAGATTAACGCCACCACCAAGCCGACCAATAAGCCGCGAATAATGCCGCCGCTGACATAGCCACCCAGAATCACCCAATTGGGTACCGGCGCAACCAGCAATTCTTCAATATTGCGCTGAAACTTGGTTGAATAAAATGACGAGACCACATTGGCGTAAGAATGACTGATAACCGACATCAGAATAATACCTGGAACAATATAATCCATGTAGCTTGCGCCATTAATGGTGCCAATGCGGTCACCAATCAACTTGCCAAAAATTAAAAAATACAGGGCGGTAGTAATCGCCGGCGGCAATAATGTTTGCGGCCAGATGCGGATAAACCGAAAAACTTCTTTGGTTATCAGCGTTTTTAAGGCAATGGAATAATTCATCATTCAGTCCCTGTCGGTTTTGATTCTACTAAATCCATGAATAATTGTTCCAAGCGATTACTCTTGTTTTTTAGGCTAATGACGTTAATATTAAGTGCGCTTAACTGGCTGAACAATTGATTGAGCCCCATCTCTTTGGGCACGGCCACGTTAAGCACTTTATCGGTTACCCCTTCAATCTGATAACCTGCGATCACCGGCACTTGACCTAGAGGCTCTGCGAGATCCAAAACAAAATGATCAACATGCAGCCTTGCCAGCAAACTGGCCATATCCGAGTTTTCGACGATCAGTCCCTGATCAATGATGGCGATATTGCGGCACAGGCTTTCAGCCTCTTCCAGATAATGCGTGGTTAAAATGATAGTCGTGCCCTGTTGATTAACCGTTTCCATCATTTTCCACATGGCCCGACGAATTTCTATATCAACACCCGCCGTCGGTTCGTCAAGAATCAACAATTTGGGCGCGTGCACCATGGCACGGGCAATCATGACCCGACGCTTCATACCGCCCGATAAACGCCTGGAAACCGTGTCACGCTTATCCCACAAATCCATCTGCTTAAGACAGTATTCGGTTCTTTGCAGTGCAAGTTTACGGGGCAAACCGTAATAGCCCGCCTGATTAATGACAATACTTTTGACGGTATCAAATTGATTAAAATTAACCTCTTGCGGCACCAGTCCCAAGCAACTTTTAGCGCGTGCGCGATCGGTTTTTAAATCATGGCCAAAGATACTGACTGAACCACTCGACTCATTAACCAGTGAACTGATAATACCGATTGCCGTTGATTTACCGGCACCATTAGGCCCCAGCAAGGCAAAAAAATCACCTTCTTCAACATTAAGATTGATACCTTTTAGGGCTTCAAAGCCATTATTGTAGGTTTTTCGAAGGTTACGAATAGATAATGCATTCATAGTAAAACTAACACTTAACGGGAGCCCTTAAATAAGTTAAATTAGACAGCTTACAGGCCTGATAAAAAGCTTAAACAGGCCGCAAAAAACCGTGTGATTTTAACAGAAATACACCTCGCGGTCATGCTTACGGAATTTATGATCGAGTTATTTTATTTGAGAGCAAGGCGCAAAAACAGGCACATAGCCAGCAATGTAACTATTTTTGCAAGACCGCCAGCGGATAAAATGGCCGATCAGAAAACCAAGTTGTGACCGTGCAGAGTATACTAACACGCTTCGCAGACAAAACTGGATAACACGTTGCCTATCAAACCACCAGAAATCGTTGCCGCCGTAGACTTGGGCTCCAACAGCTTTCACATGATCGTTTGCAGCCTGAACGAGGGTACACCGCAAACCATTGACCGCCTGAGGGAAATGGTCAGACTTGCATCCGGACTGGATGCAGACAATATTCTGGATGAGAGCACTCAAAACAGGGCGCTTGCCTGCCTGGAACGGTTTGGACAAAGAATCCGTCATTTCCCCTTGGGCAGCGTGCGCATTGTGGGTACCAATACCCTGCGCACCGCTAAAAATGCCGGACAGTTTCTGATTAAAGCCGAACAAGCGCTGGGTCATCCCATTCATATTATTTCAGGGATAGAGGAAGCCCGCTTGATCTACCTGGGCGTGGCGTACAGCCTTAGCAGCAATGCCAACATGCGTCTGGTGATGGATATTGGCGGTGGCAGTACCGAATACATTATCGGCACCGGTGAAACGCCCAAAGACAAAGAAAGCCTTAACATGGGCTGCGTCTCGGTTAGCAATGCTTTTTTTAAAGAAGGGCGATTATCCAAAAACGCCTTTAACCAAGCCACCCTGTTTGCCGAACAAAAACTGGAGCCCTTCCAGCGAAAATTTGAACAGAACAATTGGGATGAGGCCATTGGTGCCTCCGGCAGTTTACGTTCAATTGCCAAAGTTCTGCAAGCCACTGGCTGGAGCAATAACAGCATTACTTGGCAAGGATTGGAAAAGCTGGTTGCGCATCTTAACCAGTGCACTCATGTCAACGAACTTAACTTGCCCGAACTTGATCCAGAGCGCCTGCCGGTATTTCCCGGTGGTGTAGCGATAGTTTATGCCACCTTTAAAAGCTTGGGCATTCAGCAAATGACAGTGGCTGATGGCGCTTTAAGAGAAGGTCTTATACAGGATTTATTAGGCCGGATTTATAATCACGACATGCGTTCGGCAACGGTTCAGTCGGTCACCGAGCGCTATCATACCGATAAAAAACACGCTGCACGCATTAAACAAACCATCCATGTCATATTAAAACAATTAAGCGATAATTGTAGCTGGTCTATCGACGAAAATTGTGAGCAATTTTTAGACTGGGCTGCTGACTTGCACGAAATCGGCATTGATATTGCGCATAGCCAATACCATAAACACAGCGCCTATATTATTGAAAACGGTGATTTGGCAGGTTTTTCTACCCAAGATCAGATTTTGTTGGCGTTGATCATACGCTCACATCGTCGCAAATTTTCACAGACTATTTTTAATGATTTACCGGCCCCCTTTAATATCTGCGCACCTTACCTGACTGTGGTCTTGCGACTGGCCGTATTGCTACACCGCAACCGCAATGAACAAGCGCTACCTGACTTTAAAATAGTCATTATAAAATCCAGAATTTACTTACGGTTTCCCAATGCGTGGCTTACCCGGTCACCCCTGACGCATGCTGATTTAATTCTGGAAGCTGATTATCTTAAGGCGGCCGGATTTAAACTCGAATTCGCCTAAGTGCTTGTTTATGAAAACCCTATTTCGCATTTTTTTGGTTTTTCTCAGTACGGTAGTGATGTTGTGCGCATTGTTGGTTCTTTTTGGCGTCAGCAATCAACCTGATATTGCCGTGGGCTGGACGCTGACCCGTGATGATATTGCCAGGGCAAAAAAAATCTTGCATGAAGGTGCTAAAACCAAACCTGACGAAATCAGCACCATTGAGCTAACCGAAGCCGACCTTAATCTTGCCGCCAATTATTTGTTAAATCGCTACCGAAAAAGTGCGGTCAACATTGAAATAAAAAACGACGTGTTAAGATTCACGGTCACCATGACGCTACCCCAAAATAGCGTGGGGCACTATTTAAACATTAGCTTTAGATTGGCCAATGATGACCACAGCGACTTACCCAGCCTGACCAAATTTAAAGCCGGAAAATTATTACTCCCGGCAAAATTTGCCGCCTTTGTTATCGACAATTTTATTCACCATACCTCTTTAAATGATTATTTTATTCTGGCGACCCGCCCCATCAAAACCATTACCATTGATCCTGAAAAAATAACCATTAGCTATTACTCCAGCATGGATACCTTTATTCAGGCGCGAAATTTTTTAACGCAAAGCAGCGACAACCCCAACATTGATATCTATCAGCAAAAACTGGACGAAATCATCGCTCAACATGACCCCGCTTGGCGCTTGTCACTGGCCGAGTTATTAAAGCCGCTATTTGCACTGGCACTGCAACGCTCTACCTTGGAAAATGCCATTGAAGAAAACAAAATAGCCATTATTGCAGTTAATAATTACGTTAACAGAAAAGAAACCAAAAAATTTCTGTCTTTTCCTGCCGCCAAGCTAACAGCAGGAAAACGCTACCCGACTTTTTTATACAAAAGAACCGATCTTGCCCAACATTTCATCGGCTCTGCGGCCATTACCGCGTCTGTTAATGGTCAGGTTGCTAAAGTGGTCGGCGAAGAGAAAGAATTGAGTGATGCGCAAGGCGGTAGTGGTTTTAGTTTTATTGATTTAGCCGCTGACAAAGCCGGCACCCGCTTTGGTGAACTGGCGACCTCGTCACCCGAAAATGCGCGCAAACTTCAACAAGCCATGTCGGCCATCAAAGATTACAGTGATTTTATGCCCGACCCGACCGACCTTCCTGAACACATGAACGAAGCAGAATTTAAACAACGCTACCAGTCTGTTGATAGCGACGTTTATCAAGCGCTATCAAAACAAATCGATGCCCGTATAGCCGCGACCCCCATTTACAAGCTGGATTGATAAAGTCGTAAAGCCTTTAATTATTGGGGTAGGAATTGCAAGGCAACCTGGAAAATAACGTGCCATCACGCCTTACCGGATCAGTTTAACGCCAGAGCTTTGTTGATCATGGATTTGCGCTTGGAAGAAGGCTCCGGTATTGCCTTGGCTTATCCCCTGCTTGCAATCAGCGGTGATATTTTTGAATGAAATGGCCACGTTTGCTGAAGCGAGAGTTGACCAATAAGATTAAAGGGTACTTTATCCGCATATTTTCAATCTTAAACCCCATCAAATGACGGATATTGCTTTTCTTGGCTTTTAAAACCCATATTTGCAAAAACAGCAAAAAATTAATAAAGGATGCCTTTTATAGAGGGCAATAAACGTATTGCACTTTTGGCTGTGGTGTTATTTAAGGGCTAAGCGAAATCAAATTCAAGCTTTTTTGGATTGATTAACGTCAAGAGCTTGTTGGATAAGGGCTTATGCGGAGGGAAGGTGCCTGTGTATTGCGCTCGCTGACCCCTGTTATAAGTAGCGGGGGTATTTTCAAATGAAATGGATGAGTTTGTTGAGTCGGCCGTTAAGGCCAATAGCGCTGTTCAGTCGAAATAGATAGATAATAAGACCCAAAAAATACCGCCCGTGCCGCAAGGCACGGGCGGTAAGTTTTACAGATTCCGATTTAATTCAGTAGTGCGAATTAAGCCGTTTTCTTGTTGCGTGCTTGATAGCCAAACAGACCAATAATACCGGTCAACATCATCCAAACCGCACCAGGCAATGGAACTGCTGAAATAGTTGACAGGGAAGCGGAATAATTCGCACCGTTTTTAAATGCATCCCCTTTAACTTCAAAAGAATACCAGTGGTTCGTCTGCAATGGGGTGTAAAGATCCAAGGCAGCATAAGAGGTTGATGTGCCCAACGAAGTGGATGTTATAGTTCCGGTGGCTAAAGGAGCGCCGACGTGGGTTCCTTCATGAAGGTTGAAGGACGTCAGTGCAAAGCCTTTTGATGCACCAATTTTGAGGGAATTTCCCGTCGCAACAAGATTAGAAATAACATCCACTTGGAAGTCATACCAATTCACATGCGAACCTACTTGCAGAGGACCACTTAAGAAAACTGCTGAGTCATCAGCGGCTATGGTACCCAAGTTAGTAGTAGTGGTGAAAAGAGCCGCACTTGCACTCGGTAAGTAAGAGACGCCAGCTAAAGCAATAGCAGCAGCTAATAACGTAGTTTTGTTTTTTAGTTTCATAATTAATATCTCTAAATTAAAAGGTTATGGCTTTACAAGCAAGTTCATTTTCCTAAACTAAAGAACCATTGTCAATTTTTTATATTTTTTATTTTATTTTTACTATTTATCGATGCCGATCGGGGTTGCAACCATGACCGAAACGTTTGAAAACCTCAACCTAAAAACCGCAGTTAGTCCACGAAAAGCACGAAAGACACGAAAGTAATCAGCACATTGTATTGCACAGTCGCCCCTTTAGGTAACGAGATACAATTTTGTATCCCTTTGAATATTTTCGTTCTTTTCGTGGATCAAATGATTTTTCCAGGATAAAGAATCTAAAGCCAAAGATTTTAAAATTTTCATAAAATAAATACCCAATATTAGGAGTGAGTGAAAAAGCAACAAAAATGACATCATGTCACAACTTATCTTACAATTTTATGACAATATTAAGTAAATAAATTAAACCCTATACAGGTAAAGCTACAATTTATCATGAATACTGATTAAACCGATGCTCACCTAGAGTCTTTCAAAAATTAAATTTCCAATTCGCATAACTGTAAGCTGATACAGATAACATCCCTTAAAGGTATGGTATCTGTAGACTGAGAAATTTTTTATCTGAAAAATTATAGCGCATTAAAAAGCCCTGCAAGGGCGTAATACTTTAATGACGATAAACTGTTTGATTTCGCCCTTGCAGGGCTTGGGGTTTGTGGGGATATCCTGATTTCATAGGGCTACACCCTATGCTGATGTATTATGCCCTTTCAGGGCTTTGTGTTTTGTGGGATATTGATTTCAACGTGTTGAGTCTTGTATTAATATTGTGATTTTTAAGGAGTTGTAGCGTGGAGAAAATGGAAATTTAATTTCTGAAAGTCTATTGCCGCGAAACCGATTTACAAGCTGAATTAATAACACTTTAAAATAATTAAACATTACGCTCATTGCCATACACAAATTCTATCGGATTAGATACCATCAGTAACCCGACACATACACTTCACACTGTCGCTCAGCAATCACTCCAGCATTGTTCTCGTTCACTGCTCCAGGCGTGACCTTACCTTCTACCATCCTTTGCTACGTAACTTTTGCATAACCCTCATGGAGATCATAAATGCAGCGTTTTCAGGAGCAAATATCCGTCCCTGTCGTAACT
>Ga0007794_10000628_pt1 | contig 10819 bp, 9 predicted proteins | sample CryBogmetaGMA5M_FD_60365 | JGI IMG/M metagenome (GOLD analysis project Ga0007794, IMG submission 60365) | Freshwater microbial communities from Crystal Bog, Wisconsin, USA - MA5M | ecosystem: Environmental > Aquatic > Freshwater > Lake | place: Crystal Bog, Wisconsin, USA | collected 2009-07-06
CCGATCGCGCCGGCCCCTGCCGCTACGGGCTTGTTCAAGATCGCAATTCGGGGGTGGGCCTGAACGCGCCGACCCACCCGGTCAAACGTGTCCCGCCACCACCGAATTACTCACTATTTTTTTGATTTGGAAAGAACGACAGGAGCAGCGCCCAGGCAACTCCTAGAATGACTCCAGGAGCCCACCATGGCCGCCAAGGTCGACATCCGCATCCGCATCCACATCCCGGGGGAGATCGCCCTGGGCCCCGGCAAGGCAGCCTTGCTGGAGGCCATCCACGCCACGGGGTCCATCAGCGCCGCCGCCCGGCAGCTGGAGATGAGCTACCGCCGGGCCTGGCAGCTGGTGGATGCCATGAACCGGAGCTTCCGCACCCCTGTGGTGGCCACGGCCGTGGGTGGCGCCCGCCGAGGGGGTGCCACCCTGACTCCCCTGGGGCAGGAAGCCCTGAAACACTTCCGGGCCCTGGAGGCGGCGGCCATGAAGGCCCTGCGCAGCCGCCTGGGACCCCTGGAGGCCCTGCTGGCCGAGGAAGCCGCGCCTTGACCCTGCGGGGGATTCCGCTATATTTTTTCGTGCATAGCGGAACCCGCCCACTGCGCCCTGAGACCCCATGAATCTGCTCCGCCCCCTGCTCGTCCTGCTGCTGGCCTCGGCGCTGGGGGCGGCACCGCCCCGGAAGGTGGCCGTGGCCGCAGCCTCGGACCTGCAGTTTGCGCTGGCGGAGGTGAAGGAGGCCTTCGCCAAGGCCCAGCCCGGCATCGAGGTGAGTCTCACCTTCGGCGCCTCCGGCACCTTCTTCGCGCAGCTCATGAGCAAGGCCCCCTTCGACCTGTTCCTCTCGGCGGATGAGGGCTATCCACGGAAGCTGGTGGAAGCCGGCCTGGCGGAGGGCACCACCTTCTTCCGCTACAGCCGCGGCCACCTGGTGCTGTGGGTCCCCAAGGCCTCCCCCATCCCGCTGGAGACCCTGGGCCTGCAGGCCCTCCTGCACCCGGCGGCGAAGAAGGTCGCCATCGCCAACCCCCGCCACGCCCCCTATGGGCGCGCCGCCGAGGCGGCCCTGACGAAGACCGGCCTGCTGGCGGCGGTGGCCCCGCGCCTGGTCTTCGGCGAGAACATCGCCCAGACCGCCCAGTTCGTGCAGACCGGGGCCGCCGACATCGGCCTCATCGCCCTCTCCCTGGCCCTGTCTCCGCCCATGGTCGCCGCCGGACGCCACTGGCCTGTGCCCGAGGCTGCCTACCCGCCCCTGGACCAGGGGGGCGTGGTGCTCAACCACGCCGGGGACCGGGCTGCGGCCCTGGCCTTCCGCGCCTTCCTGCAGTCCCCTGCGGGCGTGACCATCCTGCGGCGCCACGGCTTCCAAGTAGACGGTCCCTGATGGACTGGCAGGCCATCCGCCTGAGCCTCTGGCTCGCCAGCCTCACCACGGCGTTGCTGTTGGTGCTGGGTCTGCCCCTGGCCTACTGGCTGGCCTTCAGCCGCCGCCGCTGGAAGTTCCTGGTGGAGGCCGTGGTGGCCATGCCCCTGGTGCTGCCCCCCACGGTGCTGGGCTTCTACCTGCTCCTGGCCATGGGCCCCCGCAGCCCCTTCGGGCGGGGCTGGGAGACCCTCTTCGGCCGCACCCTGCCCTTCTCCTTCGAGGGCCTGCTCATCGCTTCGGTGCTGTACAGCCTGCCCTTCATGATCCAGCCCCTGGCGGCGGCCTTCGCTGCCGTGGACCGAGGGCTCATCGAGGCCTCGTGGTGTCTGGGGGTGTCGCGCCTCCGCACCTTCTTCCGCGTGATTGCACCGCTCTCCTGGGCCGGCATCCTCACAGGCATCGTGCTGGCCTTCGCCCACACCCTCGGGGAGTTCGGCGTGGTGCTCATGGTGGGTGGCAACCTGCCGGGCCGCACGCGCACCGTGAGCGTCGCCATCTACGACCAGGTGCAGGCCATGGACTACGGCCCCGCCGCCCGCACCGCGGCCCTGCTGCTGGGCGTGTCCTTCCTGGTGCTGACCTTCACCTACGCCCTGCGGCGCCACCAGAGGAAGCCGTGGACGCTCATCTGACCTGCCGCGCCGAGCGGCGCTTCCCCGGCGGGACCACCGTCGAGGCGACCCTGCAGATCCCTGCGCCTGGCTTTTCCGTGACGGTGCTGTTCGGGCCTTCGGGGTCTGGCAAGACCACGGTCCTGCGCCTCCTGGCGGGCCTGGAGCGGGCTGACACTGGCAGCATCCGCCTGGGCGGCACCACCTGGTCCGATGCCAACCGGGGCATCCATCTGCCGCCCCAGGCGCGCAACCTGGGCTTCCTCCCGCAGGCCTACAGCCTGTTTCCGCACCTCAGCGTGGCGGACAACCTGGCCTATGGGCTGGACGTCCAGCCCGTACCGGAACGAGCGGCCCGGGTGGGCGAGCTCCTTGCGCTCCTGGACCTGCAGGGCCTGGCCGAGCGCCGCCCCGCAGAGCTGTCCGGGGGCCAGCAGCAGCGGGTGGCCCTGGGGCGAGCCCTGGCCCGGCGGCCGGGTCTGCTGCTGCTGGACGAACCCCTCTCTGCCCTGGACCAGCCCGCTCAGCTGCGGCTCCGGCGGGAGCTGCGGGACCTGCTCCGCCGCCTGGACATCCCCACGGTGCTGGTGACCCACGACCGGGCCGAGGCCCTGCACCTGGGTGACCGACTGGTGGTGATGGACCAGGGCCGGGTCTGCCAGAGCGGTGACATCCAGGCGGTCTTCGACCGCCCTACGGACCCAGCAGTAGCACGGATCCTGGGGGTCGAGACCGTGGTGCGTGGCGAGGTGGAGTCCATTGTGGAGGGCCTGGCCACCCTGCGGGTGGGACCGGCCCGCATCCTGGCGGCGGATCCCGGGGGTCTGGGGCACGGGGCCTTCGCCTGCATCCGGGGCGAGGATGTGGCCGTGGAGCGGAGCAGCGGCCCAGCCCCCGGCTCCACGGCCCGCAACCGCCTGCCCGCCCGCATCACAGCCCTGAGCCCCGAGGGCGCCCTCATGCGGGTGGGCCTGGACTGTGGCTTCCCCCTGGCCGCCCTGGTGACCCGCCAAGCCTGCCTGGACCTGGGCCTGAGCGAAGGCGATCAGGTCTGCGCCATCCTCAAAGCCGCCGCCGTCCACCTGATTCCGCACGACTGACGGCGATGCGACACGACAGAATCTAGCCCCGCGTCCAACGGAGCACGGGCTTGCGGGCGGCGGTGGTCTCGTCGAGGCGGCGGAGGGGAGCCAGCACGGGGGCCTGGTGCAGCAGGTCCGGGTTCTCGGTGGCCTCCTGCGCGATCTGCAGCATGGTGTCGCAGAAGGCGTCCAGCTCGTCCTTGCCCTCGCTCTCCGTGGGCTCGATCATCAGCGCACCCGGCACGATCAGAGGGAAGTAGATGGTGGGCGGGTGGTAGCCGTGGTCGATGAGGCGCTTGGCGATGTCCAGGGTGTGCACATCACCCTTGGCCTGGAGGGTGTCGCTGAAGACCACCTCGTGGAGGCTGGGCGAATCGATGTGGAGCGCGTAGGCCCCCTTCAGCCGCATGCGGATGTAGTTGGCGTTCACGATGGCGCGCAGGGTCGCCGCCTTCAGGCCGTCCGAGCCGTGGCTGAGGCAGTAGGTCAGCGCCCGCACCAGGATCCCGAAGTTGCCGTGGAAGGTGTGCACCTTGCCGATGCTCTGGGGGCAGTCCCACTCGGTGCGGTAGGTGTGGGCGGGCACCTCGCCCTCGCCCACCTTGACGGTGTCACGCACCACCACGGGCAGGGGCAGGAAGGGAATCAGCCGCTCGGCACAGCACACGGGACCGGCGCCGGGACCGCCGCCGCCGTGGGGCGTGGAGAAGGTCTTGTGCAGGTTCAGGTGCATGACATCCACGCCGAAGTCGCCGGGCCGCGCCACGCCCACCAGGGCGTTCATGTTGGCGCCGTCCATGTAGACCAGGGCGTCCACGCTGTGGAGCAGGTCGCTGACTTCCTGGAAGCGGTACTCGAAGACGCCCACGGTGTTGGGGTTGGTGATCATGGCGCCGGCGATCTCGGGGCCCAGCTCGGCCACCAGGGTCCGCAGGCCCTTGCGGACCTTGCCGCTGACGGGATCCGTGACGTCATCGAAGGCGATGGTGCCATCGGGCAGGGAGGGCAGCTCCACCACCTCGTAGCCCGCCATGGCGGCGGTGGCGGGGTTGGTGCCGTGGCCACTGTCGGGGATGAGGATCACGCGGCGCTTGGCGCCCCGGCTGACATGGTAGGCGCGGATGAGCATGACGCCGGTCAGCTCGCCAGCGGCACCGGCGCTGGGCTGGAGGGTGACGCCGGGCAGGCCTGTGATCTCTTTCAGCCACTCCTGCAGGGTGTAAAGCGTCTCCAGGTTGCCCTGCACGAAGGCATCCGGGGCCATGGGGTGGGTGTCTGTGAAGCCGGGCAGGCCCGCGATCTTCTCGTTGAGGCGGGGGTTGTGCTTCATGGTGCAGGAGCCCAGCGGGTAGATGCCGTCGTCCACGCCGTAGTTCCACTTGGAGAGCCGCGTGAAGTGGCGGATGACCTCCACCTCACTCAGCTCCGGCAGGGCGTCAAAGCCGCTGCGCTTCAGGTGAGCAGGCCGGGTGTCCTTGGCCGGGGGCACATCGCATTTCGGCAGGTCCATGCCCCGCTTGCCGGGGACGGAGCGCTCGAAGGAGAGGGGTTCGCGCTGGCGGAGGAACATGGTCACACCTCCTGGGCCGTGACGGGGATGCGGGCGAGGATCTCGACGAGGCTCTCGATCATCTGGCGGGTATGGAGCTCCGTGGCGCACCAGAGGATGCAGCCGGCGTACTCCGGATAGAAGCGGCCCAGGTCGAGGCCCGGCAGCAGGCTCTCAGCGAGGCAGGCGGCCTCCAGGGCGGCGTAGTCGCCGTGGTAGCGCAGGACGAACTCGTTGAAGTAGGGGGCTGCGAAGAGTGGCTCGAAGTCCGGCAGGTCCAGCAGGCGCTCCCGCAGGTATTGCGCCTTGGCGGCATTCAGCTCAGCGAGGCCAGTCAGTCCCTCGGGGCCTGCCAGGTGCATGAAGATGTTGGCGCGCAGGGCCACGAGGCCCTGGTTCGAGCAGATGTTGCTGGTGGCCTTGTCGCGGCGGATGTGCTGCTCGCGGGCGGTGAGGGTCAGCACGTAGCCGGTGCGGCCCTCCAGGTCCTTGGTCTGCCCCACCAGGCGGCCCGGGATCTCGCGCTTGTGGGCGTCCTTCACGGCGAGGAAGCCCAGGAAGGGGCCGCCGAAGGTGGGCTTGTTGCCCAGGCTCATGGCCTCACCGCAGGCCATGTCGGCGCCAGCCTTGCCCGGGGACTCGAACCACCCGAAGGCGAAGGCCTCCTGGGTGACGCTCACCAGCAGGGCACCGGCGGCGTGGATGGGGGCGGCCAGGGCCGTGAGGTCCTCCGCCGCGCCCAGGAAGTTGGGGTAGCCCACCAGCACCGCAGCCACGTCGCTGTTGAGCTTGGCCTGGAGGTCCTCCAGGTCGGTGACGCCGTCCTTCAGGCCCACTTCCACCAGGTGCAGGTCATCGTGGGGGTCGAAGTTGGTCTTCAGCACGTCGCGGTACATGGGGTGCAGGCCCCGGCTCACCAGCACGGTGTTGCGCTTCTTGGCGACGCGCACGGCCATGAGGGCGGCTTCCACGCAGGCGGTGCCACCGTCGTAGAGGCTGGCGTTGGTGACATCCAGGCCCGTGAGGTCGCAGATCAGGGTCTGGTACTCGAAGATGTGCTGGAGCGTGCCCTGGCTGATCTCAGGCTGGTAGGGCGTGTAGGCCGTGAACCACTCCTGGCGGCTGGTGAGCGCATCGATGGCCGAGGGCACGAAGTGGTCGTAGGCCCCGGCGCCGAGGAACTGGGCGCAGAAGCGGGTGTTGCGGTTGGCCAGACCCAGCATCTGCCAGGCCACATCCTGCTCGGCGCCCTGGGTGGGCAGGGCCAGCTCCCGCGGGAGGCGCGCCGCTGCCGGAATGCCCCCCAGCAGCGCCTCGGCATCCGGCACACCGATGGTGTCCAGGAGGGCGCGATCCTCAGAAGGGGAAGAGGGCAGGTAGCGCATGGTGACCTCGAGCAAAGAACCATGGAACGGCAACAGCCCCAGGGTATCAGGCGGCCCCTGTGCTCAATGTCGCTTCCACAGGTCGAAGGGCTGGGTCCCGATCAGGAGGTTGAAGCCGCCGGCGGCCTTGCCGCTGCCGGGGGGCGGGTTCAGCACCTTGAGCGCGCCGTAGGAGAACTCCACGTAGAAGTTTGAGAGGGCGGTGCGGAGCATGAGGCCGGCGCCCTGGGCCCGGGGCGAGGTGTCCGCCTGCATCAGTTGGGAGCTGTCCCGGGCCACCCAGGCCACATCCAGCCGCGCCGACAGCTCCACGGTCAGCCCCAGGCCCACGTAGAACCGCACCGGCAGGCCGAAGCGGATAGCAGCGAACGCTGGCGCCATGAAGCCCACGGGGCGGGAGCCGATGACAAAGGAGGGGCCGCCGAGGACCCACCAGCGGTCCAGGGGCAGGCGACGCCCCTGCCCCCACTCCAGGTCCAGGTCGGCCCCCAGGTGCTCGCCGAAGGTGGCCAGCCCCCGCGCCCGGAGGTAGCTCTGGTGGAAGGTGGCGGCGGCCAGCGCACCGGCCTCGGCCCGGCCGGTGCCGAACCGGCCGCGGAGCAGCAGGCCCTCCCGGGGCAGGGTGTGGCGGTCCAGGTTGTCCCACTCGATGGACAGGAAGGCCGAGTCCTGGCTCTGGGTGAGGCGGTAGCCCTGCTCCCGGAAGGCCGCGTTGCGGCGGCCCACTTCCAGGGTGGCCTTGCCGGTGCCCAGGTTGCTGAAGCGGAAGTAGGTGCGCAGGAGCAGGTCCGAGGCCCCGATGAGGCCCCCCTCGCCACCAGCGGGCAGCTCCGGGGCCGACCAGGGGAGGGGGATCTCCAGGCGCTGCTGCCAGTAGTCCGCCGCCAGCTCCACGCCTGCCCCCCGGGAGAAGCCGAAGGGGCTGCGGAGGGCAAAGGAGGCCTGCTCCTGGAGGCGGTTCCGCGCCGCACTCAGCTCCACCTCGGTGCCCCGGAAGCCCAGGTTCACGGCCCGGAAGCCCAGGCCCAGCTGGCCGCCCAGAGTGGTCTCGTAGCCCAGCGCCAGGTCGATCCGCTCCCGCTGCTGGGGCACCGGCACCAGGATGAGAGCGGTCCCCCCACCGGGGTCCGGACGGATCTGGTAGCGCAGCTCCGCCAGGTGCAGCCGATGCTCCGCGAGGCCGATGCGGTGCTGCAGGTCCGCCGGCCGGAAGGGCTGGCCCACAAGGGGCCCCAGCAGCTGGAGCAGCTGCTCCCGGTCCAGGTCGCTGCCAGCCGCCGACCGGACCTCCACCCGGGTGACCTGGGGCTCCACCAGGACGATGGTGAGCCGTCCGGTCTCCACATCAAAGGCCGAGCCCCGCGCATCCACCAGAGGCTTGCCCTCCATGAGGAGGCGGTAGACCAGGTGGGCCATGAGCCGCCCAAAGGTCTGGGGGTTGAAGGGCTCGCCCAGGACCAGGGTGCTTGCTACGGTGGGCTGCAGGGCCGCTCCCCAGGCCAGGGGAGCCTGGAGTGCCAGCTCCCGGATGGCGGGGTAAGGCTGCAGGTGGATGGTCAGGGTGGCATCCGGCTCCAGGGTGGCCCAGGCCTCCCGGGCCAGCCCATGGACCAGGATCTGCTGAAGAAAGATCTCCACGTCCTGGAGGCGGACGCTGCCCCCCTCGCTCGTCATGAACTGGGCCTGGAGAGCCTTCACGGTGGCGCTGAGGGGCGTGGGGGCATCCCAGGCCAAGCGGGTCACGGCGAGAACCTCCGGGCTGAGGCGGTCCCGAAGGAGGGTGTTCATGGCCTCCCGGCGGGTGTCGAAGGCCTCCCGGCCCAGGCGCACCAGGCGGGCGCTCCCGCCCCCGTAGTCCAGAAAAGCCCCCTCGGGAATCCCGGGGCGGATGAGGAAGTCTGCCGCCGCCCGACTCTCCCACTGGCGGCGCTCCACCACCAGGTCCAGGCTGCGGGCGGCCACCGAGAAGATGTTGGTGGAAGGCCGGGCCTCCAGAGGGGCGCTGGCATCCACGCCGATCACGAGGTCTGGCCGGAAGGCCTCCTTGGCGGTGGTGACAGGCAGGTTCTCCACCAGCGCACCATCCACGTACTGCTGGCCGTCGATGACCACGGGGCGAAAGCCCCCGGGGATGGACATGGAAGCGCGCACCGCTTCCACCAGGTCACCTCGCTGGAACACCCGGCCCTGGCCGGTCTCCAGGTTGGTGGCCAGCACCCGCAGGGGGCGCTGGAGGCGGTCGAAGTCCCCGCCCGAGAAGTAGGCACCCCGGGCCAGCAGGCCCTGCAGGGTGTGCTGGATCTCCACCCCGCTGCGGAGGCCCTCCCCCAGGGAGAAGTGGCCGGCCAGGCGCTCGATGGAGAGGAAGGTGCCGCTGTGGTCCTCCTGCTCCTGGAGGGTCTCGCCGGGGTCCCGGAGGTGGGGCTCCAGGAAGGCCCGGGTGAGGTCCAGGCGATTGAACAGGTCCTCGATCTCCAGGCCCGAGAAGCCGCTGGCGTAGAGCGCTGCCACCAGGGCCCCGGCACTGGTCCCGGTGAGGCTGTCCAGGGGATAGCCCGCCTCCTCGAAGCGCTGCAGGACGCCGATGTGCGCCAGGCCCCGAGCGCCACCCCCACTGAGGGCCAGGGCCACCCGCGGCATCCCCGGAATGACCACCCGGGGCGTGAAGCGGAAGACCATGTCCGGGGCCTCGACCTGCACCTCGATGCGGCGGGGTGCCACTGCCGGTGGTACGGCTACCTGGCCCCAGAGCAGGGCCGGAAGCGCCGCCAGCAGCAGGGTCCTCACGGCAGGGCGGCCCGCTGCGCCTCCATGAGCGCCGCACAGCCCACCAGCCCCAGGTCCACCAGGGCGGCGGCCTCGGCCCGCGAGAACGGACGGCCCTCGCCGGTGCCCTGCAGCTCCACCAGGTCCAGGTCGCCGCCGCCCGCCGGGCGCGCCGCCACCAGGTTGCAGTCCACCGCCGCCCGGTGGTCCTCCTCGTACTCCAGGTCCAGGACCAGCCCGCGGCGACCCTCGCCGGACTCCACGATGCCTGCACTGACCGCCGCCACCTGGCGGACCAGGGCCGCTTCCAGCCCCTGGGCACGCAGAGCCAGAGCCACCGCCACCCAGGCGCCGGTGATGGCCGCGCAGCGGGTGCCGCCGTCCGCGTTCAGCACATCGCAGTCCACGGTGAGGGTGTACTCCCCCAGGGCCGCCAGGTCCACGGCCTGGCGCAGGCTGCGGCCGATGAGGCGCTGGATCTCCACGGTGCGGCCCTGCTGCTTGCCCCGGGTGGCCTCGCGGTCAGACCGGGTGTGGGTGGCCGCCGGGAGCATGCCGTATTCCGCCGTGAGCCAGCCCTGGCCCCGGCCCTTCATCCAGCCCGGGACCTTGGCCTCCAGGCTGGCGGAGCACAGGACATGGGTGCGCCCCAGCTTCACCAGGCAGGAGCCACTGGCGTGCAGCTGGACACCGGTTTCCAGGAACAGCGGGCGCAGAGCCTCGGTAGAACGCATCAGCAGCACCCCTTGATTTCGATCTTGTCGACCCGCCCCTGGTGCCTGCCACCTTCAAAAGGTGTATCCAGGAAGATTTTGAGGTAGGATTCTGCAAGGAGCGGTTCCGTCAACCGCTGGCCGAAAGCGATGGCGTTTGCGTCATTGTGCTGTCTGGCCAGCGCTGCGTGATCCTGGGAAGTCACCAGTGCGCAGCGGATGCCAGCGTGGCGGTTGGCCGCCATGCTGATCCCGATGCCGGACCCGCAGACCAGAACCAGGCGATCCCAGCGGTCCCTGCCCTCCGCCGCCCGGTGTGCGAAATCCGGGTAGTCCACCGAGCCAGAGCCATCTGTTCCGAAGTCCACCACGTCATGCCCGTGCTCCAAGGCCCAGGCCTTGAGCCGCTCTTTCAGGTCAAACCCCGCATGATCGCTTGCAAATCCGAGCTTCATTATCCAGCCTCCCCGTCCCCAGCCTACCGCCGCGGGACCCGTTCATGCTGAATCCCTTCCTCCAGTACCGGCCCCAGGACCGGGGCTTCCTCCTCTGCATGCCGGAGGCGGTGGACGCCGCCGAGTGGCTCCGTGCCCTGCGCAATCTGCCGGGTGACCTCCAGGGTCGGGAGCGCCTCACCCCGGCCAAGGCCCAGATCTTCCTTGCAGATGGCTCCCTGGTCGAGATGCATGCCGTACCCCTGCGCTGGCAGCGGGCCTACTCCTGGCTGTCCTCCCTGGCCCTGCGCCCGGGCAACGCCGGCCCCACCCTCCGCTACTGGACCGCGGCCCTGCGCCTGCTCCAGTCCCTGGTGGTCCGGGGCGCCCTGCTGCCTCAGCTCGACACCCGCAGCAACCCCTGGCGCGCCCGCTGGGGCGTGAGCCTCACCAGCCCCTCCGACCGCGCCGTGCTGAGGCAGCTGGCGGAGGCCATGCCCCCGGCGGCCCTGGCCTTCCCGGAGAGCGACACCTGGGCCTTCACCAAGACCGTCCTGCTGGGTGACCTGGACGCCTTCGACATCGAGGACGACCAGGCCCTGCCCCCCTCGGCCGACGCCGTGCTGACCGCCTTCCTGGAAGACGGCGCCGACTTCGTCATGCGCTTCGTGGCCGGTGGCCTCCGGGCCGGGGATGACCCCCGGCTGGCCCTGGTCCACCGCCTGCGGGGCCACAAGCGGGACCGCCTGCCCTGGGACGAGCGCATCATGGTGGCCCTCTCCCATCAGCTGCCCGAGTTCCCCACCACCGGCATCACCGAGCGCACCCTGGGCGAGCAGCTCACCCAGTGGAG
>Ga0007794_10000629_pt1 | contig 10811 bp, 8 predicted proteins | sample CryBogmetaGMA5M_FD_60365 | JGI IMG/M metagenome (GOLD analysis project Ga0007794, IMG submission 60365) | Freshwater microbial communities from Crystal Bog, Wisconsin, USA - MA5M | ecosystem: Environmental > Aquatic > Freshwater > Lake | place: Crystal Bog, Wisconsin, USA | collected 2009-07-06
TAAATGACAAGCATAGCGAAACATAATAGAATCAGTCTAAATTTAGGAGCTTTTTATGGCCGTTAACCTTTCCCCTGTTGCTGGCGCTGCCGCACAATTTTTTGATAATAGCGGTCAAGTGCTGACTGGCGGTAAGTTATATACCTATGACGCTGGTACAACAACACCTTCTCCTACCTACACTAGTTCAAATGGCGTAACAGCGCATCCTAATCCAATTATTCTAAATGCGGCGGGTAGAGTGCCTGACAGTGGTGAAATTTGGCTTGCGGATAGCGTTTCTTACAAATTTGTTCTTAAAGATACCAACGACGTATTAATTGGTACTTATGACAATTTAGTAGGTATTAATTCTAACTTTGTTAATTTTACAGGTGAAGAAGAAAAACAAACAGCTACCCAAGGTCAAACTGTATTTACTTTGGCTACACTTAACTATCAACCCGCTACTAATAATTTATTGATATTTGTTAACGGTTCTAAACAAATTTCTGGAACTAATTACATTGAAACATCTTCAACTGTAGTGACTTTTGTAGATGGTTTAAACGTAGGTGATGTAGTTGATTTTTGCACTGCAACACCAATTAATACTAGCGTTGTAACTGCCGCGCAAGTATCTTATAACCAAGGTGATGCAGGCGCTGTAACAAGAACTGTTGAATCTAAGCTTCAAGAGTCTGTTTCTGTATTAGATTTTGGCGCGGTAATGAATGATATTGCGTCTAAAGCTATAAATACAACCGCTTTAATTAGTGCATTAGCAAGTTCAAAATCAGTCTACATTCCTGAAGGAACGCTTTATATAAATGCGGGAATAAATCTTGAAGATGTTTTAATTACGGGTGAAGGAATAAATATTTCTTTTATTGAAGGTGACGGTAATTTATTTACTATTAATACTTTATATAAAGCACCAACTTTAAGAAATTTAACAATTCAAAATGGAACAACAACAGGTATTTTAATTACGCAAAATCAAAGTACGGCTTCTGGTGGCGTAATATGTGAAAGTGTATGGTTTGGTAAAGCAACAACCCATTATTCAGCAGCAAGTTTAGTTGTTGGCACAAGATTTGAAAATTGTTTTTTTACTTTGGCTAGTTCATTTAGTAGAATATACGGCGCCGGATCTTTTGTTTGTATTGAACAAAATTGTTCTACAACGCAAGGTGGTGGTGGATTAAAGTTAACAGGAAGCAAACATTCATCTTTTTGTATACAAAATGCTGCAATGGAATACTTGCAAAATGAAGCAATTAAATTAGATGGTACAGGAACAACCGCAATTCAAAATACAATACTTACAAATATTCATTTTGAAAATTGTTCTTTAGCATCTCCAGCTACCGTTCCTTACGTAAATATTTTAGGCGGCGCTGGTAATAGACTTTGGGATACAAACTTTAATCAATGTACCTTTGCAACACCCCCTACAGGGCTTGTTAGATATGTATACGTCAGCCAACCTTCTGGTTCTTCTGTAAGAAATGTAAATTTTAACGGCGGCGCTGTAGAAGGAAATGTATATTTAGCGAATGATACTTCTGCTGTATTTAGTAATACCATAATATATAATAATGACCCCCCTTATGGTGTTCAACCCACAAATATCGTTCCTTTATTAACTCCTAAAGCTTATAGTTTGTTTTTAGGGGCAACGCAAACAATCGGTGTAGCAGGTGGAAGTGGCGCTGTTCAAGCATCCATAGCACCCCCACCAGGTGCTACATTAGCAATTATCTATGCTCAAGGTACAAGCTATAACGGAACGCCTAATTTAAATTCTGCTTTTTTAAATACAGCTTGGGCGGCTTCGGGCGCAAGGTTTACAACAATAGTTGACGTTAATAATGGAACTGGAAGTAATCAAGGTTTTGTGGCTACTTGGGACGCTTATCTTGGACAAATTGTTGTTTCAAATAAAGCTGCAATGACAGCCAATCAATCTGGAACTGTAAATATAGTGTTTTATGGCGATTACCCATACTACGGATAATAAATAATGGCACAACCAGGTAACTTTACCCCCATTCTGTTGTATTCAAGCAATACGGCTGCGGCTGTACCGCTTGCGGCTAATTTAACCAATAGCACTAATGGCGCTGAACTTGCTATCAATATTGCAGATAAAAATCTGTTTTTTAAAGATAGTGGTGGTACGGTAAATACTGTACCTATTCGTCAATCAAGCACTAGCTCTAATGGTTGGCTATCTAGCACAGATTGGAATACGTTTAATGGCAAAGCGCCAGCAACTAGCGGTACATCGCTTTTGTACGGCAATGGCTCAGGTGGGTTTAGCAACGTAACTATTGGTACAGGCATTACTTTTGCAGGCGGTACATTATCTGCTACGGGTTCAGGCGGTACAGTTACAAGCGTAACAGGCACAAGCCCCGTAGTATCGTCAGGCGGTACAACACCAGCTATTAGTTTAGCCACAGCTTATGGCGATACGCTTAATCCCTACGCTTCTAAAACAGCTAATTACATATTGGCTGCGCCTAATGGGTCTGCTGGCGTTCCTACATTTAGGGCATTAGTAGCTGCCGATCTTCCATCTCTTTCAAGCGTTTATATACCGTATACAGGCGCAAGTAGCGCAATAGACTTAAATGCACAAACAGTTACCAATATTGCTCATTTAGGCGTTAATACCACTAGCGTACCTGACATTCTTTTACGGGCTTTTGGCGATAACAATTCAACATCAAGAATTGCTATTCGTGGATATTCTAGTAACGCTAGCAGTTCATCTATGCGTGTGGCTAAGTTTCGTGGCACTTATGCTGCACCGCAAGCACCGCTTAGTGGAGATAGTTTAGGTAAATTTGAATTAGCTGGATATGGCACGACTTCTGCAAATGGCTACCCACAGGCTTCGTATGAAGGTGTAGCTACAGAAAATTGGGGCGCTACTGCTAGAGGTGCAAAAGCTTTATTTTATGTAACCCCTAATACTACGATTACTCAGGCTGTTGCCCTTACACTTGACCAAGATAAATCGGCTACTTTTGCAAGCACTGTAACAGCTACTTCTTTTATTGGATCAGGCTCAAGTTTGACTGGTGTGGTTACAAGCGTTACTGGCACAAGCCCTGTAGTTTCAAGCGGTGGTACAACCCCTGCTATTTCAATGCCAGCCGCTACAACTAGCGTAAGTGGTTATTTGACATCTACCGATTGGAATACGTTTAACAATAAAGGTAGCGGAACCGTTACTTCTGTTACAGGTACGGCTCCCGTTGTTTCTAGTGGTGGTGCTACGCCAGCTATTAGCATGGCTGCGGCAACAAGTAGTGTAAATGGCTATCTTACAAGCACTGATTGGACAACCTTTAATAATAAAGGTTCAGGTACCGTTACTTCCGTTGCTGCTTTAACTTTAGGCACAACTGGTACTGACCTTAATTCTACCGTAGCTACAGGGACTACAACCCCTGTTATTACTTTAAATGTACCAACTGCTTCGGCAACTAATCGTGGTGCGTTATCTTCAACTGATTGGTCTACTTTTAATAGTAAACAAACGGCTTTAGTTAGTGGTACTAACATTAAAACCGTTGGCGGCGTGTCTTTGCTTGGTTCAGGCGATGTAGGTACTATTGGTACAGGCTACGGCGGTACAGGACTTACTTCTTTTACCGCTAATGGCGTTGTGTATGCTTCTTCTACAAGCGCATTAGCTACAGGTTCAGCATTACTATTTGATGGAACTAATTTAGGAATTGGTATTGCTCCAAGTGCTTGGGGAGCTAACTATAAAGCATTACAAGTAGGCGCAAAAGGAAGTCTTAGCTTTACTGCTGCGACTAATACATTGCTTTTAAATCAAGGTTATTACAGCAATGGTACTAATGATATTTCTACAGTAAGTGGGTACCAACAAAAATTAGAAATGGGCGCATCAACCGGCGCGTTTGTTTTTTACTCTGCGTTAACTAGCTTAGGTGGAACAATTGCATGGAATCAAATAATGCAAACTTTTCCGTCTGGCGGTGTTTCTATTGGTAACACTACAGACCCAGGGGCAGGAAATTTAAGATTTAATACTACAGGTTCTAACGGTATTTATTTTGGCTCTAGTTCACAATTAAATGATTATGAAACTGGCACTTGGACACCTGTATTAAATTTTGGTGGAGCAACAACAGGAATTACTTATACCATTCACCAAGGAACTTATACTAAAGTTGGGCGAATGGTGACAATTCAATGTGGTATTTATTTGTCATCAAAAGGCTCTGCAACTGGTGGAGTTACCATAACAGGACTTCCATATACTGCTATTAATGCTGCTTTTGGCGATAATTCTTTTATTGTAGCTGGATTAGGAAATTTTTCTTCTATCACTTCTTGCGTAATTGGTTATGTTGGAGCAAATTCAACCACAGTATATTTAAATCAACAAGATGGCGCAACACAATTAACAAATAGTAATTTTACAAATACAACATATTTTGAATTTACTGCTGTTTATCAATCGCAATAAGGAATAATAATGTCATTAACATCACAATCAACTATAGATGAAATTACCATTACAGCTAATGGAATAATTTTACTAAGAACAAACAATAAAGTATTAGACGGTACTGTTGAAATAGCACAAAGCTATTCAAGAACGAGTCTATGTCCAGGCGATGATCTTTCTACGCAACCTGAAAATGTGGTTGCTATTGCTAACTTAACGTGGACTTCTGATGTAATATCTGCCTATAAAGCTCAGATGACTAAACAATCAACAATGGTGGCTCAACTATGACAACTCTTATTCCTAAAATTGATTTAAAAAATGGCGGTTCAACTCCTGCAGGAGCAATTAATAGGACAATTAATCAAAAATTAGAAGAAAATATTTCTGTTGGTGATTTTGGTGCTGTTGGTGATGGTGTAACTGACGATACAGCAGCTATTCGTGCAGCTATTATTTATGCAGAAACATTAAGCTCTGTTACACAAACAGGGCAATCAAAATATCCAACTTATGTAATTGTTAATTTTCAAGGTGGTAAAACTTATAAAGTTGTTGGTAATAATCCTCTTGGACATGATTATGCAACTTTTGGATATACATCAAAATCTTATGGTATTAATTTAAATGGAGCAACAATTAGCTGGACTAAAACAGGGGCTAATCAAGCATTAATTGATTATGCAACCGCTTTAACTGGATTTAGTTTTGTCAATGGAAGTGTTGTTATTAATGATACTTCAACAACAAACCCTAATGGATATTTTGTAAATTCAAATGACCCTGCATATCCAACTGTTAGTGCATTTAGCTTTCATTACTATAATAGTTTAAATGTAAGTTCTGTTGGTTTCCCTCTGCAAACAGTATTTAATATTAATGGTTGGTCGCAAACAGACCAAACAACAGTTCAAAGTTGTGAATTTACTGGATGGAAAACTTTTTACTATTCTTCAAATCCTGAAGCAGTAGATTGGAGTTTTTATGATTGTCGTTGCTTTCCAGATGTAGAAAATTTTATTTTCTTTCATCACCATAATGTTTGGTCTGGAGGTATGCGTATTATTGGTTGTGAATTAGGCTCAAGAACTAGCGGTATTTATTTTAATGCCACTAATGATACGCCTATTACTGCTGGTGCAGATGCTGGATATGTTTACTGCAATTCAAGAATGGAAACTGGTGTTGGAAAAACAGTTGCTATTGTTGATGCTACTCATACTAGATATGATTTGGTAGGAATGAATTTTTATGCTGGTGGAGGTGCAAACGTATCTTCAGCATCTGCTGTTTTAAGAGGCCCAGCAGAAGTTAAATTTACTCGATGTATTATTCCTAATGCGTTTGTAATGCAAGCACTCACAATGGCAGAACATAACTCAATGTATGGCGCTGCTGGATTTACAAATGGAGTTGTATTTGAAGATTGTATTTCTTATCAAGGACTTTTTGCCCCTATTTATATTGATAGTTCAGGAAATATTCAAACATTTAGATATTGTTTAACAAACAATCTTGTAACCCCTACAGCTATTGCAGTTAGATGTTACAACCAATCAAACTTTATTGGTGGTATTTCTATGTTTGGTTTTCAAAACTGCGAAACTACAATGCAAATTATTGCTGGTAGAGCAGGCGGAGGAAATACTTACATTATTACAAATGGTGGAGGTGTAGCTACTCTTAATAATTCAATACCTGGATATTCTGTTATTACTTCCATAAAATTACATTGGAATGGAATACCATCTACATATCCTAAAATTGCAGTTTGTATGGGTAGTTCAACTACACCAATTTTAACTGTAAACACAACAACAACAGAAAATTCTGCTGAGATGATTCCTTCAACAAATATAGGAATTTCAATACCAGTTATTTCTGGAGACCCTAATACATTGATTCATTTTTATGCTCTTGATTCTAGCAATAATATTGCTAATGTTGATATTCCAGGAATTGCAGTACTTACTTTTAGACCTATAAATTCAGCATCAGAAATTCCATCAACAGATGTTCCTGCATTAGTATGATAAACAAAATGAAAACATTTACATTAGAAGACCAAGAAGCAGCATTTATCCTTCGTGTAGTAGGGCAGTTACCTACTGAATCAAGAGCATATCCTTTACTACAAATTCCATCAACTATGTCGGTTGCTTTAGTATAAATAATGACCCAACTGCTCTATACCGAACAAAAGGCGCCGTCGCATGAAGTGGCGATGCTTACTTTACAAGACGTTTTAGATAAAGTAGGTACGCCTTCTACAGAGAAAATTCTTGCTTTGCAAGACGCAGTGTGCAACCTTCCACCTGTAGAAAACATGGTTACAGACCATTACTTTTCAGGCGGTATGTACTGTCGTAGGGTTTGGCGCCCAGCCGGAACGATTATTGTGGGAAAAGTGCATAAAAAAGATCATTTCTTTATGTGCGTATCTGGTGAGATAATAGCGTGGACTGAGAATGGTATGCGTACTTTAAAGGCTGGAGATATTGTAGAATCAAAAGCAGGTACTAAACGAGCTACTTTAGCGCTTACTGACGCCGTTGGCGTGACGTTTCATGTAACAGATAAGCGTGATTTTGATGAATTAGAAGCGGATTTAGTGGAATTAGACGATAACGCGCGGTTAGACTTTAACAACAAGCCAAAAGTATCTTTGCTTAAAGAAGATAAAAGGAACTTATTATGACTATGGGATGGGTAGCTGGAGGTATCGCTGTTGCGGGGTTAGCCAGCGCATACATGGGGTCACAAGCGTCCAAAAGCGCCGCGCAAACACAAGCTGATTCGGCTGCTAATGCAACCGCGCAACAACAAGCGGCTTTAGATAAACAGATTGCGCTTAATCAACCGTTCTATGATGTTGGTGTTGCGGCTAATAAAGACTTGTCAACCCAAGCGCCATATACTCCTAGCGCGTTTAACTTTAAAGCTGACCCTGGCTATGCGTTTACGCTAGGTGAAGGTTTAAAATCTATGAACGCTAGCGCGGCGGCTAGAGGCGGTTTGATCTCTGGTAACGCTTTGACTGCTGGACAACAGTATGGCCAAGGTCTAGGGTCTACTTACTACCAGCAAGCGTTTCAAAACTATCTTGCTAATAATTCTCAAAATGCTCAAGCATACGGGATTAATACGGCTAACAAGCAATTCTTAGCAAATCAAGGTCAAGCTTCAGCTAATCAAACAGCTAATAGCATTGGTAACTTTGGTAACTCGTCTGCGTCTAATACTATCGGCGCTGGTAATGCGCTAGCTGCGGGGCAAGTTGGCTCTGCTAATGCGTATACAGGCGCGTTTAATACAGGTGTTAACGCTTATCAAACTAACGCGCTTATTAGTAGCATACGTGGTAATGGTAATACTAGCGCTTATACACCTACATCGACGCCAGGCGCGGACGCCGTACTAAATCAGCCTATTGTTTAAGGAATAATCATGGAACAAATTAATGCAGCTATTCCTTTAGGGGTTAAACCACTAAACACAGACTCATCCGCTAATCAACTAGCGATGATGGAGTCTGCGGCTAAATTAGGCGAGTATCAACAAAATATTTCAAGAACTAATGCGCTGCGTGGTCTTGACCGTACAGATCCAAATTATCTTAATAAAGTCTATCAAATAGACCCTGCTTTAGGCATGAAATTTGAAGAACATACGGCGGGCGTTAAGAAAAATATAGCTCAAGCTGGCAAAGCTGAAAGTGAAAACATCGCTGCGCGCATTAAACTTCAGCAAGAAAAATTAGGCAACGTATCGACACCAGAGCAATTTTTAGCGTGGAGTAATAGTAACCATGACGACCCTGTTTTGGGGCCATATTTTGCTTCGCAAGGAATGACCCGTGAAAAGTCAAACGCGCAAACGATGGATACTTTGCAAAAGCCAGGCGGGTTTCAACAATTGATGGGATCTGCAATGTTAGGTTCCGCAGAGCTATATAAACAGAATAATATTAGTGCTACAGATAAAGCAAAATTAAATCAAGCCGCCTCATTTCATAATGATGTACAAAATCGTCCTCAATACATTCAAACTGATGCTGGTTTGGTTGCCGTTCCTAATGTATTAAAGTCAGGGCAAACGCCTACAGGTGTGCCTGTACTAGGCGCCAACGGTGAAAACTTGGGCAAACCGTTAAAAGCTATTCCTTCTAATATAAATACAGCAATTATTAATAATGATACGTCGCTTAAGAAAGTTAACCGAACATTAGACCTGATTGAAGGTAAAGACGTTACAACACCAGAAGGCGTTGTAATGAAAGGTAGTGCTGATGCAACAGGTATTGTTCCAGGCATGATGGGTCATGCCATTGCTCAACGCTGGGATCCAGGTGGTACCGCAACCCGCGCAATGATTGCGGATATTGGGTCGTTAAAAATCCATGACCGAAGCGGCGCGGCTGTAACTGCTAGTGAATCCCCGCGTTTAAAGCCTTTTATTCCATCTGTTTGGGATACGCCTGAAGCCGCGGCTACAAAGCTAAAGCAATTTAAAGCTGAGTACGAGGATATACAACGTGGTTTGACTGAAACTTATTCAAAAGATCAAGGTTATAGACCAAGTCCTGTATTAAATAGCAGTAGTAACGCAGGATCTACGGGCAATAGACGTTCATTAGATAGTATATTTAACCCTAAAAAGTAGGCTATATGGCTGATATTCAATCGCAGATTTCTGAAGCGCGTAGCGCTGGGTATGACGACGCTGCTATTACGCAATACCTTGGTTCGATGCCTGACTACAGTAGTAAGGTTAAAACAGCAATATCAGAAGGGTATGCGCCTTCTGATATTATTTCGTTTCTTTCCCCTACTACACGTCAAAACGTAAGCGCTGAAAGCGATGTTCCATTACTTGCGGCTGATCTTCGTAAAGTTCAAAAAGCGCAACCTAAAGCAGCGCCTACGGCCGATGAAAAGTCACTTGCGGATAGAAGTTTATTAAACCCATATACTTATATTCGTGAAGGTATTGGCGCGCTTGAAACACCGATTGCGTTAGCTGGCAGTGCATTAGGCGCTGTTGCTGGGCCTGCCGCAGGTATATATAAAAATATTTCTGAAGGCACTTATGGTCAACCTATTAGCGATAAATATGCTTCTGAAGTAGCGCAAAAGGTTTCAGGTGCTTTGGCACCAAGAACAGCTGAAGGACGTCGTAACGTACAAGCAATTGCGGAATTAGCTAATAGTGAAGCTTTACGCCCATTACAAGGCGCTATTGGTTTACCCGTTACTCAAATCCCTGCTGGGTCAATTAAACCCGCTGTTGGCTATGCTAAGAATCTTGCAGGCGAACAAATTAGCGCTGCGGTGAAACCAATTACAAACGCATTAGAAACCCGTGCAGCAGGTAAATTAGCAGATAAAGTGGCGCAATCGTATGAGCGTGGCCCACAGATTGATGCCGCTAAAGAAGCTAATCGTTTAGGTGTTGCTTTAAACCCTGTCAATGCTAACCCTACTACTAGCAATAAATTACGTGCATTAGCCGTAGATCCTATTGAAGAAAATAACAAACTATCTCAAGCCAATAAGACACGTTGGGGCAGTATTGCTAAAGCCGAAATGGGCTTACCTGAAACAACGCCGTTGACTTCTACTAAGCCTTTTGAAGAAGCTAGAACCAAAGCCGCCGCACCTTATGACAACATTCGTAAGATTGAAACATTGTCGTCAGATCAACCGCTTACTTATGGCGAAAATAAGACAATTATTCAAAAGCTTGAAGATATCAACAACAATGTTGTAATTGGTGGTCAAGCATCTGAAAAAGCTATTGAAGCGTTAAAAGCTGAAGCAATTGATAAGATTAAAGGTGGCATTAGTGGCTCCCAAGCTATCGACGCATTAAGCGATCTTCGTAAAAAGGCTACTAAAACTTATAACTCCAATGCTGCTACGCCTGAAATGATTGACGTAGCAGACGCTCGTATGGCAATTGCTAATACGATTGAAGATTTGATTGAAGCTAACGTAAACAAACCTGAAGAACTAACCGCATTTAGAAAAGCCCGTGCTGATATGGCTCGTTCTTATGCGTATGAAGCGGCTACAGACATAGCTACAGGTAACGTAGATCCACAAAAACTTAATCGTATGTTAGATAAGGGTATTCCCCTATCGGGCGACGCAGAGTCTATTGCACGAATTGCAGGCAACTATCCTGAAGTTACATCCCTAACTCCTGTAAAACGTGAGGGTCTACAACGCTTTTCTCGTAGTGGCCCTTTAGGAACCGCAGGCGCCGTGCTTGGTTCATTAGCTGGCGTTCCAGGCGCGCTTGTTGGCGGCGCTTTAGGCGCAGGCACAGGTGT
>Ga0007794_10000633_pt1 | contig 10778 bp, 10 predicted proteins | sample CryBogmetaGMA5M_FD_60365 | JGI IMG/M metagenome (GOLD analysis project Ga0007794, IMG submission 60365) | Freshwater microbial communities from Crystal Bog, Wisconsin, USA - MA5M | ecosystem: Environmental > Aquatic > Freshwater > Lake | place: Crystal Bog, Wisconsin, USA | collected 2009-07-06
CACTAAGGGCACGAAGGGAAAACAGAAAGGGCACGAAGAGGACTGGGTCGGGAGATCAGTTAACCATCCGAAGCCACTCGAGCTTGGGGTGGTGACCAAAATTCAGCAACACTCCGACGGGGCTTCCGGTGGCCTTCAGATAGTTGAGCAACTGGGCCCGGTCGGCATCTCCCAACCCACTGGAGGCCTTCACTTCAATAAGGATGACCCCATAGGCGATGAAGTCTGCCCGATAGGTCTTGGTGAGTGGTTCCCCCTTGTAGAGAATCTTCAGGGAAACCTCACGGTCGAAGGGGATGTTTGCCCGACCCAGTTCCAGGGCCAGTGCTTCGGCGTAGACACCCTCCAGGAATCCAGGGCCCAGCGCTCGATGGACTTCCATGGCTGCGCCAACGATGGCAAAGACCTCGTCCTTGAAGCGCAGTTCCTTCGTGTCCATTCGTCTCCTTCGTGTCCTTCGTGGAGATCAGTTGAAGCCATGGACGAAGTGCACGTAGGCGTAGAGGACGGGGGCGGCGAAGACGAGGCTGTCCAGGCGGTCGAGGATGCCGCCATGACCAGGGATGCCGACCCCCACGTGGGAGTCCTTCACGCCGGCACTGCGCTTCCAGGTGCTTTCCACCAGGTCGCCAAGTTGACCCACGGTGCCCAGGAGCAGGCCCAGAGCCACCACGTCCACCAGGGACCACTCGGGGCACACCGTGGCCTTCATGAGGAGGGCCCCCAGGAGGTTGCCCGCCAGGTTCCGGGCGGCACCCTCCCAGCTCTTCTTGGGGCTGACGCGACGGGCCAGCTTGTGGCGCCCGAAGGTGCTGCCGACGAAGTAGGCGAGGGTGTCCCCGAACCACGTGATGATGAAGAGGGCCAGGATGAGGCGGCTGCCGGTCTTGGGGAGGGTGCCCTCCAGCATGAAGAGCTTCTGCTGGAAGCCCAGCCCGAAGCCCAGGTAGAGGGCGCCGAGCCAGGTGATGGCCTGACTGGGGAGAGCCTCCTCCAGCTTCTCGTCGAAGAAGAGGGCCCCGAAGTGGATCAGGAGGCCCGCCACGGTGATCACCAGCCAGAGCGGCAGGGGATCCTGGTTGTGGGTGGCCAGGGTGAAGTGGGCCAGGAAGCCCCAGGTGGCCAGGACCCCGGCGACCAGGGAGGGGTTGAAGCCCCGGACCCGGGCCATGAGGGTCAACTCCCGGACCCCCATGGCGGCGGCGAGGGCCATGGCGCCCAGGTAGACCCAGGGAGCCCAAGGGCGGTCGCCCAGCCAGAGGAGGCTGAAGAAGAAGACCCCGAAGACCAGGGCCGAACCCACACGGAGGGTGAGGTTCTGGCGGTCCATCTTGGGTGCGGCCTGTTCCATCAGAGTCCCCCGAAGCGCCGTTCACGTTGGGCAAAGTCCTCGAGAGCCTCCTTCAGCTCTGCGGGACCAAAATCAGGCCAGAGCAGGTCGGTCATGTAGAGCTCTGCATAGGCGGACTGCCAGAGCAGGAAGTTCGAGATGCGGTGCTCACCGCTGGTGCGGATCAGGAGGTCCACGTCCGGCACCCCGGCGGTCCAGAGGCGGGCCCCCAGGGCGGCCTCGTCCACCTGCTCAGGGCGGAGGCCATCCTCCACGCAGCGCCGGGCGGCCACGGCCAGCTCCAGGCGGGAGCCGTAGTTCACGGCTAGGTGGAAGGTCATGCCGGTGTTGGCTGCCGTGGCTGCCTCAAGGGTGTGCATGTCGGTCTGGATGCCGGCGGGCATCCCCGAGAGATCACCCAGGTGTTGAAAGCGGATGCCCTTGCGGGCCAGCTGATGGACAAACATGCGGAGGTACATCCGCAGGAGGGCCATGAGGGCAGCCACTTCCTGGGGGGGGCGCTTCCAGTTCTCGGTGGAGAAGGCGTAGAGGCTCAGGTGGCGGACGCCCTGGTCCGAGGCCGCCTCCAGGATCCGCTCCACTGCCACGACACCCGCCTTGTGCCCCTTGATCCGGGGCCACCCCCGCTGCGCAGCCCAACGGCCGTTGCCGTCCATTATTATGGCGACGTGGATTGGGATGCTCATTGCAGCAGAAACCTCTATCTAGGAGAAAGGTCATGCTAACACGGGGCCTGCCGTAGAGATGGGTGAGGCGGGCCCCCTGTAGGGCCTGCCGTGATAGGCTCATTGCTAAGGAAAATTCGGCATATCCAATGGTCCAGTTCAACACCCGAGCCAACGAGATCCTACTCAAACTGGTCTATTACGGGCCGGGTCTCTCGGGCAAGACCACCAATCTGCAGTCCCTCCACGCCCGGTGCCGAGACACCCAGCGAGGAGAGATGTTCTCCGTCAACACCCAGGAGGACCGGACCCTCTTCTTTGATCTTCTGCCCATCAACCTGGGCTACATCTACGGCAATGCCATCCACCTGCAGGTCTACACCGTGCCGGGCCAGGTCCAGTACGACGCCAGTCGACGGGTGGTCCTGGGGGGGGCAGACGGGGTCGTGTTCGTGGCGGATTCCAGCGAGTCCAAGATGCAGGAAAACGTGGACTCCCTGTCGAACCTCTACCACAACCTCAACGCCAATCGCCTGAACATCAAGCAGATCCCCTTTGTCCTGCAGTACAACAAGCGGGACCTGGAGGACGCCATGGCCGTAGGGGTCATGAACCGGAGGCTCAACTTCCGGAGCGTCCCCTACTTCGAGTCTGTGGCCTGCGAGGGTGCCGGGGTCCTGGAGACCTTCGTGGCGATCACCCGGGAGACCGTGGGCCACACGTTCCGCAAGTACCACCTGGACAAGAAGATCAAGGACTTCGACGAGATGCTGAACCTCATCGAGTCCAATGTGCGCGCCAGCATGCAGGGGCCTGCGGCAGAAGATAACCCAGAGGGTCCCCGGGCCGACACCACCGTCATCAGGCATAGCAACGTCAGCACAGCCGACCTGCAGCCAGGCAAGGCGGCGGACCCCGAGGAGCTCCTGGAGGATGCCCTCAAGTCCAGCATGGAGACCGCCCGCCTCTACTCCGAGCTGAAGCAGACCAAGGAGACCCTGGAGAAGAAGAACCAGGAGCTCAGCCTGCTGGCGGGGCAGCTGGAGCGGGCCAACCAAGACAACCTCAAGACGCGGCGCTACATGGAGGGGCTGGTCCAGAACATCGGCGAGGCCCTCATCAGCTACTCTGCCGACGGCAAGATCCTGACCTGGAACGTGGCTGCAGAGCGCATCTTCGGGTACTCCAGGCCGGAGATTGTGGGCCGGAACATGTCCCAGCTGACGCCGGACAACCTCCTGCGGGAGACGGATCAGGTGGCGCAGCAGTTGGCGCGGGGGCAGGTCCTGCGGAGCGTGGCCACCACCCGCCTCCGGAAGGGGGGGGTCGCTTTTCCCGCCAGCATCACCTACGCGCCGGTGCGGGCCAACGATGACCGGATCCTCGCCTTCTCCGCCCTGGTGCGGGACCTGACGGAGCAGCGGGACCTGGAGGAACGGCTCGTGCGCTCCCAGAAGCAGGAGTCCCTGGGCCGCTTGGTCCCAGCCCTGTTCCACGAGGTGGCCAACCGGCTGACCCCCGTGCTCCTTGAGTCGCGCCTGCTGTCCGATGCCCCTCTGGAGCCCCGGCTGGCGGCCCAACTGGTCCGCCTGACTGCAGCTGCCGAGGGGGTCCAGACCCTCCTTCGCCCCCTCCAGACCGTGCTCAGTCCGCCGGCGCCCCGGGGGGTTCCCGCCCAGCTGAACCGGCTGGTGGAGGAGGCCGCCACGCTCGTGGGGCCTGGAGCTGAGCGCCTGGGGGTCTCGATCGAGATGAACCTCGAGCCCTCCCTGCCCGAGACCAGCGTCGACCCGGCCCTCATGGTGCAGGCCCTGGTCAATGTGATGTTGAATGGGGTGCAAGCCATGGCCATGAGTGCCTCCAAGCGCCTCCGGGTGGGCACCCGGCTGGCGGAGGGCACCCTGCAGATCGCTGTCCAGGACACGGGCTCCCCCATGTCCGAAGCGGGCCAGCGGGGGCTCCTGGATCCCAGTGCCGCCAGCTCAACCGACAGCCTGGGGATGCCCATCGCCGACATCATTCTTCAGCAGCACGGCGGTCGCCTCACCGTGCGCAGCCAGGAGGGCATGGGCAATGCCGTGCTGCTCGAGGTGCCCCTCAAGGCCTCAGCACCCGCCCCGGCGCCCCCCAGCCTGGTGGGCTACAAAGCCTTGGTGGTGGATGACGAGCCCATCCTGCTGGAGTGCTTGGCGGATGCCCTGGGCCTCTGGGGAATGGACGTGGAGGCCTGCCCTGGCGGCAAGGAAGCCATCGACTGTCTGGGCTCCCGGCAGTTCGACCTCATCGTGTCGGATATCCGAATGCCGGGGCTGTCCGGGTTCGAGTTCTATGCCTGGCTGAAGGACCACCAGCCGGCCATGGCGGGGCGCATCCTGTTCACCACCGGGGACGCCTTCGATGCGGACACCCGCACCTTTCTTGAGTCCAACCGCCTGCCTGTCCTGGGCAAGCCCTTTGACCTGAAGCAGCTCCGGGTGAGCCTGGAGCTCTTGGTGGGAACCCCACCCACGGAGTGACCGCCGAGGGGGACTACTCCTCCCCCTTCCGCTGGCGGCCTTCGGGGTCGAACTGGTAGCCCACGCTCCGCAGGGTGTGCACCCAGCGCGGGTGGTGGGGATCGTCTTCCATGACCCGCCGGATGCGCACGATGAAGTTGTCCACGGTGCGGCTGGTGGGGTAGGCGTCCTCACCCCAGACCTTGTCCAGGATGTCGGTCCGGCTCACGACCTGCCCCGGCCGCTCCATGAGCAGCTTGAGGATCATGGACTCTTTGACACCCAGCTGGAACGGACCTGCCGGGCCTTCTCCACAGAAGTTGTCGAAGTCCACCCAGTAGGTGCCGAAGGTCTGGCGGCGGTTGGTGTCCCGGTTGCGGTACCAGGACTCCCGGCGCAGGATGGCCCGGATCCGGAGGAGCAGCTCCTTCACCTGGAAGGGCTTGCCCAGGTAGTCGTCGCCCCCGGTCTCGAAGCCGTGGACCCGGTCATCGTCCGTGTTCTTGGCGGTGAGGAACAGGATCGGCGTGTGGTTCTTGGCCTCCCGCACCTTCTGGCAGACGGTGTAGCCGTCCACGCCGGGCAGCATGACGTCGAGGATCACCAGGTCGTAGGTCTCGGCCAGGATCTGCTTCAGGGCCAGGTCGCCCCGGGAGATCCAGGTGCAGCCCAGGCCCTCCAGCTCGAGGTTGAGCTTGATGCCCTCAGCCAGACTGAGCTCATCTTCCACCAGCAGAATCTTGGGTTCGGACATGGGGGGCTCCGGGGACGGGATGGGTGCGGCAGCGCTCTGAACTGCCGCGACCTGCTCCGATCCTACTAGAATGGGGCCTCGGAGTACCCATGGCCCCCCAATCCAGTCCTTTCCTCAGCGTCGTGATCCCCATCTACAACGAGGAGGAGAATATCCCGACTCTCTGGGCGCGGCTGGACCGGGTGCTCGCAGAGCACTTCGCCACCCCCGAGCGGAGCTGGGAGGTGATCTTCACGGACGACGGCAGCCGGGACCGCAGCCTGCAGCTGCTCATCGCCCTCGCGGCCAAGGAACCCCGGATCCAGGTGGTGGAGTTCAACCGGAACTACGGCCAGCACAGCGCCATCTTCGGGGCCTTCGCCGAGGTCCGGGGCCGGGTCATCGTGACCCTGGATGCGGACCTCCAGAACCCGCCCGAGGAGATCCCCAAGCTGGTGGCCAAGGTGGATGAGGGCTACGACGTGGTGGGGGGCTGGCGGCAGGGCCGCCAGGACAACGACAGCTTCTTCCGCACCATGCCCAGCAAGATCGTCAACGCCGTCACCCGCAAGACCACCGGGGTGGTGCTGCACGACTACGGCTGCATGCTGCGGGCCTACAGCCGGGAGGTGGTGGACGCCATGCTCCTGTGCAAAGAGCGGTCCAGCTTCATCCCGGCCCTGGCCAACAGCTTCGCCAAGCGCATCACCGAGGTGCCGGTGGCCCACGCCGAGCGGTCCGCCGGGACCAGCAAGTACGGTGTCTGGAAGCTCATCAACCTCCAGTTCGACCTCCTCACCAGCTTCAGCCTCCTGCCCCTCCAGATGCTCAGCGTGTTCGGGGTGGTGACCGCCGTCTTCGGGTTCCTGCTCTTCCTGGGCCTGGTGATCTACCGCTTCCTGCACCCGGAAGGCACGGCCCAGGGCGTGTTCACCCTGTTCGCCATCCTGTTCTTCTTCGTGGGCTGCCAGTTCATCGCCTTCGGCCTGCTGGGGGAGTACATCGGCCGCATCTACCAGGAGGTCCGGGACCGACCCCGCTACATGGTGAAAAAAGTCCATCGGGCTGAGTAGCACCCCAGAATCCCAGGTGCAAACAGGGCGGGATGCGGGAACCATGGAGGAATCCAACCCGCAGTCCCAGAGGGGGAACCCATGCCCAGCCCTGCCACCGTCCGAGCCTTCCTGCGCGCCGTCGCCGCCCTGCTGCTCCTGAGTGTGCCGCTGGGAGCCGTGCCCCCGGGCTACCCGGCGGACTACCAGAAGCTCGTGGAGGCGGGCCGCAAGGAGGGCAAGCTGGTGGTCTACGCCACCACCGACAGCAAGTCCGCCGAGCCCATCGTCAAGGACTTCGAGGCTCTCTACCCGGGCATCAAGGTGGAGTACAACGACCTCAACAGCACCGAGCTGTACAACCGCTACATCAGCGAAGCAGCCGCCGGTGGGGGCACGGGCGACGTCACCTGGAGCTCCGCCATGGACCTGCAGGTGAAGCTGGTGATGGACGGCCATGCGGTGGCCTACAAGTCGCCGGAAGCGAAGAACATCCCCACCTGGGCCCTCTGGAAGGACATGGCCTGGGGCACCACCTATGAGCCCATCTCCATCCTGTACAACAAGCGCCTGCTCAAGGGTGATGAGATCCCCCAGTCCCATGCGGACCTGCTCAGGGTGCTGGCCAACCCCCGCTTCAAGGGCAAGGTGGTCACCTACGACCCCGAGCGCAGCGGGGTGGGCTTCTCCTACCTGACCCAGGACCTGAAGAACAATCCCAAGGGCTTCTGGGACATGGCCGGTGCCCTGGGCAAGGCCGGCGTGAAGGTCTACACCAGCACCGGGGCCATGATGGAGAAGGTCAGCAGCGGGGAGGCCCTCCTGGGCTACAACATCATCGGGTCCTATGCCTTCCTCAAGGCCAAGAAGGACCCCTCCATCGGCTACCTCTATCCCTCGGACTACACGGTGGTGATGTCCCGGGTGATGTTCATCTCCCGCCACGCCAAGAATCCCAACGCTGCCAAGCTCTGGGCGGACTACATCCTCTCGGCGCGGGGCCAGCAGGTCATCTCGGACAAGGCCGACCTGTTCTCCATCCGCGCCGACATCAAGGGGGAGACCACCCTGGCCAACCTCACCAAGGTGCTCGGCACAGGGGCCCGGCCCATCCCCATCGGGCAGGACACCGTGGAGTTCCTGGACCAGAAGAAGCGCCTCGACTTCCTGAAGAAGTGGCAGCAGGCCCTCGGCACCGTCAAGTAGCCCATGCGGAAGATGTCCCCGGCCCGGATCGCCGTGATCCTCCTCACGGCGGTCGTGGTCTTCCTGCCCATCGGCCTGCTTCTCTGGCAGAGCTTCCTGGACGCACCGTTCTTCCAGCTCCAGAAGCACTTCGGCCTGGACGCCTACCGCTTCATCTTCGAGGACCCGGACTTCAAGCGGTCCTTCCTGAACAGCCTCTACATCTCCTGCGGCATGGGCCTGATCTCGGTGCCCCTGGGCGGCCTCCTGGCCTTCCTGATGGTGCGCACGGACCTGCCGGGCCGGGCCTGGATTGAGCCCCTGCTGCTGATCCCGGTCTTCGTGTCGCCCATGATCCTCTGCTTTGGCTACACCGTGGCTGTGGGCCCGGTGGGCTTCGTGTCCCTTTGGGTCGAGAGGCTCGTGGGCAGCGTGCCCTGGAACCTCTACTCCATGGCGAGCATCGTCCTCATCGCCGGCCTGTCCCACGTGCCCCATGTGTACCTCTACACGGCCTCGGCCCTGCGGAGCCTCAGCTCCGACGTGGAGGAAGCGGCCCGGGTGGCCGGGGCGGGGCCCCTCAAGGTCGCCGCCACCATCAGCCTGCCCATGGTCATGCCAGCCCTGCTCTACAGCGGGGTGCTGGTGTTCTTCCTGGGCTTCCAGGTCTTCGGCTTGGCCCTGGTGCTGGGCGATCCCGAGGGCCACCTGGTGCTGGCCACTTACCTCTACAAGCTCACCAACAAGCTGGGCGTGCCCTCCTACCACCTGATGGCGGCGGTGGCCATGTGCATCGTCGGCATCACCGTGCCCATGGTGCTGTCCCAGCGCTTCCTGCTGAGGAACGCCCACAAGTACATCACCCTCAAAGGCAAGGGCTCTCGCCAGCGGCCCCTGCCCCTGGGCGGTTGGCGCTGGGTGGCGGCGGTGGTGGTGCTGGTCTGGCTGGCCCTGACGGTGGTCATCCCGGTTTCGGGTGTGATCTTTCGGGCCTTCGTCACCAACTGGGGCGAGGGCGTCACCTTCCGCGAGGCCTTCACCCTGGAGAACTTCAAGGCGGTCTTCGAGCAGACGAACCTCATGCGGGGCGTGGTCAACACGGTGCTGCTGGGGGTCATCGGCGGCGGTCTCTCGGTGCTCTGCTTCGCCTTCATCGGCCTCTCTTCTCACCGGAAGAACAATGGCTGGACACGGCTCCTGGACTACACCGTCATGACCCCCCGGGCCATCCCGGGCCTCCTGGCAGGTCTGGCCTTCCTGTGGGTCTTCCTGTTCTTCCCGCCCCTGGTCCCCTTCCGCAAGACCCTCCTGAGTCTCTGGCTGGCCTACACCGTGGTGTGGCTGGCCTATGGCATGCGGCTCATCAGCACCTCCCTGCTTCAGGTGGGGCCGGAGCTGGAAGAGTCCGCCCGGGTCACCGGCGCCAGCCCCGGGCAGGTGAACCGCCACATCACCGTGCCCCTGATCCGCTACGGCCTGCTGGCCAGCTGGCTGATGATCTTCATGATCTTCGAGCGGGAGTACTCCACCGGTGTCTATCTGCTGGGCCCCGGCACCGAGGTCATTGGCTCGCTGATGGTGTCCCTCTGGGGCGCGGGCGCCATCGACATCATCTCGGCCCTCTCCTTCATCAACATCCTGCTGGTCAGTGCGGGGATGGGGATCGCCCTGCGCTATGGAGTGAAGCTGCATGACTGACATCGAACTGAGCGTCCAGGACCTCCACGTCACCCTCGGCCAGAACCCCATCCTCAAGGGCGTCGGCCTCGAGGTGAAGCGGGGTGAGATCGTGGCCCTGCTGGGCCCCTCGGGCAGCGGCAAGACCACCCTGCTGCGGGCCATCGCCGGCCTGGAGCTGCCAGGCCAGGGGGCCATCCGCATCGGCGACCAGACCGTGTTCGATGGGGCCGCCAAGGTGGATGTTCCTGCCGAGAAGCGCAGCCTCGGCTTCGTCTTCCAGTCCTACGCCCTGTGGCCCCACCGCACGGTCTTCCAGAACGTGGCCTATGGGCTGAAGCTGCGGAAGGTGCCTGCAGACGAGATCCAGACCCGGGTGGCCGAGGTGCTGACGGACCTGGGCCTGGGTGACCTGGGGCAGCGCCACCCCCATCAGCTCTCCGGTGGCCAGCAGCAGCGGGTGGCTCTGGCCCGGTCCCTGGTCTACAAGCCCCGGGTGATCCTGCTGGATGAGCCCCTCTCCAACCTGGACGCCAAGCTCCGGGAGGAGGCCCGCATCTGGCTGCGGCAGCTGATCATCGACCTCGACCTGTCGGCGGTCTGCGTCACCCACGACCAGGCCGAGGCCATGGCCATGGCGGACCAGGTGGTGCTGCTGCGGGAAGGCTTGATCGAGCAGGCGGGCACACCCCAGCAGCTCTATGGAGAGCCCGACAGCCTCTTTGTCGCCGAGTTCATGGGGGCCAACAATGCACTGACTGGCCGCCTTGGGAGTGTGAGCGGTGCCCAGGCCCAGCTCGAAGGGGAGGGCTGGTCCCTCCAGGGGCGCCTGCGCACGCCACGCGGGGCCGGTGAGGCTGCGACCGGCGTCATCCGCCTGGAGAAGATCCGCCTGGTGGACGCCCCGGGGCCGAACGTCTTGCGCATCCCGCTCCGGGCCTCGGTCTACCTGGGCCATGCCTGGGAGTACCTCTTCGACCTGGGGGGCACCACCCTGCGGGGCTATGGACCAGTGGCCCTGCCCCCCGGGGAGCGCCTGGTGGAGATCCCCGCCGAGCACCTCTGGCTGTTCTAGGGCCTAGCCGCCCTCGACCTCGCCGCTCCAGCCTTCGCCACCCTCTTCCTGGGGCTTCTCGGGGATGCGATAGCTCTCGCTGGACCAGGCACCCAGATCCTGAATGCGGCAGCGCTCCGAGCAGAAGGGCTTGAAGGCATTCCCCTCCCAGGAGGTGGGGGTGCGGCAGGTGGGGCAGGGACGGAGGACCATGGGTATCAGCATATCCAATCAGAACTGGATGTGAACAAAGAAGAAAATATGAGTGTAATTTAGAAGATGTGCTTGACGAGCCGGTTCCTTCCTCTATACTCACTGAGAACAGGAGGAATCCCATGAGCAGAATCATTGGCATCGATCTCGGCACCACCAACAGCTGTGTGGCGGTCATGGAGGGCGGCATCCCCAAGGTCATCCCCAACCCCGAGGGTGCCGACACCACCCCGTCCGTGGTGGGCTACAACCCCAAGACCAGCGAGCGGCTGGTGGGCGCTTCCGCCAAGCGCCAGGCCGTCGCCCAGCCCAAGAGCACCATCTACTCCATCAAGCGGTTCATGGGCCTGCCC
>Ga0007794_10000636_pt1 | contig 10750 bp, 12 predicted proteins | sample CryBogmetaGMA5M_FD_60365 | JGI IMG/M metagenome (GOLD analysis project Ga0007794, IMG submission 60365) | Freshwater microbial communities from Crystal Bog, Wisconsin, USA - MA5M | ecosystem: Environmental > Aquatic > Freshwater > Lake | place: Crystal Bog, Wisconsin, USA | collected 2009-07-06
TCGTACAGCGACTTGCATTTGGCGCAGCCGGTTCCTAATACTTCGATTTTCATGGTCTGTTCTCCTCGTTGTGTCAGTATTCTGTTCAGTGTTGATGTCCGCACGTTGCTCTGTGTGTATGGCTGAACCCTTTGATCAACGGCCCACCGCTACAGGTGGAACAGTCAAGCTGGATAGTGGTATGGGTGATGTGGAACCTGTGCGCCAGCTCGTGCTCGATCCGGTGGAGCAGATCCTCCCGCTCTCCGTTGTTTTCCGGGTGGATCTCCACATGGGCAGACAGGGCGATGATATGTGAACAGACTGCCCACACATTAAGATGGTGGACATCCGCTACCCCCTCAATGCCACGAATGCATCCGGCAACCTGCTCCACAGAAAGCCCCCGTGGCACCCCTTCCATCAGGATATGGACCGCCTCGCGCAGTACCCGTCCCGCTCCGACCAGAATCAGGAGGCCGATGGCGATGGAGATTATTGGATCGGCCTGATACCAGCCGGTGTAGTGCATCAGAATTGCGCCAGCAATAACCCCTACCGAAGCTGCCGCATCTCCCAAAACATGCAGAAAAGCACTGCGCACATTCAGGTCATCATGGGAGTGTCCGTGCAGCCCTTTAGCCGCCAGCAGATTGGCCGCCAGGCCGAGAACAGCAATAACCAGCATCGGCGTGGTCTGCACCGCTTCCGGGGCAAACAGCCGTTTGCTTCCCTCATACAGAATGCCGATCGCCATCAAAAAAACGGTCAGCCCGTTGATCAGAGATGCCAGCACCTCCGCCCGGTGGAGACCATAAGAATGGTTCTCGCTGGGCGGTTTGGCAGCCAGCTTGATTGCCGCCAGCGACAATATCAGGGCGAACAGATCGAGAAAAACATGGCCCGCATCAGACAGAAGCGCCAGGGAGTTGGACCAGATGCCGCCGATGACCTCCGCCACCAGAGTAATGGCGGTCAGGGAGATGGCGAAAATCAAACGCTTCGATATGGTGCTGTCAATGTTAGACATTATCCTCACTCACAGGATTGCGTTAAACAGATAACCGACACAGACAATTGCAACTGCAACTATGCCAAAAAATACCGCTAAAAGTCGGTTTTTCAAGACGTTCTTGAGAATAATCGCCTCCGGCAGAGACAGCGCCGTGACCGCCATCATAAAGGCGAGCACGGTACCGATGGCCATCCCTTTTTCCATCAGGGCGTGGACAATGGGAATCACCCCAGCGGCGTTGCTGTAAAGAGGTACTCCTATCAGCACCGCCAACGGCACGGCGAAGAGATTATCGCGTCCGGCATATTTCAACAGAAAGTCCTGCGGGGCGTAACCGTGGATAAATGCACCCAGGCCGACCCCGACCACCACATAGGGCCAGATTTTTTTCAACAGGCTGAATGTGTACTCACCGGCGTACTCACGTTTTTCCCGGAACGACATCTGCACAATCTCGGCATTGCCAACCTGCATCTCCCAGACATAATCCTGAACGTGCTTCTCCATCTTTAACTTGCCGATGATGATGCCGGAGAAAATTGCCACCAATAGGCCAGTTCCGATGTAGATCAGGGCGATTTTCCAGCCGAACAGCCCCCACAGCATGATCAGGGCAACTTCGTTGACCATGGGGGATGAAATAAGAAAGGAAAAGGTAACTCCCAGCGGGACGCCGGATTCCACAAAGCCGATAAAAAGCGGCACCGCCGAACAGGAGCAGAAGGGGGTGACGATCCCCAGAAGTGCTGCCAGGATGTTGCCCACATATTCCCGCTTATGGGAAAGCATACGCCTGGTCTTTTCCGGCGGGAACGAGGTGCGGATGATCGCCACAACGTAGATGATCGTCGAGAGCAGCAGGAAAATCTTGGTCGTATCGTACAGGAAAAAGTTTACCGCTTCGCCGGTGTGAGTGCCGGGCGTCAGCCCCATCAGGGTAAACGTTATGTAATCGGCTGTTTGTTTCAGCATATCCTCTCCATCATCATCCAGGCTTACTGCCCGGGCGATTGAACCATTACCTACGCGGCCAGCAGCATTTCATGACGGCCGGTAATTTCCTGCGTCATGATCGTGGTTGCCAGATCGACAATTGTTAAAATTTCGGGGCGTTTTACGGCATAGAAGATCTTGACCCCCTCTTTGCGGCGGCTGAGGATGCCGGATGACACCATCAGACTCAGATGGCGCGAGGTGTTGGATTGCTCTTCACTGATGGCAGGGAATATTTCGCAGACGCAGCGTTCACCGTCGCGCAGGAATTCAATTATTTTCAGGCGGGTAGGTTGACCGAGGGCTTTAAGGATTTCTGCGCGGATGTAAGTTTTGTCCATTGTCCACTCCATCGTTATATGATTGTTTAGTCATATAACAATGGAACCGGAAAAATGTCAAGGGGGAATCAGGTGGTTTGAAACGGTTCCGTTGCGAAGTGGCCGGTTATCATGTTGATAAACAGCTTATGTGGAGATTGGGACGTTTTGTTGCGGTCGTTGTGTATGATGAGGGTGCGGTTGCGGTGATGCCGGAAACCCTCAATGCGATGTTCGAATAATTCTCCCCTCGTAATTTGATCCTGTACCAGTTCACGGGACAGGAATGACACCCCGTGAGCCTCCTGTGTTGCCTGTACGATCATGTGAAGATCATCAATTACGACAAAGTTTCTGAAATCTGCCAGCGTTCTGCCTATGGCACGCAGGTTCCCCTCCAGAAGTGTCCTGGAACAACAACCATCTTTACGGACGAATACGGTTTGACCAAACAGATCGGCAGGGTTGACAGTGCCGGCCGGCAACCCGAGTGCGGGGGCGCTGACAAAGATCATATCGTCACCCGGCAGGGGTATTGTTGATAACTCGGAAAGATCAAATCCTTCACAATGCTCAATTACCGCCAGATCATACATGCCATCCTTCAACGCATCGACAATTTTTCCGGGACTGTCAAACATAAAGGAGAGATCCGCCAGATCGTTAAATTCCATCATGAATTCGCGCATGATTGCCGGCAGGTGAACGATTCCGAAGGTGGGTGTGCAGATGAACGAAATTCTTTCGTGCCCCCGCATTGACTTGAGGCCGGAAAGCAGTTCACGCTCGATTTCAAGAAGTTTCCGGGCTTTTTCAATCACCAGCTTGCCGGCGCTTGTGGGAACCAGAGTCTGCCCGGAGCGGTCAAGAAGTAAGTATCCATACTGCTCTTCAAGAAATTTTATGCGGCGGGAAACGGCAGGTTGGGTGACGCAGAGGGTATCGGCAGCTTTCGAGATACTTCCCGCTTTTGCGACCTCTACCAACGTTTTTAAATATATGGATTCCATATATAGAGTTTTACTCCTATTCCAATCTGTTATCAACCCATAACAAACATTCAATTTTCATTTTCATGAAAAAGAGTGAGATTGGCAGCAGATTTACTCCACTCTTGTCGTTCGGGATTTGTCCCGATAAAAGGAGAATTGTTATGCTGAGAAGGCTGAAGTGTTATCACAGTAGCAAGGCGCTGGCGGCCGCTGCCGCAATGTTGCTGGGGCTCTGTCTCGCCCCCCAGGCGCAGGCAGGTCCACGTATCGAGTTTGGTGACGATGGCGGGTTTTTGCAGGTTGATCTGAAAGGTCAGATGTATCTGGAAAATACCAGTTATGGCGGGGGTACCAAAGGTGACGAAAATCGTACGGACCTGCACTTTATGCGCAACCGTTTCAGTCTGACCGGTATGCTGGACGAAACCTGGGGCTACAAGTTCCAGACCTGCGGCAATACCGGCACCACGAAAAACACTCTGGGCTATGCCCTTTCAGCTCAGGACACAGACTGGAATGATCGGGATGTGCGGATTATTGATGCCTACGCCATCGGTAATTTCAGCCCGGCTCTCAATGTGAAGGTCGGTCTGACCAAGATCCCGCTGACCCGCGCCAATCTTGACGATTGTTTTGCTCCGCTGTCCCAGGACCGCTCAATGTTCGTCTACAGTGCGTATGGCACTTCACCGGCCAAGTTTTCCCGCGATCTGGGTGGCGTGGCAACAGGACGATTCTTTAACGACCGGTTGACCTATTTTGTCGGAATTTTCCAGGGGCGGGAAGGCTCGACGGCCTCTACGGTGCCGATCAATAACGCCACGGGAGCCAATCCCGCAGCAGGGATAGGAATAGCCGGCGTAACCGCCACATCAACCAACGCACCAAAGACAAATTTTGAATATGTGGGACGACTCACCTATGACTTTATGGATTCCGAGGGGGGCTCAGGGTATCAGGGTACCTATTTTGGTGAGAAAAAAATTCTGAACTTCGGTGTCGGCATGGCATACCAGCCTCAGGCTGCGTATAAAAATACAGCAAACAATTTTTACTATACCACCGGGGGGGCACCCACAACGACACTTGACTCGACCAAGGGCGCTGTAACTAAAATTACATCTGTCAATACAAACGATGAAACGGTTGATTATACCGCCTTTGCCGCTGATATGCTGTTTGAGTACCCGACCGAGTTTGGTGTTCCTACGCTTACCGCACAGTATCTGAAAGTTGATTTTGAAGATGCCTACAAGACCAGCTTGGCGTCGGGCGAACGTCTGGCCGTTATCAGCGGCATAAACGGCCAGAAGGAAGGCTACTATATTAAAGCTGCCCACATTTTACCGTTCACAGTCGGCAGTCAGGGAAAAATTCAGCCGTATGCACTGTATGAGGACTGGAAATTTGCTCACCTGCTTGGCGTTAACGACCAGAAGATCAAACAGTATGGCGCCGGGTTCAACTATTATGTGAAGGGAGATCAACGGATTCGATTTACCGCTGAATATCTGAGAACAACCTTTGACACCGCAACTCTACTTCCGGTAGGTGGCATCTCAGGTTCTATAAGCGCCAACCCCACAACCTATAGTGACTTTGATACTTTCCGGATGATGCTGCAGGTGGTATTTTAGGGATCAATCAGGGTGCCGGGTCCGCCCCGGCACCCAACCCTGACCAGAGACAAGGAGAATGACTCCAATGAACAAAATTTCCGTCTTTTCCGTATTCATCCTGCTGTTGTTCTGCACCGGGGTCTGTCAGGCCGATTCGCTGGTGATTACGTTCCGCTCCGGTAAAACCCAGACAGTTGTACTGGATGAACCGAGCGTTGGTATCAACTCCTGGCAGTTTGTCGGCGGAGTAGCGCCGCTGCAAAAAACGGAAAAAACAGACGGAGTTGTTGAGCCGTCAAAGCAGGAACAGGTTCAAAAAGATCCCGCCCCACGTGTCAATGATGACAAAAAACTGACCGAAAAGGCACCGGAGAAAAAATCCGGTGTCCGGGTCAAATGGAACGCAAAGCCGATTCCGGATTAATAAAAAATCAAGAGGAGAATACACGCATGAAGAAAATCGTACTGTTTCTGGCCCTGGCACTGTGTGCAGCTTCTGTCGCCTGTGCCGCCGAAGGCAAGGTGAAATCAGTCAGCGATGACAAGGTCACCGTTGAAATGTCAGATACCGCAAAACTGAAAAAGGGTGGCAGCGTCAAGATAAACGGCAAATCCGGCAAGATCATTTCGCTGGAAGGGAACACGATAACCATAAAGTGCGGTAAAGCGGCAGAGCTGAAGGCGGGCGACGCTGTCAAGGTTGATAAGGTCAACGATATGCAGGGGTGCTGAACGAACGGATACCGGTACTCCTCAGAAAAACGCCTCTACACCTCCCGGAGGCGTTTTTTATTTTACCCTTCCTCCTTAGTGATTCCTGCCCGGAAGCGAAGTCCGGTATGAATCCTTGTCACTGCATCAGCAGCAGCTGCCACCACCAACCCTGCGGATGTTATGCGCCTGCAACCATTCGTTGATCATGCCGGATGCGCAACCTACTCCCGCATCAACAGTAATCACCCTGACCGGGCAGTTTTTTGCACAGGCGCCGCACTCCATACAGGCGTCACAGTCATCTATCCGTGCCTTCCTCTCCTCTAAAGAAAAAACCTCGTGCGGGCAGACCTCGACACACCTGCCGCAACCGGTACATCCTGCCTGGTCCAACCGGAGCGTAACCACGTCTTCCAGATACCGTAACCCGAACATCGGCCCCCCCTACAGGAATCTTCCCGCAACAAGCACTACAACCGCGACGATGATGGCGCTGCCCATGGCCGGTATCCCCAGATGCATCTCCTTCTTGACGCCGGACCGTGAGGTATAGGTGGTACAGCCGGTGAAATTGAGGGCGTAAAAGGCGCAAATAGCGGGGAGGGCAAGAAATGCAGCGACTGCTGTTGTCACATTCCAACTGCTGCCGCCGGCGTACAGATACAGGGCTGCACTCCACACGACACCGGCCAATACGCCTTTTACGGCAAAGCTGCGGCCCGGAATCCAGGGGAGCAGAATCGGCACGACGGCTATGCCGGTGAGAACGGCGCCAAGATACGCCAGGGTCATGAGAACGGCAGCACCAAGGCCGTTTGCCAGCAGTGCGGCCAGAAAAACCGCCCCGCCGAAAAGAGCTATGGACTTGAGCGTCAGCACGACCTCCACCGGCACCAACACCAGTCGGTCGTAGGTTGTGAAGCCGATCTTCCGCATTACCGGAGTCGTCACCATGCCGTTATCGAGAAAAGCCGGCAGGTCCTGTGCCCTGATTGTGGCGTACCGAACAGAAAAGCCGGTGCGTTTTGCCACTTCCTGAGCAGAGACGCCGGGCGCCCCCAGGATCGGGAGGAACAGCCGTCGGTGGTTGACCGCCTCGTGGAGTCCGGTTTTCTGAATCCTCCGGATCAGTTCAGCCGTGCCGAACGTCCCCTTGCCCGCAGCGCACCACACATTGACACCGTATGTTTCCAGTACCAGCAGCCAGACATTTCTGCCGGATAACGCACTCCGCACAAGGTCAAAACTCATCTTGTAATTGCCGGTGACCAGTACCGGTGCATCCGGACCGGGGGTGCCGATGGCATAACGGCCCGGCGGGACGATGTAGCGCATCCGGTTGATTCCCCAGCGAGCCAGGCAGGCGCCTATATGGTCGGCATATGACAGCGAAGTGGCGATGCGCGGTACTTTTTCAGCCGCCGTCCCGACCCAGTCAAGGAAACCGGGAACTTTATCCGTAATCTCCCCGCCGGCTATCACCATCCGGGGGCCGCAGCATGACGCCGTTTCCGTGTCATTGCTGCCGCAGCAGCTGTCTGCTGCATTTTCCTGCGCTACCCTGGTTGACCGGGTTATCTTTTTGATACGGTTTATTTTCACCGGAAGTATCGTTCCTTAAAAAAGAATGAAACATGCACCAGTCCGATCATGACCGGCACTTCTACCAGGGGGCCGATAACCGCAGCAAATGCTGCACCGGAGTTCAGCCCGAAGACCGCAATCGCTACGGCTATGGCAAGCTCGAAGTTGTTACTGGCGGCGGTGAAGGCGAGGGTAGTGGTCTTGCTGTAATCAGCGCCCATCTTTTTCCCCATCCAGAATGACACCACAAACATGACGATGAAATAAATGCTCAGCGGGATCGCGATTCGCACCACGTCAAACGGCAGCTGAACGATCAGAGTCCCCTTCAGGCTGAACATAATCACAATGGTGAACAGCAGGGCGAGCAGGGTGAGCGGGCTGATTTTCGGGACGAATTCCCGGTGATAGCGCTCTTTGCCCATGACCTTCACGCCGATCAGGCGGGTGAGGGCACCGGCGATGCAGGGGATGCCGAGATAGATAAAAACGCTCTCGGCGATCTGGCCGATGCTGATATTCACCACCATCCCTTTCAGCCCGACCATGGGCGGCAGCACGGTGATGAAAAACCAGGCGTACACGCTGTAGAACAACACCTGAAAGATGCTGTTGAACGCCACGAGCCCTGCGGCGTACTCGGTGTTGCCCTTGGCCAGTTCGTTCCAGACAATCACCATGGCGATACAGCGGGCCAGGCCGATCATGATCAATCCAACCAGATATTCCGGCTTGTCCGGAAGCAGCAGAGCCGCCAGCACGAACATCAACACCGGCCCGATCAGCCAGTTCTGGATCAGTGAAACGCCGAGAATCTGTTTGTTCTGAAACACCTCCGGCATATCCTCATACTTCACCTTGGCAAAGGGGGGATACATCATAAGGATCAGGCCGATGGCAATCGGAATGTTGGTGGTGCCGACCTGGAAGGAGTTGATAAACGATTCCGTACCGGGGACGAAATAGCCCATCCCGACACCCAGCGCCATGGCGGCAAAAATCCATAAGGTCAGCCAGCGATCAAGGAAAGAGAGTTTTCGGGAAATGTTGTCTGTCATGCGGACACCTCACTGATTTGAATGCCCGGCGATTATATCCGCTTTAGCGGATATATCAAGATGAAAAAACGTGGTCGATGTGATTTAGAGGCAAACTGATGGTTTGCCCTGCAGGAAAGAGGCAAGGGCTGCCCGGTCGGTGTCAGCTTCGGGCAGGCTGGATGCGTGTGTTTGAAGGGTCGCCAATATTTCCCGGCAGGTATCGCAGCTTTCCCGGCTGAGTGTGTAATACATCCAGACCCCGTCCCGGCGGGTATCAACCCAACAGCTCCGTTTCAGGTAGGCCAGATGACGCGATACGGTGGACTGGGGCAGTCCCAGTACCGCCATCAGGTCGCAGACACAGAGCTCCCCATTGGCTTGCAGCAGCAGGATGATGCGCAGACGGAGCGGGTCGGAAAGTGCTTTGATGGTTTGGGCGAGATGTTTCATGGTTGAAGGTTTATAGAACGGTTACGTGGAGGCGTCAAGCCCGATTGCAGGTTTCTGATACTCTGGCAGGTAACTTGCTACTTGTCACTACCGGCGGCTTATTGTGGCAATAACGCCCCATTTCTCCGCGTTATGGCGTAGTTGTGTTTCGAATTGGTAACCATTTGCCTGTCAAATGTAAATAGCCACGGGGAATAGATCCTGTGCACATGCAGCTCTATTGTTTTCGCGGATAACCCCTCTAAATCTCCCCTTATCTAAGGGGAGATTTCAAGGCTTCCCCCCTTAGGTAAGGGGGGATTGAGGGGGGTTAGCTGTCACAGAGTGCCAGGAATGAAATCTGAAACCTTGATTTATCCGCTAAAGCGGATATAGTGTTTGGGCGGTAACTATCTCTTCAAAGATTGGATGCTGCAATGAAGTCTGGACCGTTCCTTTTCCTGCTCCTGTTCCTCGTTATGCTGCTCCCCGCAGCAGCTGCTGATAAGCCGCTGGTACGTTTCGGAGTTATCCCGCGCTACAATCCGCTTGTCATGTACAAACGCTACCAGCCGATCATGGATTATCTGACCGCCCAAACCCCGTACCGCTTCGAACTCAAGATCAGCAAGGACTACCCCGAAGCGGTGCGCTTCCTCCAGACCGGAGTAACCCAGGTCAGTTCTCTGGGGGATGTGACGTTTGCCGAAGCAAACACCCAGTATGCCGCCATCCCGATCCTCAAACCACGCAACAAAGATGGTATCCCCTTCTACCGCAGCGCCATAATCGTGCGCAGCGATTCACCGCTGAAAGAGATCAAGGATCTGCGCGGCAAGAGCATGGCTTTCGGTTCGCCCCATTCAACGTCCGGGAACCTGATTCCCCGCTATCTGCTGTGGGACAACGGGGTTAATCTGCGCGATCTGAAATCCTATACCAATCTGCAGCATCACGATGCGGTGGCCAAGGCCATCCTGAAGGGACAGTTTGACGTCGGGGCGGTAAAGGATGTGGTGGCGGAAAAATACAAGTCCCACGGCCTGCGCATACTGGCCTGGTCAGCTCCGATTCCGTCGGTGCCGCTGGTGGTGCGGAAGGATACCCCTCCCGAGATCGTCACCGCATTAACCACCGCCCTCCTGAGGCTGGACCGGAATAATCCCGCCCATCAAAAAATGATGCAGACCTGGGACGATGAATTCCGCCATGGGTTTGCCCCGGCTTCCCGGGACGACTATCAGGGCATTTTCCGTATGATCAAGGAAATCCCCCATGGCTGCGGTGTCGGGTGTCACCGATGAAGCCGCGCGTTACCATCAGCATCAAGACCCAGTTCGTGCTGCTGGCAGTGCTGCTGGTGGCGTTGTCGTCCGCCCTGTGGGGGTGGTGGTCCTGGAAGAATGAACGGAACCTGCTCTATGAGAATCTGGAGGAACAGGGACGGCAGATGGTGACATCGCTGTCTTCGCCGATTATCAACGCCCTGCTGTACGAAGAGATGGGAGTCATTGAAGAGGGGGGGTTGCTGGATAACTTCATCGAAGAGATTATGAACAATGCCGGCTTCCCGGTGGTGTACGCCTATGTGACCGATCGGAACGGCAAGGTTCTGGCCCACAACAGTTATCCGGAATACGGAAAAATCTATAATGATCCGCTCACCGGGATCGCCCTGTCCGAAGGGCGGTATTCAAGCCGGCTGCTAGTGGCGGGCAGCGGACATTCCGCTCTGCTGGACATGGCCATGCCGCTCCGAATCTATGGGAAAAGCTGGGGAGCGCTCAGGGTGGGGATTTCAACAGCTCAGTTGGAACAGGAACTAGCCGGCATGGCCCGGCGTATAATCCTTATAACCATGGCATTTTTCCTTCTGGGTACACTGCTCTCCTGGCTGATCGGCCGTGGCATGGCCCGCCCGCTTGAACGCCTGGCTGCCCTTATGTCGGCGGTATCCACAGATAACCTTGATATTGAACTTCCCCCCCGTCGTCCCGATGAAATTGGCGCTCTCCAGGAAAGTTTCCGTGAGATGCTGGAACGTCTCCGCCGCAGTGAGGCGGAA
>Ga0007794_10000637_pt1 | contig 10749 bp, 9 predicted proteins | sample CryBogmetaGMA5M_FD_60365 | JGI IMG/M metagenome (GOLD analysis project Ga0007794, IMG submission 60365) | Freshwater microbial communities from Crystal Bog, Wisconsin, USA - MA5M | ecosystem: Environmental > Aquatic > Freshwater > Lake | place: Crystal Bog, Wisconsin, USA | collected 2009-07-06
TAATTTACTTAAATTCATGGAGCCTTCAATTCATCATTTTTACTCTGTAATTTTTTAACGAGTTTTTCATAGCCGCTGGAGCTGATGATTTTGTTGAACTGGCTGCGGTAATTGGACACAAGGCTCACACCTTCGACAACTACATCATACACCATCCACTTGCCATTCTCCTTGAACAGGCGGTAGTCGAGCGTGAATTCATCCCGTGCGGCGGTGACGACTTTTGACTTCACCTCCGCATACTGATCATCGACGTTTTCCTTGATGTAGACAATCTTCTCATTGTTGTATGATTCGATCTTTCCTGCGTAGGAATTTTCAAGCAGCGTAGCGAAAAGCTCGGAAAACTGCTTTTTTTCCGCTGCTGAGCGTGTATTCCAATGTTTGCCGAGAGAGCGCTTTGCCATTTCAGAATAATCGAAGATCACGCTGATGGACTTTTTCAAAGCCTGGCGCCGCTTTACCTCATTTTTCTTCATTTCCTTGTCAGCTACGATACGAACGACTTCATCCACGGTCTTTTTTACATCATCTGTCGGAGTTGCCGATGCGGCGGACACCATGAATATGGACGCAGTCAACGCCAGTAAGATTTGTTTCAGCATGCGGGTTCCTCCCGGTTATTTATCACTGTTGCGTAACGGCTCGCTTGTCGCATAGTCCAGGTTGGCCGCCGCGACGCGATAATTATAAATTGATTTGAAATAGTCGGCACGCATACCGGAATAGGCCTGAAGCGCTTCAAAGATCTCCTTGGCCGGCCCCATGCCGAAGTCGAAATTTGCAATTGCGGTAACAGCCCATTTCTTCGCGTTCAGATAGGCGTTGCGCGTAGCTGCCGCACTTTTTTTGGCTTCCTTAAGGTCCAGATAATACATTTCCACCTGGAGCGGGATGTTGGTGTCGGCAAAATCCCGGGTACTGAGCAGCCGATTGTATTGGGCGCGTTCGCCGGCCACTTTGGCGCCGGTGATACCGAAATCAAGTTTCCATCGGGCACCCAGTGCAACGCCGCCGTTGACATGGTTGAACGGATCGTTGATATACGGGTTCTGCACCTTGTCGCGTTCATCGGCATAGGCCCAGGAAAACAGACCTCCCAGGAAAATATCGGGGTAATATTCGGCTTTGGCCGCTTCAACAAGAGCCGAACGGGCTTTAAGTCCTTCGGAAATCTGGTTGAATTCGTGGCGTCGCCGGCGGGCATTTTCCAGATATGTTGCAAGCGGGGGGATTTCGGCGTCAACCAGTACAAGTCGCTCCGTGCCGGTTACAAGCTGCGCATCAACCGGAAGCCCCATGCGGGCCTTCAGTGCAGCCAGAGCGAGCGCCTCCCCTTTTTTTGCTTCCTCAAGGTATTTTGTAGCCAGTCCGGAAAAAGCATCAAGTTTATACAGATCCATCTCGTCAACAGTGTCCGACCCCTGATCGAGAAGTTTCTGGGCTTTTTCACGAGCCTTGATCAGGATTTCCTCAACCTCGAGTATCAGTTCTTTCATCTCGCGTGCCAGCAGCAACCCGCTATAGTACTCATTGACTTTCAGGACAATCTCGGTAGCCCGCTGCTCCTTGCGGGAACGATCAACCGCAATGCCGTGAGTGGCTGCTTTCATGTTTTCGGAAATCTTGCCGAACGTGTACAGCGGCTGAATGAACGTCGCATCGGCACTGGTGAACCAGGTAAGCGCGTTGATGCTGAATAACGCCTCGTTGGTTTTTATTGCCGGCTCGATGGCGCTTTTATAGGCGATCGGTGCCGGCCCGAACAGTGTAGTCATCTGTATCTGCGGATAACGGTAGGCTTTTGCCTGGTCCAACTTGCTGGTTGCAAGGGCAATATCACTGTCCGCTTCTCCCAGTTCAGGAGCCGCTTTCAGCGACATACGGATACAGTCATCCAGAGTTACAACGATCCTGGCTGCTGCCGCCTGTTCCGCCGCTAAACCGGCTACGACAGAGGCGGACAATGTCCAGAGTGTCAGAAAAAAAATACGAATAAAAAAGTTCATTGCTACTTTCCTTAAAAAATGACGGTTACTCCACTTTGCCGTGGATAAATTTACTTACCAGCTCTTCGATGTCAATTGCAGATTCAGTTTCACGAATCTTATCATTATTTTTCAGCATAGTATCAGAACCGCCCGGGCGGAGCTTGATGAATTTATCGCCGATGATGCCGCTGGTTCGTACCGAGGCGATGACATCATCGGTGATTTTAACGCCGGTTTTGATTTTAAGATACGCCCGTGCCCGGTCACCGCTTTTGGCATCCAGCTCTATCCGGTCGACTTTCCCGACTTCAACTCCGGCTATTTCGACGCGTGCCCCCGGCTTCAAGCCGGAAACCGAATCAAACGTTGCGGCAACGGCGTAAAAATCACCGCCGACAATTTCCATTTTGCCCAGTTTGATCGACACATATCCCAGGCAGAGGATACCGATCAGCATAAAGGAGCCGACCATCATTTCCAGTTTTACCATGTTCATAACGTACCTCTTTGTCGATGTTCAGTTGCTACGCCATCCTGATCGGGCCGTCCAGACTGCCGCTGATGAACTGCCGGATTGCCGGGTCGGATGAATTCTTTATGTCGTCCGGTGTACCGTGCTGCAAAATTTTGCCCCGAAACAACATCGCGATATTCTGGGCAACGTCGAAAATATCCGGGATTTCATGGGTGACTATCACTGCCGTAAAGCCGAACTTGGCGTGGGTATCCTTGATGAGTTCGTGGATCGCCCGCTTTATGATCGGGTCAAGTCCGGTGGTCGGTTCGTCGAACAGGATAATCTTGGGATTAAGAACCACCGCCCGGGCCAGCCCAACCCTCTTTTTCATGCCGCCGGAAAGCTCGTCCGGGAACTTGTCATCAATATTTTTCAGCCCCACATCCTCAAGGGCCGAGACAACCCTGCTCCGGATCTCCTCTTTGGACAGGGAGGTTTTCTCCTGCAGCGGGAAAGCCACATTTTCGAAAACCGTCATGGAGTCGAACAGCGCCACATTCTGGAACAGCATACCGAACTTTTCGCGAATCCGGTTCAATTCGGAACGGCGCAGGTCAACGATGCTTTCGCCATCCACTTCCACCGTGCCGCTATCCGGCTGCAGCAGACCGATCAGGTGCTTCAGCAGCACGCTCTTGCCTTCGCCGCTGGGGCCGATGATGGCGGTAATCTGTCCGGCGGGGATGTCCAGGTCGAGGCCGTCAAGCACTTTTTGTGCGCCGAACGACTTATGTACATTTCTCAGCGTAATCATATCAGAGCAGCACCGACGTAAGGAAGTAGTCCCACACGAGGATAATAACGGAGGTAAGAACCACCGACTCGGTCGTCGCCTTGGCAACTCCCTCGGCACCGTGTCCGGCGTAGTACCCCTTGTAGCAGCCGATCCAGGCGATAATCACCCCGAAGGAAAATGATTTCACAAAGCCGGAGTAAACGTCACGCCAGACCACCGATTTTTCCATTTCATAAAAATACGCGCCCGGATTGACCCCCAGCAGTTTAACCCCGACCAGCCAACCGCCGTAGATACCGATCACGTCGAAGATGGCACAGAGCAGGGGAAGGGAAATCATGGCGGCGATGAACTTCGGGGTGACCAGGTACTTGAAGGGGTCAAGCGCCATGGTTTCCAGAGCGTCAATCTGCTCGGTGATCCGCATGATGCCGATTTCCGCCGTAATGGCGCTGCCGGCGCGCCCGGTTACCATCAAGGCGGCGAGCACCGGCCCGAGTTCGCGGATGAGTGAAAGTGCCACCGCCGTCCCCAGCATCCCTTCGGAACCGAATTTGGCAAGGGTGTAATACCCCTGCAGGCCGAGCACCATGCCGGTAAATCCGGCGGTCAGTACGATCACGAAAAGGGACTTTGTCCCGATAAAACGCAGCTGTTTCAGGACGTGCACCAGACTGCCCGGACGTCGGACGATCATATAGCATGAGTAGAGAAGAAACCAGCCGGCCCTTCCCAGGTCTCGTACAACACCTATGGTTACATGTCCAAGTGCCTGAACCACGTGAATCCTTTATAGAGAAAAATAATGATGCACACTACAACACTTCATTGAAAAAGAAAAGAATACCATACTTTTGACAGACATAAAGAGTCGGTCAGTCGTGGTCTCCACCACCCAGGACCTTGTAGACGGTTATCTGGTTTGACAGACGTGACAAACGGGTGCTGATAAGGTTTTGCTGGGCCCCGTAGAGAGAACGCTGCGAGTCAAGGACATTCAGATGACTGTCCACCCCTTTATCGAAACGGGCCTGGGAAAGGCGATACCTTTCGGCGGTTGCGTCAGTGAGCGACTGCTGCGCCGCCAACTGTTCATCGATAGTGCCGAGCTGGGCCAGGGAATCGGCAACTTCCCGGAAGGCGGTCTGGATCGCCTTTTCGTACCGGGCCACCATGATGTTGCGATCAACCTCGGCTACCGTAAGGTTCGCCGAATTGCTCCCGCCGTCAAAGATCGGCAGCGAAATGCGCGGGGCGACACTCCAGGCAAAAGCTCCCTCCTTAAAAAGGCCGGACAGCTCATTACTGCCGAAACCGACGGACGAAATCAACGTTATTTTGGGGAAAAACGCTGCCCGTGCCGCTCCGATATTGGCGTTGGCACTTTTCAGCTGCCCTTCGGCCTGGAGGATATCGGGACGGCGCAGCAGTACGTCAGATGTCAGGCCGGGTGATGCGTCCTTCACTGCGGCAACTGTTTCTGACAGGGCTGCCGGCAGCAGTTCCGCCGGAATTTGCGAGCCGACCAGAAGAGCCAGGGCATTCATGTCCTGAGCGACCGCCGTGGTATAGCGTCCGATGTCCACCCGCGCCGCTTCAACCGTTGTCCGGGCCTGCTGCAGATCGAGAGACGATGAAACGCCCGCTTCGTAGCGGCGCTGGATGAGCTGGTAGGACTCCTTCTGGCTCGCCAGGGTGTCTTTGGCAAGCTTCAGCCGCTCACGGTCGGCGGCCAGCGTCAGATAGCCGCCGGCAACCTCTGCAATCAGGCTGATCTGCACGCTGCGCCTGGCCTGGTCGGTGGCCAGATACTGCTCCAGAGCCTGATCGCGCAGACTCTGCACGCGGCCGAACAGGTCGATCTCGTAGGAAAGGAGACCGGCACCGACCGTATATTGACTGGTTGTGACCGGCTGGCCGGTGCTGGAAAAAGTGGCGGGGGTCCGCTGGAACGCAGCGCCGGCAGATGCTTCAAATTTCGGCAGCAGGTTGGAACGCTGAATCTGGTACAGGGCCTGGGCCCGCTCGATGTTGAGAACGGCAACCCGCAGGTCGCGGTTGTTTTCCAGCGCCAGTGCAATCACCTTTCTCAGCTGCGGTTCAACAAAATACTCTTTCCACGGGATATCCACCAGCGGCGTGCTCTTGACGACCGACACCGCTTTGTAGGAATCCCCGGCGGGCCAGGCGACCGGAACCGGTGCGGCCGGCTGCACATAGTTCGGTGCCATGGTCGAGCAGCCGCTCAGACAGAGTAACGCGCCGAGCGGGAGGCAGAAAGCTGATGCCATGCGTTTTATCTGTACCATGTCAATTCACCTCCGGGGAGTTGTGCGTAGCGGTCGGCTGCGCCAGCGCGGTCAGGGGTTTTTTCTTCGAAAACAGCCGGGATATCAGCACAAAGAAAAACGGGATGAAAATCAGGTCGATAAAGGTTGCCGAAAGAAGTCCCCCGGTGACGGCGGTACCGATGGCGTTCTGGGCTGCCGCACCGGCACCTTTGGTAAGGGCCAGCGGCAGGGTGCCGAAAAAGAACGCCAGCGACGTCATGATAACCGGACGGAGCCTGATCTTCACCGCCATCAGGGTGGCATCGACCAACTCATGACCCTGATGCATCTGATCCTTGATAAACTGGATAATCAGAATAGCGTTCTTGGTGGAAAGACCCACCGTAGTGAGCAAACCGATCTGGAAATAAACATCATTGGGGAGCATACGCATCTTAACTGCAATCACAGCCCCCACCAGACCCAGCGGCAGCATCAGCAGGTTGACAAAGGGAATGGTCCAGCTTTCGTACAGTGCCGCCACAGCGAGAAACACAACCAAAAGCGAGATGGCGTAGAGCGCCGGAGCCTGGGCACCCGCGTTCCTTTCCTCATAGGAGAGGCCGGTCCATTCGTAGCCGATGCCGGGTGGCAGCTGGGCCGCCATTTTTTCCACCTCAGCCATGGCTTCGCCGGTACTGACCCCCGGCACGGCCTGTCCCAAAATTTCTACGGACGGGATACCATTATACCGTTCAAGACGGGGGGAACCGTACTGCCACCTGGCCGTGGCAAAGGCCGAAAACGGTACCATCTGACCGCTCTTGTTGCTCACATACCAGCCGTTAATGTCCTCCGGCAGCATGCGGTAATTTGGATCAGACTGGAGGTAGACCTTTTTGACCCGGCCGTTCTGAATGAAATCGCTGACGTAGGTGCTTCCCCAGGCGGTGGAAAGGACTTCGTTGATTTGCAACAGCGGAACCCCTTGGGCACCGGCCCGCACGTCGTCGATGTCAAGTTTGAACTGGGGAGCGTCGTCCTGCCCGTTGGGGCGCACGGCGGTCAGCTTGGGGTTTTTCATGGCCATCCCCAGCAGCTGATTACGAGCCTCCATTAGCTTCTCATGTCCCAAACCGCCGCGATCCTGCAACTGGAAGTCAAACCCGTTTGCCACACCCAACTCAAGTACCGCCGGTGGTGAAAAAGCGAAAGCCAAACCATCGCGTATGCCGGAGAAGGCCTTCATGGCCCGGCCGGCAATGGCAGGAGCCTTAAGATCGGGAGTTTTACGCACGTCCCAATTTTTCAGCTTTACCCAGGCCAGCCCCATATTCTGCCCTCGACCGGCAAAGCTGAACCCGGCTACGGTGATAATCCCTTCCACCGTTTTTGATTCCTTTTCGAGGAAATGCTGTTCCATCTGCCGTATGGTCTGGATAGTCCGTTCCTGAGTGGCACCGGCCGGTAACTGGACCTGGCACAGGAGAAACCCCTGATCCTCATCCGGCAGGAACGACGTGGGGAGGTGAAGGAAGAAGAAGGCCATGGCGGCAACGATTGCAGAGTAGACAACCAGATAGCGCACCGGTTTGCTGAAGGAGCGGCCGACAATGCCTTCATACTTTGCCCGGCAGAATTCAAATCCCCGGTTGAAGTAACGGAAGAACCCGGCAAACCAGCCGGCTTCACCGGCATGATGACCCTTTGCGACCGGTTTGAGGATCGTGGCGCAGAGCGCCGGTGTCAGAATCATCGCCACAAATACCGACAGGATCATGGCAGAGATGATGGTAATGGAAAACTGACGGTAAATGACGCCGGTGGAACCGCCGAAAAAGGTCATGGGGAGAAAGACCGCTGTCAGCACAGTCGCGATACCCCAGAGGGCGCTGGTAATCTGCCCCATGGATTTGACGGTGGCATCATGGGGCGATAATCCCTCTTCTGTCATTATGCGTTCTACGTTCTCGACAACGACAATAGCGTCGTCAACCAGCAACCCGATGACAATAACCAGTGCGAACATGGTCAGAGTGTTGATGGAGAAGCCACAGGCGGACAACACTCCCATGGTCCCCAGGAGTACAACCGGTACGGCGATGGTGGGGATCAGGGTGGCCCGGATGTTTTGCAGGAAGAGAAACATGATAATGAAGACCAGAATAACGGCCTCAATCAGTGTATGAACCACCTCTTTGATGGAAATCTTGACAAAGGGGGTGGAGTCATATGGGTAAACAATCTTCATGCCAGGAGGAAAATATTTCGATAACTCCTCCATCTTGGTCTTGATACGGTTGCCGGTTTCAAGCGCATTTGCGCCGGCCGCCAGACGGACCGCCATACCTCCCAGCGGTTTTCCGTTGTAGTAGGACTGAACTTCATAGTTCTCGGTGCCGATTTTGCTCTCTGCAACATCCTTCAGCTTGACCGTGGAGCCATCCGGATTGGTGCGCAAGATGATGGAGTTAAACTGATCCGCGTTCTGTAACAGGGTCCGGGCGTTGATGGTGGCATTAAGTTGTTGCCCCTGGTTGGCCGGGAGGCCGCCGAACTGGCCAGCCGACACCTGGACGTTCTGGGACTGCAGAGCCGTGATAACATCATTGGTGGTGAGGTGGAAGTTGTTCAATTTTGCCGGATTCAGCCAGATCCGCATGGCATTCTGGGTGCCGAACAGCATCATTTCTCCGACCCCGTCAAGACGGCTGATGATGTCCTGGAGGTTGGAAACCATGTAATCGGTCAGGGAGTTGCGATCCATGGAGCCGTCTTCCGAAACGAGTCCAATGATCAGCAGGTAGTTTCTGCTGGATTTGACTACCGCTATCCCTTGTTTCTGCACGATCTGGGGGAGGAGTGGTACGGCCAGCTGCAACTTATTCTGCACCTGCACCTGGGCGATATTCGGGTCGGTGCCTGCCTTAAAAGTCAGAGTGATGGTTACCGCCCCGGCAGAGTCGCTGGAGGAGGTCATGTAAATCAGGTTGTCGATGCCGTTCAGCTTCTGCTCGATGACCTGGGTAACCGTATCCTGAACCGTCTGGGCCGAAGCGCCCGGATAGGTGGCGTTGATAGCGATCTGTGGCGGCGCGATTGGTGGATACTGGGATACCGGCAGTGATTTCACCGCCAAAAGCCCGACCAGCATGATCATTATGGCGATCACCCAGGCAAATATCGGGCGATTGATAAAAAATTTAGGCATGGAGCGGCTCCTTTACTTTTTGACTGCAGCTGGTTGTGGCGTCCCTGCAGGAGGCGCTTCCGGTTTGGCTCCGAAGGGGACCGGCTTAACCACGGTTCCCGGGCGTCCTTTCTGGAGCCCTTCCACGATAACGCGGTCCCCTGCGTTCAGCCCCTCACTCACCAGCCAGGAGTCGCCGACCGTCCGGATGACCGTGACCGGTCGCGGTTCCACCTTTTCTCCGGCGCCAACGACCATGACCAGGGCACTCCCTTTCGGAGTACGGGTCACACCACGCTGCGGCACCAGGATCGCATTCTCGCGGACCCCTTCCTCCAGGATCGCGCGGACAAACATGCCGGGCAACAGGGTTTGTTTCGGGTTTGGAAAGATTGCTCGCAGGGTAATCGATCCTGTGCTCTGATCCACCGTCACTTCGGAAAACTTCAGGGTACCGGGCTGCGGATAGGCGCTGCCGTCTTCCAACAGCAGCTTTACCCGTGCCTGTTGCGCAGGAGCGCCCTTTTTCAGGAGGCCGCTGGCCAGGTTCTGTTTGAGTTTCAACAACTCGCTGCTGGACTGGGTCACATCTACAAACATGGAACCAAGCTGCTGGATGGTGGCCAAAGCCGCTGGCTGGCTGGCTGTTACCAAGGCTCCGTCGGTCACGGTGGAACGCCCGATCCGTCCTGAAATCGGCGCGGTGATTTTTGTGTACGCCAGGTTGATGCGAGCGGTCTCCACCGCTGCCTTACTGTAGGCGACATCGGCTTCAGCCTGTTTGAACGCAGCCTGGGCATCATCGTTATCCTGCTGGCTGACCGCCTTAATACCCACCAGATCACGATAGCGTTCCGCTTTGAGCCGCATCGTATTCAAACTCGCTTCCGCCCTGCTCTGGGCTGCACTGGCACTGGCAAACGCGGCCTGGTAGGTCGCGGGGTCGATCTGGTACAGAACCTGTCCGGCCCGGACATCGGACCCCTCGGTAAAGAGCCGTTTCTGGATTATTCCGCCAACCTGGGGGCGCACCTCGGCGATCAGTTGCGGTGACGTCCGGCCCGAAAGTTCTGTAGTCATGGCTACCCGCTGGGGCTGGATGGTGACAAACCCGACTTCGGGCGGAGTCCCCGGAGGCATCTGTCCGGCCGACTTCGGCTTGCCGCAGCCTGACAGCATAATGCTGGCGGCAAGAATTCCAACAGTGGCACATAGTGACGTTTTGTACGTGATTTGCATAAACACCTCTGGGATTAGTATGAAAATGAACGTGTAATTTCTGAATCGAACAAAAATAAACAGCACAAAGCTGCGGGATTTTCTTTAGTTTCTGATGCCGTCCCAGGAAGCCTCAACCGTCTGGGCAATCAGGTCATCATCCAGCGTAATAAAATTAAGGATATGGTCCCGCGCCACCGCGAGGAGCGGGCCAAACGCCAAGGCGAAGAGGATCACCAGCGGGAGATCCTTCATTACCTGTCGGGACACCCCGGCTTGGAACAGTTCACGGAAAACGTTATACCCGGCATTTTTCCCCAGAATCTTGTCCCGGCGGTGTTCCACGCCGTAGGGAGAATTGTGGAACTGTTCAAGGAAACGGAAATCCAGCGGGTTTCCGATGAAATAACGCAGCAGTGCTGCGCCAAGGTGGAGAAAGCGGTCCCTGAGCGGGCTATCGGCGGAATATCCCGTAAGAATAACCGGATACATCCTCTCTTCCAGGTCCTGGCAAAGCCCGTTGATGAGCACGTCTTTGTTTTCAAAATAGCGGTAGATGGTCCCGGCGCCGACATTTGCCCGTTCGGCAATCATGGCCATGGGGGCACCGTGAAAGCCGTTTTCGGCAATCAGTTCCAGGGCTGCGTGGACGATCTCACTCCGTTTTTCGACCTTTGACATACTGTATGCTCCATAACAGGAATGAACGTTCATTCCGTATAGCGCCTTTGTGTGGCGGGAGTCAATCTCTTTTTCATGGATAATTCTGATTAGCACTGATCTTCCGCTATTCAAGTTCCTCCCCCTTCAAGGGGGAGGTCAGGAGG
>Ga0007794_10000639_pt1 | contig 10735 bp, 10 predicted proteins | sample CryBogmetaGMA5M_FD_60365 | JGI IMG/M metagenome (GOLD analysis project Ga0007794, IMG submission 60365) | Freshwater microbial communities from Crystal Bog, Wisconsin, USA - MA5M | ecosystem: Environmental > Aquatic > Freshwater > Lake | place: Crystal Bog, Wisconsin, USA | collected 2009-07-06
ACGCAGGGCACAGGCGATGGCAATGGCGTTTTTGTAGCTGTACCTTGCGGAATCTTTGCCCATATCCACGCCGCGTGCTTCTGCTGCGGGAGTCTGGAAAGCGGCGGATTTCGCTTCGAGGATCTTGCGACCCACCTGGTCTGCCGTCAGGTTGCTGCTGATAAAATCAGCGGCTTTGTCGGCGCAACCGTTTGCGATACACATGGTGACGATCTCTGCTGCGTCTTTTGCCCCGTTAGCCGGGGCGGTCGTGGTTACAGTACTCATGGCGACTACCTCCAAATTGTGTTTGGCCTCTGGGGCCTGATTTAACCTTGCATCTGCAAGGGGTGTACATAATGGGTTGATACAGGTGCTCTGGTCTGCGCATGTGGCACAGTCCGCTTCGGGGGCGCAGCCGGTGCAGTAGCAGCCGAGCTCGACCTCTTCTTCAAGGGCGGCGCTGTCGCTGCTGTCGATTTCTATTTCTACCGTGACGACGGCTGCCTGCGGTGCGTTGTGAAAGCCAAGCGCTTTAAAATCATAGGCGCAGGCATTGGCAGCAGTGCCAGTGGTGACTTCATCGACAAAGCCAAAAGCCTGCGCCTCGGCAGCGGTCAGCCATGTTTCTGCGTCCATGGCGGCAATTATTTCCGCTACGCCCATGGTGCATTTTTTGCCGTACACGTTGACGATGGTTTCCCTCACCTTATCCAGGACATCGGCATACTGACGCAGATCGGCAGAGTTCCCCTGGGCGATACCCCACGGGTTGTGGATCATAAACAGGGCGTTGTCCGCCATGCAGACCTTGTCCCCGGCCAGAGCGATCACCGAGGCGATACTGGCGGCCAGACCGTCAACATAGGTGGTGACTGTGGCAGGGTGCCGCACCAGGGCGTTATAGATTGCCTGTCCGTCGAATACCGAGCCGCCGGGAGAATTGATGTGCAGATCGATGTTGCTGACTTTGAGCGCCGCCAGATCTTTGCAGAATGTTTTAGCGGCGACCCCCTCCGAAAACCAATCCTCGCCGATCTGTTCGTAGATCCACACTTCTGCGGTATCCGCTGCAGCGTTTTTTATCTCGTAATACTTCTGAGCCATGGTTATTCCTCCGTTCGATACAGGTTGACCATCTCCTGCAGTCTTTGTGTGTCGAATAATTCATCATTCATCAGGGCATTCAGGGCAAACAACCGAGTGGCGTTTTTACGTGCCAGAGTTGGCGTTGCCTCTGGATCGGTCTGGTCCGCCTCTGTCTGCTTGTTGACATCCTTTGCCGTGACTGCGGCGTTGCTGAAATCAAGACCGGCAGCGGTTGCCACCAACTTCTCATCCTTCAACCGTTCGCACACATCCTCAAAATCGCGCCCCTGCTCTGCCAGATAGTCAGTGCGGCAGCCGAGCCCGTTTTCGATACTGATCACGGCGGCGTTGACATCTTTAAGCGGATCGACCCAGAGCCAACCACGCGGGATCCATTTAACGGCGCTGAATTCCGCCGGGTCACGGGAATCCAGTTTCAGGGCACCGGTAAGCAGGGCGCAGCGGGTAAACTCTGCGTACACCGGGGTACGGAAGCGATCAATCCACCATTCCTGCAGCACCCGCCAGCGGTCGCGCTCGATGAGCAGGCCGGAACGCATGGAGGAGTAGTTGACCCCTTCCAGATCGTTCGCCAGGGCGTTGTATGATACGCCCCAGCCGGATGAAATAAAGCGCTGGCCGGCTTTAATAAAATCCCCCAACCGGTCACCGGGGTGACTGGGCGTGAAGGATTCCATCGATAAGCCAGCGGGCAGGGTAAAGCCGGAGCCGGGGTTAAGTTCTATTTTAAAGTCCTTGGCATTTTCGTCGATATCGGACAGGTCAGACTGCTTGAATACGGGGAAGGCGCAGGCGGCGGTACGTTCTGCCACCAGTGCCGCTTCGACAAAGCCGTTAATCATTTTGAGCGGCAGCATGATGGAGTAATGCCAGGTGACGCCGCGAGTCTGGGCAATGCGGTCCGGATCGTAGAGGTGGATTATTTCGGCAGCCGGAATAAAGATCCGCTTGCGGTCGATACCCTGACCGGCAAAACCTGACCAGCACCAGAAACCGACCGGACGCCCCCACGAATCTATTTCCACACCGAGGCGGATCTCGTTGTCATTGCCGGTGCGGGCGGAGTTGTAGCTGTGATCCACCAGTTCGGCATCGATCATCTGCAGGGCAAAGCCGAATTTATTGGGATAGCCGGGGACCATCCGCACAAACGCTTCGCCATCGTTGGCAACGGCTTTTAAAAGAACGTGTTCACCGTGTACGCCAGATAAGCGGCCATCAGCCCAGGGAGATTTCCAAAACTCCCCCCATGCGGCCTCGATACGGTCGTTCATGATCTTGTTGAGGTTGCCGTCGTTGTTGCGTACCTGCGCTTGCAGTCGCATTCCGGTTGAGCCGATCACGTTGGTGGTCAACAGGTGCAGGTACTGCTTGACCAGCGGATTTTCACGTGCCAGGCGGCGTGCTTCCCGGCGCTGGATATCAAGCTGACCATGGAGGTCACGGTCAAGCGTAGAGCTGGACATGATCCATTTCATCAGCTGGCCGAAATCCATGGAGCCGGTCGGTATGCCGTTAGATTCGTTTTTTATGCGGCGGAGCCCGACGGCCCGGAGCGCTCGGTTGAACCAGGTCACCATGTGGGATCTCCAAAGGATATTTTGACCGACGGGCCGATCTTGCCGGGGTTGCGTTCGGAGTACACCCGCCCGGCGTATGAGTTGCGCAGGCGCAGCAGATCATTAGGGTTGCGGCGTTCTAGTGCGGTGCCGTCAATAGTCAGCTTCTGCTGATCTGTTGTCGCGGTACCGGCAATGACGGCATCAATAGCATCAAGTATTTTTTCATTATTGGTGCGGTTATCAAAGGCGGCGGTTTTTCCGGAGAGACAGGGGTTAACAACAAAGTGGGATTCTGCCAATGTTACCAGTTCAGTGGCGGATTCAACGTATTTGACCAGGTTATAAGTGCCGGGCGGAAATGCCGCCGTGGTTGCTTTTGCGCCGGTCACAACGTGCTGATCACCACTGGCAACACTGGTAAGCGCAAAATAACCGGTGGCGTTCACTGCCTTGTATTTAAGGGTCCAGCCGTCAGACGCCGGATAGTCCGGCACTGCGATCAACCATGATATGGTATCGCCTGCGTAGATGACGGCTGGTTCGGTTGTGAGGGGAGTGATTGACATGGTGCTGATAGTAGAGCACCAAAAGGTGGTTTGTATATGCCGCTATTTCCCTTATTTCCACTTATTTCCATATATATTATGGTTGCTCAAAATTATTCGTCAAGATCTTGTGGTTTTGTTTTGCCTTGCTGTTCAAAAGCACTGACACTTTCAGAGGTGAATTTTATACCTCGTGATCCGATCGGCCCTCTCCATGCCTCAAGACAGGTTTTTTCTGATCTCCACCAACTGGCGACAGTTTTGGGGTGTACGCCGAACATATCGGCTACTTCATCAATCCGCAGATATTTTTTCACAAATCCCCCCATATTACCACCCCTTAACAAAGCCGCCTGATCTGGTCGGTGTCTTTGCTTTCTGTTCCGGCTGCGCTTTTTTCGGTATTCTCAATTTCATCATCTCCAGCAACGCCACGGCATATACCGTGCAGTCCCAGTAATCATTCCGCTGCTTGCGGTTATGCTGCCACTTGCCAGATTCATCCTTGACCTCTGCGGTGTAATGTCTGGCAAAGGCATCATCGATGCTGTCGTGAAACGAGAGCGCCCCGCGATCATCCGGCTGGATCTGCAGGCGGCGCTCCAGCTCGTCCTTGAACAGATCAACCCGAAGGTTAGCGCGCTTGATACCGCCAGGCACTTTGCGGTTGGTGCCGGGATAGCTTTCAATCTCTTTATAGGTGACGGTATCACCCTGCCGACCGTGCATCCCTTTGATCGGCTGCATGGAGCGGTTGCGCGAGCACCATTCATATACTTCCACGGTGCGGGAGTGCTTCTGGTAGCCCCTGCGGGTACCACCAGAGTCGATCAGGCCGTTGCTGATGCGGTGAATAGTGCCGTTGATGTCGGTGAATTCTTCGATCAGTAACCCCTCCAGGTCGATAAACTTCTCGACAATGCCATGACGGACCATGTGCATGCGGAGCTCCGGTGCGTAACCATACGCCCACACCTGGTAATAAAAGCTGCTTTGCTGTGTATCAGCCAATAAACAGAGCCGCCAGGTATCAGTCGGCACCAGGTTGCGCGGATGTTCGGAGCGGTACTGGAGCAGATGCTCGGCGGTGACGCTGCTGGTGGCTTCGGCTTCGTAGTCGATGGCTTCGTAACCGTTGGCCCAGGCTGATTTTTCCGATATGCCACCAGTTGCGGCTTTCAGTTTCGCTCCGGCAATTTCGGCAAACGGGATCATCGGGCAGGGAAACGCCGGGAAGTGAAAGCCAACCGTTTCAGGGCGCAGGATGTCAGCGCCCTTGATGGCGAACCAGCGACCGGCCAGATAGGCATTGCGGCGGTCATTTTCCGTCCAGATCGAGGCGCAGGCATTGCAGGCATACGCGACATCGGCGTGGATGATGGTATCAACCGTGACACCTTGCGGGATGATGAAGTGATCGGCATCCATCAGGATATATTCGCCGCATGACGGGCATTTAACTTGATAGGCCCATACCTGCTGGCATGATTGCATTCCCTTATAGACAAAGCGCTGCGCCGGGGTTGAGGCGAACAGATATTTGCTGCCGCGCTTGTCATCGCGGGAGCGTTTCAGGAACAGGGTGATCGGGTCGGTGCCTTCAGAGGTGCGCTCGGCAAATTTGTCAACCTCATCGGCTATGTTGAAGCGGCCAAAGTATGAAGCGAGGCTGGATGGTGAATTGCTCCAGGCCGGTTTGAGGCGAATGCCGTGCTTGAAGCGGATCATGCCCCGATTGGTATCGTCCTGACGTTCCGACAGGTGGCGCTTGGTGCGGTTGCTGGCACGCAGGGCCGGGATAATGCGTTCGCCAAGGGCGGTGCGTGCGTCCAGTTCGGTCGGCATCAGCCAAAAGATGTTGCCGCTTTTCATTCCCTGATCGATAAACCACATGGCGGCGTTAAGCAGGATTTGCGTTTTTGCCGAGCGTTCGACCATACAGAGCCAGACTTCACGCACCCACGGTTTGCCGATGGTGTCCATGATCTTTTTGGTGTGCGGCACCATATCCTGCCGCCACGGGCCGGGGGTTGAATCAATTGGCGTGACGATGCGGTGCTGTTCCGCCCAATCACTGATTGATACCTTGGCTGGATAGCGGAATCGCGCCCGAATAGCAGGCGGCAGCGTGACATGGATGTCGCAGCCCCGCCGCACGGTTTCCGGTTCGGGGAACAGTGGCGGTAGCGGTAGCGGTGCTGTTATGTCGAATGCCGCCTGGTGCATCAATACGTCACGGCGGCGGTCAACACAGCAGCCGATAACCAATAAATGATTTTACGGGTGTCGCCGTGGCTGGCATAGACACCGGCGGCCAGAACATCCAGCACAATCAGGATGGTGGGGAAAAGTCGGGCGGAAATCATTCTTCATCCTCTCCTTTAAATATGACGTGGATCTTCCCGGCGGCGCTGACTTCATTGAAAGCCCGCGCAATAATCAATTCCTGTATGGTTTCCTCAACTTCGTTGCTCCGCTGCTGGTCACCACCGGCGGATAGGATGACGGCATCAATCGCCGCATGGATGGCGTGATCAAGCGCCTGCTGGACGGTGGCCCATATTGCTGCAAGATTTTCAACCGCTTCATCCCGATAGAGCCATTTCCTATCCTGTTCGCGGCGGAGTTCTTCAACTTCCATCTCCTGTTTGTCAGCACCAGCCTTGTTTTTACGCCAGATTTCATATTGCAGCTTTTCGCCTTGGCTCTTTTCTTCCGGGTCACCGCTTGGATTATGCAACTGCGTTGCAGATGGATTGCCGTATTTATTATCGGCTGCCCTGCGGACATCGGTGGCGCTATAGCCTCGGGCCGGATCACGGCGCAGGGTATCAACAAACTTACGGGCAGCATCGATAGTGAGTGGGCCGCCACCAAGTTTTTTCAGGTAGCCTTGTGCAACCAGCCATTCAGCAGCGCGGCTGCTGTTAGCGAACCATTCAACCACCCCGCGACCAGCACGATAATCATCAAGGGCTTTCTGAGTTTTAGTCAGGTTACCAGCCGCAGCAGCGTCACCCTTCATGGCAGCAAGTTTCAAAGCCAGACACGCCCCGGCCAGAGCCGCTTCGGTGCTGTCCTGTAGCTGTTCGATGGCGGTTTTTTCCGCTTCAAGCTGCTGTTTTAGGGTGAGGGTTGTCATGATTTCCTTAAAACCTGCGGACGCTTCGCGCCGTATAACCAGCGATACGACCGGACAAGCCGGTCAATCGCCAGCCGTTAGACAACCTACCAGAGAAACATCTGGCAATCCGGTTTGTCGCCTTCGTATGCCTTACCGCTAACCAAACGCTCGACCGGACGGGGCCGGTCAGCTTGGTGTTAGCAAGACGAATCTAAAACCGCCTTCTTGCCAGTGTAGTTTTCCCATCGCTTTACAATTACGTCGCAGTATGCTTCTGAAAGTTCCATCGACCTATTTACTCTGCCAGTCTTTTCACAAGCGATCAACGTACTGCCGGAGCCGCCAAAGAGATCAAGCACGATGCCGCCGGTCGGGCATGAATTATGAAAAGCGCGTTCTGCAAGCTCTGTCGGCTTTTGGGTTGGATGATATTCGTTCTTTTGCCCCCTGCTTATGTCCCAGACACTAACCTCATTATTTGGGCCGTTCCAGAATGGTGCTTTACCTTTTTTGTGGCAATACAGGCATGGCTCATGCTTGCTCTTGTATTGCGCGCCAATGGCTCCAAATTGTGCAAGGTTCTTATTCCAGATCAGCGTGTTCCTTATTTCGTAGCCTGCCGCCGTGACTGCCGCCGTGACTGCCGCCGATTTGCTGTCTGAAAACCAAAGATATAATGATGCCGTGTCTTTTGATGCCATGTGTGTTATTGGCAAAACAGCAGAATAAATATCAGGTGACGCGTCATTTGCTAGCTTTTCTCTCCGCTTGCCTTTTACGGCGTGTCCCCCGTCATAATCCACCCCATACGGCGGGTCAGTAAAAACCATGTCCGACTTCTGTCCGTTCATCAACTTTTCTACAGCGTCAATGCTGGTCGAGTCACCACACATCAAGCGATGTTTGCCCAAAAGGTAAACATCGCCCAGCTTTGTTTTTGTCTCTTCCGGTGGCTCCGGTACATCGTCGGGATCTGTCAAACCTTCCGGATCTTCGCTGGCCAGAAGATCATCAAGGTTATCAAGCCCCAGCAGTTCACAGTTGAAATCAGCGTCAAACAGTTCCGACACCTCAAATTTCAGCACATCCATATTCCAGCCAGCCAAGAGAGCGAGCGAGTTGTCAGCAATCACATAAGCCCGCGCCTGCTCCGGCGATAAGTGAGACAGCCGGACGCATGGCACCTCTGACATTTTAAGGAGTTTCGCCGCTTCAACCCGGCCATGACCGGCGATGATCGTGCCGTCATCCTGAATCAGCACCGGATTCGTAAAGCCAAACTCCGTAATGCTGGCCGCGACCTTTTTTATCTGCGCTTTGTCGTGAGTCCGGCTGTTGCGTTCATAAGCCTTCAGGTCTTTTATGTTTATCTGCTCAATTTGCATTATTCCCTCGTTTGCAGCGTTCGATTGCTAACCAGACGCTCCACCGGACGCGATAAGCCCGCGCCGGTGAGATGAAGCTGTTATAAATATTTTCTTGGCACCTGTTCAAATATTGCGACATTATAAAAAAGCCTTGCTTTGTCAATAAGTTGCGCTGTAATCTGAATTATCAAATTACTAAGGAGGTTGTCATGTCTGTTATTTACGAACCGAGAGGCAAAGCCCGAGAATACGCCGCTCTCGCGGCGAACCTGTACGCCGGATGCGGTCACGGCTGTTTGTACTGTTACGCCCCGTGTGCCACATTCAAAACCCGTGAGTTTTTTTACGGCGAACCGCACCCCCGCCCCAATGTGCTGGCACAGCTCAGAAAAGACGCCGAGAAGTTCAGCGGCCAGGGTGCCGTGTTGTTCAGTTTCACAACCGACCCTTACCAGCCCATCGACTCCGCCCACGCACTCACCCGCCAGGGGATTGAAATTTTGCACAGTCACGGGCTTAACGTCGAAATCCTCACCAAGGGCGGCAGCCGCGCAACCCGTGATTTTGACCTGCTCACGGTTGACGACCGGTTTGCAACCACGTTGACCTTCATCAAAGAACGCGACAGCAGCCAATGGGAGCCGGGAGCGGCCAGCCCTCAGGACAGAATTAGAACCATCCGCAAGGCCAAAGAAAAAGGGCTCACTACCTGGGCCAGCCTGGAGCCGGTCATTGATCCCGCGCAGTCCCTCGAACTGATCCGCCAGACGGCGCACTGCGTTGCCCTGTTCAAGGTGGGCAAGATCAATCATCACCCGGTTTCCAAAACTATTGATTGGCGAAAGTTTGCGCATGATGCCGTTAATCTCCTGGAACAAAAAAACAAGGCTTACTACATCAAAGACGACCTCAAAAAATTCCTGTAACTGCTGGAATCGTCGGGCTCTATCCCGGCGGTTTCACTTTTGCAACTCTGCTTTTTTACCTGTGAAGGCTTCCCATCTTTTCACGATCACATCACACTGCAACTCCGACAGTTCCACCGAAAAACAAGGTATTCCCAACTGCTCACAAGCAATCAACCCCGTACCACTCCCTGCGAACTGATCCAGAACAGATCCCGCACCAGTCCCGGCAATCATGGCCTTTACCCATGCAACCGGCTTGCTGTGCTGGTGGCCGTTGTTTTCCTGCGCCGTTGGCGACATAAAGACGGTTGACATCCGCACCCGCCCGCCGGAAAGTGGCTTGTAATCACATGACCCCCGTGTATTCTTCACGGTTTTGGCCTTTCTCTTTTTCCCATCAACAACGGTGGCCGCATCAACCCGCCATTCTGGCGAGTCCATCCCGATCAGGCAGGCTTTATGCCGGGCAAGTGGCCGGTTTGGCGTCCACCAGCACGCGCCACAATCCCAGATGAACTGATAAACGTGGGGTTTGCCTTGCAGCGCCTGAATTGCCCCGGTGACGCTCTTGTAATCATGAAGGGCGGCTATCTTGTGCGCGGGGTACGAATGCCCCCATGCTGACGGCATATCATAGGGCGGATCGTATAAACACAGGTCAGGGGTAACACCAGAAAGAACCGTTTCCGCCGTGGTGACGCTGGTACTATCACCGCACATCAGCCGGTTTCTTCCCATCAGCCAGACATCACCCTGGCAGGTGACGGCCTCAACCGGCGCGGGCGGTACTTCGTCGGGATCTGTTAATCCTTCGGTTTCTTCCAGTTCATTCAACCAGTTTGACAGGTCATCAGAAGCAAATCCGAGCAGGTCAAGATTGAAATCCAACTCTTGCAGGTCGAGCAATTCAACACGTAACAACTCGGCATCCCATCCAGCATTCAAGGCCAGCTGGTTATCCGCCAGAACATAGGCCCGTTTCTGTGTTTCGCTCAAGTGAGCAAGCCGGATGCAGGGCACAACCTCCATGCCTAAGCTTTCAGCCGCCATCATCCGGCCATGACCTGCTATAATTTCACCAGCACCGTCAATCAGTATCGGATTCGTAAAACCAAACTCCCTGATACTGGCCGCCACCTGCTTTATCTGGTCAGCGGAATGTGTCCGGCTGTTTCTGTCGTATGCCGTCAGGCTGGACAATGGCAACATTTCAATTTGTGGATTGTTCATCAAAAACCCCTATGTGCTGCCGTTCCAGAAGGGAAAAATTTATAACAACTGCATGGTGCGGGCTGGTAAGGCCCGCCGCACATGCAGAGGCCGTTGTACGACTACTGCGAAATTATTTTTGTTACCCTGCATTTTTTTATTGACTAACGAAACCGCTTTTGTTATTGTAGTTTTACCGAGCAAGAAAAACTCAAAACAAGGAGCACACCATGAAAATCTACACAGCAAACGCAGACAGTATCGGAGAATGGACAGACACAGAAATAGCCGCTGATTTATGGAATTCATACATTGCACCTGTTTTGTTGGCTCATACAGACAACGAGGCCGACGAACCTGAGTCACCTGTTTTGTCAATCGGGAACGGAATGGCAAAACATGCAGATGAATGGGCATGGGACGAATTTTGTTCACGCGGTGCCGGTGATGATGAAAATATCTGTATGGATTTGGCCGACGAACTCGAAACGAAACTATCATGACAGTCTGCAAATGCCCTCACTGTGGCGGGGAGATAAACCCCGCCTCACTTCTTGGTGCTACTAGCCTTGGAAAGAAGAAAACGCTTTCTGAATCTGCCCTTGCTGCCAGAAAAGCCAACGCCGCCAAACCCCGCCCGAATGCCCGAAAAATCAAAGAACCACCTGCCAAATGATACCCTACGTCGTATAACAAGCCGCAGCAGCGGGGCGATAAAGCCCCGCCCGCTGTGCTAAATACGTTAGAAATCACAGGGGCAGGATTCGGCCTGCCCCTGATCGCTTCGCTCTACTGCATCAGCATCGGTTGACCTTCGCCGACGATACGCGCCAGCTTTGCCAGTCCCTTTGAGGTAATCAGAACTTGCTCGGCCATCTTCTCGCTACCATCCGACCGGCTGACCACCGTTACCTTGTGTTCAAGCAACCCC
>Ga0007794_10000644_pt1 | contig 10697 bp, 14 predicted proteins | sample CryBogmetaGMA5M_FD_60365 | JGI IMG/M metagenome (GOLD analysis project Ga0007794, IMG submission 60365) | Freshwater microbial communities from Crystal Bog, Wisconsin, USA - MA5M | ecosystem: Environmental > Aquatic > Freshwater > Lake | place: Crystal Bog, Wisconsin, USA | collected 2009-07-06
CCGCCTCCGCCTCCTGCTATCACCACATAAACTTGCGTGACTGGAAATGTGAGACCACTCTGGCTTGTCGTGTAAGTATTGCGAAGAGTCAATCCTGCTGGCACTGCTACGGGAAGAGTTGCTGGTGCGCTGACTGCTGGAATAGTTGTTGAACCCATGATGTCTCCTTAGGTAAGAGCGATGCCGGAAATAAGGAAGTTGACGGAAGAGACAGCCGATGCGCCACCTGTGATTGTGTTAGTGGTCGGCAAGACTTGCTTCAAATCAATGAAGATTGTCGAGTTCGCTGCAATGGTCGTTCCAGTTGCAATCGATGTGTTCGCGCCAGCAGTACCCATTCCGAGAGTGAAAGTCACTGATGAAGATGTGATGTTTGCAACTGCAATGTTGGTGACAATCCAAGTGGTTGATGCTGGCACTGTTGCCAAGACTGTGGTTGTTGTTGTTGTTGCTGCCCCTTTGAAGAAGCTGGTTGGTGTCGTTGCCATAACTGATTGCTCTCCTTAGATTGCCTGCATGATTGTCAAAATTGCCATGTCATCTCCATACCGAAGACCAGTGGTTTGAGTTGGATCTGGAAGAAGATTCTGAGGGATATTTCCGACTGCGCCATTTCCAACTGAGAGCTTGGTATAAGTATTCGCAGCGGATCCAATAAAGATGTCACCCTTGGCAGATGGAGCAAGGAGATTGAGTGTTCCTCCGAGATCATTCAGAGAGGTTGCGTTGAGTGCGTTTCCGTTGACGAATACTGTTCCCGATGTGCCGGGAGCTGGAAATCCGACTGCCATTTTTTCTCCTTAGAAAGTACCCGGTGAAAGATCGATTGAAACACGCCATGAATTTGGAGTGATGTCATATGCCCACGATTCAATCAAGCAAAGATAAGAGAGCGTTCTTCCATCGACTGTTGTTCTTGCGACAGTTGCTCGATCTCCAAGATCAGTTTGCAGAACATTTGTCCATTGTGCGCCGATTCCATAGCCTTCAAATGAAATCCGATCAACGCGAGTTGAAGGAAAGGCAGTTCGATTTGCATAATATCCAGCCATTGTTGCTGCAACTGCATTATCAAGCAAGGGAGCGTTCACATTCCTTGTGTATGTTCCAAATCGACCTTCAGAGCTTGCCACATCAGCAGTCTGAGTGACTCCTGTTGTCTGAGTGAGAACGCATTGGTTGATGAGGAAATATGCGCCCGGAGTGGTGTGGATGTTGTCATACTCAATCGTTCCAGCGGCGCGAGTATCTGAGAGAGTGAATCGATTGGTTGTGGTTTGCAAATTCTCATAAGGAATGAGAACGATGTTCCCAGAACGATCAACATGAAATCTTCCAAATTCACATCTTGCCGCTTCTTCACAGAGAGCCAGAGCAGTTGTTCCAAAGGTTGTTGGCTGCATCTGGCGAGTTCCAGTCAATGAACGCGATGAAGTAGGAAAGGCAATGTTGTCCAAGATTCGACCAATGCGAGTTGCAGTGGTGTCTCCTGAGTAACTGCTGGCGATTGTTGGAAGTTGCCTAGCCCCAAGGATTGCAAGGGAATCAGTTGCAACGAAAGTCACGATTGGATCCAGAGAATTATCAACATCGATGTGTTCCACGAATCCAAGAAATTGAACATAAGTTGTCGCGGAATATGTAGCAGAGACTCGAATTCCCATCCCTCTCATGAGAGTTGAGTATCCATACCATTGATAAGTTGAAGAGGCATTGTCTGGATCATAATTTCCAGAAAGATTGTCCAAGACCAGAGTCAACTGCCCCGGTTGATTGTTTTGATCCTCACGAGTTCGACCACGCCGAATGGAGATGGATCTGATATTTGTTGAAGGAACTGTCTGCCAGTTGGTTCCTGATGGAGTTCCAAGAACATCTGATCCAGCGAGTGGGGAAATTCCTAGCGTGAAATATGTGCGCCAGCCGTAATCGAATTCAACTGTGATGGATGGAGCATTTGTGCCATCAAGAAGAGCCATGACTTACACTCCCAAAATTGCAGGATCAAGACCTCGGCGGCGCATGAGTTGAGCGATGTTATCTCTGACAGTGATTGCCAGATCCTTTTCTTGGATTACTGAACCTTGAACTTGAACCACAACATTGACTCCACCCATTCCACCCATCTTGCTCAAAGGAATCACTGCTTCACTTCCAGCTTCGCCAATCATGGCAAGAGTTGGAGAAGTCACAATTCCACCTTCAGCAAGCAAAGGAATGGTGGGAATGCTCACATGGAAATCAGATCCACCAATCAAAGGAACCCAGTCAGGAATCTTCACATGGATTCCGTCAATCGCTCTGATGACCATATTGATCAAGGAGATCAACCCATTGATCTCATCTTTCACCAAGCCAATGAAGCCCTTGATTCCACCCACAATTTTTCCAACAACATTTTCGATGAAGTGCCAAGCATCTTGGATGACTTCTTTCACTGCTTTGAAAATCGTTGACCAATGATCAATGATGAATTGGATCGCCATTCCAAATGGGGAAGTCTTGGTGAAGAGATGCCATATCAGTTCAACCTTGTCCTTGATCCAATCCCAAGCAATTTTGATCACATCTTTGACTGCGTTCCAAGTTTCTTTCCAGTGAGTTGCAAGATAAACAATCGCAGTGACAACTGCTCCGATAGCGAGAACCATTCCACCAGTGGCAAGATTGGCAGCGAGTCCGGCAGCAACTGTCTCGGCTGCTGATGCAGTAGCGGCAGCGCCAGTTGCAACCCAGCCAGCAACCATCTTGGCAAAGTTGATTGCCGATTCAATCGCTGCTTTGGCAAGAGTTACCAGATACGCCCCGATTGCAGCCACCAAAATTGTTCCAAGAACCACACCAACTGCTTCTGCAATAAGTTTGTGATGAACGAAGAAATCAATCACCGATTTGATTGCAAGAGCCAGCTTCTCAAGGATAGGGATCAGAGCCATTCCGATGTTTTTCACCACATCTTCAGAAGTTGCTTTGAGGGCTTGCATCTTTCCTGAGAATGTTTCAGCCTGAGTTGCAGCCTGACCGCCAATCGCAGCGGATAAGCCTTTCATGATTTCTGTTCCAGAATCGCTGACAGTGTTGACTTTCTTTTGAGCGGCTTCAACTTTGTCTAGGAGTTTTTGATATGCCTCATGATGCTTGCTGGAAGCGTTGACCGCATCTCCATGAAGTTTGAGGAAATTGGTTGCATCTTCCGTTGCCTTGGAGACTCCTTCATTGGCTTTCTCTAATTTGGCAGCTCCACCAGCAGAAATTGGAAGATCAATTCCAAGCTGTTTCAAGGCTCTCAAGTTTCCTTCTTGCGCTCTGGCAACTGCTGTCGCAGCACTAGCCAGATCTATGTGCTTGAACTTTGCCAAGTCAGCAGCAAGGGAAAGATCAGCCAGAGCTTTATTCGGATCTTTCAACGCAGTGGTGAGATTTCCCAGAGCTTCTTGCGTTTGAGCGTTTGTGTACCCGTAGGCTTCCATCTGCTTCTGAGCCTTGCCAATAGGTTCCTTGAATGCTTCAAAACTTGTGCCAGCGTTCTTGAGAGCTGTTTCCAATTTAGCATGAGAGACTTCGAATTTGTCAGCCATCTCCACGCCCAAGACACCAACGCCAACGGCGGCAATTCCTAATCCAAATAACGCTGCTTTGCCGAATCCTGCAAGTTTATCGAAGGATGACATTCCTTTGGCTTCAACGGAAGTCATCTCGGCTCTTGCTTCACCCATTGCGGCGCTGAATTCAGAGATGTTGGCTTTTAGTTCAACGAAGACTGGAGGCAACATTGACATCAGATGATTCCTCCCATTCGATCAACGGCTTTATTCCAGCCTTTTTCATAATTCGCCAGCATGGTCGGTTCAACCTTTTCCACTGCTGATCTGAAATAAGGAAACTTGGCTTCCAATGGTCGTTTCTTGACATTGTTGGGAGCAGCGCCAATTCCCACGCCACCAATCCATGTGTTCCCAATCAAAGTTGGCTTTTTTGCACCCACGCCAGCATAGAGAACGCCAGTCATTCGACCCGGACCACCTGATCTTGGAGAATTTCTTTGACCAGTAGTTCCCGGTACTTGATAGTTTCCGCCTGTGACTCTGTTGTTTCCTTTTTGAGTCCAACGGGGTTCATTCCTGAGATTCTTACGAACTGCTGTCTTCAATTTGTTTTGATTTACTCGCAAAGCTGAGACTGTTGCCTTTTCAACCCTTACTTCAATTTCTCTGGTGACTGATTTGAATTCAGAGACTCCATGCCAAATTGCTTGCAAGGAATTGGGCATCAAGATCCTCCATTTGCCATCTTATTTCTTGAGATGTTCACTGTTTCATCAATCGCCAGAATCCAGTCCAATGTCATTGCCGATTCCTCCTCTAGTTGAGAAGGGAGGCAATGGAGCAAGGTACAGAGACGATATGTTTTCCATTCATCTGGAAGTGGTTCGCGTACTACTCCACCCTCAAGCGCTCGTGCTATTCGCCTGAGGGCGGCGTGGGGGAATCTGGGTTGTTACTCAATCCAAAATTGGGAACCATGCTTGTCACATCATTTGCTGCAAATTTCTGGAGCTTCTCATAATCTTCTTGAGTGACATCGCCCAAGGAATCAACGGTAATGGGAAGATCCAGCGACCATGATTCCACGCGAGCGATGATCAACAGATCATTGAGTTCATAGAATTGATCGATGACGGAAAGATCCATTGATGCTGCAACTGATGACGGATCAATCGTGTCCCCAGTCTTAGCATTTGCAAGAGCTTCTTGCTTCGCTTCCAAAGCAGCCTTGGCTTGACCCCTACCGACTGCCATCAACATCTTTTCAACTGGTCGGCGCAATCTGACTGGAACATTGGCTGGATCTCTAAGGATTGCCCAGCCGTTGTCCGATAGTTCGATTTTTTCTGACATTTTTTCCCCTGTTCTTATTTTAGAGAGCTGAATCCGCTGTCTGATAGACAATGGTCAAAGGCTGGTTGGTTCCGTCATCATAGGCTTCAAATGTCATTCCAAGATCAATGACTCCGGGACCGGGGACATTTGGAGTGTCTGCATTGAATTTCGCAGCAGGGATTGTGATGGTGAGTTTTTCAGATTGACCAAGAGCAATTGTGGTTCCTGTGAATGTAAGCACCAAGGCTGTTGTTGTATCTGCAAGATAAGCAGCCAGAAGAGTTGTGTCTGTGAATTCTGCCGTCATCTTTCCAGAGATCTTGCGGAATCCGTTGATCACTTGTTCTGCCTTGATTCCAGAAGCTCCGAGATTGTAACGATCATTTTTCAAAGTATTCGCCACAGTAAAGTTGAAATCTTTGATGTTAGCAACTGAAGATCCTGCAACTGTTATCGCACCTTGAGCAAAGTGGAACAGGTTTCCTGTCGTTGAATAAGAAGCAGTTGCCAAAGCTGTTGAAGTGGTCAAAGATGCTGCATCGACCATGAATTTTCCAGTGGCTATTCCACCGACTGCAACTCCTAATTCAAAGCCTTGGATCTTTGCTCCACCGATTGTCTTTGGTGTAACTGTTCCACCATATTGAGGAACGCCAACTTGAGCAGTGAAAGATTTGCCGTAAACATCGCCAAGGGTAAATGTGTAGGAATAGACTCCAGTTGTCACTGTTGTTGGTGAAGGAGCTGTTCCCATCGCTTGCGAGAGTAATAATCCAAGTCCACGAGTAGGAAGATCAAGAACAATGTCTCCGCTGACATCTGTTGTGGTGACAACTCTTCGCTGGGATCTTGGAAGTTGTCCTCCGGCACGAAGACCCATTCCCACTGCAACTTTCTTGTTGTAGTTCAAATTCTCTGAAGTGAATTCATAGAATCTGGTCACTGTAACTGGAGTGTTGAAAGTTGTCTCTGTTGCAATTCCTAATTGTGAGCCAATACCTGAACCGATTGCCATTGCTATTCTCCTTGTCTATGCAGCCGGAGAATCCGGCGCGGTTGTTGGGGTTGGATCTTTTGAAACTGACTTTGACCCACTGAGCAAAGTCCAATTGCTTGATTGATCCAAAAGTGATTCCCCTGCTTCATCTGAAACTTCTACCGTCTCCCCTGCTTTGACAATCAAATTGTTCAGAGCTGGGATGATGAGATCGCCAAGCGGCGAGATGTTTTTGATTGTGATCATGATTGCTCCCTAGATTCTGGATTGATAAGAGATTGTGAAAAGGATTCCAACGCCGACTCCATTTGTTGTTTGTCGGTATCGAATCTCACCTTGCTCCATAGCTGAGAATTGAACTAGCCCAGCAAATGAAACATCTGATCTGATTACTGTTTCAACATTCCCAAGGAGCGTGAAGGCTTGAGTTCTTCGAGTGGCGATGTCACTTGTCCCATTTGCTGACCATAGGAAGCAACTGAGCATTCCATGTTCAAATTTGCTGATGGCTCCAAGTGGTCGGTATTCCTGACGGATGGAGGATGCGGCAACTTCGTCACCATCAAGATTCCCATCATGTCCAACTGCTATCGCATCCCCGGGATATGACATATCAATTTCAATTCCATCAAAGATGCGGATTCCTGAAAGAGATGATGCGCTCTTGAGAGCTGTCACGACTGCATTGATGAAAGCTGGCATGGTTGATGTTGCCATGAATTATGCCAATCCGGGGAAGGAGGTTGGATCCAGAAGTTCCATCGCTCTTCTTGGCAATGAATAAGTGGGAGTTGAATAAAGTTCATCACCTGAGTTGGTGCGACTCATGACATTGATTGCCCCACGCTGTGTCTGCCAGAGATGCCGGATGATCTCCAAGACACCTTGCTTGGCGCTCATTGGTGGGTTCACATAACCTGCGACATAAGTGATGGAAAGGTTGTTCATCCCTTGCGCCCAGTAGCCATACGAGTTCGTTGCGTAGAGCGAACCAGATCCGATTCGATAAAGTCTTTGTCCTGTGTAATCGAGAGCGTATGAGCTGGAAGATACCAAAGAGTCGTTTTCATAGACTGAAGAGATTGAGATTGCCTTGGGATTTCTGATGCGGATGAATTCACCGCCGCCATCATAAAGTTCTGATGTGTAAGTTCTGCGACCTAGTACCTGTCCAACATAAGTTTCAGCGAGATCAGTTGAGGCATCAATGAAGCGCCGAACTTCGTTTTCATTGGCGCTAGCGCTTGGGATGTTTAGGAATTCCAACACTTCGTCATAGCCAACAATTCCAATGTCGTTGATGTCTCGAACTTCAAAGATGTCGGAGAAGGCTTGAGGATAGGATCCAGTTGCTGACCATGCCAAGATGTGTCTTCCAACTAGAGTTGGTTGATAAGATCCAGTGTAAGTTCCAGTGACAGATGTGGAAGTGGTGACTGAGACAGTGGTTGCATCTGGAAGAGTGATGTTGAGAGTGACGGTTCCCGGATTGACTGCTGCTCCAGATGAATCAACGGTATTCCAAGAAAGATATACCTTATCGCCCAAATCATAAGAACCATTCAGCGCCATAAGTCACTCCTTGATTAGTTGGGCATCAGCTTCAGAAGTCAGGGGTTCTTCAGAAGCTGATGCTTTGAGTTGTTGGATTGCATGATCGCGCATTGGTTGGTGGTGGCGATGATCAAGCCAAAATTGTTTATGATGGGGAAGGATTGCGCCAGTGTGGGCATGGATCTTGTATCCCATAGATTTCAAGCGTTTTGAGAAGAGCAAATCTTCTCCAAAATAAGTTCCATTTATTGCACCCTCAACGAACCAAGCCCAGTCTTTGCCTTGGTTGGGAGTTGCTTGCTTCTGCATCTCAAGGAAAACATCTCGATGAATCAAGAGACATCCAGTTCCAACTGCATCAACTTCAATGATCTCATTGATCGGATAAGCATCGATGGCTTCAAGTCCAGACTCATCGCTCATTTTGTAAATTGTAGGAACTGGTCTCAGTGAATCATCATTGTCAAAGAATGCGGCGAAGACCAAGCCAGAGATGATTGGTCGATCTTTGTCATGTGCGGCATCGACCAGCTTCATGAAGTTATCTGTGGAAAGTCTCTCATCTGAGTCGATCATCAGAAGCCAAGCGGCATCAGTTGTCTCAAGGAAAGTCTTGACCACAAGATTGCGTGAGCGAGTTGTCAGCCCGATATTTCCCACTTGAACAAGATTGTGGAATTTGTTACTTGGATGAATGGCGATGTGAATCAAGTCTTGCGCGAGCATTGAATCAATTGTTCCGTTGTTGACCATTCCGATGCAGATTTTATCTTTCACCTTCATCGTGTTTCAACCTCTGGATCCAGAGCAGTTGTCTCAATGGATTCTGTTTCAAGTTCCTTGATTATCTGATCAAGATGGGCAAGACCTTTGTTCTGAACAATCTCTCTTGCTGATTGCATTCCTTCTAAGAAAAGCGATTTCATAAATTCCCCCTGTGGAATTGTTATTGCGCCAAAGCGCCGACCCCATCAAGTGATGGGATCAGCGCCAAGGCTCTGGCTATTAGTAACCAGATGGAGCGACTGTGCCTGTTCCAGTAATTGCTGAAACTGCTTTTGCATATCTGTGAGCGAGAGCTGCGTATCCGTAAACTTGGAATCTGATCGTCAAATTGGCAGAGAGGACATCAGGCAAAACCCTTGTCTTCAACCCAGTTTCGAACAGGTAACTATCGCTGAACTTTCCAACCAAGATTGGAGATTGGTTCGTTGATGCGCCATAAGTTTTTGTCATGGTTGCATCAATGAAGACTGGAACGCCTTGGATTGTTCCAACAAGTCCAGCAGGAGCGCCGGGATTGGTAACTGTTCCAGCAGAGTTGAATGCCTGTGAAGCGCCAGTTGTTGGCACTACCAATGGGCGATTCTGCGAGTCAACCTGAGAAGCGAACCAGTACCAGACTGATGGAGACATGACAATTGCTTCTGCTGCCTTGTAACGGTTGGTGACAACCTTTGAAATCGCCTTGGCGATTGCAATTGCGCCGTTGACTGCTGTTGGAGTTGTTTCAGTCCATGTGACTGGGATTCCGTTGGTGGAGTCAGTTCCCAAAGTCACGAGACCTTTGAGAGTTCCTGAAGTTCCATCGCCAGTTCCAACCACTGCTGTGTTGAGCTGTAAAGCGTAGTCAGCCATCAAGTCACCAAAGACAAGACGATCAAGACCGCCAGCAAGTGGAGATTGTTCGACAAGCTGGATTGAGACATTCTCATATCCGGAGATTGTGCGAACTGGCGCTGTGACAGTGGATGTGACCATGTCTCGAGTTGTTGTTGCTGAGTTATCAGAAGACTGGAAAGCAGCCAATGTTCCTGTTGTAATTTGAGGAATGTTGATGCTGTCAGTTCCTGCTGGCAATGCCATAGTTGTCAAAAGATCCGCTGTCACTCTTGCTGCACGAGCAAATTCGGCGTATTCATTTATGAGGTAAAGTGGTGGAACCAGATCGCCGCCTGATGTGTCTGTGCGGTTGATGTCGCGTGTTTCAATTGAGACTTCTTGTGAGTGGCGTGTTAGGCGTTCCCACGAAGTTGAATCATTGCGAAGATGTGCGCCAATCATGTCACGAACGAATGAATTGCGACCATCTTTGTCATAAGTCATTGTCTCTTTGGTAACTACTGCGCCACCAAATGTCTTGACTCCTGCTTCCTTGCGAGATTCTGCGATTGCTGCTGTGCGAGTTTCTACCTTTTCGGCGGTTGCGATGCGCTCATCAAGTGCAGCAATTTCTTCCTGCTTTGCTGATGCGGCATCCAGAGCTTCTGCGCTCACTTCATCGGTTGCCAGAGTTGTTTCAACTTCTGTGACCAATGCATCGCGCTGCTCCTTGAGCTTTGTTGCTAGAGACATTGTGTGTCTCCTCTCTTGGATTAGTTTTTTGTGAAGCGTCAGGGCTGATGCGCCGAGGCTTATGCCTTGAGTTTCGTCAAGGAATACTGTTTGACCTTGAGCTTCAACTTGCGCTTGGCAAGTTCAAGATCAGGTTCATCTGCCTTACGCATTCCAACTGATGTGGAGTCGTAGGCAGGAAGTGTGACAACTGAGACTTCATAGAGTCGCTCAATGTCTTGAATGGTTCGGAGTCCCTCATCACGAGTCTGACCATCTGGGGAAACTGTGAATGCAAAGCTCATCTTGTCCATATCGCCCCGGCGAAGTGCTGATGATAATTCCTGAGCCTTTGGATTTGCCGGATCAAGAGTGGCTTCCATATAGAGTCCAGTGTTATCTTGGCGAAGTTTCAAAGTGCCAGATTGCGTTGATGCCAGCGGAATTCCTTCCATGTCGTGATTGACAAGGAGGAAGACTGGATCATTTGATGCTAGAGCGCGAGTGAATGCGCCCGGAGCGATAACTTCACGAAAGTTCAATCCAGTTGCTTCACTGTTGAAAGTTGCGGCATATCCACCGATCTTCAATGAGCCATCTTTGGTTGCGACTGCTCGAACCTCGGCAGTCATCGTGATGCGCTCTGCAGTTGCCATTGCTTTTCTCTGTTCGATCATGTCAATTTCCTCCGAGCGTGGAGCTGGAAGTGCTGTGATAACTGTGAGGATGTCTGGTCTGTGAACCACTGTGACATCCGTTGGAACCCAACCATTTCCCTGCTCTTTGTAGATTCGGATCATGAATGCTGGAGCATCTGGAGTGGTCTCCAAGACATAACCTTCAGAAGATTTTGCTTGACCTTTGGTCACTACCTTTTCAACTTTGCCTTTGGCGCGACCATTGGAAGTGTTCCAAGATACGAATGAACCTTC
>Ga0007794_10000645_pt1 | contig 10693 bp, 10 predicted proteins | sample CryBogmetaGMA5M_FD_60365 | JGI IMG/M metagenome (GOLD analysis project Ga0007794, IMG submission 60365) | Freshwater microbial communities from Crystal Bog, Wisconsin, USA - MA5M | ecosystem: Environmental > Aquatic > Freshwater > Lake | place: Crystal Bog, Wisconsin, USA | collected 2009-07-06
AGATCGCTAAAGTCAAGAAGAACAACTTGTTCATCTTCATAATCCATCGAAATATCCGACATACCACCATCAAAAATATCAAGACGAGTACCTTGTTCTTTTCGTTGAGTAGGCGCATTGCTATGAAGCTTTTTAGCTTTTTTGGCTTCCAATTCACGCTGGACTTCTGCACTTACTTTGCCGTATTGAGAGACGTTGACGTTTTCATAACGTACAGGTGCTGCAACTACCTCTACAGGGCGTGCTTTTTTGACAATTTTCAAACCAGAACGTTTCGGAACTTCAATTTCCACCGCAACTGCTGGAGCTTGTACTTCAACAGGGGCCTCTTGAGGTACTATCAATGCTTCAGCAACAACCGTATCAGCTACAGCGACAACTGAAGTAGCTACCTCAACAGGCGATTCCTGAGTGGATACTTTTGGAGTACTTGTTTCATGCGCCGCACCACTCATGATGTAGTTCATAATTTTTTCAGCTTCTTCCATTGATACTGTACTTGAAGCAGTTTTTACATTCAATCCCATAATGGCTGCTTTGTCCACTACCTCTTTAGAATTGATTCCAAGTTCCTTGGCTATTTCATGAACTCTTACTTTATCCATCATTAACGACGATCTCCTTTAAACGATTCATGAGCTGCACTGGGGTGTTGCTCTTGCAGTGGCGGGCGAGTTGCCCCGAAGTTTTTTTATGATCTGTACACTCGAAACACAGATAAAAACTTCGCCCCATCCCGACGTACGATTCTAAGTTGCCTTCACGGCATTGGAGTCGTATTAACGTCGATTGCTCGGTACGCTCACGACAAACAATACACATGCGTACGGGATGACTACTATTTTGCGCCATTATATCTAAATCTTTCTTTATTTAACGTACAAGGAGCAAAGCCCCTCATACTACGTTAACACTGGGTTTACTTCGGCAGTAAGCCCGCGCTTTGCTTTTTACTTATCTTTCGACAACAAGGCCGTCATTATCAAAGTTTAAAATCTTTACTTCAAAATCCGGAAACGCGTTGATAAATTTATCGGCCATTGATGACGCATCTTGGTCATACACCATATTAAAAAAAGTTGAACCACTGCCCGATAGCGTACTCATAAGCGCACCATTTTCATAGGCAATTCGTTGTACATCAAACAACTCAGGCAACATTTTCATCCGTAATCTTTGATGGAAGCGGTCTTGTGTAGAAAGACGCAACATCTCCCAATCTTCATTATAAAACGCCCCAACCGTAACCGCGGTATGCGAAAGGTTGAATACTGCATTTTCCTTGCTGTACGAGCGCGGAAGGGTTGTTCGTGATTTTGCCGTAGAGATGGGTTTGTTGGGGATAACCACAACGGCTTTGAGGTAATCGGGCATGTGTTTTTGTTGTGAAAATACTTTTTGCTTCTCTACCATTGCCGAATTAAATCCCCCCATTACCGCAGGTGTGATGTTGTCAGGATGGGTTTCATAGACCAAGGCGTAGTTGAGGATACGGCGCTTAGAGACTTTCACCCCTGCTGCTTCATGCGCACAACTAATCGCGCTGACGATAACAGCTGATGAACTCCCCAGTCCGCGTGACATCGGTATTTGGTTGTAAAACGTAAATTTAAAATTTTGGCGTTTCTGAGTCAAACGGCGATAATGCTCGTTAAAAATACTCACAAACAGATTGTTCCCTTTGAGACGGGGATTATTTTCCCCCTCCCCTTTGATCGAAACGGTAAAAAATCGTGAAGGGACAAGCTCAACACGGTTACGCAAATCAACGGCTAATCCTAATGAGTCAAAACCGGGCCCTAGATTGGCACTGGTTGCAGGTACACTTACAAACACATTTTTTCCTTATCCAACTGCATCAATTCCATAATAGGGGGCATTGTCGCTCTTAAAATTTTCAACATTTATGACGTTTGGAAGCTCAAAGCCTTTCAAAACTGGCTGTTCCAAGGGTGTCGTCGAAATCGTATTGCTATTTTTAACGAAATAGAGCTTTCCTACTGCTTTGATGGGGTGATTTTCATTGAAAAAGAACCCATCTATTGCCAAGAGGGGGATTTTTTTAACAATACTAAGTGTTTTTAAAAAAAGATAGGTCACTTTTATCCCCATAAAACTTCCCGGTCCATTGGCATACACTAAATAACGGAATGAATAACGTCCCAAAAAATCATCAAAAATTTCACTCAACGCATCCGAACCCACTTTGTCGCTTTTAATGGCTTCGACTAATTTTCCCGACTCATCGTAAACACCGACTAAAACAGGACTTCCCAGTGCGATGACTATCGCATCATGCATACGCTTTTGCCAACTCTTTGGACTCCGCAGTAACCAATTCAACGATCTCATAATTTGCTGGATCTTTTAACAGTTCCATCGTCAGCTTATGATTCAAATCATGACTTCCTGCAAATGCTTCATAATTGCCAATAAAATTCATTCCAATCAACGACATATCCCCGATAGCATCGAGGATTTTATGACGGACAAACTCATCGGTAAACCGTAGTCCTTCAGGATTAAGAACTTTTTTATCGTCCAAAACCACGGCATTTTCCAAACTTCCACCCAGCGCAAGCCCTTTTGAACGCAAATACTGTACTTCATGGACAAAACCAAACGTACGAGCTCGTGCAATCTCTTTTTTGTAATTTTCTTTCGTAAATTGTAAAACATAGGTTTGTTTATCAATCACAGGATGCGCAAATTTAATCGTAAAATCGTAACTTAAATCGTTCGAAGGAGAAAGCTTGACGTACTTGTCCCCCTCTCGGACTTCAACCTCTTTTTTAATGCGCATAATTTTCTTGGGTTCATCAAGTTCTACAATTCCCGCTTCGTCCAAAAGCATACAAAAGCTCATAGAAGAGCCATCCATGACAGGAACCTCGTCCGCATCGACAATAACACGAAGATTATCAATCCCATACGCATAAATAGCCGAGAGCATGTGCTCAATCGTGGAAATAGTCACCCCATCTTTGCCAATGACGGTTGCCATTTTGGTATCCACAACACTCTCAGGCATCAACGGAATTGAGACGCCTGCATCGCTTCTAAAAAAGACAATCCCACTATTGCTTTCCATCGGCTCAAGACGCAGGTGAACCGGAATACCTTTGTGCAATCCGATTCCTACTAGTTCAACTTTTTTACCGATTGTTGTTTGTCGTTTCATAACTTCTGATTCCTCATGCTAGAGAATTATTTCTCATTATAACGGTTTTTACTGCTGATTGATAAATATTTTTGCCGTATCAATGACGCTCGTAATATTATCTTGAATCCATTTGCTGTCCATCCACTCTTCTGGACGTACTTCGATCCCCTGAACCAAGATACCAAAATGGAGGTGATCTCCCATTGCATAACCGCTCATCCCTGTTTTACCAATCTCTTGAGCCGTGGAAACACTGTCATTTTTATGAACATGGACTTCAGAACAGTGACCATACAACGTATAAAGACCAAATCCATGGTCGATAATCGGAAGATTTCCATAAATACCATTAGGGGCAGAAAAAACCACTTTACCGCCATTTGAGCTCGTAATAGCACCCAAATGGATACTCGCCAAGTCCAGTCCCATGTGGTAGGCTTGAGAAATATTTTCCTGACCTTTATAGCTGTAAATACGGTGATCTCCAAAATCAGCTACTTTTTGACCGTTGACCAAAGGATAAAAAGGGACGGGTCTAAAATCGTTAATCATTACATTTGAAACTTTCGAAGTGATGGTATGAATAACTTTTTCATTATCCGCACGGACTTTTTCGTTAATAATGCGAAATTGTTCCAGTCGGTCATTTACCCCTACAGTTTGCTCATACACGCTTGCCAATTCAGCAATCTTACCATCCAAAAATGCATCACTAAGCTCAATTTTAGAGACTTTATACGCATGATCTTTGAGTCGTAAAGGGATGCTTCCTCGCGTCTCATTTCCTGCCTTATCACGAGCAACAACAGTTGCGGTAAAGCTCTCGCTTTGAACCGGCCACGCAAGCAAAGAGGCGTAATACCCTTTTTTATAAAAAGGTTGCGCAATAAATGTTTTACCTACCGTCGTTTCAATCTTCAAGCTTTCCATGTGTGCATCTTCTGCTTTAAAAACCACGATGGCGGAACCGCCCTTTTGAATTTTATACGAGCTTGCAATGACAGAAAGAACCGGACGGCGCTGATCGATGACTAACGTGACCTCTTTTTTGATGGTATTGCCCATAAACAATCCCCAAAGACTGTTGTCGGTTGCTTCGATTTTCAACACAACACTTTGTGATTCAGCATTTCGCTTACCCTTAGGTGGAAGGACTTCAAAGCTTCGCTTGGTCTCTTTGGAGGGAGTTGCTTCATCGACAACGACCCATTCATCGTGATCACCTACGATAGTAGCCGTAAAAGATTTCAAACCACTCATATCTTCAACATTGACTTTGATGGGGTCTTGAAAATTCCAATAGCTGTCATGACTGAGAGTTAATTTAGGATCTTCACGCTCAAAAAGTGGTGAAAATGACATAAATCCAATAGTACCAATCGCTACCGCACCCAAAATCAAACCTACAATTCCTGATCCATTTCCTCGTCTGTTCACACCAATACCTCCGTAATATTATCCATAATTTTTTTTATTATTTCGTCTTGTTTCATATCAACTATTCGAGCTCCTGCACGGATTTTATGTCCGCCTCCGCCATAACAGTGCAACACTTTAGCAGCGTTGACAACTCCATTGCTGCGCAACGAAACTTTCACACCGCCACGCTTTAGTTCTACCACTAAGAGTGCGATTTGAACTGTTTTAAGGCTCAATGCTTCATCCACAACTGCTTTACAATCCCGCAAAATAGCACCTGAACTGGTAAAAAGCGCTTGATCCACTTCAAACAATGCCACGCGACCATCGTGGAGTATTTTCATCCGTTTAAGCATCTCCCCTTTTAGTCTAAAAGAAGCTAAAGAGTGACTGCGAAACAACGCATCCACACACAAAGAATGATCAGCACCCGCTTGTATTAACGCATGCGCCATCTCAAATACTGCATTGCTACAACTTGAATCACTAAAACATTGGGTATCATCAAGTAACCCTGCATAAAGCGCATTTGCCATTTTACCATTGATTTTGATTGACTTGGTAACGAACCACTCATAAAGCACTTGTGTCGTACTCAAGGCTTGGGTATCAATGCAATTATGGGTTCCATAATACTCATTGCTAATATGGTGATCAAAATTTATCAACGCACCTTTATACTCAATACCAAGCCTGCCATACGTACCACAATCAAAGCTAATAACCAAATCCGCATTAAAGGGAAATTTGTCGGTTACTTCGTCAAACCACGGAAGAAAAGAGAGATTTTGATCCAGAGAAGGTGTGACACAAAAAAGAGTCACTTTCGTCTTGGATCGTAAAAGATAGGAATAAAATGCACACGCGCTCCCCAACGAATCTGCATCGGGATGCTCGTGGGCTACAAGGACGATGTGATGAGCAGAATCAATAAGCGCTTGCAATGGAATCCTCTTCGCAAAAAATATTTGCGATTATACCTGATTCTATAATTACTCTGTTGCGGCTTTCAAAACTTCTTCAAAGTCTTTTTGCGCCTGCTTCAAAACTTCTTTTGCTTCAGGATTGCTCACCTTTGCACTGCTCATCCAGTTATAAACTCCCGGGAATCCCATAACAATTTCATTGCTCTCTTTTTTCTTGTAAACCATAAGGGTACAAGGAGCAAAAGCCGCTGCTTCCGGACGTGTTTTAGCGACGGTATAAATTACTTTTAATTTACAAATCGAGTACGTATCGTAAAAATCAAACGGACTTGGTTCGGTACTGTCATTGAGAATAAAATTATAATCCGTGAAATTGGAGAGGACAAATCCTGCTGGTTTCAGCCCTTCTTCAATCATCATTTCAGTACTGTCTTTATCGCTTGCCCAGCTTGCAACATCGCTAGGACGTACATATCGAGTTAGCAATACTCCCTCGGGTGGCAAAGAGGTCTCACTCATCGTCACTTTTGCCCCAGGAAGAGCTTTTGTTAGTGTTAAAAGAACTTCTTTCTCGATAAGTTTGAACTCAGGTGCATCGAATCCTGCAATTTTTTTCATTGCAGATGCTGTCAATACCGATACATGAAGATTTTTATCGCCGCTACGTTGATAAATACCAAAACCCATCGGAACAAAAATACCTGCATCCGAATGCGTTTTTACTAATGAGGCGGAAAGGACTTTATGAAAAGCCGTCAAAAGATTAAATTGTGTAAAATCGCTTTGCCCAAACTGTTTTGTAAACGGTCCATTCATTTCACTGTCTGCTGCGATCACAAACCCATTTGCTTCAAGTGCTTTTTCAACCACCATCGCATTGATTTTCCCATCCGCATTGGGAACACTGAACATATGCAAATCACCTGCTGCTTGTAATGTGACCATTCCTACAATCATCCATACGAAGAACACTATTTTTTTCATCTTGACTCCTTTTATTTTTTAAGGTTTTATGTAAATCCAGCCGGATTTAACACGTTCTAGCATCTCAACAATTCCTGCCGTAACAATCTCACTGCCATCAATCAGTTGCGAGGGTTTAATTTTTTTTGTTTCCATCGTATTCCCGCATGCAATAAACTTTACATCATATTGCATCAACGCATTTACCCGTACAGCAATCTCTTTTTCACTTTTTAACAAAGTTCGGATTCCATGATAGTAAGCAACGATTTCCATTTCTACATTCTCTGGACCGTAAAATTTGAGAACATTATTAGCAGAACTCAACACGTGATTGATGGATTCATCATCAGCACTCGTGATGCAAAAAACGATCTGACGAGGGTGATCTATCGACGGTTTTGGCTCAGCAAATTGCGTCTCCGCAAAAGTGCCAATAACCAAAAGCATGAGGATCACTATGTGACGTATCATTTAATTTCCTCCAGCATGCTTTTAAAATCTTCTTGATTCCATGAACCCGGAACGGTTTTGATTAATTTTTTATCTTCTGAAATAAAATAAAACGTCGGTGTCATTGTAGCTTCAATATCCAAGGGCATCTTTTGGTGGGCGATATTAATCTTTACCCCAATAAAACGTTTTTGTATAAAATCGCTCATCCCTTTATCGTCAAAGACATCTCGCTGCATATTTTCACAATAATGGCATCCGTCTCGAACCACTTCAAGCATTATAATCTTATGATTTTTTTTCGATAATGCGCGTGCATCATTCCAACTCTTCCACTCCATACCGCTGCTGAAAAGAAGTTGTGATGCTATCAGTATACCCATGACTATTTTTTTCATTCCCACTCCAACATACGATAGGATGCTTCAACATTACCTCGATGGAGGGTTTCATACATTTTCAATGATTTATATTGAGGCATTGTCACTTTTACAACCGTGTCATCGATACCGATTCCTGCGACAATCGCCGCACGCACTTGAGAACGCATATCCGTGAGGTAATTATAAGTCATCTCTGCTGCTTTTTTATCAGTACGATACCCATGCCCGCCGATAATCGTCATTGCTTTCAATGTTTTCAACTCATCAAGCGCATCAATCCAACCGTTGATGTCACCCCCAACGAGAGAGGGAACACGATCATTGAAAACTAAATCCCCTGCAAAAAGCGTTTTAGATTTGGGTAAAAATACCACCATGTCTTTGTCACTGTGGGCTTTTTTCTTCATGAGATGCAGTTGAAGTTCTTGATCACCGATTTTTAGACTCTTATCGGTACTTATCATTTCAGTAGGACGAGTTGGAACCGTCAGTGCATACGCTTCTGGGGAGATATGGGTTTGGATTCGGGAAGGAGAATCAATGCTGGCATTATGAACAAAATCATCCGAACCCAAAACCTTAACTCCCATTTGAGCGAAAAAGCCGTTACCCAGCCAATGATCATCATGGACATGGGTGTTTATAACAAGATCTACGGGTAAAGCTTTTATTTTTTGCATCGCCTGATATGCCGAGTGGGCATACGCATACGAAGAGCCGCTGTCGATAACGACATAACTCGCTTTAGTATCGATATAACATGTATTGACCATGTTGCCGTTATTCGTCGTATTCATCACAGCAGGTTCACCGAAAAAGCAGGTCACCTCAGGGGTGACGCGCTTGGGTGTGAGTGCAAAATCGTATGCACTCAGGGTTGTGATAGTGAGTAGTAATGGCAACATCCAACGCATATTTTATCCTTTAAAATAGGTAGTTAACTTCGACACGCATCTCTTTATTAGAGGTGTTAGTCGTAATACCTTCAGATGAAGCACCAGTATTTCCTGTAATATCTTGTACTACATCATTTTTTTGGATCATTGTTCGAAGTTTAAGCTCTAGCCCTTTGACATTTGCTACTGCATATTTTACATCACAGTTCCATTGACGCGTATCACCGTTCCCATAATAACGATCCGTTTGACCTTGGTATCCCACTTTTGACGGGTCACGGTTGTAGTAGCTGTAACTGACCAATGCACTCAAACCTGCAACCATACTGTTGAAGTCATAATCGGCTTGCGCTTTATAGGATTTGGTATTGGCATTCCAATCCGTAGCTGTCATAGAACGAGTATATCCATCGGTAGGAAATGCACGCCATGGAGCAATCAAATCACCGCCACTTCCTGTATGGGAGTAAGCAACTAAAAATTTCGCTGCATTATAACTGGCAATGGCACGAAGGGCATACATGTAGGTGTTAACACTGTTATCGTTATCCCCTTTGTATTGTACTTTAGATACTGCACCTGCTGGTGAAGTAGCTGTTACAGCTCCAGTGGCATAAGGTGATGAACCATCTTTTGGTGTAATGATTAATCCTGCACCATGATCCATTTGTTGCATGTAACGTGCTCCAAATGACAAGCCTACATCACCCGCTTTGACTTTATAATTCGCTTCTGCCATGGCTTGATCGATGATATCAGGCCATTTCATGTACCATGCTTGAATTTCAAGGTCTTTAATCGATTTATTTTTAGCCCCAAGAATGGCTACAGAAGGTGCAACTTTTTGTCCAAATTGAGCTTGATCTGTAACAGAGCCTGCTGGAGTAGTAATCCCTGAAGTCGTGTAATGCGTACGGTAATAGTTTTTAATCGCATCCGGAGTATCCCCAGTGTCTGCCATATTTCCAAAATAGGTCATACCGCGCTCTTTGATTTTATTCGCATAATCAAGCTGAATCGTAGTGTCCGCAATATCCGTAGAAACAGCGCTTGCCCCTTGAATCGTGACCGGAATCATCTTTGTGTCATTCGGAGAAATAAAGGGATTGCTCATAATGAAACGTCCCCCTTTAACCGATGTTTTAGCAATATCGTATTGGAGATACGCTTGTCCTAAAACACTGTATCCTGCGCCGTAATCCGTTGTTGCACCCGGTCCGCGAGCAAAAAGATCTGATCCAGTTGTATTTTTTGCATTCCCAGTTGTACCTAAATTGTCTGTGTTAGTAAAAAGTCCCATACTATGGGTTGTATAAAATCCTGCGCCAGCACTTAATCCATTCAATGGAGCTGTTTTATAGACTAAACTTCCCCCAATTGCGGTTCCATGACTGTCTTGGTCAGGTTTGCTTCCATTTTTATGCCAATCATCATTAGCATCCCAATTTGTGTTGATGTAATGCATACGAACACGTCCATCAAGTTTACCCTCTTTAAACGCACTTGCCAAATCATCTGCCGCTTGAGCGGAAACAGCCAACAAACATACAGCTGCTGCTGCAATACTAAGATTTACTAATTTCATTCTAACTCCCTAAAATAAATTTGAAACTGTTTTAACAGCTTTTTGAGCCCTTGCGAGGGCAGCCACAATCGTAATCCAAAATGTTCACATTGCTGTTACCGCTGATGTCTACATTTTTTTGTCGACGTATGTAGTTGGCAGCAATATCATAAACTGGACGAGTCAATTGATCATTTAAGTTGGTTCCTGCATTTTGCAAGTTACCGCCCCATGATGACACTTTATAGACCTTACGGTCATCCAATGGTTTGCCTTTGACCATGATATTCGTGATGCGTTTCCCGCTTGGAGCACCAATCTTAATATCATACGTCACACCGCCAAGACGACTCATATCGCCCCCTTGCTGGTAGAGAGGATTTGCATTAAAGACATTATCAGCAATGTCTTCCAGAACATTTCGTATCTGCAATCCGCCCATTTCAAACGTATATACATTTGGATAGGTAATCGCCGTCATCCCATAAACATCATCCATGGTGATCGCCTCTCCGCCAAGAACCGTCGTTCCCCAACGGTATCCCGGAGTAAACGAAATATCTGAGCCCATCGCATCCATAATCGAGTCATTGATCAACTCATCAAACGGCGAATGGAAGGTATCGCGTTTGTACAAGATATTTTTTGTCACACCGAGTATTTCACTAAACTCTTTTTCATGCGGAGCATAAAGAGAATTTACAAGTTCAACCCCTTCTGGATCAGCAGGGATAAGATTGGCAGCCACTGGAATGAGTTTATACTCATATCCTTTGACTTTATGGTTTTTGATGTCAATATCCAAGCGCCCGACGTATTTGCCATGGCTTCCTGCGATAATGATAACCGTACCGTTGATGACGGTCGGTTGCGGTGACGGATCATGCGTGTGACCGCTAAGGATGAAATCAATCCCCTTTACCTGA
>Ga0007794_10000646_pt1 | contig 10689 bp, 12 predicted proteins | sample CryBogmetaGMA5M_FD_60365 | JGI IMG/M metagenome (GOLD analysis project Ga0007794, IMG submission 60365) | Freshwater microbial communities from Crystal Bog, Wisconsin, USA - MA5M | ecosystem: Environmental > Aquatic > Freshwater > Lake | place: Crystal Bog, Wisconsin, USA | collected 2009-07-06
CTCTCGGTGAGCTTTTTAATAGTGTCGGGATCTGATTGTTTTCGCCCTGTCATAATGTCGAGCTCATCTTTAGTGCACGAAAACGAGGTTTTTGTTTCCTTTTCGCTCGGGTAGCATATAAAAATCACGTCACCGTTCGTGCCGAAAATCTGCACCTCTCGGCCGTCTACCATCATTACAAAATCGTCTTCTTGGTATGGTCTTTCCATAGGTTTAAAATGGGATATGTGCGTTTGTTTCTTCTTCGACCTTTTCTTTTTTAGCTTCCTCTTTGATCTCGGGTGCTTTCGCCTCGGCCTCTTCGTCCATTTTCATGGTCTGCTTCATAGCAGCCTCGACGAATGTGCTCGCGTCTATCGCTTCCTGTGAGTACCAGCGGTTCGCCTGGATGCCACCGATCATCTTTCGCATGCGTTTGAGTCCGAGTGCTTCCCGGAATATGTTCGCGATCTGCATCTCTTCGTACTTGTTCATGGACTTGTTCCCGAACCCGTCGGACGCGTAGCACGCCATAAAAGCATCGCGGGGAACTACTCCGTCCATGCGTTTTTGGCGTTGGAGCTTGTTCAAATACCAGTCCACTACAATATCTTCGTTAGCGTCTCTGATCCGTCGCTCTTGCTGCTGCTTGAGTGTCTCTTCTTTCGGAAAGTCCCAGCAATTCTCTTTTAGTTTGATAACCCTATGGTACGCCTCCGCGAATAGTTGATCTCGATTTTCTGCTAACCATTTAACGTCTGCCTCGGGGAGCACTACTTTCACCGGGAACCATCTTCGGTTTCCTGTCTCGTCTTTGAGATATTCTTCTTGGTTGGTTGTCATTGTGAACACGCAGCGCCTTGGAAAATCCTTAGAAACTCGCTCGTAGGGTGGGCGATATTTGTCGCTTTGGGTGGTGATAATAGCTTTCATACGCTTCACTTCTGTGCGTGATAAGGTTTCCCCTTCGGAAAACTCAACGATCGCCTTGCCGTTGAACTGCATAAAGAAATCTTTGCTATCAGTCGACATGGTCGTTTCCACGTGCCACGCCCCGCCGAGTGTGGCGAGACTCATGGACTTTTTGCAGCCTTGCTCACCTTCGAGCACCATCACGTAATCGAATTTACACCCCGGCTGCATAATGCGTTTAACGAGCCCCTTCATCCAGTTGCTGGCAATCGCTCGGTGATATACGTCATTATCTACGCCATAGGTCGAGCAAAGCCACGTATCGAGCCGTGCCACTCCGTCCCATTGTAAATTCTCAAGGTACGCCTTCGCCGAGTCGTATTTATTATCATAAGCGACTTTCACAATCGCATCGTATACCATCCCTTTGGTCACCGTCTGAAAACACTCGAACAGTTGTTGGATCCGTGTTTGAATCGTGAGCGAGTCCATCTCTTCCATAGGTCGCCACGTTGATCCCATCTTGATCGGTTTGTATTCAAAGACCTGCCGAAACTCATCGAATTGAAAGAACCCGAAAACGTCGATCTGCATGTTCAAATTCGATAGTATTTTGCATATATTCTCTACGCAAAGTGTATACACTTTTTGCTTGCCCTTAAGTGTGTACAGAAATTCAAAGTCGTCTAAGTTGGTCGGCATCAATTTCGCGAGCCATTTATGATCTCGCTCTGCAAGAAATTTGTACGTCTCTTTGGTTGCCTCTAACTTCGCCTCTTCTGCAATTTCAAATTCAGTTTTTTTATAGTTTGTATTATCCATAGTGCATGCTCGCGGTTATGCTTCTGTTAAACTCGACCGATATTTTCCGAACAAAAAGGCACAATCGAATGGAAAAGGTACTACTAATACCGTTAGTCGATTGCGCCTTATCAGTCGCAAAATATCTGAAATTAATAGTAGTTTTATTTCCATTTCTCTATAGTACTCCTGTTCGTCTCGGCTTCCTAATTATTACTTGTGGAAAACCTCCGAGCAAGATAAATAAGAAACTCGTCGACCGTCATGTCAAGGTACTTGCTCGCTCGTTCAAGATTTTCTTGAGTAGGCATAGCTCTCCCTTTTCGCCACTTTGCGATCGCTTGGTGACTGATCCCGAGGTCTTTGGCCATGCGGTAGGCACTCGGGTATTTTCTGCGTGGATTGTAGGGCATACATGGTTTGATTAGTGGTAAGATCCGTACCCGCCCGTTTTAGTCCCGTCTGCATGGATCATGCACGGGTTCCATACTCCGGGAGGGACCGGGTGATTAATATCGTAACAAGTGGTGTTCGGTGTAACAGGTTCTACAGGTCCATGATGGGGATGTGTAGCTGTTACTTTTGCCTTTTGTGGTTGTGGTGAGTCACTTTGACTCACTTTTGAGTCACTTTTAGCCGTTGTGGCTGTTTGGCTTGTGGTTGAGGCGGTTGCCTGTGAGGCGTTTTGTGTCACCTGTGCCTTTGCACATGCGTTTAAATAGCTCTGATATTGTGCGGGTGACATGGTGTAGTCAGGTTCGGGTAACAGGAAAGCGACGGCGATGATCGCTAATGCGATAATGCAGGCCATTAAGAGCGTGGCAGCGATAAAGCCGCGCCAGTAGTTGTATTTGCGTTCGCTTGTTTTCATATAGTTATTGATTGATTAATTGTAGGTCGTTATATCGTTTAATAATAGCGTCTTGCACGTTTTCCCATGTTTTAAATCCGACTATAAACTTCTCAAGGGGATCATTTCCCTTAATAAGTGCAGTGTCTATATAAACAGTTACATGTTTATAGGTCGAAGCTATTGCCTTTGGGGTACGCTTTTTACCTTCGTATACGAGCGATAAGGTAACTTCGGGAAGTTGTTTAATATCAAGTAATGTTTCAGTTATAGTATTTTCAAATAGTCCAGCTTCGTTTTTCTTATCTAATAGGGTAATTGTTTTTGTATATCGTTTCATATATTTATAGTTTAATTAGTTGATAGTTTGTAGCCAGTCTTCAAACTTAAGCGGGAATTGATAGAATCCAACACTTGCGACGTATTCTGCGAAGCGTTCGCGCGCTACATTGTCGCGTAGATATTCGTAAGTGTCGGGATTAGTGGTTTTAAGTTTCTTGTGAAATTTCGGGAGGAATGTTGAAATGTGGTGCATATGGTTAAGCTAAAAACTCTGTTATTGTCTTTATAATCTCTTCGCCCTCCATATTCCATAAGTGTGTCATGCCTGTAATTTCTGGTGTATTCACAACTCCTTTTGTTTCGAGCATTTCGTAACCTGTAAGCTCTTTGATCTTCGCGCGCAATCGTGAGTCGCCTCCGAATGTTTCTTTAACTACGTGAGACATGTTATAGGTTCGATCAGTGTCAATAAGATCTATTTTCCAAACTCCATATGACCAGTTAGCGTTGCGTGGGTGATTGTATCCAATGCGTGATAGTGTAATGATTTTCATAAAATTAGTAGTTTTACGAAAAGGGCGGTTTTAGTGTTAAAAACGAGGTTTTCCGCCTGTTTTTGCCCTTTTCTATTGTTATTATGGCATAGTGCGGTTGCATATGCAACTGAAATGAGAAAAAAACTGTGGATAAGTCGGGATTTTTGGGGTTTTTTCGTGGTTAGAACACAGAAGTTGGGTTGGTGTCAAGGATTTTAGGTTGCAGACCTCGGGGGTGGTTTTAGCATTATACCATGAAAATGGGTTGTCAAGTCTTGACACGTCGAAGGAAATTTATGGTGTAATTTTTTGGCGTTTTTTGACGTTTTTTAAAAACCCTTATTTTACAAGGGTTTTCGTTTTTTGACTTGCATACCTCGGTTGCATATTTGCATACCTAAATTTTTGAGGTGTGCAAGCAAACGAGCCTTATGTAGCAACGTATAATGGAAAAATGGGGGGTATTTGCATACCTAAGGGCATTTTTCCCTATATATGCCTGGAGCGTATATGGGGTGTTTTATGTATATAGTACATATATAAAAAGGTATGCAAGGTATGCAAGTTAGATAACTAACCTTGTGGTATAAGGGTTTTTCCTTGCTTGCATACCTATTTTTGATTTGCATACCCCTGCAAGGTGTTTTTGGATGGTTTTTTAAGGGAATGGAAAAATAGTTTTTTAGATTTTTGGTTATTTTTGGAAAAAAACTAGACAAAAACCACTATTTTAGGTGAAATACTGTTTCACGAATTTGTACTTTTTCGGGCTTTGAGGCGTTTTGAGTGCCAAAAAGCCGTAAAAAGGCATATAATATAACTATGAAAAAGAAAACTACACCAAAAAAACAATGCGTCTCTTGCGCAAATAAGCGTAAAATTGCCAATGAAAGCTTTCTTAGTCGATCAGCCAATCTATTAAAACGCCTAATTTTACAGGCAAAATAATTTTATGGCGTTTAGACCTCAAGAAATGATGGCGAGAAAAGCTGTTGAAATAATGAAACACAATGGCGGAAATCGTAAAGCTGCTATGATCGAGGCAGGATATTCACCAACTTCGGCAAGTAGCGGAAATATTGTAAAAGGAAAAATATGGTCGGAATTAATAGAAAAAGAAATTGGCGACAAGTTTTTAGCCAAGGAGCATAAGAGCTTGATCAAAGCAGGAAAGCTTACCACTGAACAATTTCCAATGGGACCAAAGGACGAAGCACAAAAGGCAGAATGGCTCGAACGTGATCGCCAAAATGCCATTGATAAAGGTCTTATTTATAATGAGCAAGACTATTTGACAGATAAAGATATCATTGACATGTTCGCTGAGGCAAATTGTAATGTTCGCCGTATTGTGCGAGGTGATGCGATACGAATGGTTTATTATATCGCCCCAGACAATCGCACTAAAAAAGATGCCGTTGAAATGGCTTACAAAATCAAAGGCAGATATCAAGCCGACACCGTTGTTATGCCGATACAACCGAACGTCGATACCGAAAATGCGGTTTTTAATGTTTTAAATGTATTTATGGAAAACAACAGATCGCTTGATAGCGTTAGTGACGAACTACTACAAAACAATGATGATGATCCGATCGCAGGGTAAATACGCCATTATGGCAAAAAGCGACCGCGTATAATGCCTTATAGGCTCTTAGAAATAATCACTTGATATGAATACACCACTCGATATATTAAAAAAAGGCGATCCCGCAGAACTGCTTGCACTGTTTAGATTTACACTCGATGAACCAGATAAAATGATTTTACTTCGTTTCGGTTTTTGGGCACGTTACTTTTTTCCGAAATATTTCAAAGAGAATGACGCAGAGTTTCATAGGCATATCGACGAACTAAACTTATTGGCTTATCGTGGAACGATCAGATCATTTACAGATATTGTGTTTCGTGGTGGTGCAAAGACTACACGTACAAAACTATTTATTGCATTCTGTATACTCAATGATAAAAACACGCATCGCCGATTCTATAAGATACTTACTAAGGATGCAGCGAACAGTAAACAGTCAGTAACGGATATATACAATATGTTTGTGCAAGATCGCGTCAGAGCCTTATACCCTTTGACGTTTCAAAAGACTGATCAGAAGCGCGAGGAAAGTATGGCCGCATTCACTACGGCAAACGGCGTAAAAGTCAAAGCGGGAACCGTAGGGACGGACCAGCGTGGAGCCTTGCAAGAAGATGCCCGACCAGACTTTATATGGTTTGACGACTTTGAGACACGCAAGACACTGCGTAGTGCCGTAGAGACTAAAGCCATTTTCGATAACATGGAGGAGGCACGTACAGGGTTATCAAGTAACGGATCATGCGTTTATACCTGTAACTATATATCAGAGCGCGGTAATGTTCATAAGCTTGTAATTAAGCAGAATGAACAGAATCGCGTATTGATAGTACCCATCATAAAAAATGGTGTGCCTACGTGGTACCACTCGATCGACTATATCAAGCAGAAGCAACAGGATGCGGAAGACTTTGAAGGCGAATATCTCTGTGAGCCTGCAAGTGGTAAAGACGTACTGTTTGATCGCGAAACGCTTAATAGCATGGCACGCCTTGAGCCTATACAGACCGTGGCAGGGCTCGACGTATTCTATAAGTACAATCCCCAGCATAGATATGCAGGCGGAATGGACGTATCAGGCGGAGTCGGCCTAGATAGTAGTACCGCCGTATACATAGACTTTGATACCGTCCCAGCTCGGGTGGTAGCGACCTACGTAAACGACAGTATCAAGCCTGATGTATTTGGCGATGAGATCAAACGACATGCCGAACGCTTCGGCGAATGTCTTGTAGCACCTGAAAAGAATAATCACGGACATGCGACTATTGGCCGCCTTAAGCAAATATACCCAACGCGTAAGATTCACAAGACACGCAAAAAGTCGGTACGCATTGAACGGGAAACAAGCGAGGATGCCACCGAGTACGGATGGCACACCAACGCCATGACCAAGCCTAAGATGTTGTTCGACCTCGCTAAGGCTATTGAGAACGGATGGCTCGACCTATCAGACCCCAAGCTCATCATGGAAGCTAAGTCATATACACGCAACGACTTAATGGATGCCGATCCAGACCCGCGATTGTCCACCCGTCACTTTGACCTACTCACCGCAGCGGCGATCGCATGGCAGATGAAGGACTTTGCAGATCCGTCGGTCGCGGAACGCCAGCGTGTAATCAAATTCCAGCAGATTATGGATAACACCGACTTTGATCCATTTTCAGTTATTTAAGTCCCCACCACGCACATACTTATCCACAGAGCGGATGACACTTGCGCAAATTAATTATAAGTGTGATAATCAGTACAGTTATAGAGCGACTGCTATTTTAAAAAATATCTATGGAGTCAACACCAACAAACAACCTGATGTCCCAACCAGCTGATGGATCAGCCACCAGCGATAAGGTAAATATCATGCCACCTCTTAAGGACGATGAAGTCCTAGAACGGTCGTTCGATTTGAACCGCCTCTTTTCTATCTCACAAGTACGAGAACTATCTCATCCACAATTTGATGGAATGGGGTACATGAAGTACAACGAAACAAACGAAATGGCCGATATCTCTTATATCGCCCCAAAGAAAAATAAAATGGATAGCCGTATCGTTTCGGGTATCACTCACGAAAAAGATACAACCCTCGTTTCAATGATGGAAGGGTTTAACTTTGAAGGACGAGTCCACGTCTTTAAAGGTACGGAAGAACTTTACGATATGGGTAACGCACTCACAAACTGGGTGCGTAAAAGTCGTGAAGATGAAAACTATGATGAAAAGCGTCCGATTAACTATCGGAATCTTTTTGCGCAAGGAACAGCTTTTACAGTTGAGAAATACCTAGAGCGGTACGTTCCCAATAAAGTATTCGACCAATCGTTGGTTGACTTTACTCACTTGGAACAACTAAATTGGAAAGAAGCAGGATATAAAAAGGTTTTTGATGGATGTGTATCAGATCTCGTTGACGGTAAAAAAGTGTTTCTAGAGGACATTCGTCAATGGGATATTCGAAAGCAACCACGAGTCTATACGGTGGAATATGTACCACGATTAATCCTCCAAGGAATCTGGGGAGGATCAGAACGGTGGGACTATGTGCCTAAGAAGTGTCAGGGTGCGGGAGTGCTCGGGTACATTACAACAGGGTCTATCTATTCGGACTGGACGTTCGGGGAAGTGGACTTTGATAAAATTGAGGTTATTCAGGTATACAGTCAGTACGAGAACCGATACCAGATTTACCTTAACGGAGTACCAATGCTTCCAGCCAAGTTCCCCCTAACGGCAGTATCACCTTCAGGGTGCGTACCAATCGCTAAGGGAGATATCGACACGATGCAGTTGTTCGCATATTCAAAATCAGTACCAGCAAAGACGAAGGTGGACCAAGCAATCTACGACGAGTTCCAAAGAACTCTATTGATTAAATTCCAGCAGAGTGCATTCGCCCCACGGGGTAATATGGCGGAAGTAATCGTGGATCAAAACATCTTCATGCCAGGACGTATGACGGCAGGAGTACATCCAGATGACTTTCCAGCACTCATGGAAACACCGGGACCTTCGAACGCAGACTTCCAGATCATGAACATGATTAAGGAACAGATTGATAGTAAATCAATTAGTTCTATTCTTGAGGGAGGAGCGGGAGATGGTGCAGGTGGAGGAACACTCGGGGCGTACATGGATCAACAGAAAAAACAGATGATTAAGATGGGGCGATACTTTGACGCAGTGATCAACTGGGAAAAACAAATGCTCCACCTACGAACCATGAACCTGTTGGCTAACTGTACGAAGCCACGAGCTACTTATATTAAGGAAGGGAATGTGGTGAAGGACTATAAAGATGTAGCTCTCACAGAAAAAGGATCTGCTGGTTCTCAAGCAATGAACGTAATTAAATTTACGGAGAATAACATTAAGAGTCCGTACCAAGTACAGGACGAACAGAATACTATTAAAGACGAAACAGGAAAAGATATTAAACTTACTTATATCGATCCTAATCTCGCTCGAGATATGCTCACTGATTCAGAATACACATTCTATTACGAGGTATTGCCAGTAGATAAGAATAACGATAAACTTACACAAGGAATGTTCGTTGCAATGATCACTCAAGCAATGCAAATATTCGGTCCACAATCTATGAACGTGGATGCACTTAAGAAACGATATGCTGCAGTGTTTGGTGAAGACTTTGATACATTGTTTATCGATGCAGCAAAGTTACAACAAATGCAAATGCAACAACAACAGCAACAAGCAATGGCGGCAGCTGGAGGTAACAGTCCAGATGGTTCACCGCAAGGAGCACCACAAAACAGTGCACCAGGAGGACGTCCAACCCCAATGCCTATGGCTGGAGACTCAGTGAATACCATGTTCCAATAATTTAACAAACTAATTTCATTCTAGAGCATGAAAGAAAAAATATTTAAACTTTTGTTTCCGAAGAAAGCCTCAGACCTTGAGGCTCTTCGTGTTTCTGATATAGAAGCGGAAAGAAAAATCTGGGCACTCGAACAGAGGATTAAGATGCTGTCAGAGGAGAATGATCGGGTGCGGGTACTCCTCGAGGAGAAGGAAGCGAAACAAGAGCCAAGCATGGCTGATCTTATGAGGGATATTCTCTACCTACCAATGATCGACTTTGTGAACATCGACAAGGATGGACAGCCAAAATCACCCTTTGAGGGACTGACTAAGGAGGAGCAGTTAAGAAAGTACTCACGACTTAACGATGCGTTCAATAACGAAATGTTGCAAGAGGTATTGGATTATCTTGAGAACAAATTCGGGAACCACGCGATCCGTCATGGAACGGAAGATAATAGACGAGCTGCGGTATTCTCAATCAATGGAATAGCAGCAGTTAGAAAACAACTTCAAACAGCACATGATCAGGTAGTGGAAGCTACCGATCCACCTGAGGAGTACGATCCTTATGCGGTGCTTTCAGGTCAGTAATTACTAGAGCAATTATTATAATTTATGATTAAAACATTTAACGAACTCTTAGAGTTCAATGTCGCTGCAACAAACTGGTTGCAAAAGACACCAACGAACCCACAAACAAAACTTGGGTACGCACTTAACAAAGTAGGTAATAATCAGGTATCTGATATTCTTAAAGAATTTTCAAAGGTTCGAAAAGACCTTTACGAAGAAGAAGTACACAACAAGCAAATCGACTTGGCACTTACCGATAAAAACACTGGAGCAGTATTGAACGCTCCACAAGGATCTAAGTTCCCTTACATCTTTGACAAAGATGGATTAAAGCAAATGGCTAAAATCCAAAGTGACTATGACGAAAAACTCAATGCGGTATTCGAAGAATATAAAAAGAAGGAATATACCATTGAACCTCATTATGCAGTCGAGCTACCTGAGGATTTAACAGCAGAAGAAATAGCGGCATTCACAGGATTCGTGATTGCACCTACAGAATAATTTATGGCTAAAGTAATTCTTAATGAAGAAACAGGTGCTGAAGAAACATACTTTTCAGCAGCTGAATTAGAGGCACAAAAAGCCGAAGTGGCAAATGCTGCTTTGGAAAAGGAGAATGCCTTAAAGGCGGAAATTGAAAAGGCTCAGAAGGTACTCGTTGAAAAAACAGAAAACTTCCGAAGACTCAATGATATGACAGAAAAAGAAAAAGAACAGTTTTCAACAAAAGAACTTGAGATTAAACGTCAAGCAGAACTCGCTGAAGATCGAGCTCGAGCACTCGAGACCCAATATCAAAACGATACAACAGCTCGGGCTAACGCTGCGAAAGATGCGGCTATTGCAAAATACGCAGGACAGAACGCAGAGATCAAACAAAAACTTATCGACTCTTGGGATCTAATCAATCTTTCAGGAACCGATGAAGCAACTATTAATCAAAAAGCTGGTCTCGTATTTAATATGGTAACTGGAGGTACGCACTCACCAAACCCACTTACACAAGGGTTTACAGGTGAATCACCTACTGAAGTTGCAATTAAAGAAGGTGAGAAGTTTCTTGGATCAGACAAGGGACAAGCAGCATTAAAAGCTATGGGATTTGAATCATAATTTATGGAAAATAAAATCGACAAAAAAGAAGAACTTTCTAAAGAAGAAATTGAAGCGTTAAAGGAACAGTCTAAAGAAGCGGAAAAGAAAATTACTGAAAAGAAACCTGTTGAACCAAAGATGTACAGTAAGGAACAAGTTGATTCAATGTTCGCAGATTTCAAACGAGAACTTGCGAAAGAAAACTCAGCTACTGAAGATGACGAAATTGATCCTAA
>Ga0007794_10000647_pt1 | contig 10680 bp, 6 predicted proteins | sample CryBogmetaGMA5M_FD_60365 | JGI IMG/M metagenome (GOLD analysis project Ga0007794, IMG submission 60365) | Freshwater microbial communities from Crystal Bog, Wisconsin, USA - MA5M | ecosystem: Environmental > Aquatic > Freshwater > Lake | place: Crystal Bog, Wisconsin, USA | collected 2009-07-06
CCGGGAATGCCCTACTTCATTCCCCCGGTTGTCCAGTCGAATTCGGTCGGCCAGACTCCCGGCATGTGGAAGCGGGACCCGATGCAGGGCGGCGGGTCGGGGGATGAGGAAAAGGGATTCCTGATGCGGTATTTTTCGGATTACTCCATGCACAAGATGCAGGAATATCTTGAGAACAAGGTGGTCGTCTGGAGCGAGTCCCTGAAAAGCTATGCCACCTGGGATGATAAGACCGCATCCTACAGCAAAATCCTTCCCGGCGACGGATACTCCCTGCCCATCGAGCGCAATGTCGAGGTCATCAGTGTCATCGCCGCGGTGAGTGCGGTCACGCCCCAGGCCAATTTCATCTATCGCCCTATCGGGCCCTATGTCAGCGGGATGATCAAGCTGTATGACCCCACCGTGGCCGAAGACCGGGCGCTGGCCGCCAAGGGATTCGCCCCGCAGGGCGGGTGCGATGTGTCGCTGCGGGTGACACAGGGCGGAAAGGTAAAAACCTATATGTTACCCGTCGAGTGGAGGACCAATGACGATCCGCTGGTGCCCTGGAGCCTGACGACCCGTGGTGTGAACCTCCCCGCGCGCGACGGCAAGGTGACCCGCGTGGAACTGCTCCTGACGCCGGACGCCGAGAAGAACGGCCTGCCTGATAACCCGAAAGTCCTGGATACCCGGATCTGTGACTGACGTGTTACCTTGCCGACGGTGAGGCGGCGATGACGACGAGGCCGCGTTGCATGAGATCCTTCAGGTATTGCACAAGAAGGGCGCGGGCCTCGAGGAAGGTAAGCTTCTCCGCGGATGCCAGTTCCATGACGAGCTGCTCCAGCGTCCGCTTGCCATCCAGCTTCGCGTAAAGCTCCCGGGAGAGCCCCGCCAGCTCATAGCGGCGTACACGCTTGGTTTTAAGGATCTTGGCGGCCAGATTCAACAGGCCGCTATACCGGAGGCGAACCTCCACGATCAAGGCTCCGGGATTGTGGTCCGGGGTGTAGGCCTTGACCCCCTCGTTCCGCACCGGCACGCAGTGCAGCTGCGTTTCGAAATCCAGGTGTTTTTTCATGGGGCGAGCAACTCCTTCTCATCCAGAAGTTCCACCTTGCGGGGAGCCGACTGCACCCAGGCGTAAATTCGTTTCTCCGTCGTGTCGTGCCAGATCCGGCCAACGCCCGGCCAGCGTGCGGCATACAGCTTGTCCATGCCGTGGGTGCCGCGGATTTCGGCCGTGATCTTCACGGATTCCATGCCGTGAAACGTGTCCCTGCTGCTGGTCAGGATACGCCCCTCATGCCCGCGCAACACATCGCCGAAAAATGATTCCAGGTTGCGAGTCCTCAGCAACTCGCGCGGTACACCCCAGCGGTGCAGGTCGACCTTGTGCATGTTCTTCCGTTCAAAAGCCAGCCATACGTCGGCCGGTTTGCAGGAGGCCTCCTCCAGCTCGAAATCGCGAGGGAGGCGGCACCGGATGCCGAACAGGGACCATTCGCGCCAAACCCCGTCATTCGGCTTGCACGATTCCAGGATCGGGCGCCAAATCCGCTCGAACTTTTCCGGAGAAAATTCCGGGAAACTCCACAGGAGAACCTTGGACTCGCGCGCGAGGTGGGTCACCGCCGAGCAGGGGGCGCCGGCGGCGGGGTGCCCGACGAGAAACGCGCCAACCCGCCGGGTCTCGAATTCAGAGAAGCGTTGAAATGCCTCCTTGTCGAATTGTTTCAGGTAACGGCGGTGATATTCCGTCAGGATGCGCTTTTCATCCGGCAGGCGTTTGCAGGTTTCCCAGGAAAGAACGCCGAGCGGCCCGTGCCGGTCGGTAAATTCCAGTCGCCCGACCTGTGCGGCGACGGAGTAACGCGACACTTCCCACTGGTCCGGGACCTCCGCGGTGAAGTCATGCCACGCAATGCGCACTAGGCGTCACCCCGCCCCCTGATGGAGCCGACCGAGATGTTCATGGAGGCGGTGTCCTGGATCTTCTCGATGGCGCCATCCTTGATCCAGACAATACGGTCGGAGGCCGCCAGCATCTTATGGTCGTGGGTGGCGCTGATGACCGTGACGCCCTTCTCGACGGAGAGCTGCTTGAAGAGCGTAATAATCTCCTTGCCGGTGTTCAGGTCGAGGTTGCCGGTCGGCTCATCGGCGAGCAGGATGGTGGGTTCATTCACGAGGGCGCGGGCGATGGCCACACGCTGTTGCTGGCCCCCGGAGAGTTCGTCGGGCCGGTGCGTAAGGCGTTCGCCCAGCCCGACGTAGGTCAACACCTCGGTGGCGCGGCGGTGGGCTTCCTTCTCGTCAATCCCCAGGAAGATCTGGGGCAGGGCGGTGTTTTCCAGGGCGGTGAGGAACGGGATGAGATTGTAGGTCTGGAAGACATAGCCGATGTGGCGGCAGCGGAAGTAGGAGCGCTCGAGGGAGGTCAGCGAGGAGATCCGGACGGACTTCACGCGCACTTCGCCGCTGGTCGGCGTGTCGAGGGCGCCGATCATGTTGAACAGTGTGGATTTTCCGGAGCCGGAGGGCCCCATGATCGAGAGGTATTCCCCCCGGTAGATGTCCAGGTCCACGCCGCGCAGGGCATAGACTGTCTCCCCCTTGCTCTTGTAAACCCGGTCGATGCCCCTGACCGACAGCAGTATTTCATCCGATTTCATCATCTCTCCTAGTACGGCAATGTGGTGGCGGCCTTGGCGAGGAACACGAGCCCGACCGTCACCATCGAAACGAGCCCTGCACCCACCATGTAGCCGGCGCTCAGGATCGGAACGATCTTCCGCCAATCACTCCCGAATCGTTTCTGGAAATAGAACCGTCCGATACAGGCCCCCAGGAACTGCACGAGGATCACATGGGGCAGGGATTGTCCCAGCCCTCGGATCAGCCCGTAGAACAGCATGAGCGGAACATTGAGGGCCGACATTGCCCACGCCACGCCCATCGCGATGCTGAAGCCGGCGCCAATCTTGGCGACGCTGAACGCCTTCTCGAACGGCGAAAATTCCCCCATGGTGGAGGAATAGAGCAGGCAGGCATTCTTGGCCTCCAGCTCCCAGATCATCTCCGTGTACGGATATTGGGAGCTTGGGATGGGAGCCAGGCTCCAGATGAAACTCGAGAAGCAGATCATCGAGATGAGAATGATCGGGACGAGGATCAGGGCCGCCTTCCAGATCGAGGTGAACTTCGTTCCCAGCAGTTCCGCCTGCCGGTAGAAGACCACCATGCCGCTGAAGTTGGCCTTGGGCACGGGGATGAACCAGATGGCCACCCCCTTGTAGCCGGAGAGAATGAAGGAGAGTTCCCGGATGAAGGGGATTTCCACCACCTGGCCCGCCAGTCCCTCGAGCTTGGCCGACACATAGGAAATCAGCGGTGTATAGACAAACCCGAAGAACACCAGCAGGATCATCACGCCCCGGTGCCAGTCGACCAGCCAGCCGCTGAGCAGGATGTAGGACAGCACGCACAGGATGTAGGCGAGCACGGCGTAGCGGCCGGGAATATCACCGCGCCCCTCGGGCACGGTCGATCCCTTGCGCTTGCTCTTGTCGGCGGTCCGGACACTCCGGACCACGCCCCAGATGCCGATCACGGCAATCGCCAGGGAGATGCCGATTCCGAGGCTGAAGTACAGGTCGATGTTGTTCTTGAACAGGATCTGAACCGTGGAGTCACCCTTCTCGTAGGTGCTGAGCACGCCGAGGTGGTAAAGGATGGGATTGGCCGCCATGGTGATCATCAGTCCGATAAAGCTGCCGAGCATGGCGAAGAACGGCATGACCATGCCGACGATCACCTGGCCCAGGTCCATGGAGAGTCCCGTGGCCGTGGCGGGGAGGATATCCTTCGTGAAGGTGGAGAAATCCGCGAACGGGATGGGCAGGACCTGCACGGCACTACCGAAGATCGCGCCTGTGATGGTGGGAATTCCGATGTAGATGGCGCCGAACCCCATGCCGATGGCTCCCCCAATGCAGAAGACGCGCCAGCGCCGCACGGACTGGGTGTCGCTGCCATCGTTGCCCTCGACCTGCTCGGCCAGCGCCGTGATTCCCTGCGCGCCGACCGGCGCCATGGGGAAGGGCAGCTTTTCAATATCGCTGGTCTGGTGGAAGAGCCCGTATCCCATGATGGCCGAATTCAAGTTGCCGATGAACATCTGGAACATGATCATCCCCATCACGGGGAGCCATTCCCACTGGAAGAACGTGCGGTTCTTGAGGGCCGCCTCGGAGGCGGGCGCCACCCAGACAGGCAAGGCCGTGTTGATGCCGAACGAGGTGGCCGCGTCGCTTTGCACCAGGAACTGCGTGAACAGCGGGGTGCCCTGCACTGTCTGCCCCACAATGATGCCCGCCATATAGAACAGCACGAACAGGCTGGCGCGACTGAGCGAGGCGTTGGCCCGCTTGGCGATTTCAACGAACAGGATGACGGTTACCCACTGGGCGGCGGGACCGATACCCGTGCCTGCCACCAGTTCCATGTACAGGCAGCCCGGGATCATGACCATGGCAAGGAACAGTGCCCCCAGCAGGGAGGAAAGCGAGAATCCCTCCTGGAACTGGGACGGCACTTCCATGACCGCCCGGAATTCCTCCATCTCCTTGTCTCGTTTGTTCAGATCAATCATGGTCTTGTCATTCCTGGGTGCTTGCGAAAACGTCGCTCGTTGTCCGGTAATGTTCGACCGTGGCGACGGGGAGTGACCGCCAGAGCAGGAACTGCTGGCGCAGTTCATCCACAAAGATGCGGTTCCCCCTCAGCCAGGCCCCCTCCGTGCCGCTGACCTTCTTCAGCTCCACGACCACTTCGTCAATGCCCTCAATCTCGGACGGCCGCGAGAACATGGTGAACGCCTGCATGACGCCCAGATCGAAAGGAGCCAGCGAGACTCTGGCGCGGATGCCGCGGGATCCCCGCTTGTCCAGGTTGAAGAGCTCGACCTCGGACGCTGCGAAGTTGCCGAGCGAGGAGTCGCCATGATTCCCGAAATGTTCGGCAATGAAGGCCAGGATGCCGCCCATGTCATTGGCCGAGACCGTGAAGGGGAAAACAAACTCGATCCGGTCGTCGGATGGCTTGGGCATCTTCCACCGGCGGGCGACGCCGGGGTTGGCGGAACGCCCCGCCTTGATGGCCGGATAGATGGTGGAGATCATCACCATGACCATGACGATGAGGATCGTCAGCACCGAGGCGAGGGATGAGAAATTCATTTCTGGCGGAACGAACCAGCCGAGATCCCCGCAGAGGCCGACGACCTTGGCCGCCACCTGGCTGACCAGATAGCCGCCCATGCCGCCGAGGATGGCATAGACTCCCGATTCCGCGAAGAAGAGCGCGCCCACGTCCGGCGGGGCCAGGCCCAGTGCGCTGTAGGTGAAGATCTCCTTCTGCCGGTCCACGATGGATCCGAGCAGCGAGTTGAAGATGATCAGCCCGCCCAGCAACAGCGGCACGATCAGCATGACAAAGCCCGAGGCCTGCATGGACTTCGAGAAGAAGAACTGGTTGGTGCCCTTGGAGCCCTTGGCGTTGACCGGTCCCACGAAGACCTTGGCCACATCGCGGGCGGTTGCCTCGACATCCGACTCGGCCCCGGCGTACATCACGATCGCATTGACAAGCGGGGTAAGCCGGTCCGATGCGAGCCGGCCCAGGCTGCCCCGGGTGGTGATGCCGATCGTACGCGACGGGAAATAGGTGAAACGGGTGGCGTCCACGGATATTTCCTGCGAGCTGTCCGTTCCGCCCTTGGCCATCCCCTCGATTCCGACTTCACGGGACGAGGCTTCAAAGTCGGGGGGGGCAAACCGGGCCTTGTCCAGAAAGGTCAACTGATCCACCGCGGCCGCGTCAAAGGTTCCGCCGAAGGTGAACGTCTCGCCCCCGATGGAAAGGATCGCGCCGGGGGTCACGCCCAGGGATTCGGCCACCCGCTGATGAAGAAACAGGGGAGGGGGCTGGTTTGCCTGGTTGGTCGAGGCTGCCCAGGCGGCCAATCCCGGAATCGCCTGTGACAGGACCGGGTTCGATGCCAGTTCTTCCGGCTCGAGGGACACCATGGCTTTCAGCGTCTCCCACTTGCGCGTCTCCTTCTGGAAGACCACCAGCTCGCCATCGATATCGCTGGCCGGTGCCCGGAAGAGGCATTCCCGCGCATGGATTTTCCACTCTCCGCCGTATAATGCCTTAAGCGACTCCAGGAGGGTCTGGGGGATGGCGAGGCTGGAGAAGCGGCGCAGTTCAATCCGGTTCGGGCCTGAACCCTTGCCGAGGTAACTCTCCTTGACCCCGATCATGGAGGTGAACGAGGCGAACACCACGATCGTGAAGGTCAGCATGATGATCGTCAGTGCCGTCAGGAATGTTTTCAGGGGCCGGTTCCGCATCCCGGATATACCGATCAATACCGCGGCCATGGCGGTGCTGCTATCGGCCGCCACGCCGTGGGCGCTGGTGCTCAGGCCCTGGATCTCGCGCAGCTCGCGCTTGAACTTGGACATGACGATGGACATCACCACCACGCTGAGCAGAATGATGACAAAGGCCAGGAAGATGATCATGGGCGATGCGGCCAGGGCAAACGCCGGATGGGCCATGTACAGGAGGAAGAACGTCGCCAGGAAGAGGCCGGCAAAGCCGAGCACCTGCCGGTAGATCGTGAGGCTGTTCAGGAGCAGGCGTTCGAGCACAAAGGCGAAGGGGATGGTCAGTAACAGCAGCAGCACGACGGCGCGGATCATGTCGTTGGTGACTTCCCGAAGGGGTTCCGCGACCCGAGCCCCCATGGTGGCGGCGAAGGCCTCATGGGCGACGGCTCGGGGAATGTCCTGGGTTTTGCGCGCCTCCACGGCGGCGTCCCAATGACCGACCGCGTCCGCATGCAGGGTTTCAAGGGACTCGTTGATGATCGCCTTTTCCCGCAGGATACGGAGACGCGACTCGTTGAGCAGGGTGTAGTCGTGGGCCGACTGGCGCAGGGCATTCTTGGCATACATGGGCGGCTCATCGATCGGGAGGCCGGTTCCCTGGGGATTATTGGTTGTAGACCCCAGCAACAGCAGTCCGCCGTTGGCATAAACCTTGAACGCCCCGTGCTCGTCGGCGAAGAACTGCAGGACTTCCTCGATCGTGGCGATCATGTAGCTGTTCCGGAAGAGGGAATCGGAACGGCCTTCGGCCACGGTGCAGACCGGCTGGCCGTACTTGCCCGGCAGCAGGGGAAGGAACATCACCCCGCCATAGCCGTAGAAGAGCCGCCGCGTGCCCCAGCTTCCCGAGGGGAAGAGGTTCAGCTCCCCGTTGGCGTCAAAGCCGAGCGGCCGGTACGGCACATTATTGAACATCATCGGCATGAAAATATGCCCCGAGGCCAGGATGCGCGATGCGGAGGAATAGGAATTTCCCGCGATGCAGGGCATTCCCTGGACCTTCATCGGCGCACAGAACGCCACGCCATCCCGGGGTACACCCTCGACGTCGGTGGAGCCGCGCACGTAATTCAGATAACGAATCCCGCCCTCTCCGCGAAAATGCAGGACAGAGTCGGGATTGAAGATCGGCGCCGCCAGCGGGCAGTACTGGGACAGTTCGGGCGCCGTGCCCAGTCCCCGGCAGAAGGCGGTCATCCGCGGGGACAGTGCCTCCAGGTCCACCGCCTGTGCGTAGGGTAATTCATCGGCCTCAAGCGGATCCGCGACCGTCATCATCTGGTATCCGAAGACCTGCATGGCGTGGGCGATGCGGGAAGGGACGCTGCGGATCGACGGAACACAGAACCGGTCGGGTTGCTGCAGCGCAAGCACCGGCGCCGTGAACAGGTCGGGTCCCGCAGGTCCGTTCGTCGCGCGCGTCGCGGCGTCCATGGCCGTCACATCGCGCAGGTTCTTGACAAAATCCCCGGCTTTGATCTGCGCGAACTTGCGGTTGACCGTGTGGTAGAAGACTTGGGCCCCGATGCCATTGAACGCCAGCGTCCAGTCATCCTGCGTGTTGGCGAAGTCAAAGCTATAGTGGCCGACGATGCGTTTTGAGCCGAGTTGCCCGTACAGTTCAAGATGCGTTGCGTTCTGGGTCAGGAGGCGTTGGTGATCCCCCATGTCGCGGGTCAACCAGGCACGTTCCTCGGCGGCGACCCGGCCGAATGTCTCTCGATCGGTGATCGCCTTTTTGTGCAGCTGGCGGCGCAACTCGTTGAGGCTTGTCCGCTCCGTGGTCAGGCTGTCCAGCTTCGTCGTGAGGGTTGCGCGGGTGGCGCTCTCTTCAGGCCCGAGGTTCTTCTTGCGATTCATCGCGGCCAGGGGGCGGCGCAGGCCGCTCAGCTCGAAGTTCATGCTGCTCACCTTGGCGGCGAGACGCTTGTCGAGATCCTTGGTGACATCGAACAGCAGCGGATGACTGTCGGCGAAAAAGTCATCCCGCTTCAGCAACTCAATGCGGGAGGCCAGCCCGTCGATAATCTTCTGGTACTCGCCGTTGCGGGACTCCAGCTCGCCGTGGGCGCCGGTTCGCACGGCATGGTAGAACATCCGCGCGCCGTCCTGCATGGCGTAATGACTGCCGAAGAACACCACGAACACGCTTCGCGGCATGGGATGCTTGGCCAGTTCGACGGCGACCTCGGCCAGGAGGGCGCAGTTGGCCGCCTCGCGGATGGCCGGGCAGCGACCCGGCACGGTGCCGAACGTGTCCATGGTGGCGGAGAGCACGACTGCCTCCTCCTCGAAATTAAAGGAGGCGCCCTTGATGCCGGGGATCTCGACCCACAGGTTGACGCCCTCCACGTCCTTCCAGACGGTGGTGAGCGACAGGCTGGCCTTCCGGCCGGGTTGCCAGGACGACAGGCCGTATGTGCGCGCCACCTCCGCATCGACAAACAAGCGCGGTAGCGCCACATCGAGCTCGATGAACTGCCGGCCCACCTCCTGCCGTGTCTCCGTGCCGCTCCCCACAAAGACAACAGCCAGCGCACCCTGGCTGAAAACTTGCCGCATGTTGGGCGAGTTGAAGTTGAGCACCGCGATCGAGCCCTCCACGGGCTTTCCCTTCATGTCCTCAAGCGTGCCATCGCCCAGCCACACGAGCGGGCCGGTGATTTCGCGGGCGCCGGCCGTATTATTGGCCGCGCCATTGGGGCCCAGGGCATAGACGGGGGTCACCTCGCGGCCGTCGACACGCAGCATGCAGCGCCGGGTTTCGGGAACCAGCGTGTCAAAGGTCTGGCGGTGGGGCGTCAGCCCGGCTGCGCGGAAGGTCGCCTCGAGCGTGCCGATACAGGATGTGAGCGCCGGGCTGCCGGCCAGCCGCTGCTCATGGGACGCGAACTCGCGCATGACCGTCTTGTAGTTCTCGCCGGCGTGGAGCAAGGGTGCCATCAGCCCGAGGGTGGCGGTCGCTGTTCTAATTATCGTCAACACCTTATTCATCGTGTTCACCCAGGCTCGCCTTTTCAATCAGGAGGTCGGAACTCAACTCGATCCGGTTCACGCTGCCGTCCACGATCCACACAATCCGGTCGCAGACCTTGAGCATGTTGTAGTCATGGGTCGCGCAGATGATGGTGACCCCTTCCTGCCGGTTCAACTCGTACAGAAGCTGGTGGATCTCCCGGCCGGTTTTGATGTCCAGGTTGGCCGTGGGTTCGTCACAGAGCAGAAGGGAGGGGTTGTTGGCCAGGGCGCGCGCGATCGCCACGCGCTGCTGCTGGCCGCCGGACATCTCCTTGGGGCGGTGGTTCCAGCGGTCCTTGAGCCCGACCCGGTCCAGCAGCGCCATGCCGCGCGCGCGCGCATCGTCGGCGTGCATCCCGCTGAACACCATGGGCAGGGTGACATTGTCCAGGGCCGTCATGACGCTGTTAAGGTTGTAGGACTGGAAGACATACCCGATTTTGCGGCAGCGCAGGAACGCGAGTTCCTTGGCGTTGAGCTGGGCCATGTCCACGGCGTCCATGAAGACGCGCCCCTTCGAGGGGGAATCCAGCCCGCCGACCATGTTGAAGAACGTGCTCTTGCCCGAGCCCGAGGGGCCCATGACGCACATGTATTCGCCCCGGTACACGCACAGGTTGATATCCCTCAGGGCGTGAACCGTCTCGGTGCCGCGCTGGTAGAGCTTGCGCACGCCCACCGCCCGCAGGACGAATTCCCGGCCCTTCGCATATTCTTTTTCGTCGTATGGCATAGATATCTATTCCACCCTCATGGCATCCATCGGGGCCATGGCCGCCGCCGCCCGTGACGGGTAGATGGAAGCCAGCATTGACAGCAACACACCCAGAACAACCGTAAAGACCGCGCACAACAGCAGGGGCAGGGCGGGGAAATACACAAAGACGCTGACGCCGAAGATCGCCGAGCTCTTGATCAGGGCGACCAGCAGGCCAATGGCCATGCCGAGGGTTCCGCCGATCATGCCCTGGATGGCCGCCTCGATCAGGAACTGGTTCAGGATGAAGCCGTCCGTCGCCCCCAGGCATTTCATGGTGGCGATTTCCCGGAAACGCTCGGTAATGGACATGAGCATCGCATTGGTGATGCCCACCATGCACACGATGAAGGAGATGACCGCCAGGAACAGCTGGCTGCCGTCAAGAAATCCCGCCGGCTCACCGCCGGACGTGCGCCGGACGGGAAGCTTATCCTCCAGGTTCCGCAGCTGCTGTGCCCG